>Ga0247670_1000159_pt1 | contig 21334 bp, 20 predicted proteins | sample CNK11_metaG_FD_183042 | JGI IMG/M metagenome (GOLD analysis project Ga0247670, IMG submission 183042) | Soil microbial communities from Purdue University Martell Research Forest, Indiana, United States - CNK11 | ecosystem: Environmental > Terrestrial > Soil > Temperate forest > Bulk soil...
CCATCGTAATACATCAGGTTGCCCTGCTGGTCGCGCACCGCCCGGCAGTTTTCCGCGATCCAGATGATGGTCTCGTCCGCGCGGTAAATTCTCGACTCGAAGCCGGTGATCGTGTCGTTGGCCTGCATCAACTGGATGAATTCCTCGCGCCGTCCTGGTTCGACGTAAAGGCGGTGGGCGATGTCGGTGATGTTCGCCATCAATTCCACCGGCGAGGCGTAGCCGTAAATGTTCGCCAGCGCGATGTTCGCCAGCAGGTAATGGCCGTCCGGCGTGGTGCGGAAGATGCCTTCCACGAGATGATCGAACACCCCGTAATAATTGTCCTTTTCCTCGATCAGCGCGGAGCGTTCATTCTGCCGTTCAATCGCGCAGTGAAGGGTGTGGATTAGAAGATGAGCGTCGAACTGGTTCGCTGCCAGATAATCCTGCGCGCCGGCCCGGATGATTTCCGTGGCGAACGACTCGTCATCCACCGGGCCAAGAACGATGATTGGCAGCCGGGGCTTTTTGACGGAAAATAAACCGACTTGCAACAGGCCGTCCTTGTCCGCCGCCGGCAGGTCAAATAACACCGCGTGAAATGAATGATTTCCCGCGAGCGTCGCAAACGCGGCGTCCATCGCCGGCACGGTGACCAGTTCATGGTGCCCGCCCAACATCCCGGCGACTGTGCGCGCAGACTGCTCGTCTCCTCCTATCAACAAAATTTTCAGCGATTCTGATTCCATAATGCAATCCAGTTCAGCTTCGAGGCGCCGGCTGGATCACCTTGCGGCCTGCCGATGAGAATACAACTTTGCCGACCGCCCGCAAGCGAGTTGCAAAGGAGGCATATCTTGACACAACCCCCGGAGCGCCGGTCTCCGACCCGGCAAGGCATTGAATTTGGCCCGGAAACACGCCGGATCGGAGATCGGCGCTCCGTAATGCCAGTAAGGGCGGGGGCAGCGTCAAGATGTGTCCGTTGCAAAGCAGGTTTGTGTTTCAACTTTTCTTCGTGCCCGCCGATGCTATCCTGTCAGCCTGAAATCATGCCCAGTGTTTTCATCAAAACCTACGGCTGCCAGATGAATGAGCGCGACAGCGAAGCCGTCGCCGCCCAACTCGTCGCCAAGGGCTATTCCCTCGCCAAGTCTGAGGCGGTCGCCGACGTGGTTTTATTGAACACTTGCAGCGTGCGCGATTTCGCCGAACAGAAGGCCATCAACAAGATGAAGAACCTCGTCGGCACGGCCAAGAAAGATCGGCCCGGCCAGATTCTCGGCTACATGGGCTGCATGGCGCAAAGCCGGGGCAAGGAACTCATCGAGAAATTGCCGGACGTGGACCTCGTCATCGGCACCCAGAAATTTCATCGCACCGCCGATTACCTGGACGAAATCATTTCCGGCAAGCGCGCGAAGATCGTGGACGTGGACGCCGAGGAAAAAAGCGAGGCGACCATCCGCGAACATCTGCTCAACGGCAGCGCCAAGACTTCCGTGTCCGCGTTCGTCAGCATCATGCAAGGTTGCAATCAATACTGCACTTTCTGCATCGTGCCCTACACGCGCGGCGAGGAACGCAGCCGCACCATTCCCGACATCGTCGCCGAATGCCGCGAACTCGTCTCGCGCGGTGTCCGGGAAATCACCTTGCTCGGCCAGATCGTGACTAGCTACGGCAAAAAGGAAAAGCGTGACGCGTGGAGCGTGATGCGTGAAACCGGCGACGCATCACGCATCACGCATCACGCATCACCAAATTCCCCCTTCGTCCAATTGCTCGACGCCGTTCATGAAATCGAAGGGCTTGAGCGCATCCGTTTCACCTCGCCGCATCCGAAAGGCTACGGCGACGACTTGGTGGAGGCTTACGCCCGGCTGCCGAAGCTGTGCGAGAGCGCGCACATCCCGCTGCAAAGCGGCAGCGACCGGATATTGAAACTGATGCATCGCGGCTACACGCGCGAAAAATTTCTCGGCATCGTCGAGAAGCTCCGCCGCGCCAAGCCGGGCATCGGCATCACCACGGACATCATCGTCGGTTTTCCGGGCGAGACCGAGGAGGATTTTGAGCTGACGCTGTCGCTCGCGCGCGAGGTGCAGTTCGACAACGCCTATATCTTCAAATACTCGCCGCGTCGCGACACGCCCGCCGCCGAGATGCCCGACCAGGTGCCGCAAGCCGTCCGCGAGGAACGCAACCATCGGCTGCTGGATTTGGTGAACGAGATCGCCGCGCGCAAATACGACGGCTTCATCGGCCGGCAGGTGCAGATCTTGGTGGAAGGGCCGAGCAAGAAAAACCCGGCGCGCTACACCGGGCGCACGCGCTGCAACCGCATCGTGCTGTTCGACGGCAGCGCCCGTCATCAGGGCCAGCTCATGGACGTGAAGATCGAGCGCACCGGCTCCTTCACGCTCTACGGCGATCCGGCGGTGGTGAATTTATAAAAACCGCTGGCCCAAAATCTTCAGATTCTCGTTTGATATTTTGGCTTTTATTCCAAAACCACCAAAGGCCGAGTAATGTAGCTGGTGTAAGCTTTTTTCCAAATCCGCTGTAACCGGACTGTGGCCAGTGCAGTCCAACTCGATTTTTCACCCAAAGCTTGAAATTATCTGACTGCAAGTCTTCTTGACTTTGAAATGCAAATCTTCCTGAATTCCCCAAACTTCCATTTCATTTTTCAATGCCAGTTCAGAACGTTTGAACCAGCTTTGACACTTTGTCCATTGGAAAAAAATTTCTCTAATGGGCGTGTTGGGTGCAAGGTCGTGACATTCTCGGCACATCAAGAATAAATTTTCTACCGTGTCTGATCCGTGTAAATGCTTGGGAACGATGTGGCATCTTTGAAGCGGGGCATTTTCCCAACATCGTTCAATAATTTCCCATGAAGCCTTCGGATGCTTGGTATCATATCGTCCATTCCAACCCCAGCCACATGCCCAGCAACTCGGCTCACCCCAATCTATCCAAGGCGAATGCAAATGGATTTTATCCTTCCAGTATCTGAAAATTTCAGCTTTGGATGGCAGCGAATCCACAAATGCAATTGTTTTCATTAGCGGACTTTTTAATTAATGTCCAGACATTTACAGCTTCTTAAAATCTTCCTCGGTCAAACCCGATTGTTTGAGGATGGAACGGAAAGTTCCCGTCGGAATGTCGCCGGTGTGCATCGCCACATAAGTCTGCCGGCCATCGGCGTGACGCAAGACTACATGTGAACCGGACTGCCGCTTGATCACGAAACCCGCGCGTTGCAATTTCGCCAAAACTTCACGCGCTTTGTAGGGCATCGTCGGAAAGTTCGAGAGTTGAGAACAAAGACTCGGCGGGAGCGGTGATGGTCTCGCCATTGGCGCGTTTTTCCGCCACCCACAATTTCAGCAAATCAGCGGCGGCAACGCGTGCACCTTCGATGCCCAAGCCGTGCGTGGTCAGGCTCAAGCTTGGAATGTGCGCGTAATAATAACCGGCGGGAAAACCGGCATCCTGAACCTTCTCGAACATGACGCTGAAGTTCATGTTGGCAAGATACCGCTGTAACCGGGAACGTCAAACCTGTAAATATTTTGGATCAGACTGATTTTCTGCGCGTCTACTCGGGTTAATTCGTGTTTGTTTCCGAATATGAAACCGTCGTTTCCCTCCATCTTGCTTGGCGTCGTCAGCGCGTTTAGCATCGGCCAATTCCGTTACTCGCATTTTCAAATACGCGGGGAACGATTCTCTCTCTCCTGGGGGGAGAGGGCCGGGGAGGGGGCGAGCGTCCCACAAATTAACCTTTCAAAAAGCATGGAGATTCAGTCTGTGTTTTAGCCCGCCCTCACCCTAACCCTCTCCCCCCCCAGGAGAGGGGACAGCGGCGGCGGCGCGCGGATTTTCTGAATGTCCATTTTGCGAATTCAACTTTGAGTGACTTGCCATTTCAAACACCAAGCGCCGCCGAAAATGAACAGATTGATTTTCTTCGTGTCCATTGGGGTGAATTCGTGGTTTAATTTCCCAACATGACATTGTCCCTTTTGTCCATCTTGCTCGGGGTCGGCATGAGTGTGCCGCAGGTTTATGCGCTCACGAAGCCCGCGAAATTCATTGTTACCGCGCGCAAACTGCCGCGCAACCTGCCCGTGGGCGTCGCGCTCATGCTGCTCGGCACGGCGTGGTTTCTGTGGATCGTCAATAACGAGCCGATCGCGGATTTCTCGGCCTACAAGCCGGTGATGATGGTCGCCTTTGCGGCGGTCGGCGTGCTGACGTGCATCTTCGTCCAGGATTTTCTGGCCGTGCGCGGCATTGCCGTGGTGCTGTTGCTGCTGGGGAAATTGATGGTGGACACTGGACGTCCGCATCTGGGTGCCTCGCCGTGGGTGCTGGTGATCCAGGCATGGGCTTACATGCTCATCATCGCCGGCATCTGGTTCACCATCACGCCTTGGAAATTGCGCGACCTGATCGAATTCGCCACGGCGACGGACAATCGCATCCGCATCGGCAGCATCGTGCGGCTGGCTTTCGCCCTTTTCATCGTCGCACTCGGCTTGACGGCATTCCGCCAAATGTAAAATGAACCTCGGCGACTTTCGCGAAGATTACCGGCGCGATGCGCTTGATCGCGCGGGGCTGGACGCGAACCCCATCGCGCAATTTGAGTCGTGGTTCCGGCAGGCGACGGGCGAAGAATCGCAAAGCCGCTGGCGCAAAATCGGCATCGCGCTCTACAAACTCTGGAGCGCGCTCTGCAATCATCGTCCCGCCGACATCAACGCGATGACGCTCGCGACGGTGGACAAGTCCGGCAAACCTTCCACACGCACGGTGCTGCTCAAGAGCGTGGATGAACGCGGCTTTGTTTTTTTCACGAACTACGAAAGCCGCAAGGGCCGGGAGCTGGCGGAAAATCCCAACGCGGCGCTCACGTTTTTCTGGTCGGACTTGGAACGGCAGGTTTGCGTGGCGGGCGCGGTCACGAGACTCCCGGTGGCGGAATCGGAGGCGTATTTCAAATCGCGTCCGCGCGGAAGCCAACTGGCGGCATGGGCCTCCAACCAAAGCCAGCCGGTTCCCGACCGCGCCACGCTTGAGGCGCACTGGCGCGAGTTGGAAAGGAAATTCGCCACGGACATTCCGCTGCCGCCGAATTGGGGGGGATTCATCTTGAAGCCGGAGCGGATTGAATTCTGGCAGGGCCGTCCGAGCCGGTTGCACGACCGGTTTTCCTACACGCGGCAGGCGGATGGTGCTTGGAAGATCGAGCGGCTGGCACCATGACCACGACGACCACGCGTGGGCGGCGGATTTTGACACCGCCCCGGAGCGCCGGTCCCCCCGACCCGGCCGGCATTGAATTTGGCCGGAAACACGCCGGATCGGAGATCGGCGCTCCGTAAGACCAGCAAGGGCGGGGGCAGTGTCAGGCACGCTCCACGTGGGCGTGCGGAATTAGTTGTTGTTGCTTGTTGCTGGGGTTTTTGTCAAAGCTTCTTTATGAAACGTCTGAAATCATCATTGGCGTTGCCCTTGGCGATGGGGTTTCTCCTCAATCTGACGATGCTGGAAGGGTTGCGGGCTGACGACCCGGTCATGCCGCCATCAGCCGTTGAAAATCATTTTCAAAGCGGGCTCTATGAAGCCTCGGCCGGCGCGGGGATTGTCTTTTCGCCGTTTATCAACAAAGGCGGCCGGCCCGCATTGAATTACGAGCTGACCGAATTTCAACTGGGTTACATGCTGACACCCGTGCGCGGCTCCAGCTTCTGGCGCGGAAATGTGGAGGTGGCGGGCAGCCTGTTTGGTGGCGCGATTGTCAAGGGGCGGGGCGAATATGTGACGGGAGCAACCTTGTGGCTGCGCTATAATTTTGTGCCGCGTGAGAGCGGTTTTGTTCCCTTCTTGCAGGGGGGAGCCGGACCGACCTCCACCGACCTGGATCGCCGGCTGGAGGGGCAGAATTTCAACTTCAATCTGAATTTGGGCGGGGGCACGCGATATTTTTTCACCCCGGACTGGTCGGTCAATTTGGAATGCCGTTACCAGCACATCTCCAACGCCAACCTTTCATCCCGCAATCTCGGCGTCAATGCGATCGGACCAATGCTGAGCGTCTCGTTCTGGTTCTGAATTAGAATTTATATTTCAAGCCGCTGACGAGTTTGACGTCGTTTTGCTGGCGTCCGGCGGCGGCCTGGTTGACGTAGTTGTCCACCACGAAAGTTTGCAGGCTCAGTTTTTTTGAGAGAGACGATTCGATGCCGATCTCGGCATTCACGATGAAGTTGTTGAAGTCATTCACTTGCGGCAGGATTTCAACCGTCTGCCAGATGCGCGCCCGGTCCTTGAATTTGTGCTCGAAGCGTTCGGCCAGACGCAGGGTGGCGTAGGTGTTGTCCTCGCTGCCCAACCGCTCAAATACGATGGCGGAACCGCCTTCGACCGCGAGGGTGGTGTTGGTTTCCTTGAGCAGATAATAACCGGCACCGGGGCCGATGGTGAGGCGGTATTGCAAATCAGAAATGCCGTCATGCAACGCGTTCACACGCAGATAAGCGAAGAATTTGTCCGTGAACAGATGATTGACCTGGCCGAAGGTGTGGAGGGTGTCCACGTCTTTCTCGCCGTTGTTCACTCCGTAGGCACCATCCACGCCGAAGCCCCATTCGTTGATCTTGCCCTTCTTTTCCGTCAGCACGGCGCCCGTGACCAGCAGGGTATCGCTATTGCCGCGCGTGAGCGTGAGGCCGGCGGAGATGGAACTCTGCCACGGGGTCTTGACCGGAACGGCCAGGACCGGAGCCGGGACCGGGGGCGGGGTGATGGCCGCGACATTGGTCATCGTGACAACGTTGGTCACCAGCACTGTCACCACATTGGTCACCGTGAAGGTGTTCGTTTGCGCTGGGGCCGAAACAGAAAATTCCAGGATGGCAAACGCAACAAGGAACAGGATTGCTGCATATTTTCTCATTAAACTAAAAAATAAAATGGCCGCACAAGAGACACGACTTGTGCGGCCATGACAAGCTGCGATTCAGAATATTTACGAAGCGGGTTCGCCTTCCGCCGGAGTTTCGACGGCATCTTCGCCAATCACCTGGGCGATCGCCTGAAGTTTGTCGCCGGCGTCGAGGTTCACGAGTTTCACGCCCATGGTGTTGCGGCCGGCTTCGCGGATGCCGCCCACGGGAATCCGCACCATCTGGCCGCCGGTGGTGATGAGCATGATCTCGTCGGAATCGCGCACGGTGAGCGCGCCGACCACACCGCCGGTCTTGTCGCCGGTTTTCATGGTGATGATGCCTTTGCCGCCGCGCGACTGGACGCGGTATTCGTCAAACCCGGTGCGCTTGCCGATGCCGTTTTCGCCGGCGACCAGCAAGGCCGTATCCGGGACCACGATGGCCGCCGCCACCAACGCGTCGGTTTTTTCAAGGTTGATTCCGCGCACGCCCCCCGCGGCGCGTCCCATGGAGCGAACATCCGTCTCATGAAAGCGAATGCTCATGCCTTCCTTGGTGATCAGCACCACGTCATCCCCGTGATCGCCTTCGCCCGTGCTGCCGCGCGTGAGCTTCACGTTAATCAATGTGTCGCCCGGTTCGATGCCGATGGCGATGATGCCGCCCTTGCGGACGTTGGAGAATTCGTTGAGTGACGTCTTCTTCACCGTGCCCTTCTGCGTGGCGAAGAACAATTCGCCGGACTGCGACCAGGTCACATTCTCCTTGTTCGCATCCGTCTTGGAGAGAATGCGGATGAGCGCGGCCACTTTTTCGTCCGCCTTCAATTCCAGAAGGTTCGCGATGCTCCGGCCCTTCGCGGCGCGGCCCATGTCGGGAATCTCGTGCACCCGTTCGACGTAAACGCGGCCGGTGTTCGTGAAGAACATCAGATAGTCATGCGTGCTCGCCGTGAACAGATGTTCGACGAAATCGTTGTCCTCGGCTGTTTCGCCTTCGCGCGTGGTCATGCCAATGACGCCTTTGCCGCCACGTCGCTGCGCGCGATACTGGCTGACGTTCGTGCGCTTCAGCAGGCCGTTGTGCGTGAGCGTGATGATGACGCCCTCGTTCGCGATGAGGTCTTCGATGGCGATCTCGCCTTCGTCGGGCACGATTTCCGTTTTACGTGGCGTGGCGTGTTTTTCTTTGATCGCCAGCAGCTCGGCTTTGATGATCGCCATCACGCGCGATTCCTTTGCGAGGATGTCGAGCAAGTCCTTGATGATTTCGATCAGCGCCTTGTATTCCTTGTCCACCTTGTCGATTTCCAAGCCGGTCAACTGATACAGGCGCAGTTCCAGAATCGCGTCCACCTGACGTTCGGTCAGCACATAACGGCCCGCCTCCAAACGCGCTTCGCTGCGGATGAGAATGCCCCATTTCTCCACCTGCGCACGCGACCATTCGAACGCGAGCAGCTTCACCCGGGCTTCGTCGCGGTTTTTGCTGGAGCGGATGATGTGGATGAATTCATCGAGGTTCGAGAGCGCGACGATGTAACCTTCCAGCAGCTCGGCGCGTTCCTCGGCCTTGCGCAATTCAAAACGCGTGCGGCGCAACACCACTTCGCGGCGATGCTCGATATAACACTGAATGATTTCTTTCAGGTTGAGCGTCTTCGGACGGCCGTGGTCAATCGCCAGTGAGTTGACGCTGAAGGAAACTTCCAGTTGCGTGTGCTGAAACAGTTTGGCGATGACGACCTTCGGATTCGCGTCGCGCTTGAGTTCGATGACGATGCGACAATGTTCGTCCGACTCATTGCGCATCGCGGAAATTTCCGTGATGATCTTTTCGTTGACGAGGTTCGCGATCTGTTCTTCGAGCCCGGCGCGGTTGACGTTGTAAGGAATTTCCGTGATGACGAGCTGCTCGCGGTTGCCCTTCATCTCCTCCAGGCCGATGCGGCCGCGCAGCTTGAGGCTGCCTTTGCCGGTGGTGAAATAATTTTTGATGCCCTCGATGCCGCAGAGAAATCCGCCGGTCGGAAAATCCGCGCCCTTGATGAATTTCATCAGTTCGGGAATCGTGATCTCCGGCTTGTCAATCTGGGCGCAGATGCCGTCCACGACTTCGCCCAGATTGTGCGGGGCCATGTTCGTCGCCATGCCGACGGCGATGCCCGTGCCGCCATTGACGAGCAAATTGGGAAACGCGGCGGGGAAAACTTTCGGTTCGGTGAGACGCTCGTCGTAGTTCGGGACGAAATCCACCGTGTCCTTCTCCATGTCCTGCATCAGGGCCGCGCCGAGATGCGTCAAGCGCGCCTCGGTATAACGCATCGCCGCCGGTGGATCGTTTTCAACGGAGCCGAAGTTGCCCTTGCCGTCCACGAGCTTCTCGCGCATCGCCCATGGCTGCGCCATGTGCACGAGCGTCGGATAAATCACCGCTTCGCCGTGCGGATGGTAGTTGCCGGAGGTGTCACCGCAGATCTTCGCGCATTTGTAAGGTTTGCGTCCGGGGAACAGCGAAAGCTCGTGCATCGCGTAAAGGATGCGCCGCTGCGAGGGCTTCAATCCGTCGCGCACGTCGGGCAGTGCGCGCGAAATGATCACGGACATCGAATAGTCGAGGAACGAGTTCTTGATCTCGTCGGCGACGTTGATCTTGGAAATCTTTTCGCCCTGTGTGTAGGCGCCGCCGCTGGGTTGTTGTTCCGGTGGGGTGGGGGAGGCTGTCGGTTCAGTTTCGTCTGGCATGATTAAATAGTTCTAAATTTTCAACGGTAAATTCTCCGGAAACACCGGGATATGCATGGCCCGGGCGGCGGCGTGCATCCGCGCATCCGTTGTGCATAGCGGAAAATCCTGCGCCAGATCGCACGTCGCGACGTGCAAAGCGTCCAGCGCCCGCAGTGGCACTTTTGGGTGGCAGGCCTGGACGATTTGTGTGGCCTTGCGCAAAGTTTGATTGCTCAAGTTGCCCAACTTGAAAATGTCATCCGCGATCATCGCTGCAAATTTTGCTTCAGCCTTCGCCCGTTGCGCCGCCGTGAGCAATCCCGCCCGCTCTTTGGCGAACAATGCCGACTTCACCTCGAGGAGGGCAAGTTCTGATGAAGCCAGTGATTGTCCCAGAAGCTCGCGTTCGAAGAACGCCGTCTCCGGTTCGGGAGTCAATAACTTTACCAGGATGCCCGTGTCGAGATACATAATCACCAACCGCGCCCGTCACGGTCGGCGCGGATGATTTCATCGGCGAACGGCCCTTTGGTCTGCATGGGCATGGATTTCAAGTGATCTCCCATGCCGGTGAAAACTTTCCGCGCCTGGTGTTTGCCGACCGGCGACAACACCGCTTTCGGCTTGCCGTCCGAGGTGATCGTGACCTCCTGTCCGCTGGCCACCAACTCCAGCAGGGCCGAGAGTTTGGCCTTGGCCGCGCGGACTGGAATGGAAAGCCCCACGCCGGGCAGGGCCACGGCGTCGTTCAGCACCAAGGCCGACGGCTTGTGTTCCGGGTGTTTGATTCCAGCACGTTTTGTTTTCATGGCTTCATTGTAGTCACGCGTGACTACAATGTCAATTTTTTAAACGTCGAGGTTGCGGACGTTCAGGGCGTTGTCCACGATGAAATTGCGGCGCGGTTCGACCTCCTCGCCCATCAACGTGACAAACATCTCTTCGGCCTCCACGGCGTCGGAAAGGTCGATGCGGAGCAGCTTGCGTTTTACCGGATTCATCGTGGTCTCGAACAGTTCCTTGGCGTCCATTTCGCCGAGACCTTTGAAGCGCGTCATCTGGATGCCCTTCTTGCCCACGTTTTTCACGCCTTCAAGGATTTCGGGGATCGAAAACAGCGGCGTGATGTTCGCGCGCTCGCCTTCGCCTTCGGACAATTCAAACAGCGGCTTGTCCTGCGCGGCGTAGTGGTCCACGGCCAGGCCCTTCTTCAAAAGTTTGCCGAGCAAATCCGTGATGGCCTTGCTTTCGAGATGCAGATTGGACTCTTTGGCGCGCCGCGTCGGGCCGTCCTTCTTGCGCTCGACTTCCGTGTCGGTGCCGAACAGATCATTGTTCGCAGCCTTGAACTCATCCACTTCCTCTTTGCTGAGAAAATAGTGAACCTTCTCGTCGTTGCCGGAACGGACCTTGACCATCGTCTGCGGCAGCGTGCCGTCCTTCGCGCGCTTCTCGACGTAATCCGCGAAGTCCCCGCCGAGCCGCTTGATGTGGGTGGCGTGCTTGTCCAGCGATTCGAGCAGCGTGAGAATTTCTTCGAGCTGCTTCGGGTTGAATTCTTTTCCGTCGGCCAGATTCTTCAACCGCACTTCCTCGACGCCGTTCTGCAACAGGATGCGGTTGAGCTGAACGTCATCGTCAATGTAATCGGTCTTCTTCTTGCGCGTGATGGAGTAGAGCGGCGGTTGCGCGATGTAAACAAAACCCTGCTTCACGAGCTGCGGCATCTGGCGGTAGAAAAACGTCAGCAGCAGCGTGCGGATGTGCGAACCATCCACGTCGGCGTCCGTCATGATGATGATTTTGTGGTAGCGCAGCTTCTCCAGATTGAATGCGCCTTCGCCTTCGCCGTCACCGATGCCCGTGCCGATGGCGGTGATCATCGTGCGGATTTCAGTGTTCTGCAGAACCTTGTCGAGCCGCGCCTTCTCCACGTTGATGAGCTTGCCGCGAATCGGCAGAATTGCCTGAAACTTACGATCGCGCCCCTGCTTGGCCGAGCCACCGGCGGAGTCACCTTCGACGATATATAACTCCGTGTTCGCCGGATCGCGGTCCGAACAATCCGCCAGCTTGCCCGGCAGCCCGCCGCCGGTGAGCGCGGATTTACGGACCGCTTCGCGCGCTTTGCGGGCGGCCTCGCGCGCGCGCGCCGCCGTGAGACCTTTGTCCACGATGCGCTTGGCGACGGGCGGATTCGCGTCGAAATACGCCATCAAGCCTTCGTAAGTCACCGAGCCGGTGATGCGCTCCACTTCGGGCGACAGCAACTTGACCTTCGTCTGCGATTCAAACTTCGGATCGCTGTGCTTTACGGAAATCACCGCCGTCAAACCTTCGCGCACGTCGTCGCCGGTGATCTGCGGGTCTTTGTCTTTAATCAACTCGTTCGCTTTCGCGTATTGATTGATGGCGCGCGTCACCGCGCTGCGGAAACCGGAGAGATGTGTGCCGCCGTCCGGATTGTGGATCGTGTTGGTGTAGCACAGCACCTGGTCGTTGTAGCTGTCGTTGTATTGCAGCACGACCTCGATGTGGACTTCAATCTCCTTGTCATCCAGTTTCTCCTTCGTCTCCTTGCGGAACGAGATGGGCTTGGGATGCAATGGCTCCTTGCTCTTGTTGAGCTGCTTGACGAATTCCTCAACGCCGTTCTTGTAATAAAATTTTTCCGGTTCGGTGGTCGTCTGCCGTTCATCGGCGAAAACAATCTCCAGGCCCGAATTCAAAAACGCCAGTTCGCGCAGGCGTTGAGCGATGATGTTCGTCTTGAACTCCACCGTCTCGCGGAAGATTTCCTTGTCCGGCAGGAACGTGATGAGCGTGCCGGTCTTTTTGGATTTGCCGATGACTTCGAGCTTCTTCACCGTCTTGCCGCGCTCGAACTCCATGTGATACACCTGCTCGTTGCGCGAGACTTCCACCTCAAACCACTCGCTGACGGCGTTCACGCACTTCGCCCCGACGCCGTGGGTGCCACCGGAAAACTTGTACCCGCCCTGGCCGTATTTGCCGCCGGAATGCAATGTCGTCAGCACCAGTTCCACGCCGGGCAGGCCGGAATCCTTGTTGATGTCCACCGGAATCCCGCGCCCGTCGTCGCGGATGGAAATGGAGCCATCCAGATGGATCGTCACATCGATGTGGTCGCAATGGCCGGCGAGATGTTCGTCCACGGAATTGTCCAGCACTTCGCTCACGCAATGATGCAGCGCGCGTTCATCCGTGCCGCCGATATACATGCCGGGTTTCTTGCGGACGGCTTCGAGCCCCTTCAGCGAGGACAGCTTGGAAGCGTCATAATTGCCATCGGCAATTTTGTCAGGCGACTCAATTTTTTCTTCAGGCAAATCAGAAATACTGGACATAATTATGGTGCAAATCCGGGTAAACTTTGGTGCGTCAACGACTGTGAAAAATATATGAAAATCGGCCTGATTTCACAATGCGAAATTGCGGATTTTTTGGGCGAAAAACACCATTAGTTGTGGACGTTTTTCCTTGCTAACCAAACGGGTTGTGGTTGCGCTTTTTGGGTAAAAATTGGATTTGCCAATCTTGCGGGGCAGATTTAAAGCCCTGCTTTGCCTGGCTTCCGTACGGCAAAATTACGGGCCGGTTTTTTCCTGCAAATAAATTCCCGCCACCGCTTTGGCCAGCTTGGTGGCCACGCCATCTTCGCCGGAATTACAGAGCACCACGATCTCCAAGCCGTCGTCCGGAAACCGCTGATTGGATGCGGAAAATCCCGAGGTGCTGCCGGAATGCCCGATGTTTTTGTGGCCGTCGAGCGGAGTCACAAACCAGCCGTAGCCGTAGCCGATGGGTTTTCCGTCATTCAATTTCCCGGAAGTCCACATCTGCTCCTTGCTCGTTGTTTTCAAAATCTTTTCCGTGTCCAGTCCGGCGTCCCACTTCATCATGTCGCCGACGGTGGAAACGATTTCGCCGGCGGAAAACAAATCGGTGTAATCCACGTCACGATTCACCAGTCCGTTGGTCTTGCTCTGCTCGTAACCGGCGGCCCGCAGCTTGAGGATGCGGCTGGGCTCGCGGTTGGTCGTCGCGGACATCCCCAGCGGACCAAGGATTTTCTCCGAGAGAAATGTCCAATATTTTTGCCCGCTCGCATTTTCGATGATGAAACCGAGCAGGTTGTAACCCGTATTACAGTAGGAGAATTTTTCGCCCGGTGCAAACACCAGCGGCAGTTCGCCGACTTTGGTGATGAACTGGGCCTGCGTCAGATGGAGGGCCAGTCCAAACCCTTCCAGCCCGGTGTAATTTTTGATGCCGGATGTGTGCGTCAGCAGGTGGCGGATCGTGATGTTGGTCCAGCTGACCGGGGTGTTGGTCAAATACTGGCTGATCTTGTCATCAAGTGACAGCTTGCGCTCTTCGACCAGCAGCATGATGCACGCGGCGGTGAATTGCTTGGTCACCGAACCGATTTCAAAAACGGTCTCCGGCGTCACGGGGACGTTCCACTCTAGATTGGCAAAGCCATACGCTGCCGTCTTGGTCTCCTTGCCATGCTGCGTCACCTTCAGCGCCAGCCCGGGAATCTGGTGTTTCGCCATTTCGGCTTTGACCAGGTCATCCACCGGATCAGCCAGGCAGTTCCAGGTGAAAAGCAAGCCCGCGATCAAATAAACAATTTTCACGCGCGGATGATAGGCAGCGGATTTTATTTTCGCCATCAAGACTTGATATCGCGCACTTGAAACGCCATCGCGCCGATAACAAACGCCGTTGCGCTCACGGCGAAGAGGACGATCTCGGACTGGCAGATCTGCGTCCACGGGGCCGGGTCGCGGAAGATCAGCAGCCAGCATTTGAAGTGGTGCGTGATGAACCAGTTTTCGTAACGGTCGAAGAACGGAAGGTTTTCCATGACCATGCTCACAAACAGGAAAGACAACGCCAGGATCGTGGCCGCCGAGGGCTTCATGTTGAAACACGAGAACATGAAAGCGACCGACACCATCACGCTGGCGTTCGCCGCCAGAAACAGATGCGAGAAGGCAAATCGGATCAGTCCTTCGTGGGCTGACAAAACGCCGAAGACGTTCTGCCCGGGTGCAAAGACGAACATCCCTTTCCAGGGAAACAACAGGCTCGCAAATCCCAGCGCGGTCAGGCCGAGCATCAGCACCAGCACAATGGCGAAAATGATCCCTGCGATCCATTTCACGAACAGCAACCGCAGTCGTGAGATCGGCCGGGAAAGAATCATTCGCAACGTGCCGTCCTCGGCTTCCTTCGCCACCAGATCGCCGCCGACCAGCGCGACGTAGAGTGGCATCAGCAGCATGATTTGCGGGATCAGCATCACGAGCGACACCGTCAGCACGGAGATGAACTCCGTGGCGAGATAGCCGTTGCCGCTCAGCAATCGTTCGAAATCCTTCTGCCAGTGCGTGTATTTGAACGCGAGCAGCATCAGCGTCTGCGCCAGCAGGAACGCGCCGAAGCCAATGTAGGTGCGCTTCTTGCCGAATAATTTCCAAAGCTCGTTTTTAAGTTGGGCGAGGAACATGATGTTAATGGCGAAATCCGAATGACGAAATCCGGAGGCAGAACTGCGTTGAACGGCGACTCGCGACTGGAAAAATGTTTTCGGATTTCGTCATTCGTCATTCGAATTTGTTTCAGTTCGTTTCACCAGGCCGAGATAAAAATCTTCCACCGTTTGTTCGTGCTGCCAGATGCCTTCCACCGCGATGCCCGCAGTAACCAAAGTCTGTGCGATCTCCGCCGTCGAACGGCCCTCGGCCAACGTGATAAATTTCTCCTGCTCTGTAGCTATGATCAGGCCGCGCTCGCGGAGGAGCTTGGTCGCGTTCGCAAAATCAGAAGTCTTCAATGCCACTTTGCCGAGCGTGGCTTTCACGTCTGCGACGTTGCCTTCAAAAACCTTCTTGCCCTGCTGCAACACGGCGATGCGCGTGCAGAGCTGCTCGACCTCGTTGAGCAGGTGCGAGGAAAGCAGGATGGTCAGGCCGAGCTCGCGCTGCAGCCGGAGAATCGTCTGGCGCATCTCGTGGATGCCTTCGGGGTCGAGGCCGTCGCTCGGCTCGTCGAGGATGAGCAATTCCGGTTTGGGCAACAGCGCCTGCGCCAGCGCCAGCCGCGAACGCATCCCGTGAGAATACGTCCGCACCTTGGATTGCTCGCGACCGGTCAGGCCGACCCATTCGATCACCTCGCGGATCCGCGCCTTGGAAGTGGGCGCAGTGTAGGTGCTCAAGATTTCCAGGTTACGCGCGCCGCTCAGGTAATCGTAAAAGACCGGCGTTTCAAAAATCGCGCCGACCTGCATCAACGCGGCGCGGCGGTTGGATTGAACGTCGTGGCCGCAGACCTTCACCTCGCCGCTCGTGGGCCAGACCTGGCCCAGCATCATGCCGATGGCAGTGCTTTTGCCCGCGCCGTTGTGGCCGAGCAAGCCGAAGATTTCCCCGCGCGGCACGGTGAACGACAGGTCATCCACCGCCAGCCGCCCGGCAAATTTCTTGGTGACGTTGGTGAGTTGAATCATTTGGAGCCTTCGATCGCCAGCAGGTTTTTGATGTGGCCATCCGCGTAGAGATAATTCACCGCCCTGTCCGCCCCGCGCGCCTTGTGGAAATCCTCCTTGTCGAACACGACGGGAATTTCGTGCGGATCGAAGTGTATATTCAGAACCTTCAAATGATCCGCGTCTTCGCCGTTCAGCAGACTGTTCCAGGAATAGCTCGAACCCGTGCGCTCAAAAAATTGCGGCAGGTCCGACGGGCAGCGCAGCACGTTCGTGTTGCCAAGCTGTGTCACGAGCACTTTTTGGATGGCGGGAAAGGTGTTGGTGGCGGCAACCTGCGGGTCGGTTGAGACATCCCGCATGACCGGCAGCTTATTGTTGTTGTCCGAAACATACATCTGCAGCGCGAGGCCGACCTGATGCAGATTGCCCAGACAAACGGTGGCGCGGGCGGATTCCTTGGTGCGCCCGATGGCCGGTAGCAACAGCGCCGCGAGAATCGCGATGATGGCGATGACCGCCAGCAGTTCGACCAGCGTGAAGCCGGCGTCGAAGATATACGCAGGGCGAATTGTGACAACGTCCACCCTCACCCCGGCCCTCTCCCCCAGGAGAGAATTCCCCGAAAGAAAGTTTCGCGTGTTGAACCGTCTGAACCGTAGCAGCCGACGTAAGGAGGCTCTAACTCGACGGAATTCAGACGGAGCCTCCTTACGTCGGCTGCTACGAGGTTCATGGGTAGGGCCGGGGAGAGGGCGGACGTCTTGCCAACATTTCATATTCGGGCTCAAACAGGATGTTATCCCATCACTCATTATGGTTGTGCCCCGCGCATCATGCGGCCGCTTTCCATCGTGCGTTGCATCTCTTCCAGCAACGGCGCCATCTCCGCCTTGGTCTGCGCGGAACTCTGGCTGTAAAAACTTTTCAGGCCGATCTTCGTCACCTTCTCCTGCAGTTCCGGACTCAACTCCGGGCCGTTGGTTCCGGCCGGGCCTTGGCCGGCAGCCGTTTTTTCGCGCGCCTCCTTCATCTGTTTGACGGCCTGGCTCACGATCTGCTGCCGTTTGTCGGCCGGCATTTCTTCGAACGCGGCGAGCATCTGCTTGAAGCCGGTGGGCAGGGTGGCTTCGAGAAATTCGCTTTTCTCCTCCTCGGTCATCTTCTCGAACCAGGCCAGCCGCTCCAGCCGCAATTTCCGTCGCTCCTCGAGGGATAGCGCGTTGAGCATCGCCGCCAGCTTGCGGATTGCCGCCGCGCGTTCGGCGGAGGACAAATGGCTGAGATCAACCGATTCCGCATAAGCCCGGACTTTTTCGGGAGTGACTTTGGCGTTCTGGGCGATCCGGTAGCCGGCGATGGCGACCACCCAGATGACCACGAGGACGGCCGCCGCCAAAAGAATCGGGCGCTGGCGTGGATTCAACATGGCAAAAGTCTATGGCAACGCCCGCGATTCACCATGAAAAAGCGTGCGGCGCATCAGGCCAAAACCCGGCGACTTAAATGGCGCTTGATTTACTGGCGGTCAAATTTACTTTCTTCGGATGTTGATTTCAGAAAAAGCCGACCCGCTCGCCCACTCCGACCAGTTTGTCCGCCGCCACATCGGTCCGAACGCCGCTGAAACGGCAGAGATGCTCGCGCTTCTCGGCCACAAAGATCTCGACAAACTGATTGATGCCGCCGTTCCGCAAAAAATCCGCCTCGGTAAAACCTTGAACCTGCCCGCGGCGCGCAGCGAATTCGACGCGCTCGCCGATCTCCGCCGTATTGCGAACGAAACCAAAGTTTACCGCTCCTTCATCGGCATGGGCTATTACGACACCATCACGCCGCCGGTCATCCAGCGGAGCGTGCTCGAAAATCCCGGCTGGTATACGCAATACACGCCCTACCAGGCCGAGATCTCCCAGGGCCGCCTCGAAGCGCTGTTGAATTTCCAGACCCTGGCCAGCGAACTCACCGGTCTCGACCTCGCCAACGCCTCCATGCTCGACGAAGCGACTGCCGCCGCCGAAGCCATGACGATGTCGCATCGGCTCAAGGATGGCCGCAATACGTTCTTCATCTCGGAAAGCTGCCATCCGCAAACCATCGAAGTCGTCCGCAGTCGCGCCCACGCGCTCAAGATCGAAGTGTTCGTCGGCAATTATGAAACCTTCGAGTTCAACGATCAGGTCTTCGGCGCGCTGGTGCAATATCCTGATACGTTTGGCGCGATCCACGATTACTCCAGCTTCACTGGGAAAGCACACGCCGCCGGAGCGATGATCACGGTTGCAACGGATTTGCTCGCGCTCACACTCATCAAGCCGCCCGGCGAATTTGGCGCGGACATCGCCGTCGGCAGCGCGCAACGCTTCGGCGTGCCGCTCGGCTACGGCGGACCGCACGCCGCGTTCTTTGCCACGCGCGATGAATTCAAACGCCAAATGCCCGGCCGCATCGTCGGCGTCTCCAAAGATTCTCGCGGCAAGCCTGCGCTGCGTCTCGCGCTGGGCACGCGCGAGCAACACATCCGCCGCGAGAAAGCCACCAGCAACATCTGCACGGCGCAGGCGTTGCTTGCTAACATGGCCTCGCTCTACGCTTGCTATCATGGCGCGGAAGGATTAAAGAAGATTGCCCGGCGGGTTTACTTGCTGACCCGATTGTTGGCGGCAGGCTTGGAAAAACTTGGTCATCGTGTAACAACTGGGAATTTTTTTGACACCATCAGCGTGGAACTCAGTTACGCAACCGCCGCTCATGTTGCCAAGAATATCGAAGCACATTTAGTCAATTTCCGTATCATCAACGACCGGACAATTGGCATTTCGCTGGATGAGACTTCGAGTCTCAAGGATGTGAACAAAATCTTTGGTGTTCTCGACCTGGGGGCCGTCGCCTCCAAATACATCGGCGAAACGGAGAAGAATCTGGGGAAAATACTGGCCGCTGCTGAATCCGGCGACACCGTCCTGTTCTTCGACGAAGCGGACGCGCTGTTCGGTAAACGGACGGACGTGAAGGATTCGCACGACCGTTACGCGCGCACGAGCAAATTTCTCGATCACAAAGTTTTTAATTCCTACCACTCCGAGACTGAGATGCTCCGCTACATCAAGCGGCTCGAATCGCGCGACCTGTCGCTCACGGCTTCGATGATTCCGCTCGGCTCCTGCACGATGAAACTCAACGCGGCGGCGGAAATGTTCCCCGTGTCGTGGCCGGAGTTCGGCAAGATTCATCCGTTTGCGCCCATCAAACAGACGCGCGGTTACCAGAAACTGTTCGAGCAACTCGAAACCTGGCTTGCGGAAATCACCGGGTTCGCCGGCATTTCGCTCCAGCCCAACGCCGGTTCGCAGGGCGAATACGCCGGATTGCTCGTCATCCGCGCCTATCACGAATCGCACGGCGACGCGCATCGCAACGTCTGCCTTATTCCCACCTCCGCGCACGGCACGAACCCCGCCAGCGCCGTCATGGCCGGCATGAAAGTCGTCGCCGTCGCGTGCGACACCAACGGCAACATTGACGTCGCCGACCTGCGCGCGAAAGCCGAGGCGCACCAGGCCGATCTCTCGTGCCTGATGATCACTTATCCCAGCACGCACGGCGTGTTCGAGGACAGCATCAAGGAGATTTGCGAAATCGTCCACGCGAACGGCGGCCAGGTTTACATGGACGGCGCAAACATGAATGCGCAAGTCGGCCTCACCAGCCCCGGCTTCATCGGCGCGGACGTCTGCCATTTGAATCTGCACAAGACGTTTTGCATTCCGCACGGCGGTGGGGGCCCGGGCGTCGGCCCGATTGGCGTGGCGGAACATCTCGTGGGATTTCTGCCCGGCCACAACGTCATCAATCTCGGCGGCGAAAGCCCCATCGGGGCGGTTTCTGCCGCGCCGTGGGGCAGCGCGAGCATCCTCACGATTTCGTGGATGTATATCGCGATGATGGGCGCGGACGGACTGACCGAAGCGACGAAGTTCGCCATCCTCAACGCGAATTACATTTCCAAGCGGCTCGAGAAACATTTCCCGACGCTCTACCGCAGCAACGGCTTGGTCGCGCACGAATGCATCCTCGACCTGCGCGCGTTCAAGAGCGTCACCGCCGAGGACGTGGCGAAGCGGTTGATGGATTACGGCTTTCACGCGCCCACGCTCTCGTGGCCCGTTGCCGGCACGCTCATGGTCGAACCGACCGAAAGCGAATCGAAATACGAACTCGACCGTTTCTGCGACGCGATGATTTCCATCCATGCCGAAATGACCGCCGTGGAAACCGGCGCCGCGGACGCGAAGAACAATCTCCTCAAGAACGCCCCGCACACGGCGGATCAGATCGCCAGCGACAATTGGAATCGTCCCTACAGTCGCGAAGCGGCGGCGTTCCCGGCCAAGAGCCTGCACGATTACAAATTCTGGCCGCACGTCAGCCGCGTGGACAACGTCTTCGGTGATCGCAATCCGGTCTGCTCCTGCGTCGGAATGGAGAATTACGCCGCGTGACAATTCTCGCGAAACTGCTAGACTGATTCCAGATGAAGTCAGGGCTGACATTTCCTCCCGGTGTTCCGATCTGGGTTGACCCCGAACGGTTGAGCGGCGCTCCCTGTTTTTCCGGCACACGCGTGCCGGTGGACAGCCTGTTCAACAATTTGGAAAGCGGCCTTAGCCTCGACGAATACTTGGATTGTTTTCCCGACGTGACGCGTGAACAGGCCATTGCCGTTCTGGAATACGCCCACAAGACAGCACTGCAAGCCGCATGAAAGTCCTGCTGGATGCGTGCGTCCCGCGTCCGTTGCGAAAGTTTCTCCCTGACCACATCGTCCAAACCGCGCAAGAGATGGGCTGGGGACAATTAAAAAACGGTGCCCTGCTTCAAGCCGCCGAGCCGGAGTTCGCCGCCTTTCTCACCAGCGATAACAACCTGAAATACCAGCAGAACATCGCGGGGCGAAAACTCGCCATCCGCGTTCTTCCTACAAACGACTGGCCCGACGATCCAGCTTCACACCGATGAGATTGCAGCCAAAGTGGCGGCATTGAGGCCCGGTGATTTTGTGGAGCTGAATTGGAATTGATCAGATGTGCAAGAACGCTACAACTATTTGCTTCCTGCCTGAAGCGGCGGCGTTCCCG
>Ga0247670_1000161_pt1 | contig 21304 bp, 1 predicted proteins | sample CNK11_metaG_FD_183042 | JGI IMG/M metagenome (GOLD analysis project Ga0247670, IMG submission 183042) | Soil microbial communities from Purdue University Martell Research Forest, Indiana, United States - CNK11 | ecosystem: Environmental > Terrestrial > Soil > Temperate forest > Bulk soil | place...
AAGTTATCGGCTACCCACTGATCATTTTTCTCCAAGCTCCATATAAATTGACTAGGCACGTGCGACCCTTGATTAGGGCCTAGCAGATTCAGAACGTCATGGCCGGGCCAGTCAAGCGCAGCGTCAGTGTCCCAAGTTCTTCCAATAACTTTGATGTCGTCAACAAGAAATTCGGTAGGCCCTATTACCTCTGCGGCAAGCATGACCTGCTGCACACCGCCCAGCGCAAAGCCAGCAATATCATTAGCCGCGAATATCCCCTGTATGGTATTAACAGCCAGAACTTTATTTTTCGCTTCAACGAGCTTGATTTGCTTTTCCAACTCACCATGCCACAGCGCCGTTTCGTTTGCGGTCTGTTGCGCATCGTCGGTAGTTCCATCAAACTTGATTGAATTCGGGTCGCGTGCAAGCGCGTATTCGAAACCGCTCGTCCCGTTCGCATTATATATATCACGTTTGGCATTATGCTTCGCCTTCGCTAGAACACCACCATACAGTGCACTAGCTACTGCTATTATAGCCACGACAGCCAACAAATCAATCAAGGTGAACTGCCCCGTTGGATCCACACCATTGACCGGATCGGAATTCGCATATATATACTTGTGGAGACTTTGTGGATCAGAGTAATTACCACCGAAGGTATCCCTCGCATTGAATCGCCCATTGCTTGGATTGTAGTATCTGGCGCGCAGGTTGTACATCTGCAACGTGCTGTCATACTGCTCACCGGAGTAGAGCATCGTCGTGCTCTGCGTCGCCGTGGAGGTGGAAGTTTGCAGTGTGCCGTAAGCATCATAGCCGTAATGTTCGTTAACGGTGCCTGTGTTGCTCGCCAGTTGTCGCGTGCTGCCGTGGCCGTCATACAGGTAGTAGTTTGGTGCGGCGGCGGCATCGGCCTGTGCCAGCAGGTCGTCCCCAATCACATAGCTCCGGAGGCCGGTGGCTGTATTCGTCTCTTCCAGCACCTGCGCACAGCCCGCGTGATTGATTACATCTATGAGGTATTTCGTTGTGCCGCTGCCGGTGGTCTGGCCCACTCGGATGCCCTGTTCGTTGTAGAGGTAGCTGGCCGAACCGTTTGGCCCGCTCACGCTTCGCAGCTTGTTCGCCGCGTCATACAAATAGCTCACCGTCCCCACCGAATCCGTCTTGTTCGTTAACGACCCGTTCGCATCATACAGATATGTCGTGCTGCTGCCGTTGTTCTCCGAGGTCAACTGGTCGTTCGCATCATAGAAATAAATCGTGGTGCTCCCGCCCATCCGCGCCTGCTTCACCCGGTTCCCGTTCAAGTCATACACGAACGCATTCGTGTAGGCGTAATCGGAATTGCCCGGCGATTTGGTGATGCTCACCTCATTCGTCAACCGATACAGCCCGTCATATGCCCAGCTCAACGTGTTTGTCTGATAACCACTGCTACCCTCCTGCAACAACACCTCCACCGCATTCGTCCGGCGACCGGTCACATCCAGCTTGTAGCTGTAGCTCGCCTTCAGAGCCGCTCCCGCTACATGCGTCAGATTCGTCATCCGGTTCAGGCTGTCGTAGAGGTAGGTCGTAGTGATGCCGTTTGGCAGCACCACGGAACTCCGGTTGCCCGCCGCGTCGTAGTTATAGGTCGTCGTCTCGTTCACCGGCGAACCATTCCGTTTGGTCGCGGTGACCGTTTTCAATCGGCCCAACTCGTCGTAACCATATTTCACGTTCGAGTTCTGCGTGTTCGTCTCGATGTGCCGACCGGTCGCAAGGTCGTAACCGTAGTTGATCACGCCCTCGGGACAATTCACCTGCACCAGATGCCCGTCGAAGTCGTAACTGAAATAAGTGTAGCGGACAGACGGATTGCTGATGTCATTGCTGGGATACGAATAATCCGCCCGCGCCGTCCAAAGACTGTCCATGCCCGGTTCATTGGCGATCAATGCCGCCAAGGTGATCAATGTCGCGAACCGCCAGCCGTAGGAGGGTAACTTGATACGGCGAAGATGGCGGATGGCGGATGGCGGATGGCGGAAACAGCGGGATGCCTGCGCTGCTTTCACACGCAGCGTCCCTACCAGCCAACGGAAGAAGGTGTCTCCAAACAAGGCGTGGAAGGCTTCCACCTGTTCATCCCAAATTTCTAATACCAGTTCCGCCAACTGCCGGCGTTTCTCGCGCGGGATGGCGGCCAGCGCCAACGCAAGCAACATCAACGCCGCCGTGCCACCGGAGGCATTCGGGTTGCGCCCGATGGACGCCATGAACGCGGTGGCCAGACCGGATTGGCCGCCGCCCAGACACGCGTAGCCCGTGCCCGCATCCGACCCGTAACGCTCCGTGATGTTCGTCAACTGCCCCAATTGATTGTAATTATATGCCACCGAGTTGGAGGGCACCGTCCCGTTTGCCACAAACAGGAACTTCGCCTGCACCCGGCCATACTTGTCATAGCGCAACTCCATCCTCTGGTTCTTGTAGTCATACTGCTTCCAGAGCCGGCCTTGCGCGTCGAACTGGTTGCTGCACACCTGGCCCATGGTCAACCAATGCCGCGCCTGCCGTCCGAACTCATCAAAGTTGTTCGTCGTCGAATGTCCGTTCGCATCCGTCGTCACCAGCAAGCGGCCTTGGTCGTCGTATTGATAATTCCATTGTGGTGCAGCGGGCTGGTTGCTCGCCGGGTTCAACACCGTCGGCTTGATCACGTTGGTCAACGCACCGGATATATCGTAACCAAACTGCGTCCGCCGTCCCGCCTGATCCACCGCTGCCACCCGCTGGCCGATGTCGTTGTACTCATTCGTCACGGAACTGCCGTCGTTGAACACCGTGGAGACCTGACGTCCCAGCGCGTCGTAGATGAAATGCGTCGCATGGTTCAACGCATCCCACATCAGCGTCGGCCGGCCGGCCTCGTCGTAGAAACAATAGGTGGTATGATTGAGTGGATCAGTCACGCTCTGGCTCTGGCCGTTGGCCGTGTATTGGTAGGTCGTTGTCTGCCCGTCCGACCCCGTGCGCGATTTCACCCGGCCGTTGTCAAAGTATTCCGTGGAGTTCGTGGAATACGGCACACCGGAGGAAACAATGACACTGTTCGTCTGGCCATTGTTGTTCGGATCGGGCTGAAGACTGACCACCACATTCGTCGCCCGCAAAGTGCGGGTCACCCGGCCCGCGGCATCATATTCGGTCAACGTGCCGCTGATGCCATTGCGGTCGGTGGACAGGATGGGCCGGGCATTGTCGTCATACACCGTGCGGGTGGTGCCAAACGGCGAGACGGTCTGGATGACATTGCCACGCGCGTCATAGGCGTAGTTGTTCGTGATACTGTTGGTGGAACTGAACAGGCTCACGGAATAATCTACCTTGCCCATTGTATTATAAAACGTGGCGTTGGTGTTGCCAAAGGCATCAATGCTCATCGTCACGCGACCGGCAGCGTCAAAGATGCTCGTGGTGGTGATGGTGGCCGTGCTGCCATCCAACCGCTTGCCCGTGGAACTGGAAACGGTCGGTTTGCCGTTCGCATCATAGGCAAAACTATGTTGTACACCATTGGCATCCGTGGTGTTGGTGAGGTTGCCGGAATCATCGTAACCAAACGTGGCGTTTGTAATGATGTTGCCCCCGCTAACGGTGAACGACTGCGCCAGCCGCCCGTCAACATAAGACAAGGTGGACTGCTGGAGCAGGTTGCCCTGAGCATCGTATTGCGCGGTGCTGATCAAATTTCCAGAACCGTTATACTGGTTTGTCGCGGAGTTGCCCAGCGGATCGGTCTGCGAGACCAGATTGCCGTTGCCGTCGCAACTCATCAAGTTGGTGTGACCCAGCGGGTCAACCACCTGCGTGCAGTTGCCGTTGTTGTCGTAGGCAAAGTAAGTGGTGGCAGTGGTTGTGTCATCGATTTGAACTGTGGCGGAGGTCTCGGACGACGGATTGTTAGGGTCATCATACGTCATGTAGGTCGCGTCACCCAGCGCGTCAACGGTCGATGTCACATTGCCGCGCGTGTCGTAACCGTGGATGGTCTTGTTGCCCATGCGGTCATAGGTCGTCTCAAGCTGTCCAGTGATGTCGTGGACGAAGCGGTTGGTCCGGCCGGCCGCGTCAATCACTCCGATCAACTTGCCGCTGTCATCGTAGAGATTGCGTGCCACCGGCACACCGCGTGCATCCAGAATCTTGGTCAGGTAATGCGGGAACTTGCCGTTCTCATACAGGTAGGTGTTGGTGGCATAGGTCTGCGCATTGCGATCCTGAAGTTTCAATACGCGCGCCAGGTTGGTCGCATTATTATATTCATATTTGACGACCGGCAGGCCATTGGCACCACTGGCCGAGTCCATGATGGCCGCAATCCGGCTCTTCTCATCACGGTTGAAGTAGATCGAACGCGTCTTGTTGTTTTGCGGATCGAAATGATCCACGCTGAAGTGACTGCGGCCGTTATTGTCGGGCGTATCCGGATTGATCACGATGGTGTCACCACTGGGCTGGATTATCCTGGACAAATGGGGTGAACCATAGGTATGGGCGGAAGCTTCCTTGTTGTCCAGCGATGTTTCATGAACACCCTGGTCGTCCCGGGTAATCTCGTAAACCGTCCCATCGTTCATTGTCAACTTGAACCCCGGGAAATCGTAGCTGTCTGCCGGGAATGAAGTGTCGGACTTCCCGAAAAATCTGAGAGTGACAGAGTGACCACTACCATCATCAGCAACCCATTCATGCATGATGTTGTCACCGTTTTCCGGGTGCGATGTTGTCAGTGTGGCTTTAACTCCCCGCGGCGCATCCCAGGTCGCTTCCCAATCCGCCAGATATTCACCGCCAATGCCGGTGATCGAGATCTGCTTGAGATTATACCTGAACGTCACACGGTTCCCATCAGGCAAAGTTAATGTCACATCACGGTCACCATCGACACGCATGCTGAAGGATGTGTCATCCAATTCATCGTCGAAGTCGTTACGGATATCATGCAATTTGACATCAAGATCATTAATCGCCCAACTCCAACCATAGCCAAAATCGCCGGCGTCAAGATTCAATGAATTGTATGTGCGCACAACGCTCAGGGGGATGCCGCCCCCGGGAATCGCCATGTCCTGCTCGCTGAACGTGAACACACCAATCTTGAGGTTGCTGTCGAGGATAAAGGGAACTTCAATCGAACGAGTTCCATAGTCGTTCGTGACGATCAATTCAAGTGTGTAACGGTCGTTTTGCAGGGTGGTCAGATCATTGGTGTTGAGCACGCCATGGATTATGGGAGCGGGCGGATGCTGCCAGCCTGAATCTCTCAAAACCGTGCCGTCGGTGGTCTTGATAAGCATCTTGTAATCGGCAGCGTTGGTCGTTGCGCCATTCGTCTGATACGCCGAGCCACTGACTATCAGTAAGCCGTCTTGAACCAGGGCCGGCGTGGCACCGGCAGGGGTAATCGCGCCCTCCGTCGGGCTGTCAATCTGGGCAAACGGCAGCAGTCCGTCATCATATTGGAAATTGTAGTCAGCCAAGAATTCAGAATACTGGCCGAACCGGTCTATGACCCGGGCCTTGATGCCACACTGGCAGGAATTCGCCTTCACATGCCACTGGAAGTTGGTAAATGGCGCGGTGGTCACCACTCCAATCAACACATCGGAAATGTAGTATTCCACACGAACTACATTCGACAGGGCTTCTTCTGACCAGATACGCGAGGTGAGATTGGTGATGGTTCCGGCAAAAACAGTGCTTCCTGGATCTGGAGTAAGGATTTCAATATGTGGTATTGGAGATGAAAACGCTATCACATAAACACCACCCAAGGCCGTGCCACCCTTGCTATCGCTGACTTCATACGAGAAGCCATCCACTGGGGAATTTGTGTCCTGGCTGGCAAAGCCAAATGGCGGGGCATAGCTGATATGCTTGCCCCCATCAATGATGGTCGGCAAACCATGTGGTCCGGGCTTGGTCGAGAGGATGATGCGGGTGATGGTCAGACTGTCGCCATCCGCATCGGTATCATTTGTCAGCACATCCAAAATGTTGTTGGCACTGTTGGCCAGGACAAATGGATAATCCGTGACTGCAATCGGTGCATGATTCTGGGTGGAAGGATAAACTGAAACATTCACTGGCGCGGAAACCGTAATCCGTCCCTGACTGTCATAAGCCACCGCCTGCAACGCGTAGTTGCCGGACACCGGCTGCGACCAGCCAACGGTGTAAGTTGAACCGGACACCGGCGTCGTGGCATTGCCAATCAGATAAGTCCCTTGCGAGGTCTTGAATACGAAGACTACATTGGTGATTGTCACACCCACGCCGAAAGCGGTCGCGCTGGCCGAAATGTTGAAGCTGGCCGGGGCGATGAACTGGGCGTTGTTGGTCGGCGTCGTGATGCTCACCGACGGAGCCGTGCCGGACGGATTGGCGACGGCGGCAAGGTTAACCACGAACGGATTTTTGCTCGCATCAGAATTGGTGAGGATCAGTGCGTCTGCAAACTGTCCGTTGGCCGACGCCGTGAACCGGATGGCCAAGTTGGCGGAGGTGTTTGGCATCAGGGCAACCACCGGCGAAGACAACAGCGTAAAGAGAGTGGTCTGGCCGTTGTAGAGCGACCAGCCGGTGATGTTCAGCGTGGCCGTGCCATTGTTTGTGATGGCCACGATGTTCGTGACCGGGTATCCGTTGGTCGTGACACCAAAGTTGAGCATGCCGTAGTTCGGAAAGTTCGTGCCGGACACCAGCGCAGCGATGTTAGTCACGCCGGCAGCCCCGCAGGTGACGCTGAAGTTGTAGAAGCCGGTCTTGTAGATGTCGGACGACGTAGCCTCGATCAGATAGGTTCCCGCCGACGGCAGGGTGTAGCGGATGCGCGAATCGTTCGCGTTCAATGCCTCAACTGGCGCAGACAAGGTGCTGCCATTCGTGTTCATCACGAACATATAGGTCGAGAAACTGCCGGAGGTCATCGTGAACGTCACGGGATCACCCGCCTGGCCGCTGAAACTGTAGTAGTCCCCGTAGCCGGTGGGCGACGGGCTATTGGTGTTGGTTAATTGTCCGGCATAGCTACCGCCGCAGGCAGTAGTTCTGGCCCAGCTCATGTAGGCCGGTGCCGACTGAATCACCTCGCCGTTGATGACTGTGGAAGCAACAATCGTGTCATAGCCGTAGTTCGTTCCGGTGTAGGTGAAGTTCGTCTGGCCGCTGCCAACAAGAGTCTTGTTGGTCACGGAGAAGTTGTGCGCGCCGGACACGGTGAAGACGACGTTGGTGTTGCCAATCACGCCATTGGTCGCATCACGCAGCTTGGCCGTGGTGTTAAACGTGCCGTTGGAGATGCCCACCCACACGATGTTGGTGGTCAGCGTCAACGTCGGCCCGCCGACATTGATGGTTACGTTCGTCTGGCCGGTGCGGCTGGCCGAATCGGTGGCCTTGGCGTAAATGACCTGTGTTCCCGCCGGCGGATTGGTCCAGAAGATCGTGTATGGGGCAGTGAAATCAGTCTGGAACACTGGCGCACTGGTGCTGTTGGTGTAAAAATCAACCTGCGTGATTGGATTGGTGTCCATCACCACGGCGTCAATCTCCAGCACCACATTGGTAATGATATCATTCGTGGCCGCGACCGCCATGTCGTTGGTCGGATAATAGATGACCACGAACGGCTTGCTGGGATCTGGCCCGACATAACCTTTCACATTGACCCAGAACGGCTGTTGCGCCGGCACACTGCCGAAGCTGCTGTCGTTGTTGCTGAATATCAGATACCCCGAATAGCCGCCAAACCCGCTGGAGAACAATGTGACCGCCAAGTTGGTTGAGTCGCCGGCGGCCATGGTTATGAGACCGGTCGGGGCAATTGAGAAGCCATTGCCAGCATTGGCGCTGGCCGCCGGATAGACGGCGATGTTGGATACCAATAACACCCCGTTTCCAGTGTTTGTCAGGGTAATATAATTTGTCACCGGCGTCCCAGCGGGAATCACTCCAAAGTCAATCGTTCCACCGACTGGCAATAGAGCCGAGTTGGTGGTGAAAATCGGATACGCGTTCGTGAACACATTGAGGCCAGCGGTCTGTATGCAATCCATGGTCAGCATGAAGACGCCGCTTTCCCACGGGGAGTATGAACTCACCTCAACAATTTTCACCCCGGCCCTTGCCACCCGGTAAATGATCTGCGAATCCGTGTTGTTCTGGACATAATCATCATTGGCGGATAAAATATTGGTCGAGTTGTCCTTGAGGAACAAAACCGTGTCGATATCGTCAGAATGAGTGGTCAGGATGACGACCTTGCCAATATCCGCCGCATTGTTGGTGAATACATACCGGACACAGTAATAACCTACCCCTCGGACGGTTGAAAACGCGTTGGCATCCGAGAGCGAATCAGTAATGTTCGAGCCGCAATCTATGGGGGCTGGCTTTACGATGACAAAGCCGGCCGAATTGGTGGGGCTGGCCTGGGCAAAGACGCCGCTGTTCTCTGCAAACGCCTTGACGGTTGCGCTGTCCGTCAGAGTCAACTGGCCGCCATTCACAAAAAAGTCCGAATTTTCAGTCGGGCCCGTCCCATTCGTGGTGAAGAAATTGGTCAAACCTGCGGTGAAATTCGTGATCAATATTGTCACCTGGTCGTTATAAATACCGCCAGCCGGGATGATCCACGGTGCGGGCGCGGCTAACGGGTAAGGCAAGGTCAGATTGGTCGGTCCGGACCAACTGGTCATGCACAAATTGCTGCAGGCTTGAACTTCATAATAGTATGTGATTTGTGGGATGACAGCCGTGTCGATGAAGATATTCGTCGTCAAACCTGTAAAAATCGCCGCATAAGTGCTGCCGTTGTCGGTGCTCCGGCGGACATTGTAGTTGGCCGCACCATTGACCGGCAACCAGCTCAAGACAATGCCCAGATTGTTGGTTTCAATATCCTGAATCACGGGGGCATCCAAGCTGGTCTGACAGGCTCCGACCACCAGCACCTTGGCCACCCGTTTGCCGTTATATGAGGCTGTAATCTCTAATGTCCCCGGCACGCCGGCGTTTATCTGGATGTTCGTGGTAATCGAACTCTGCCCGGCAGGAATTATAACCCAAGATGGAAGGCTGGCCTCACTCGGCCCGTTCAGTGTGACATAAGCACCACCAAACGGAGCAAGCGCATCCAAGGCAACCGTCAGAGCCGCCGGGCCTCCTGACAGACTGACCATGTTGGTCGAGAGTCGGAGCGGCAAAAGAACTGGCGCACTCGGTATTGAATTCGATGGCGCAATGCTGAATGTGCTTGAGCGCCCCGTATCCCAGTCAGGCTGTATTACCCGGACTTGGTAGCCTTTATCCACTGCGGCGGTTGAAGGGCCGGTTACAATAAATCCACCGAAAACAGTATGATCCTGCTCCACGTCCCAGCCATTAGGCTTGCCAGATGAAGCTATAATCTGATTGCGGAAAACAACGTCCCACGTCCCGTTGACGGGGGCGCTTACTCCAGTCAAAACAAAACTGCGGCAGCGGCCTTGCGGAATGATGTGTCCGGTTTTTACCGCCAACGTGAGGATGTTCTTCTCGGTCGGCCACAACTGCTCCGGCTGATCGGTCAACTTATAAGCATTCCCGCAAACACTGCTCACCCGATCGGTCAACTGGAGAAAGCATTGTGAATTCAATTGATTTCCAATTATCGGGAACAAGGCGTCTGGAAGCGCCCATTCCGATGAATAAGGTGACGTGCCCGACAAATTTACATCGACGGTTAACTTGCCGTAAGAATCGGATTGGCCATTCGTTCCCGCGGCACCCAATTCCGCGTCAAACGTGCTGCCGCTGCCGGCAATGGTTGAGCCTGCGCGTAGCAACCGTGCGCCAGTCACTGCACCTGAAATCCCTTGCAGGTTGAATTGGGAAGATTGAGCAGCAGCGCCACCTAGTCGGGGTGCTGCAATTGTGAGCGGAGTGTTTGTCCGCACTGAATCGTCACGAACAAATATAACATCTCCATCCGATTCGTTGGGACGGGCGCGGACTACGGCAATTTCTTCCATAGCCGAATCTGATATCTGTCGTAATGCCAGAAAATTGCCTTTGATGTCAGTCTGGACGATCGCTTGAGAAAAATTTAAATCCCTAAAAGCAGCGAAATATAGAGACTGTAAGCTTGGATCGGTAGTGACCCCTGTTCCGCCAAGCACTCCGAAAGTCCGAAGATCAATTGTCAATCCATTAGCAACCAACTCACCGGTCGTGCTATTATATTCACGATACATTGGAGGATTAAATCCATTAAATTCATTTACACCATCGTCATCATCTATCAAAAAATTACCGTCCGGCAAAACGGTGAACCCGTCCGCATCGCTGGCCGGTCCTGTTATTGTTATCGGCCCGACAAGAACATCCCCGGTATCAGGATCAAGCTTCCAAACCTGCGGTGAAACGCCTCCACTTCCATACCCACTCATTGCGTATAACGCACCATTAAAGAAAGCGAGCCCAGCAATGCCGCCATTTGCCCCAGGAATAACGAATGATCTGGAATCAGTCGCGTCTCCAGATCCCTGAATCCCGTAGGCCGTTACATGGATGACTGCCCCACCACTCGCCGTGGTGTAGAATAGCTCGTTTCCACTTACTGCGATACCACGACCGTTGCCAGCATTTTCAGGAACAAACGAGTTTACCAAAACGCCTGATGGAAAGCCAAAGGTAGTTATCGGGCCGGAAGACCCAACATTGTTCCCACTTATTAGAACCGGATCACCATTTGTATCGCCACCACCATTCGATGAATTTGGCCCAGGAGTTAACGCAACCGAGGCCGTTACGAGTGGATTTTGGTTATGATATGTCGCGCTGATGATCGCCACGTTTGTGACATTGATCGGCGTTGTGGTGATTTTAAACGAGACACTCGTCGAATTTTCCGGCACCAGCACAACCGGTGGAACGCCCACCACAAATGGAGACGAATTGGAAAGGCTGATCGCTTCCCCGCCGGTCGGCGCCGCATTGCTGAGAATAATTGTTCCAGAAAGCGTCTCGCCACTCAACACCTGGCTCGCACTCAAAACGAGATTGCTCACGCCGGGAAAATTGCACGGCTGTTGCACGCTGATCGGAATGGACGATGTCGCCCTTAAACCATCGTCATCCGAGGCGATGGCATAAATGTTGTTGGAAGAGATTTGTGGCAGATTCGTCCAAGTCAGAAAATATAGATTGTTGACAGTCGGACCGGCAACATTACCCAAGTTGGTGGTTCCAATCCTGAACTGGACGTTCGTAATCACACCGTCTACATCAGAAGCCTGCGCTCCAATCAGGATATTTTCACCAGCAACAAATACATCGTTGTAATGGGGCTGGAAAATCTGAACGGTCGGGAACGGTTTAACCACGGTATTGGTCACCAGCGGCGAGTAGCCGATTTGCCCGTGATTGTCATAGGCGACGGCCTGAAATACATAGGTTCCACCGGGAATGCTGGCGAGGTTTAACACATAAGGACTGACACTGTTGGACCCCAATACAGAGCTGGTTAAATAGTTGTAATATACAACGTTTGTCACGGTGCCGCCGTAACTTTGCGCCACCGAATTCAAGCGCAAGCTCGCAATCGCCGTCTCGTTGGCATTGTTTTGTGGCAAAACAATATAAACTGTTGGCGGCGGAATGACCGTCAACGTCGCGCTGTTGGTGACATTGTTACAACTGGTTCCCGAAACGACTACACTGTAAACACCGGCATTGGCGGTGGAAACATTCGTCAGCGTCAGCAAGGAATTGGTCTGTCCGGTCAAGGACACACCATTGGCACTCCACGTATAGACAAACGGTCCCGTGCCAGAAGCCGTGGTGGCAAAGATGGCGGATTGACCGACGTTCACCGTAAAGTTCGTCGGGCCAACCGCCGTTGTCCCCGCCGAGACGGTCAGAACGATTGAGTTTGATGCTGAACTGTAAGGATTGCTCACCTGCACGCTATAGGTATCGCTGGTGTTGGCGGTTAGATTTGAAACGGCCAGGTAGCTGTTCGTCTGGTTCAAGGCCACGTTGTTTTTCAACCAGGAATAGATCAGTGGACCGGAACCGGACGTGGTCGTATTGAGGGTATCGCTCGAACCCGGACATGGTGATGAATTGCTCACGGTAATGGAAACAGACACAGCTTGGAAAATAACAATCGTCACCGGGGCCGAAGTGGTGCTCAATCCGTCGTTGTCCGTGGCGATGGCCAGCAGCGTGTTGGTTCCCACGGGCAAATTGTTGGTCCATTCAAACCCAAACAGATTGGTAATCCCGGATGTTCCGGCAGGATTCACCGTCCCGAGGTTGTTGGTCGTCCCGTTGAACACGTCCAGAATCTGCACGCTTGGCACGATGCCATCATAATCGTAAGCCGCCGCATTAATGGGAATGCCCGAACTGGAGTTCACCGGCGCATTGTTGGTGGGCGAAGTGATGAAGACAAGCGGCCGCTGCTTGATGGTAACCGTGCAGTTGCTGGTGACCGTGGCCGCACCGTCAGTTGCCGTTAGTGTGAAAACATATACGCCATTCGTGGAGAATTGAGCGGTGACATTTGTGGTGCTCGCATTCAGCAGTGTCACCGGGCCGTTACTGCTGGTGACGCTCCAAGTATTGGTCAGGTGTCCATAAGGCAACCCGTCATCAGTCACGTTCGCGGTTAAAGACACGTTGGTGCCATTGTCTGGCCAAATCGTAGCCACGTTCGTAAGATTTCCAATGGAGGGAGGCCAATTGACGATGACGCGAACAACAGCAGATGTGGCAGAACCGCCAAATTCATCAGTCGCAATGGCCGTCAGATAATTCGTCCCATGCGGGGCACTTGGCCAGCTATAACTGAACAAGTTTGTTGTGGCGTTGGTCACCGCCTGATAATAAATCAGATTGCCCAGAAAACTGGCATTGGTGCTGGTGTAGAACGAGACATTGGTGAGGCCATCTTCCGGATCGCTGGCAGCCGCAGTAATGGGCACGGAGCCGTTTGTGAAGTTCCAGGACGTAAACACCTGCCCATACGCAGGGCTCACAATCTGACAGGTGGGCGGCTGGTTGGAATAGGCGTCACAGGCGTGGGCACCTCGATATATGAACGTCAAATTACGATTGTTGCCAGTCAATTGAAAAGAAATTAATTGAATAGTGGCAAAGGCCGAGACCGTGTATTTGCCATTGCTGCCGGTTCCAGTAACTGGAGTCGAAGTAAGCACAACGGCAATATTCGTCCGATCCACTATTGGTGAGTTTGTAAATGAATTCAGATACTGGGCTTGGCCGGCGTGGGTCCCTGTATTTCCCCATACCTGGCCGTCCACATAAAGCACATTGGGCTGAGTTGGATCCGGATTTATGTATTCATCAACACTATCCAGATTAGTCAGTTCGTAGGTCAGATATGGGTCGTTGGAGGTATTTGTCCAATCCAGCCAGAGAAAATTGCCACTGCTTGAGTTATTGACCGTCGTTACCATCTGCCCGTTCGTCAGAGTCTGCACGAATGGAAAATACAGGGCAATCGGCGCCAACGCACAAAAATTGGTCCTGCCTGCCGGAGGGTTGGCGATGACGAATTGGTAATAGTTTGTGACGTCTTGGCCTTTGATTACATAATTGAAAGTCTCCAGGCTATCAAAGCGGCCCTGCGCCCAGTTCGTGCGATTGGCATCAGTTCCGATGCGGAAGCCGTTGGTTCGAACAGATATTCCCGGCCAGTTCGTAACTCCTAATCCAGTGGCAATCTGCCAGCCGTTCAAATAGAGGATGGAATTTGTCGGCGAATAGGTCAACGTAACGTAGTTCCACGTGTTTGATGCCAGCGAAATCGTTGCAGTCAGATTGGTCGCTAGGGTGGACGTGGAATTGGTCTGGGTGCAGAACCTCAAATTCGTGCCGTCCGCGCTGAGATACAATCCCCAACTTCCTCCGGTTGTCCCCTTGGTTCCCGTTTCAATCAAACGGGGTTCCGGCTGTTTCGGTCCGCCGCCAGTTCCGCTGTTCCAGTCAGGCCTGAACCAGAAGCGGACGCTGCCCTGGTTATAAACAATGTTGGCGAGAGACGTATTGGTATTGATATCTGGATACACCAGGATGGATGGTCCCAGGTTTGAATTGATTTCCACCCCACCAACGCTCCAACCTGCATTCAGTTGCAGATTAGTGTAAGCTAGCGGCAACTGGCCCTGAAGCCCAATCCAGTCCGGGGTGTCGAACCGAAAGGAACCCAGCTGCGTCTGCCAACCAATCGGATATCCGATCTCCTGATTGTCGGGAACGCCATTATAATTAAGGTCGTTCGTGCCAGCCACGGCCAACACAAAGGTGGTGATTGAACCGCCGCACGAAGCATAAACCGTGTATTGCCCCGTCACTGCGTTGGTGATGGACAATGTTGGAGTTCCATTGCTGAACGTCGATCCAGCAGGCGTGTTACTCCAAATCGGATACCCTGCCGGAAACGCGGTTCCCGATGGGCTGGAAACGGGCATGGCACGCAAAGTGATGGCGCTTCCCGCAGCTACAGAGGTGGAGCCGCTGATTTCAGGATTTGAGCCATCCACGATGATTCTGCTCATGCTCACAACCGTCAAGGACGCACCCAAACTGGTGATGGTTCCCCCGACGTTTGAAACGACGAGAGAATAGGTTCCGGCGTCTCCGCTCGTTGCGTTGGTGATCCATAGTGAGGCGGAGGTTGCTCCGGCATATTTTGAGCCGTTGGCAAGCGCCACACCATTGTCAAACCACTGGTAGGCCAAGCTCGCCGTGCCGTTCGCGGTTGCCGCGAAGTTAACGTTGTTACCTTGGGCAATGATCTGATTCGTCGGCTGGCTCCCGATGGATGGCGGAACAATTACGGTAAGCACCACCGGCGCGCTGGTGACACTACCAGCCGCATTGCTGATACGAACCGTGTAGCTTCCGGCCTCCGAGGTTTGCGAAATGACCTTGCTGTAACTGCTGCCGATGGCTCCGGAAATCAAGTTGGTCTGGTTAAAATACCACTGATAACCCAGCGGAGCGGTTCCAGTGGCGACCACGCTGAATGAAATGCTGGAACCCAGGTTGTTGGTTACAGACCCCGTGGGCGACTGGCTTTGAACCGTCGGCGGCATGTTCGTGACCAGCAGCACACCGTTGGTTATGGTGACGTTGTAATTTGGCAGTTTCCCGTTCGGATCGTTCAAGGCCGGAACGATTGGATAGGCGCCAGCGGGACTGATGGTCGCAGCCGTCGTGCTGTAGGTTGCCGTGATGTTGTCATTGTTTCGCAAACCAACAACGACACCGGTGAGTGGCGGGTTGATGCCGCCGACAACCCGGGTTTTGTTGTCGGCCGTGATGTTGAGCGCTGCTGCCGTCACGGTCAGCGTTCCATTGCCAAATACGAATGAATAATTGGTGCAGGACAACGTTCCCTGACTGGCGGCAATTGAATAACTGCCGGCGGCGCTGTTGGTGGTGGCAATTGAGTTTAACAGCGGCGCGCCACTTAATACATTAGTGCCCTCACCGTTGATAAACCCGCTTGCCGTCCAAGTCAGTGTAGGATTCGTCAAGCCATATTGCCTTGTTTTGCCATCCGCCAGAATGGTTAAAGCTGCCTGCGTAATCGTCAACGTCCCATTGCTGAATGATAATGAATAATTGGTGTTGCCAAGCGTTCCTTGGCTAATTGTAACTTGATAAACCCCTGCCGGACTAGTGTTGGTGGCTGTAGTGCTCAACTGAGGAGAACCGGTCAAAATACTGGACGAATCCCCATAAACATAACCGGTAGCGATCCACGTCAATGGTGGGTTGGTCGAGCCGTAAGTCTTAAATTTGTTATCAGCTAGAACCAGCAGCGGCGCGGGATTTACAGTGAGCGTGGCAGCACTGCTCGTTTGAGAACAGAAAGGACTCGAAATGATGACGTCATATCGGTTACTGGTGTCTGTAACCGTCGGCTGAACCACTGTGTAAGAACTGGCATTGGCTCCTGGAATATTTACGCTGTTTTTGCGCCATTGATAGGATGGCGAGGCATAACCGGCTACCCCAACACTGAAGGTTGCGCTTTGGCCATAGGTCACTGTCTGGTTATTTGGCTGGCTAACGATGGATAGCGTTCTCAAGACGGCATTCCTGACCACGGTTCCACATGCTCCAATGACCGTGATTGAATATGTGCCGACATTCGTCGATCCAACGTTTGGAATGGTGAGCGAACTGTTGGTCTGGCCAGACAAAAGATTAGTTCCAAAGCTCCACTGATAGGTAACCGGTCCACTCCCAAACGCCGTCACTCCAAATACCGCAGTCGAACCGGAACAGACGCTCAAATCCATCGGTCCGGCAACGGTCAAATTAGTCAACACCGTTAAGTTTGCACTGTTGGTTTTGTTTCCGCATGAACCTGAGACAATAACTGAATAAGTCCCTGAATTTCCTGAATATACGTTGGATATGGTCAACGAACTATTGGTCTGTCCCGCCATCACATTAGTCCCAAATTTCCAAATGTAAGTTAACGGAGAACAACCCGACGCCGTTACGCCAAACATTACAGGTGATCCAGGACACATGGTTACGTCTGTCAATCCAGCCACGGACAAACCTGAAATCACTGTCAACAATGCGTTGGAACTTGTAACACTGCCAGCCAGATTGGACACAATCACAGAGTAATTACCTGCGTTGGTAGTTTGAACGTTGGTAAGTGTGAGAGACGTATTCGTTGCGCCGGCAAGCAGGTTGGTTCTCTGGTAATACCACTGGTATACCGGACTCGGACAGCCGCTGGCAGCGACTGAAAATGTGGCATTGCTGTAAACATGCACCGTTTGGTTTGTGGGTTGAGAGAGAATCACGGGCGGCGAGCTACTGACCGATATAGTAACCGTGGCCACCAAATTGCTCGGGATATTGCCGCAAACACCGCTGGTATCTATCCCATCATACTCGGCCTTGTAATAGTAGGTGCCTGGGTTGGTGAACGGCCCCGGCAGGTTCGGCCAACTTAAATTGGTTTTTACAAAATAGAGCGCACTGGCTGAATAAACAACTGTTTGATAAACCGTTTGGTCATAGACCGGGCACGTGTGATGAAAAGTCGCGCTTTTTTGACCATTAATGAAAGTGGGGTTGACTGTAAATGTAGGCAGACTCACGCTTGATCCAAGGCAAATAGTTGCATTCGTATAACTCAACGTTCCCAACGTGTTCGTGTTGCCTGGCGACGAACAGGTCCATCCGGTGCTGTAATAAGGATTATCAGTGCAAAAATTGTCCGCGCGCAGGAGGATGGATGATGCGACCACAAAGTTGAGAGTCACCAGCCATCGCCAGATTCGTTTTATTTTCATGACGTTACATTTAATTTGCCAACTGATTTCGCGACGTAATTTTGTCCAGGGAAGCTTGTGCCGCCGGTTTAAGCCGCTCTTCAGAGCCGGCCAAAATACTGTTTAAAAAGAGCTTTTGCTCGGGGCCGCCCATTTGCCCCAATGCAGCAATGGCCGACATTTTAATTGGAACAGTTTGTCCTCCTTGTGCCGCCGCCAGAACGACGGGCAACGCTTTCGGCACGTTCAACTGCGCGCACACTTGATATGACGTAATCTGCGCCGGCTCAGTTGAAGCCAGGTTCTGGGCCATTTGCAAAGCTGTGGAAGCAATTTTATTCTTATCAAAATTGGGGTATTCATCCGATAAGCGTTGCAATGCCAGCAAAGCAGTTCCACCGATGGTATCACTGGTCTCGGAGGTTGCTTGCCAGAGCACGTCTTGTATGGCAGCGGCGTTGATGGTCTGGCTGACCTGCTCATAGTAAGCGGACATGTGTTGCACAGCATAATCCCTAAGCACTTCCACTTGTTTTTGGTCTTGATACATCTGGATTAAAACATCTCCCAGTTCAGATGGAGGTGGATTCATCGCGCAGAGAACATCCAGCAGCCTGTTTTTGAGAATTTGATTTTGTTGGATTTGATCCTGAGAATTTGGTGTAAGGAGATATTTTTTTAATTGCTCCCAATCATTTTCACTCATTGGTCCGAGTTGGTCCATCGCGGGCAATCGCTTTTGATAGGGAGCCTGGTCATCCACAATTATCTCGATTACCGACCAATTGTTCCCATGCCCAATCGATAATTCAGGGTTTGAAGAGATTTGAGTGACAGCTTTCAGTGGATGCAGATGAACCGGACTTGGAGGAACAGCCGTGCTTGCTGGAGCAGCTTCAGCGGCGACGTTTGCTTTTTGGGATTTTTGTGGACGATCTTTAGGTGCATGAAACAGCCACCAGCTTCCTGCTGCAGCCACAAACATTATCACACCGATGAACAGTTTAAATTTCATTAGTCACGAGTTCGGTATTAACGTCGGTAGCCGATTTGATAATTGCCTTGGAACGCCTGGATCTGATGACAGGCGGACGTGCCGACCGAGGCAGGGCGGATAAACCGAACCGGACATTGTCCAAGCGCATCGAAATTGGTTGAGGTCAGAGTTTTGGTCGTTGTTCCATCCTCAAAGGTCACGCCGCCAACAATGGTTTTTAATACAAAGACTGCGTTGGTCTCCACGGGGCTTGACACCATCAAGGTTTCGATCAGTTGGCTGCCGTCTGAATAAGTTTGAACGACCCGGCCATAGGTCTGATTGCCGGTCCAAATATCAAAACCAGATACTTGCGTTGAATCCAACACCGGCCCATTGGTGCCAATGCGTGCGACCATGGAAAGAGCCGCGATATCATCTGTCAGCAAAGCAAGCTGGACGACGCCGTTGCTATTGACATTGGCAATGGAACAATTTAGGCGGGAGTCCACTTGCAGCGTGGCTTCAGGAGCAAGACTTGGCAATAACAAGGGCCGTTGCATCCCTGTCCAGGCGGCCGGTTGAACATTGGGCAAATTCTGTTGCACCACATCCACAGTGATGCTGCCACTTTGCGTCGCGCCACCTGCTGAAGTGTAGGTGCCGCTAACCGCATAAAGGCCATTTGAAAGAAACCGATATTGGAATGGCTGGCTGGTCGTGCCCGTGTACGTGTTGTTGCCAATCGTAATTCGCACTGTTCCGCTGGCGCCACTTGTCGGGAAAGCGTTGAGCAACAAGGCGTCACCCGCGCGGATTACAAGGTTCGTCGCGGCAAGCAGATTAACTTGCTGCCAGCGCAAATTGCGCGATTGGTTTAATGCCTGATTTTGGAAGCTGACTTGGAAAGGAGTTAGCACACCCGCTTTGAGCGGCACATTGAGATACCAGCGGCCATCGGTCGTGGGCACGGCGGTTAAGCTATTGGTCAGGTTGTTTGTGGCCTGCATGAACAATGGGTATGGATCATTTCCTTCCAGACAAATCGGCGAAGTGTAACTGCTGATGACACCATTGGTGATGTCGAGACCCGATTCGTCACGGATCATTTTCATTGCCCAGTTCTTGACGCCGGCTGAATTTGTCACTCCAGCAACACCAAGGAGTCTCACCTGATGAATGCGTAAACTGCTAAAACTGGCATGGCCATCCCAAAAGATGTGAACTGTATGCTGTCCTGCTTGCAAGAACGGCAACACCAAAGCAACTTCCCCATTGGTTCCATAGCCTGCATTTAATGGGAAATGGCCCAGGGTCTGGCCGTCAACGGACAGAAACAGTTTGAAGCTGGTTTCAAACGGGTTGTTTTGATTTTGTGTGCCCAAAAGGTTGAGCACATACTTGTCGGCTTTGTTGAAGGATAGATTGAAATCCAATCCGCCGCGACGATCCAAACAAAAGATATCGTTGCCGTCCACCTGCCAATTGCCCAACCAATTTGTCGCTAGCGCGCCATTTAACGACGCCACAACATTGGTTAATCCCGGATATGCATTGGTCAGATTAAGATATTCAACTTCAAAGCTGTCAGGAAGCCCGTCACCGTTGGCATCGGTATTGAATGGGTCAAGGCCATATTGATAATCCTGCAGGTTGCTGAACCCCGAATTATTATAATCCAGGCTAGCATCACCAGCATATTGCGGATCCAAACCGTGGGCGACCTCCCATGCGTCCGGAATTCCATCGCTATCAGTATCCGCCTTTAAAGGATTAGTATGGTATTTATATTCCTGCAAATTTGAGAGCCCGTCACCATCCGGATCAGCATTCGGATCCACGGCAATGTGTCCAAAGTAAATTTGTTCCCAGGTGTCCGACAGTCCATTGCCATCGGTATCCGTCGGCGTTGAATACAACTGACTTTGAGGCACCGGCATCTCGGGCCTGGAGGGACTGCTCCACTTCAACCTCGCCCTTCCTCTGCCTTGATTGTCATATATTTCAACGCGAATAAGGTATCGTTGTCCCGCAGTGAGGTTGATGGGAGCAGACACCAATCTTCCTTCAGTATGCCATGCACGCCAGCCAGCCATGATCAATTGCTCGTTTAGCCAAATCCGCACCCATTCGTCTCTGTGGCATTCAAACACAAAGGTGTAAGGCTCGGTAAATTGGGGCTGAATTTCTCCCGACCAACAAACGCCATAGCCATTCGGGTTGATCATCGGCGGCATTTGAGCAAAATCTTCATGCTCCCAGTCGAAGCCGAGCATCGCGTCACAGCGATTGGTAATTCCAGGCAAGTATAACAAGCTGTCGCTGCGGTAACTGCCTGCCAGTCCATCTCCATTGCCCTCAAATGGATTCATGGTTTCCAATGGATTCGCCGCCCCCACATTTACCTGATCAAAGTTGGCGGTGCTGAACCCCGAGGTGCCATGGCTTGATACCGCCAAGCCCACAAAGACTTGGGGCTTCAAACTGCTGATCGCTTCCCAATCAAACAATGTCCACGTGATCCCGTCCGTCGAAATATATCCACCCAGCCAATCTCCGTTCCGCACCAGTTTCAACCAATAGCCTGTCCCCGGATAATTACTGCTGACAGTTTGCAGAGTTCCCATCCCACCCGTCGGGCGCCATTGAAAATCCAAACCATTGCTCCGGGTCACGAACAATGCGGCATTTCTGGAATCGTCCGCCAGCGTCTCACGTAACATCAAGCCCGCCTTCATCCAGTTGTCTGGTCCGGTAGTCCCCAATATCCGCGCGACGATCTGTCCGTTCGTGCCGATTGGCCGATAAACGTAATGGAAGGAGTCCGCGTTCAACCAAATGTCTCCACCACTGCTTTTAACCGTGTAAACTCCGTTACTATAACTGGCATCACCTACCGGCGACTCCCCCATGTCTGCACCGATGTCCCCGTGCCACCATGCATTGGGTAATCCCCAGTTCAGGGAATTGG
>Ga0247670_1000162_pt1 | contig 21116 bp, 16 predicted proteins | sample CNK11_metaG_FD_183042 | JGI IMG/M metagenome (GOLD analysis project Ga0247670, IMG submission 183042) | Soil microbial communities from Purdue University Martell Research Forest, Indiana, United States - CNK11 | ecosystem: Environmental > Terrestrial > Soil > Temperate forest > Bulk soil...
TGGGATGGCGTGGGCCAAGGGATGGGAGCCGCCCACCACCGCTGGCCGAATGAATGGTTTGCCCACCGTGGGCGGTTGAGCTTGAAAACGGAACACGAATGGACGCGGACAATCGTAGGATTACGAACCCACGGACTGGAGAGCCGGATGCGGGAAATCCGCCCGTCCGGTTCGGAGGGAGGGGCAAGCTTCAATCCCTTGTCCCTACCCCTATCGTATTTTGAAAACACGCCCTAGTCGAAAATCACCGTGCGGTTGCCGCAGAGGAACACGCGGTCCTCGAACACCAGGCGAAGCGCTCGCGCGAGCACCATCTGCTCCACGTCGCGGCCGGCCTGCGAAAGATCGTGCGCCGTGTGCGTGTGATCCACCGGGATGACCTGCTGCACGATGATCGGCCCCTCGTCCAGTTTGTCGGTGACGAAATGGGCGGAGGCGCCAATCACCTTCACGCCGCGATCGAACGCCTGTTGATACGGTCGCGCACCGACGAACGCCGGGAGGAAGGAGTGGTGGATGTTCACGATGCGCGCGGGAAAGCGGCGGACGAACTCCGGCGTCAGCACGCGCATGTATTTTGCGAGCACCAGATAATCGGGTTGCAGGCGCTCGATCACTTTCAGCATCTCCGCCTCGTGCGCCTCGCGGGTGAGCCCCTCGTGGCTGACGAAACGAAACGGCAGGTCGAACTTGGTGACGAGCGGCTGGAGCACCGGATGATTGGCGAGCACGGCCAGCACCTGCGCGTTGATTTCGCCGAACGCATGACGGATCAGAATGTCGCCGAGACAATGGTGCTCTTTGGAGGCAAGCACGACGATGCGCTTCGGTTTCAGATTGGACAACCGCACGCTCGCATTGGCCGGCAGCGCCGTGCGGACTTCCGCTTCGAGCTGGCCGGCGTCCGTCGCGCCATCAAACTCCGTGCGCATGAAGAAACGCGCGGAGCCGCGTTCCACAAACTCCTGGTTGCCCACCACGTTCAGGCCGTGTTTCAGCAGCACACCGGTGATCGCATGAACGAGACCGCGCCGGTCATCGCATTCGACAAGCAGAACCTGCGTGCTCATTTAACCCCTCCACGCGCGAGGAGCTTTGTGGTGGCGGCATCCCCGCAGTGGCGCGGTCGCGGAACAATTTTCTGGTGCTGGGTGAGGCGTTGCATGTGCATCTGATTTTTAACCCCCGGCGTGTTGGGTGGCAATCTCCAATCAGCGGGAAGCGTGTAAACACCAAAGATGCGCACCGGATCACAAGCCGCCACCAGCGCGCTTTGCAACCGGCACTCGCCCGGAGAGGCGCTGAATCAACCGCCGGACGCACCCATCCAGTCCATTCACTTCGGTGCCGGACACCGGGCGGCAGGCAACCACGAGCCAGTTCGCGAACGGCTCATGGACCGCTCAATACGTCTTGCTCGCTGTCTGGTGCCAGACTGGCGGATTGGATGTGTGTGACACAGTCGGTGCAAAATTCATGCATCAAGGTCGCCTCCGAATTATTTCGCAAATAAACTTCCAGCGGGTGCCAGTGGCCTTTGTAGTCGCGGATTTTTTTGCAGGAGGCGCAGATGGGCAGAAGACCGCTCAGGATTTTGACATTGTCCAGCGTCGCCTTGAGGTCTTCAAACAACCGCGCTTGCACGGTGGCGGCCTCCTTGCGGGCCGTGATGTCACAGACCACCAGGGCAAAGCCCTGCGAATGTTCCGGCACACCTTCCAAGCGTGTGAGAATCACATCGGCCCAGAAGGGCGTTCCACCCTTGCGCACCAACACGGTTTCCGCCTGGAAACGGCCTTCGGTTTTCGCCTCGATGAGTGCGCGGGCCGGCAGGCCGTCCGTCACGGCCTGGGCCGGGAAAAACTCGGCCAAATGTTTCCCCATCATTTCATCCGCCTCATAGCCTTTGATCCATTGTGCGCCGGCGTTCCAGCTGCTCACGCGCCCGTTCCCATCGAGCCGGAAAATGGCGTAATCCCTGACGCTGTCCAGCAATGCCCGGTAATATTCCTCGTCTTGTTGCCACCGCTGCTGGCGGTTCCGGCGTTCCCGCTGTTTTTCGATGTCCGAAAAGACCCGTTGAACGGCGGGCACGAGCCGCGATAACCGGCTTTTAAGCACGTAGCCAATGGACTCGCGTTCGAAGGTCTCGATGTCCTGCTCGGTTCCCGCCAGCCCGGTGACAAAGATAAACGGAAGCTCGGGACATCGGTGCCGGGCCACGGCCAGCGCTTCAAACCCGTTGAAGCTCGGCAGGCCGTGATCCGACAGAATCAGATCAGGCGGTTCGTGAACCAGCATGTCCACAAACTCCTTTTGGGTTTCAACGCGATGGACGAGAACGGACAGGCCGCCTTTGCGCAATTCAGCCCGGATCAGTTCGGCATCGCGAACATCATCTTCCAGCAGTAAAATTTTCAGTGTTATTTTCATAAGCGAACTCTTAGAGCGCCGGAAGCTTGCGACGTTCAAGATTGCCGCGCGCTTCCGGCCGCCGCCGCAGCGTTCCGGCGCGACCTCCAGTCAGTCGGCTTTCGGTTACTCTGTGCTCCTTGAGTGGTTTCCAGAATGGAAACGGCCTTTTAAATTCAATTAAAACTGACGGACGGCCCGGAAAAATCTGGCGCCGGGCTCGCCCGTGTTGGTTTCCTCGTAGGAAAACGGGACCCGGTTTGTGCTCACGGCGAACCACTCCACCAAATTGGTGGAGGCTACGAGGATATATTTGGCGCGGGCCCGGCCCCCAACCGTGAGGCGGATCTGTTTGCCAAAGTCATTGGCCGGAATCAGCGTGCCCGCCGCCGAGGTAACGATCGGACAGGTATAGGCGGCTTCATTGGAAAAATCACTTTCGTCGCCGGACGCATTGTAGGCGGTGACGGCGAAATAATAGGTGATTCCCGGCTGAAATCGCGAAAGGCTCCTGGTCGTGACTTTCCCGGCGCTCACGCGGTGCGTGTATTGGTGACTGGCCGTGCCGTAATAAACCCAATAGCCCGCGACCCCCGGAGTAACGCTCGGATTCCAAGCGAGTGTCACGCCGGAGTTCACCGATCGTGCCGCCGCCAGCCCCAGCAACCCACTCAAGAAATAAATGCCCACGACCCAATACTTCAACGAGGCAAAGACGGAACGAATACGTTTCATGCACGCAATCTTTCACATCAAGCTTCGATAGCTCTTGGAGTTGCTCATTCGAGTTTTTGCTTTTTATTTTTTAGCGGAAAGCGTGCCAAGCGCCACCACGCACAAAAAGGGCCATAAAAACGAATCGCGGGCAGGCCGGATCACGGCGCGGAGGTCGGGGTGACAATTGTTTTTCCAAGGCTGGCAATTTTCTGGCCACTCAAGATTCGCCGGCAGCCTCGCGCCGCGGACCGTCGTTCCGGACGGCAATTTTTTTTGTCCGGCCTTCAGTTGAACTTTGAACGATAAGTGATTTATCACCGTCCAAAAAATCGCCGTAAAAACTCAAGGCCAATCCATGAAGCTTCGCTGGCTGTTTTTTTTGATTTGCGTCATTCTCGGAGTGACGCTGCTGGCTGGCGGCCTGCTGGTGCCGGCACACTTGCGGGCGCTGGATGCCGCCGTGCTCCAGGGCGCCGGCCGGGACGGTTTCACCTTGCTGGCCCGGGGCCAGTCGCTGGCAGACGGGAAAAAGCTGGGAGCGGCGCAATTTGTTTTGCAGGCGGCGCGGATCGGAAAAATTCCCGACAGCGAAAAATTTGCCGCAACCTGGACCAATCTTGCCGCCCAAAATCCCGATGCGCAGTTTTGGGGCGATGATTCCCACGTGAAACATCTTTTCGGAAGCCATTTCACCGCGCCGGACCAAACTGCGCCACTGACGGATTTCATGGTCCGGCAGGAAAATCGTGACGCGGCCCTGGCATACTTGGGCGGTTCACGAAACGGCGCGGCACAGGCATTGATGCGCAGCCGTTCGTTCAGCAAGACCGTGATTTTTCCGCCGTCACGGTCGGCGGCCGGCCAGGCCTTCGACATGGCGGTTTCGATCTGCGGACTGATGCTGGATGACGGCCGGTTGACCGGGAATTTGAACGACGAAATTCTAAACCTCGCGTCACAGGCCAACCAGGGCAACAGTTCTGAGCCGCTGGAGCGGGTGTTGATGGACTTCACTTCGTTGGGCGGGCGTTTTAATTGGGATCAGCTCACCGCTTTTGTCGCGCAAATCCAGACGGTCAAAACGCTGCACCAGCTGGCTGAGGAGGCGCGGGGCGCGGGCGAACAGCTGCCGGTGCTGTTCGCCGCGGTTCAATTGTCCGGCCAGCCCGCCGGCGTGGCGGATTACCTTGCAACGTTCAAGGAAACCGGCTGGCAGGATCTCGGCACTAGCCTGGGCTACGGTGCCGGCGGCGTCCGGGAACTGGTGCAACGCCAGCAGCGGCTTTACATTTCCAACTGGGAACGGCGCGTGACGGCGTTCGATCCGTTCGGCCGCTTCGTTTCCTCGGCGGCAAAACTGTCCGTTCAAACGCCGTGGCTGGCCCTGGCGGCAAAATTTGTTTCCTATATGCTGGCCGGCTTTTTTCTGGCGGCGGCCTTGCACTTTGCGCGGCCCGAAGCGCCCACGCTGGAACGTCCGCTTCAGGTGCGCGGATTTCATCTGTTCCGTGAACTTTTGTTTTCGGTTGGTTTTCTGCTTGTGGTCCTGCTCTTGAGCGAGCCGTTTCTCGCCCAGGAACACCAGAAGGGGGATTTTTCCCTTCGACTGTTTCCGTCCATGGTGGGCGGCGCAGTCCCCGCGGGAATCGCCGGCATCCAACAAACCATTATGAACCCGATCATTCTACTGACACTGCTGGTCTTCTTCGTGTTGCAATTCCTGATCTACATTTCGTGTCTCGTGAAACTGGCGGAGATCCGCCGTCAAAATATTCCGCCCGGCATGAAGCTCAAGCTGCTCGAAAATGAAGACCATTTGTTCGACGCCGGGCTGTATCTCGGTTTCTTCGGCACGATTGTCTCGCTCATTGTCGCGTCGCTCGGACTGGTTAAATTCAGCCTGATGGCGGCGTATTCGTCCACGTCGTTCGGCATCATCTTCGTGGTCATCTTCAAGATTTTCCACCTGCGCCCGGCGCGACGGAAATTGCTGCTGGAGGCGGAGGCGCAAAATCCCCCCGGCGAACGCTACGCTCCCGCCGCGGAACCGGCCACCGTCATGCCGTCATGAACCGCAGCATCCTCATCGTCATCTGCGATTTTCTGCTGTTGAGCCTGCTGACGTTCTCGACGGACATCACCCGCATGGCCGACGAGAACACGCAGCCGCCGACAAAAGTGGTCCTCGCGACGAACGCCGTTGTGAACGCCGGCGCCGATCTGGCCGCCGTGATGAAACGCGCGCTGGAAGACGAGCGCAGCCGCCGGGAACAATTGCAGCAGCAGCTCGCGCAGGTCCGCACTACGACGGAGCAGCAGCAAACGCAACTGGGCGAGCACGAACAGAAAACCCTGCGGTTGCAGGAGCAGTTTGCGGCATCGCAGACGAACCTTGACACCTTGAACCGCCAGCTGGAGTCCATGTCCCTGCGCGCGCAGGAATCGCAGCAGAAACTCGCGGCGACGCAAGCCGAGGCGCAGCGGGAATCGGCAATGGCCGCCACCCTGCAGCAGCAGCTCGATCTGCTGGCCAAAAGCAACCAGCTTGCGCAGACGGAACGGCAGCGGCTGGCCAGCCAGCTCCAGCTGGCCGAAGTGGAAAAAAAGGCCGCGGCCGAGCGTGCCGCGTTCATGCAGCAGGAAGTGCAGGCCGCGCATGCCGAAACTGCAAAGCTGGCCGAAGGATTCAAGACGCTGGCGACCAATTCCAGCGCGCTGGCGCAGGAAATCCGGGAAAACCGCCCGCTCGCGCCGAACACGGTTTTCAGCGAGTTCGTTTCCAACCGGGTCGAGGCCAGAATTTTTGGCGCCCGCTCGGGCCTGTTCGGCATGGATTTGAGCCGGGACAAAAAAATCATCACGGTCCTGGCGACCGACGGCACCAATTATTTTGCGTTGTGCCACGTGCAGGACACGCCGCTGACGCTGTGGAGTCCCGGCACGGACTGGGACAAATTCTCCGGCACGCTCTTTCGGCAGACGACGCAGGTGCCGGTTCATTCCCTGTCGTTTCACGAGCAGGATCCGCGGGTGGTGATGATTCCGGTCACACCGGCGGATGCGCGCCTGCTGGGCTGCAAAATTTACCGCGTATCATCCGACCCCTATAAATTTCAAGACGCCGTGCTGGTCGGCGCGAACGACGGCTACTACGGTGAGTGCAATTTTCAGATGGAATTGAAGATGCCGCAATATGTCCGGCTGGACCGCAATCTGTTGAAAGGGCTGTTTGGAAAATTCAACCCGTCGCGCGGAGACCTGGTGTTCAGCCGCACGGGGGAACTGCTGGGCATCATGGTCAACGGCAGCTATTGCCTGACCATCCACACCTTTGCCACGACCGACACGATTCCGTTCGATGAAGATTTGCGCAAGCGGCCCACCGGCGGAATGCTGGCTGAACTTTACGGCTATGTATTCAACATGCCGCCGCGATTGCAGTGAGCGGGCCAAAACAAAATGGCGGAAGCCGGGGCTGCCGGCCCCACCAACGGCCGGGTGAAATAACCGGATGAACCGGATGACAGAACCCTGCCAAGGGTGTGTCCAGCCATCGGGTCAGGTCACCGGTATTCAACTTTATGGGTGGTCGGGGACACTATCGCGACAACCGGGTATCCCACTTTATTGTCTCGATACCGGCAGAAGCGCAAAGACGGCAGCTTCATTCCACCGTCACGCTTTTGGCCAGATTCCTCGGCTTGTCCACGTCGCAACCGCGCGCGACGGCGATGTGATAGGCGAACAGTTGCAGCGGCACGGTCGCCAGGATCGGATAGATCGGTTCCAGCGCCTTGGGCAGATAGATCACATCATCGGCGACCTTCTTGATCTGTTTGTCGCCTTCGGTGGCCAGCGCGATGATCGGGCCTTTGCGCGCGCGGATCATGGCCAGGTTCGCCATCGTCTTGTCATACATCGCATCCTGCGGCACGAGGAAAACCGTCGGGGTGTTTTTGTCGATCAAGGCGATCGGCCCGTGCTTCATTTCCGCCGCGGAATACCCTTCGGCGTGGATGTAGGAAATCTCCTTCAATTTGAGCGCGCCTTCGAGTGCGATCGGGAAGGTGTAGCCGCGGCCGAGGAAGAAAAAGTCGTCCGCCTTGGAATATTTCTTCGCGATCTTTTTCAGGGCTTCGTTTTGTCTCAAGATGGATTCGATCTGCTTCGGCACCGCTTCCAGCGCGTGCAGGATTTCCAGCGCCCGCCGGGCGGCGAGATTCCGCATCCGTCCCAGATGCACGGCCAGCAACGATAAAACCGTGAGCGTGGAGACGAAGGCTTTGGTGGAGGCGACGCCGATCTCCGGTCCGGCGTGCATGTAGATGCCGCCGTCGGATTCGCGCGCGATGGTGCTGCCGACGACGTTGACGATGGTCAGCGCGCGATGGCCGCGGCGCTTGGCCTCGCGCAACGCGGCGAGCGTGTCGGCGGTTTCGCCGGATTGCGAGAGCACGAGCAGGACGGTGTCGCGTTCGAGCGGGGCGTTGCGGTAACAGAATTCATGCGCGAATTCCACCTCGACGGGGATCTGCGCGAGTTCCTCGATCAGATATTCGCCGACGAGCGCCGCGTGCCAGCTCGTCCCGCTGGCGGCGATCACGATCCGCTCAATGCTGCGCAACTCGGCGATGCTCATGTTCAGGCCGCCGAACCGGGCGGTCGCGCCTTCAAAATCCAGGCGTCCGCGCACGGCGTTGGCGATGGTCTGCGGCTGCTCAAAAATCTCCTTGAGCATGAAGTGCGCGTGTTTGCCGCGCTGCGCGTCTTCGGCGTCGAACTCCAGCTTGCTGATCTGGACGTTGGCGGTGTCGGTGCCGAGGTTCAAGACGTCGAAGCGTTCGGGCGTGATGGTCGCCACGTCGTAGTCATTCAGGTAAACCACCTTCTTGGTGTGGGCGACGATGGCGTTGGCGTCGCTGGCAATGAAGTTTTCGCCGTTGCCGATGCCGATGATGAGCGGGGAGCCGCGCCGCGCCGCGACGATGGTGCCGGGCTGTTCTGCGCAAATGACCGCCAGGCCGTAGGTGCCGATGACTTCCCGTAGCGCGTCGCAGACCGCCTGGGCCAGCGGATTTTCACCGTTGTTTTTAGCATTCTGGCCGCGCCGCTTTTCGTAATGCTCGCCGATCAAATGGGCGAGCACTTCGGTGTCGGTGTCGGATTTAAACGTGTGTCCGGCCTGGAGCAGCTTTTGTTTGATGCCGTCGTAATTCTCGATGACGCCGTTGTGCACGACCGAGATTTTGCCGGACTGATCCAGGTGCGGATGGGAGTTTTTGTCCGAAGGCGCGCCGTGCGTGGCCCAGCGGGTGTGGCCGATGCCCAGGCTGCCCTTGACGGGCTCGGATTTCAGCACGCGGGCCAGGCCGTCGTTGATCTTCCCTTTTTTCTTGCGGACGAGCAGGCTGCCTTCGTGCAGCAGCACCACGCCGGCGCTGTCGTAGCCGCGATATTCCAGACGCCGCAGGCCCTCAAGGAGGATGGGCGAGGCCGATTTTTTTCCGACAAATCCAATGATGCCGCACATAAGTTAATTTTTGAATTTTGAATTTTGAATTTTGAATTCCTGTTTCAAAATCCATTCCGCCGCTGCTGACAAGCCGTCCACAATCACCGCGCGTTTCAACTGTGCTGCCGCTTCCGCTTCCGCCTTCGCGCCGTAGCCGGTGCGGACGAGGATGCTCTTTTTCACGCCGGCGTTCCAGCCGCATTCCAGGTCGATCAACTTGTCGCCGATCATGAAACTTTCCGCGAGGTCCAGATCAAATTCAGCCCGCGCGTCGAACAGAAACTGCGGCGACGGCTTGCGGCCGCGGCTTGGCTGGTCGGGCGCCTCGGGTGCGACGTAGATTTTCTCAAAGCGGACGCCTTCGCGCGCGAGTTCACGGGCCAGATGTTCGTTGACGCGCTCCACCTCGGCAAGCGTGAAGTAGCCGCGCCCCACGCCGGACTGGTTGGAGACGATGAACAGCGGCAGGCCGGCGTCGGACAACCGTTTCAACGCGGCGGCCGCGCCGGGAAAAATCACGACGTCTTCGGGGCGGGACAGGTAATTTTTTTCCGCGATCAATGTGCCGTCGCGGTCGAGAAATACAGCCGGTTTCATTCCGGCAAAGTGTGGTTGGATTCCGGCAAGAATGGAATTGAATTGTTTCCCAAAGTCACGCATGCTCGCGCTTTCGCAGTTTCAACCAAAAAACAACGCATACTTCGCATGAGCAAAGGCAGACTGGGAATTTTGGTCGGTGGCGGTCCGGCTCCGGGGCTGAACGGCGTCATTTCCGCGGCCACGATCGAGGGCATCAATCAAGGCTACGAGGTCATCGGCTTTCGTGACGGCTTCAAGCACATCGCCGCCGGTGACACCACGCAGATCAAGCCTTTGTCCATCCGCGACGTCAAAGATATTCATCTCAAGGGCGGCTCCATCCTGGGCACGGCGCGCACGAATCCGACCAAGTCCGAGGAGCAGATGAAGAATATTTTCACCGTGTTCGACAAGCTCGGCATCACCGCGCTGGTGAGCATCGGCGGCGATGACACGGCGTTCTCCGCCAGCCATGTCGCCAAGCGCAGCGGCGGCAAGATCAAGGTCGCGCATGTGCCCAAGACGATCGACAACGATCTGCCGTTGCCCGGCACCGCGCCGACGTTCGGCTATGAGACCGCCCGCCACTACGGCGTGCAGATCGTCCGCAATTTGATTGAAGACGCCCGCACGACGTCGCGCTGGTATCTGATCATCAGCATGGGCCGCGCGGCGGGACATCTCGCGCTCGGCATCGCCAAGGCCTCGGCGGCCACGCTCGCGATCATCTCGGAGGAATTTCGCGGGCGCTCCGTCACGGTGGACGAAGTCTGCGACATCATCATCGGCTCCATCATCAAGCGCAAAGCGGAAGGCTCCCAATACGGCCTCGTCGTTCTGGCGGAAGGTCTGATTGAATCGCTCGGGGAACGGGGTCTGATTGCGGCGCTGCCCGGCGGCCAGCTCGAACGTTTTGGTAAAGTCATCCGTGACGATCACGGCCATCTGCGCCTGGGCGAAATCGAATTCGGCCGCCTGATGAAAGAATTGTTGACCGTGCGCCTCGAAAAGCTCGGCATCAAGATGACCTTCATTGACAAGGATCTCGGCTACGAGCTGCGCTGCGCCGATCCGATCCCGTTCGATGCCGAATACACCCGCGACCTCGGTTACGCGGCGGTGAAGTTCCTCCGTTCGCCCGAGGCTGAAGAATACGGCGCCATCATCAGCTTCGTGGACGGCAAGATGAACCCGCTGCCGTTCGAAAAAATGCTCGACCCCAAGACCGGCCGCATGCAGAACCGCAAGGTCAACGTGGATGGTGAGGCCTACGAATGCGCCTGTGCCTACATGATCCGTCTCGAATGCGAGGATTTCGAGGACGCCAGGCAGCTGGGCAAGCTCGCTGCCGTCATCAATGTGACGCCGGAGCAGTTCCGCGCCCGCTTTGGCTATCTGGCCGGTTTGAAATAGCAAATCGAGACCGCTGCAAACCACGTGGCGGCGACGCCTTCGTCGCCGGGAACCTGTTTTTTTCAACGATCTCAACCCGCCGCGCAAGCGACGAGGCGTCGCTTCAACTCTTTTGCCGGGACCTCAAATCCATCTGGAAACGCGCGGCGGCGGAAGAAATTCCGCCGCCGTTTTCATGGTAAAAAGTGGCGTGCTCCGACATTGTGCGTTAAAGTCCGCCATGTTTATCATCGGTCTCGGCACCGCAGTTCCTCCGCACCGCTACCCCCAGCGCGACGCGTGGGCGGCGGTGCAAAACCTGCCGCAGATTGCGCAACTGAAGCCCCGTTCCCAGGCCATTCTGAGGAAAGTCCTCTGCGGCGACAACGGCGTTGAAGCGCGCCATCTGGCGCTCGACCCGTTCCTGGAAATCTTCGACCAGACGCCCGACGCGTTGCAGGCCCGCTTCGCCCGACACGCGCCGGCGCTCTGCACTGAGGCCGCGCGCCGGGCGCTGAAGGAGGCGGAGTGTTCGCCGGAGGAAATTGACAACGTCATCATCAGCACCTGCACCGGCTATTTGTGTCCCGGCCTGACGAGTTATGTCTGCGAGCCGCTGGGGTTGCGTTCCGATGTTTTCGCGCTCGACCTTGTCGGCCAGGGCTGCGGCGCGGCCCTGCCGAATCTGCGAGCGGGAGAATCCATCCTTGCCGCCGGCCGCGCCAAAAAAGTTCTCTCCATCTGCGTCGAGGTTTGCAGCGCGGCCTTTTATCTCGACGACGATGCCGGCGTTTTGATCAGTGCCTGTCTGTTCGCCGACGGCGCGGCCGCGGCCGTTCTGGCCGGCGAACCTTTGCCGGGCCGCCGCAGCGTGGAATGGAAATTCGCCGCTTCGTCCCTCGTGACGGCCGAGCGCGACACGCTCCGGTTCAGCCACAAAAATGGAATGTTGCGGAACATTTTGCTGCCGCAGGTGCCGCAGGTCGCCAGTGACGCGGCCGCAAGGTTGCTGGCCGACTCGCTCGCGGCTGCCGGCGTGAAACGCGAACAGATCGCCGGCTGGATTTTGCACACGGGCGGGCGCGAGGTGATTCTCGCCCTGCGCGACAAGTTAAAACTGAGCGCGGACGACGTGCGCCACAGTTCTGCCGTGCTGCGCGAATTCGGCAACATCAGCAGCCCGACCGTTTATTTCGTCCTCGAACGCGCGTTGCGCGAACCCGCGCCCGGTGGCCTCTGGTGGATGTCCGCGTTCGGCGCCGGCTTCAGTTGCCACGGCGCCTTGCTGGAAGTGAAACAAAATTAATTCGGTGGGGCGAGCGTCCCCGCGAGCCGCAATCAAATGAATCGCATCGTCCAACCGGAACTCCTCGACACGCTGCCGCCGGCCGATCCGCGCGCCGCGCGCTCGCGCCGCGATTTGCGCCGCGTCAATGCCTGGATGCGGAACCACGCGATCATGTCTCGGGCGCTGGAAAAGAACTGGAACGGTCCCGCGTCCAGCCAAATCACCGAACTCGGCGCGGGTGATGGAAATTTTCTGCTCCGTGTCGCGGAAGCAATCTCGCCACGCTGGCCGGGCGTGAACGCGACCCTGCTGGACCTGCAAAAAAATATTTCCGCCGAAACGCTCGCCGCCTTTGCGAATCTCGGCTGGCAGGTCGAGCCGGTCGTGGCCGATGTTTTTGAATGGTCACCACCTGCGGGTGATGGTGAAGTCACCATCGCCAATCTGTTTCTGCATCACTTTGAAGATGCCCGCCTCGCGGAACTGCTGGAGAAGATTTCCCGGCACGCAAAATTATTCATCGCCGTCGAGCCGCACCGGTTTCGTCGTGCGTTTGCCTGCGCGCAACTGCTCCGGTTGATCGGCTGCAATGATGTCACGTTGCATGACGCCGCCGTGAGCATCCGGGCCGGCTTCATTGACCAGGAAATTTCCGCGCTCTGGCCGGACAAGCAAAACTGGCGGCTCACCGAGCATCGCACCGGATTCTTCAGCCATTTATTCGTTGCGCAGCGGATCAACTAAAATGTCCGCGCCCAAACCAATCCAGATTGTCGGCGGCGGACTGGCCGGCTTGACGCTGGGCATCGCGCTGCGACAGAAGGAAATTCCCGTGGCGATTCATGAGGCGGGCCATTATCCGCGTCACCGCGTCTGCGGCGAATTCATCAGCGGCCGCGGTCAGGCCACGCTCGCGCGGCTGGGATTGGCTGAATTGCTCGAGCAGGCCGGGGCCGTCTCCGCGCGGAGCACGGCTTTTTATTCCACGACCAAATCAACCGCGCCACAATCGCTGCCTGCACCTGCGATTTGTCTTTCCCGCTTCACACTGGACGCCACGCTGGTAAACCGATTTCGAGAACTCGGGGGCGAATTGCGTGAAGGCACACGCTTCGCCGGAAATTTTGGCGAAGGCATTGTCCGCGCCACGGGCCGGCGGGCACAGGCGGAGCCGGGCGGGGCACGCTGGTTCGGCCTGAAGATTCACGCCCGGAACGTCGCGCTCGCCGCCGATCTGGAGATGCACGTCTCGCCACGCGGCTACGTCGGCCTGTGTAAAATCAATGACGGCACAGTGAACCTCTGCGGGCTTTTTCGCAAACAAGCGGATGAAAATGGGGATGACAGAAACGGCCGGGAACTGTTGCGCGGCCCGGCGGATTCGCTGTTACGCAAGCGACTCGCCAATGCGGAGTTTGCGGAGGATTCTTATTGCGCCATTGCCGGGCTTTCGTTGCGACCGCAGCAGGCCGCCGGTCGCGCGGAGATTTGCGTGGGTGACGCCATCACCATGATTCCGCCCGTCGCCGGCAACGGCATGTCCATGGCGTTCGAATCGGCGGAACTGGCCATCGCGCCGCTGGTCGCGTGGAACCGGGGCGAAGTTTCGTGGCGTGAAGCCCGCCAAAAAATCGCGCGCGATTGCGACCTTGCCTTTGCCCGCCGCCTGGCCTGGGCGAAATGGCTGCAACACCTCATCCTCATGCCGTCGCTGCAAAATCCACTCGTTGCGCTCGCTGCTCGCAGCGACTGGTTCCGGCGGTTGGCGTTTGAAAAGACACGCTGAATTTTGTTTGAACAGGAGCAAACAGAGTCAACAGAGAACTGGTTTAGAATGGCTCGGTGATTTAAGCTAAGGAAATTAAATCTCCGACTCCGTTTCCTCTGTTATCTCCTGTAAAATGAATTAATCTTTTCGTGTGAAACCGCTCGGCGATTGCAAACTTTATACCTTCGTGGACACGGCCTATCTGCATGGCCGGGCGCCCGAACTCGTCGCTCAACAGCTCTGTGACGGCGGCAGTGACCTGATTCAGCTGCGCGCCAAAAATTCCCCGCCTGACGATATCCGGCGCATGGCGGAAAAGATTTTGCCCGTCACGCGCCGCGCCAACGTGGGCTTTGTCATCAACGATCATCTGGACATCGCCCGCGAAGTCGGCGCGGATATCTGCCACCTGGGCCAGGAAGATTTTTTCGACGCCGGCTTCACGCACGTCTCTCAACTCTCAACTCTCAACTCTCAACTGAAAATCGGTTTGAGCACCCACGCTCCCGCACAGGCGCAACGCGCGCTCGACGCCGGTGCGGATTACATCGCCATCGGTCCGATTTACGCCACCGGCACCAAGCCGACGGCCAAGCCGGTGACGCTGGACTACGTCCGTTGGGCGGCGGCGAATGCGACCGTCCCGTGGTTCGCGATCGGTGGGATCAATTTGCAAACAATTGACGATGTTCTCACGGCCGGCGCGAAACGAATTTGTGTCGTCTCGGCGATTCTCAACGCGCCGGGCATCGCAAAAGCCTGCGCGGAATTCCGGCAACGGCTGGGATAACTGCCGTATGGAGCGCGGGTCTGCGACCCGCAGCACTTTCGAGCCTAAGCGGTCACAGTTGTTTGAGCGCATTCTGTTTCGCCAAGCTGCTGCGGGTCGCAGACCCGCGCTCCGCTTTAATTGTCCAGCGGGACGGCTGAAAATAGATCGGCGTTTCGACTGTTTTGATTTTTGAACAGGAGAAGTTTTAGAACCGAAGATGCTTCACGGTCAGACCGCGGTTGATGAGTTGCTTCAGCGAGTCGATGCCGATGTGCAGATGCTTGTCGAGGAACGCCTGGGTCACCTTCGCGTCGCTCGCCGCAGTCTTCACGCCCTCGGGGGTCATCGGCTGGTCGGACACCAGCAGCAACGCGCCCGTCGTGATTTCGTTGTAGAAGCCGGTGATGAAAATCGTCGCGGTTTCCATGTCAATGCCGATGCAGCGGATCTTCTTCAAATACTTTTTGAATGCTTCGTCATGCTCCCACACGCGGCGGTTCGTGGTATAAACCGTTCCCGTCCAATAATCGCGTTTGTGATCGCGGATGGTGGTGGAGATGGCTTTCTGCAGACTGAACGCCGGCAGCGCGGGCACTTCCGGCGGATAATAATCATTCGACGCGCCCTCACCCCGGATGGCCGCGATGGGCAGCACCAGAGAACCCAGCTCGGCCACATGCTTCAAGCCGCCGCATTTGCCGAGGAACAGCACCGCCTCCGGATGGATGGACGACAGCAGATCCATGATCGTCGCCGCGCTCGCGCTGCCCATGCCGAAATTGATGATGGTGATGCCGTCGGCCGTGGCGTTGGGCATCGGCTTGTCCGCGCCGCGAATGGGCACCTTGTGCCACTTGGCGAACATCTCCACGTAGTTGTTGAAATTGACGAGCAGGATGTGCTTGCCGAAGTCCTTGAGCGGGGTGCCGGTGTAACGCGGGAGCCAGTTGGCGACGATGTCAGCCTTGGTTTTCATTCGTTGCCATTGTGTTTTCACATAGAACGCCCAAGACGGCAAGCGCAAATCCCAAACCGATTTTGTCTGGTCATGGCAAATTCCGGCGCCTGGCGGCGTCCCGCGCAATCATCTGATCCGAAGGCTGTTTCTGTTTGACTCGCAATAATTCTCCGCGCTTAATTGCCGCAATCAGAAGGGCGTGAATACATTTTACGAAATTGATTCCACGAAAGTCAGCCATTTGGAATATTGGTGGGGCACGAAATCTCCTCTCGTCTTCATCGGCTGGCTCGTCAAATGGCTACACATCCGCATCCCGAGTTCCACAGACGATCCGAACAGCGCATCCACGCTGCCATTCATTGTTGAATCGTTGCCTGTGGAAATCGCCACCGGTTTTGAGCCCGTGACAAAGGAACTCACGGGGCTCGGTTTTTTGGATCCAGTCTATCATCTCATCCATGATCCCGGCACACGGACGACCGTTTACTGGGCGACGTTCCGGCATGAATCGGGAAATTATTTCGCGCGCATCCACCAGCGCTTCTGGCAACAGTCCCAGAAACCGGATCGTGGGTTGTTCCTGATGTTTTTCACGCCGTTCGCAGATGGATCTTTTTTCGTCTCCTCTTCCGGCAAGCCCGACATGGCCGCGCCTGATAATGTGCAGATGAACCGGATGTTCCGTGCGCCCTCCACCCGGCTCTGGGCCAGGCACCAGCAACTCGTCGCACAATTGTCGGGCGGCAAAATGGTCCAGCCGGTGCGGTCGCATGAAGATCTGGTGGCGCTGACCGAGCAGCATCATGTGCTCGTTCGCGACTTTCATCTGACCCGAAAAGTTTTCCGCTTGCGCACGACGGAAGAACAGGGGAAGGCCGACGCCTTTGCCGCCAACGTGGCGGCAGCGCAGGCGGGCGGACTCGAAAATCCCGAGGTCATGGCGGAGTTGAAAAAATTGCAGGAGAAAAAATCCGGCTGGGCCGCCGCCGGCTGGATGCTGGTTATTTCTCTCGTGCTGTTCCTGGCGCTTGGTGCGGCGCGCTGGAACTGGCGGTTCACCCTGTTGATCATTCCCGTGCTGCTGTTTCATGAATGCGGACACTGGGCGGCCATGCGTATTTTTCGCTACCGCAACCTGCGCATGTTTTTCATCCCGTTGTTCGGCGCGGCGGTGACCGGCAGTCATTGGAATATCCCCGGTTGGAAGAAAGCTATCGTCTCTCTGGCCGGACCGCTGCCGGGAATCGCCCTTGGTATTTTTCTGGGCATCATCGGGCTGATTTTGAAGAAGCCCTTGCTGAACGAGGTGGCGCTGCTGCTGGTGTTCATCAACGGCCTGAACTTGCTCCCCGTTCTGCCGCTGGACGGCGGTCACGTGTTGCAGACCATCCTGTTCTGCCGGAACCGCTGGCTCAACGTCGCCTTTCAAGTTCTCGCCATTGCCGGATTGTTTTTGATGAGCGTTGCCGGTTTGGGGAAGGTGTTCATGTATCTCGCCATCTTCATGACCATTTCGCTGCCGGTGATCATCAAGCTTGGCATGGTGACGGACAAGCTGCGTCAGACCGGCCTGCCGCCCTCACCTCCCGGTGACGACGATATACCCGCGCCAGCGGCACAGGCCATCATTAATGAGGTGAAGGCGGCATTTCCCAAGAACGCCAGCAACAAGGTTATCGCGCAGCACACGCTGAACGTCTTTGAAACTCTCAACGCCCGACCGCCAAACGCGCTCGCGACCATCGGACTGATGATTCTTCACGGCGGCGCATTTTTCATCGCCATTCTTTTCAGCCTGTTGTTGTTCATCGGCAAAGTCGGTGGTGGACTTGGCGACTTTACGCGCGCAGCCATGCACCAGCCCACGCATTCGTTCCGTTGCGGCGACAGCCAGCAATGGCGGGGCACGGAGGCGGGCGGCAACCCGTCAGCGTCCCACAACCTGCTCGTCGCGAACTTCAAGAAGCACGACCAGGCCGCGGCCGAATTCAAGCAACTGACCGGCCAGTTGCCATCAAACGCCCGGCTCACCGTCTTCGGTGATTCCTTGCTGCTTTCCTTGCCCGTCACTGACGATGCGGCGCGGGACAAATGGTTCGACCAGCTCCAGACCGCCACCACGAATGTCTTTGTCGCGATTAGCAACCAGCCCGTCATGGTGAATCTGGATTTCATCGCCCCGACCCAGACCGCTGCCACAAATCTACTGCGTGATCTCAGGGATTATTTGCAGGCCGGCTCGGACATGCACCTTGCGGCCCCGTGGTCGTCCGAAGCCCGGAAACCGGGCTTTGAGGCGAGCCGATACGCGCGGCATGAATGGGAGCACATCAATTCTGTCGCGACGGATATCGGTGAAAATCCCGAGATCAATGATTACTCCAGGAAAATCGCCGCGGCTGAAAAACGCGGTGCCCAATCGGAAGTGGACCGGCTTGAAAAAGAATTGAACCAGTTCGAACAGAAACTCCAGAACGACGCGCGCGAAAAGCTCCGGAGCGCCGCCACCAATTCCGTGGACACCATCCTGATTGATTTGAATGCCGAGCAGTCCCGGCTGAATTATACCAATCGCACGGAGCACGCCGTCCTGGCACGAAAGATTGCCGCCTGTCTGGGTGAGGTCAGTTACAACGGTGATAAACCGGACCCGGCCGCCGATGCTCCGGGTGCGGCTATGGGCGTGGTCTCACAGCACGGGTTGTTGGTGCAAATGATGTGGGTCCAGATGAACGACGCCTCGGTCGGTCTGCCCGAACTCGCTGCCTGGCTATGCGACCATGGCTGCGTCGGCATCAAATATGATCTGGTCAGCGGCTTTGGCAGCTTCGGTGGCGATTAAGAGAGTTGCCCTGGTCGGATGCGAAAGCAACTGTATCCCGCGAAAGGTGCTGGATGAAAGCGTGAAAATCCGCCGTTCCGTCAGGATGGATTATTTTTCGGGACGTGATCCCGGCAGTTCGTCCCAACTGGCGAACATCTCCACGTAGTTGTTGAAATTGACGAGCAGGATGTGCTTGCCGAAGTCCTTGAGCGGGGTGCCGGTGTAACGCGGGAGCCAGTTGGCGACGATGTCAGCTTTCGTTTTCATTCCTTGCCAGGGTGTTGTCACATAGAACACCCAAGACGGCAAGCGCAAATCCTCAACGGGTTTTTATCAATTAAATCCCGTCGCAAGCAATTTCAAAGGCGCCGAATTTGTTTCTCCCTCTCCGCAGCGAGAAGGCCGGGGCGGGGAAAGACCTGGCCAATTTTAATTGTTCGGAATGGAAGTTGTCCGTCCTGTATCGGGCAAATTCGGGACTAAATTTCGGAGATAACAGTATCATTTAGCGCTTGTCGTGCTTAGGATAGCCGCCATTTCACATGGGCATCACGGCAAGTTTTAAAAGCGGACAGATTCCATCACTCAATGGGTGGCGTGCCATGGCTATTCTTTTGGTGATTTTAGATCATTCAGTTTATACGGTGGGTTTTCCAGAAAGCAAAATTCCCATGTGGGGATGGGTTGTCCTCCAGCAAGGCAATTTGGGGGTAAGGATTTTTTTTGTTTTAAGTGGGTTTTTAATTACCCATCTATTGTTGCAAGAGGCTGAAGAGCGGGATGCCATTTCAATCAGGAACTTTTTCCTCCGTCGTTGCCTCCGCATTTTTCCAGTTTACTTTGTCTATCTCGGAGTTCTGGCGATGCTACTTTGGTTGGGAGTATATTATGGCGAAAGCAGTTCTTCCTGGATTGGCGCGCTTACATTTACCCGGAACATGGTTGGTCCGGTCGCCAGTTATACTGGTCATTTTTGGAGTCTGGCCGTGGAGGAACAATTTTATTTAGTCTGGCCACTTTGCCTTGCCGCCTTTGCTCTCTGGCGGCGCCTTCGTCTTGCTCATTTGTTGCTCCTGCTTCCAATCGTTCTTTGTCCGATAATGCGATTAAGCAACATTAACGTTGTAAACTCAGGAGAATTTTACGGGCGGGTTTTTGGAAGTAATTCAATTCTGGTTTATGCAGATTCTCTGGCGGTGGGTTGTCTTGGAGCATTTTGGGTCCGACGCGCCATGCCGGTATTATCTTCAGCAGCATCTTCCCTGGTATTGATTGCAGCATTGATCACCCTTGCGGCTGGTGCGGTTTTGGGACTGCTTGGCAGCATGAAAGGAAACATGATCCTCGCATTTATTCCCAGCATTCAGGCGTTTGCTGTCTTGATAGCGATGTGGATTTCAGTTCAACGCCCGAACAGCCTCACGTTTCGATTCTTGAATTGGCAGCCGATAAATCAATTGGGAATTCTGTCGTATTCGCTCTATATCTGGCATGTGTTGTTTCTATGCAACATTACTTCACCACCATTGCGCGCGCTGCTTTACGATTGGCGGACATGGTGGGTTGCGGCAATTACGGTGGCGACCCTTTCCTACTACGGGGTGGAACGCCCAATGTTGCGGCTTAAGAAAAAAAAGAGCCTTCGCTGGCGCTCTCAATGATACTTGTGCTGGTTTAGTGTTAAGGCAGTTTTAAAAACTCCGCCTCGTCCAGAATCTTCACTCCCGGTTCCTGCGCAGGCTGTCCCCGCGCACCCAGCCGGAATTGCTGGTCGCCGCCGGTGTGGCATTTGACACCATTTCACCCGCGGATTGCCTCGGCTTCTTTTTGCATGCCCATTACGCTACGTGAATTATGGAAACGCTCTAAATCCATTCGCGAGTGTTGCCAAAGACGCTGAAACCTTTTCTCCCTCTCCAGGGGATGCTGAGCGCATCGAACGTAACAAAAGCCTGCTCGAAATTCCGGTGTCGGTTGGGATAATTTTATTTTATCAATTGCAGTCCGCCCGGCTGGCCAAATCCAAGCTGTCAGTGCCAGTTGCATGCATTGCTCTCATCACCAGTTTGAACCAGAAATGGCACCAGTTGACGGCTTGATTTGAGTCGAATCGGCATCTTCGTGATAGGGCTGGTGGGCGCGATATAAAACCAAGCGTTCCTGGTTTGCCTCGAGCACTTTCGGCGTGCCCGATTTGGAGGCCAGTTCGCAGGCCTTCTGAGCTGCCACAATCGCCGGTTCAAATTGTCCCGCCTCCGCGTAGGCCGCCGCCAAAGTGCCGACATAAACGGGCTCTTTGAAATCAGTGAGCTGGCAGGCGCGTTCTGCGAGTTGCACGGCGCGCGGGCCGTCACGGAGACCGGCTTCGGAGCTGGTCGCCAGCAACCAGGCCAGTTGATTGTCAATTTCCGGATGACTGGCATCAAGGGCCACAGCTTTGTGTAAATACGCCCGGGCCTCGCGGCTTCGTCCTGTCTGGAGCAGATCATCGGCGGATTGCTTGAGAAAGCCGGGGTTCACATCCGTCAGGGTGAGCGCAAACGGTTCCTGGTTGGTTGAAAGCCGCGCGGCAAGTGCGCTGTCTCGGCGGACGTAAACTGTGAAAAGTTCGGAGAATCTCGCTTTTGGTGACGGGACATAGTGATGATTTATCCATTGGCCTACGGGATGATCCGACGGCAGTAGCGAACCCTCCTCTATCAGCACGAGCGATGGTTGGTTTTTGTTGAGATCATCAAGAACCTTGAGCGTGGCCAGTTTTTTCGATGGTCCCCAAATGAGCCGGTTCGCCCAGAATATGCCGCTGGCCGGACGACGGTGGCTGTAATAGTAAATCCCGGGATCCTCTCCCCAAACGTATACAGATTCCTCAGCCAGGAGCATCCGGTCAA
>Ga0247670_1000163_pt1 | contig 20958 bp, 11 predicted proteins | sample CNK11_metaG_FD_183042 | JGI IMG/M metagenome (GOLD analysis project Ga0247670, IMG submission 183042) | Soil microbial communities from Purdue University Martell Research Forest, Indiana, United States - CNK11 | ecosystem: Environmental > Terrestrial > Soil > Temperate forest > Bulk soil...
GATGTCCGCCGCCCAGCCGGGATGCAGTTCACCGCGTCCGGAAAACTGAAACGTGTTCGCCGGCAGGCTGGTCATCTTGCGGATCGCGTCCTCCAGCCGCAGCACTTTCAGTTCGCGGACGTAATGGCCGAGCACGCGGGCGTTGTTGCCATAGCCGCGCGGATGGGGAACCCCCTTGCCGAATTCGCGCACGCCGCTGTCGCAGGCGAACATCGTGTTCGGATGCTGCATGAAAACTTCCAGGTCAGCCTCGTTCATGCCGTGGAACACGCCGGAGCCGCCGCCATTCTTCTCGATCTCCAAAATGGTTTCAATCTGGTCGGCCAGCGAGTCGGAGCCGCGCAATTTTTTCGCCGCCACCACGATGTTCAATCCATCCAGCGCCGGATCGTGCGCGTAATGCGCGATGACCGCGTAGGCGAAATTAGTCGCGCCCCGGTCGTGGATCTGTTCCTCCATCTCCGTCACGAGCTTCGACTTGTGCGTCGGATCAGCCAGGACGGATTGGAACTTTGCTTTGCCGCCATCAAACGCCCAGTCGGGAATCAATTGCGACAGCGATGTGCTGGACGCGGTATAGACGTATTGATCCTGCGTGATGTCAAGGCCCCCGGCACGGACTTGTTCGATGCGGTTGAGCACGCGTGCGGCCTGGCCCCACGCTTTTTCGCCGCCGAGTTTGATGTGGGAAATCTCCGCGCGCACGTGCGCCTCGTGGGCCACGCGGAAAACTTCATCGAGCGCGGAATCAATCCGGTAGTCCTCGTGCCGCATGTGGCTGGTGTAAATGCCGTCGAACGGCGCAATCACCTTGGCCAACTCCACAATCTCATCCGCGCTGGAAAACGTTCCCGGGCGGTAAATCAATCCCGTCGAAAGCCCGACCGCGCCGTCCTGCATGGCCTTCCGGACGATGGCTTGCATTTGCTCCCGTTCGGCGGGCGTCGGTTCGCGGTCAAAGCTGCCACCCATCGCTTTTTCCCGGACGGAATTGTGGCCGACGAGCGATGCGACGTTGATGGAAACCTTTTTGGCTTCGATGTTGCGGAACAGTTTGCCGATGTCCAAATCCGACGAGCCGCAATTTCCGACAACGATGCTGGTCACGCCCATACGGAGAAAATTTTCCGCCGCCGGAAAATCCGCGACGTCGTCTGCATGCGTGTGGACATCAATGAAGCCCGGCGCCACGACCAAGCCCGTCGCGTCAATCTCCTCGGTTGCCGTGCCGTCAAGATTGCCGATGGCGGCGATGCGTCCGGCCTTCACAGCCACGTCGGCGTGATAGCCGGGATTGCCTGTGCCATCCACCACGAGGCCGTGGCGGATGAGGATGTCGTAATTTTCCGCGTGCGAAACCAGCGGCAGGGTGAGCAGCGGCAGGAGCGGGAGGAGAAATTTCAATTTCATAGAGACAGTCATGGCCCGACGCGGGCGCGGAAGAATTGCTGCGGCGCGTTGGAGGCCGAGCCGGCGTTGAAGTTGAACACTCCATTGGCACTCGTCAGATTCGTGTAGGCGCTCCAACGGGTCAAGTTGGTGGAGGTTTCAATCGTATAAGTCCAGTAAGCGTCGCCGGTGAAGCTGATCTGCACCTTGCCGTCGGTCAGCGCGATGCCCTCGAACTCCGCGGCGACCGGCGACACGAGCGCGAGCAACGCATTCGTGCTGGTGATCAAGCCGGCGAGGTTCGTGGCCATGACAGAATAATGGCCGGTGTTCGTCGCGGCGACAAACGCGAGCGTGTAGTTGGAATTGGTCGCACCGGCGATGTTCGTGCCATTCAAGCGCCATTGATAATTGGGTAACGGCAGTCCGCTGGCGGCGGCGGTGAACGTGACATTGGTTCCCAGTTTCACGGTTTGCGCGATTGGCTGCAGCGTGAAGGACGGCAGGACGGCGGGCGATTCCACGCGCACATTGTCCACGAGACCAAAATTAATGATGTTGTTTGACGAGAGCGACGGGAAGGGATCCCAGAAGCCGACAAATACGTTGCTTGCGGTCAGGGTCGCGTTGGAGATCGTGGCGAAGCGGATGCCGTCCACCACCCAGTCCACCGTGCTGCCGCGTTTGGAAACGATGAAATCGTGCCAGCCCATCCCAAGCGTGCCAGCGTTCAAGTTGCCGGACTGTTGTGGATAATTCGCCAGTTGCATCGTGGGCGCGGCGGCGCCATTGGGAAGGGCGGTTTGGTAATAGGCGTTGCCGTTGCCCCGCGCCGTCGCGTCCGTGCCCGCCCAATAATCACCGGTGGCCACCAGTTGGCCGGCGGTTCCGGAATAAGCGTTAAAGTCGGCGGCGGTGGTGGTGGTGTCGGTTGAACCGCCATCGCCGTTCACGGAAAAGTAATATCCGTCGGCAGTGGAATTTCTGCCGATCCATTGGGTGCAGGTGCCGGTGGTGCCGAGGCCGGCGGTGAGCAGCTCGGTGGACCCGGCGCCGCCGTCGGGAAACGGGCCGTTCACATTGATCCAGGCGTCAAAATGCAGCCGGTAATCGCCGCTGAAACTCTGGTTGGTCGGCGAAAGGGACAGCGCGTTGGTGATGCCGAGTGACAGATTCGCCTTCATCTGCAGACCGAATGTCGAGCCGTTCGCGGAATTGGGCGCGGCAGGAATGCCCAGCGTGGAGTAATTGAAATTGAAAGTGACGGCGGTGTCGGTGGAGCTCTTGTTCAGAATCCAGTTCGTGGCGGTGTTCGCGTCGAAGTTGTCGGCGAACACGACCGCCTGCTGCGGATAGACGAGCAACGAGACCGGGCGGCTCGTCACGCTGCCGGAGGAATTCGTGACGATGAGCGCGTAGAAACCGGCGTCGGTCGTTTGGGCGCTGGTGAGATTGTAATAGTTGGTGGTGGCCCCGGGAATATTGGTGCCGTTCAAGGTCCATTGATATTTCAGCGGCGCGGGTCCGACGGCGGCAGCGGTGAAACTCACGCTCCCGCCGGTATCAACGGCCCGGTGCAACAACGGTTGCGAAGCGATGACCGGCACGCTGATGCCGCCAATGACCAGCGCGCCCAGGCCGGCGGCGTTGCCGTTGAAGATGTCCACGTCACCACCCGTCCAGTTGGCCACGGAAGTGTTCGTGTCGTCATACTGCCAGACGTTCCACGTGGACCACGGGTAGGAAGAGGCGGGGCCGCCGGTCTGAGGGTTCTGGCCATTGTAGGTGGCGATCCACGAGGGCCAGCCGGTGACGGTGGTGTTGAGTCCGGGATAAGTGCCGCCGGGCAGCGAATACCAGACGCCGGTGTAAACCATGGGCTGGAGGGTCACCCCGTTCGCGCGCGCGAGGTTGGAGACGGTGTTGCACCATTGATTCACCCATTGCGACATCTGCGTAACGGTGAAGCCGGCGGCGACGGTGGCGTTGGGGTCCTCCCAGTCCAGCATCGGCACGAGGTAGGTGCCGGCACCTTTGACGTAGTTGCTGGCGACGCTCCAGAAAAAAATCGCCTCGGTGTCCGCGCTGTTCGCGCCAGTGATGTTCGGGTGCGAACTGGGCCGCGCAAAATGATAAGCGCCGATGTAAATGCCCGCGTTCTTCGCGCCGGCTTCCTGCGTGGCGAAGTAGGGATTGACATAGGAAGTGCTCTCCGTCGCCTTGCTCCAGCAGAACGTCACCCCGGCATTTTTTACCTGGGTCCAGTTCACACCCGGTTGGTAGCCCGAAACGTCACAACCCAGCGGCCGCTGCGCAAAAACCCCGCCCGCGCCCAAGATCAGAAATAAAAACGCCGCCGACAGAATTTTCGGCGGGATAAAACGGCCGGTGATCGGGTGTGACTTGAGGAACATGAATTTTGAATTTATAACATCGGCATTCCATGCGCCTCGGCCACCGCTTTGCAGGTGACCTTGCCGTCTTTGACATTGATGCCGCCGGTCAGTGCGGGATTTTTCAAGCAGGCCTCCTCAACGCCAAGGTCAGCGAGGGTTTCCAGATACCGATAGGTGACATTGGTGAGGGCTTGGGTGGCGGTGCGCGCGTAGGCACCGGGCATGTTGGCGACGCAGTAGTGTGTCACACCTTCCTCGACATAGACCGGATTATGATGTGTGGTGGCGCGCGACGTCTCGGCGCACCCGCCCTGATCGATCGCGATGTCCACCAGCACGCTGCCGGGCCGCATCCGGCGGAGCATCTCGCGGTTGATCAGCTTGGGCGCCTTTGCTCCCGGCACCAGCACCGCGCCGATGAGCAGGTCCACTTCCGGCAACAGGTCGATCAAATGCGCCTCGCTTGAAAACAGCGTGTGCGCCGTGTGCAGTGTGATGTCGAGGAAACGCATCCGTTCCAGGTCCACTTCCAGGATGGTAACGTTCGCGCCAAGTCCCTGCGCCATGCGCGCGGCGTTGATGCCCGCCGCGCCGCCGCCGATGACGACAACCTTGCCCGGCAAAACGCCCGGCACGCCGCCGAGCAACGTGCCGCTGCCGCCAAAATGTTTCGCCAGAAAATAGCCGCCCACCAGCACGCTCATGCGCCCGGCGATCTCGCTCATCGGCTCGAGCAGCGGCAGGCGGCGGTTCACTTCAATCGTTTCATACGCGATGCACGTCGCGCCGGATTTCATCAATGCTTCCGTCAACGGCTTGCTCGCGGCGAGGTGCAGGTAGGTGAACAGAATCTGTCCGGGCCGGAGCAGGGGAAGTTCGCCGGGCAACGGTTCCTTGACCTTGATGATCAAATCCGCCTGCTCAAAAACGGCTGCGTGCGTGTCCACGAGCTTCGCGCCCGCTGCGACATATTCAGCATCGGGATAGCCCGCACCGACGCCTGCGCCGTGCTCGACCACCACTTGATGGCCGCGCTTGATGAGTTGATACGCACCGCTGGGCAGCAACGCCACGCGATATTCCTGCTCCTTGATTTCCTTGGGAACGCCGATGATCATGGAAATTTAAAAATTCGACTGACTCTGGAAACTAACAAAGCGGCTGGTCGTGTCAATGAGCCGCCGGCCGGAGGGTGGGGGCTAGTTTTGGGGGTAGCCATTTTTCATTTATGCTTACAAAATCGCCGGGTCAGTCGTCCGCGCCGATGGTAAATCTGGCGGCATAATCACAACCGATTTTGAACAAACATAAATTTCATCTTACTGTTCTGGTTCTCCTAACCATTGGCTGGATCATCGTCAGTCCCGCGCACGCGCTCGAAACCAACGGCGCGACCACCATCGCCGAGTTGACCGGCCAGATTGAAGCGCATCTTGCGGAGCCGCGTTTCCACGGTGCGCTGTGGGGCGTCAAAATCGTTTCCCTCGCTTCGGGGAAAACCATTTTTGAAGACCATGCCGACCGGCTGATGAGCCCGGCATCGAACAGCAAACTTTACACGGGCGCACTCGCACTGGACCATTTCGGGGCGGATTATCGCATCATCACACCCATCCTGGCCACCGCCAAACCCGACGCCGACGGCACGGTGCATGGAGATCTGGTGATCGCCGGTCGCGGCGACCCAAGCTGGAACGCGCGTCATGCCGGAACAAATTTCTGGGATCTCTTCACGCCGTCCATCGCCGCGTTGACCAATGCCGGAGTTCGTCATGTGACGGGTGATTTGATTGGCGACATCACCTTTTTCCATTCGCCGCCCAGCGGTGGCAGTTGGACGGTGGAGGATCTCGAAGATTCCGAAGGTGCGGAAATTTCCGCACTGACTCTCGCGGACAATTTTACTCAAATTCGCGTAACGCCGGGTGCGCATGCCGGCGAACCCGGTAATCTGACTTTGATGGATCCCTTCACCGGTCTGCAACTCGATAATCAAACCGTTACGCTCACCAACGGCGCGGCGCGGCGCATCGTCGCTCATCGTTTTCGCGGCGAATCCGTGGTCCATCTTTTGGGTGCACTGCCTGCCGGTGGCGAACCGGAAATCGTGGACATGCCGGTGCTGCGCCCGGCGGAATGGTTCGTGGCCGCGCTCAAGGAAGCGTTGCGCCGGAACGGAATCATCGTGGATGGTTCCGCCCGTTCCGTGGCCTGGCCAGCGCCGTCGCCGGTGGCAAAGATGAAACTCGGCGAAGTCGTTTCGCCGCCATTGAGCGAACTGGTTCATGATTTCATGAAGCCCTCGCAAAACCTGGAGACGGATTTGATCTTTGATCACACGGGTGAAATGAGCCGCGCCACCAATACCCCGTCGTGGTGGACTTCGGAAGATTGCGCGCTGGCCGCGCTCGAACAGTTTTTGGTCACGAACGGTTTGCCGGCGGGCGACGTGCATTTTGACGAAGGCTCCGGCCTTTCGCGAAACAATCTGACGACGGCAAACGCCACCGTCGCGCTGCTGCAGTTCATGGCGAAGCAGCGCACGGCAAAAGATTTCATCGCCGCGCTGCCCGTTGCCGGCGTGGACGGTACGTTGCGCCGCCGCATGAAGGACACGCCCGCGTTTCAGAACGTCCGCGCCAAGACCGGCACGCTGCGCTGGGCGAATGCGCTTTCCGGTTTCGTTACGACGGCGGCGGGCGAACCGCTGGTGTTCAGCCTGATGCTGAACCGCTACGATTCACCGCCGGACCGCAAACGCACGGCGGAACTGGACGACATCGCGGTGATGCTCGCGAGTTTCACCGGTCGCACCGATGCCCCGCTAGAGATCCAATACGCCCCGCTCGGAACGTTGCTGGTCACGCAATTCGTCGCCGCGCCGTTTCCGCATCCGGCGCGCGCCGAAGGCCACAAGTATCACGACGAGTTTTTTCCGGCCGCGGAACATTATGCCAACAGCACCGTGGCGATATTCATCCCGAAAAATTTCCGGGTGGCGGACAAAATTGATTTCGTCGTCCACTTTCACGGCTGGCGGCACACGGTCGCCGGCACGTTGCCGGAATACCAATTGATCGAGCAATTTGCCGCCAGCGGCAAGAACGCCGTGCTGATCGTGCCGCAAGGCCCGTTCAACGCGCCGGATTCCTTTGGTGGCAAGCTGGAGGACACCAATGGGTTCAGAAATTTCATGGCGGAGGCCGTGGCAAAGCTGGGTGCGACCGGAGTTCTGGGGAAGTTGGAGCGCGGGCTTCAGCCCGCTTCGACGTCTGATTTACAGCCCCTGCCGAAGCGGCCTGAAGGCCGCGCTCCTGAGATTGGCGACATTATTTTATCCGGTCACAGCGGCGGCTATCATGTCATGTCGGCGATTGTGGATCGCGGCGGGCTATCCGAACAAATCAGGGAAGTGTGGCTCTTCGATGCGCTTTACGGCGGCACCGATGAATTTGTCGCGTGGCAGAAAAAGGAAAATGGGCGGTTGCGGGACATCTACACCGACCACGGCGGCACCAGGGAGGAAACGGAAAAATTGATGGCGTTTTGCCAAACCAACGGTGTCAGCTTTTTCGCCGCCGAAGACACGAACGCCCTGCCGGATAATCTGCGGACAAACCGGCTGGTTTTCCTGCACTCCGACATGATTCACAACGACGTGGTTGCCAAGCGCGGCACATTCGGACAATTTTTGAAATCCAGCTGCCTCCAGACCAAATGAACGCCCGACAACTTCTTATCACCGCTTTCGCCGTGCTCCTCGCCGGCTGCCATACCATGCCCAAAAAATCCTCCGCCCGTCCGCCGGTGAAACTCGGCGTCGAAGTCCTCTTTGAAAAGCATGCCGAACTGGTGCGGGGCAAACATGTCGGCCTCATCACCAATCCGACCGGACTCGACAGCCAGTTGGACAGCATCATCGAAATTTTCCGCGCGCATCCCGACGTGAAGCTCACCGCGCTCTATGGTCCGGAGCACGGCGTGCGCGGCAATGCGCAGGCCGGCGAATATGTCGCGTTTTATTTCGATGAACATTTTCAGCTGCCGGTCTTCAGCCTTTACGGCCAGACGCACAAGCCGCCGGCCAACATGATGACGAACATTGACGAATACATGCGCACGTTCGATACCAAGCATGAGGGCAAGCAGGTCGAAGCCGGCATGATGCAGTCCGTGGATGTGATGGTATTCGACCTGCAAGATGTCGGCACACGCGTTTACACCTACATTGCCACCATGGCGTATGCGATGCAGGCGGCGGCGGATGCGGACATCCCCTTCATCGTCCTGGACCGGCCCAATCCCATCAACGGCGTGGCCATGGAAGGGCCGATCCTGGAATATCCGCAGCACAGTTCGTTTATCGGGCTGTATCCGATCCCGCTGCGACATGGCATGACCGCGGGCGAACTGGCGCAGTTGTTCAATGAAAAATTCCTGAAGAAAAAGGTGAAGCTCACCGTCGTGCCGATGGAGAACTGGACGCGTGAAGAATGGTTTGATGATACCTCGTTGCCGTGGGTGTTGCCCTCGCCAAACTTGCCGACGCTGGAAGCCGCCACGGTCTATCCGGGGCAGGTGATCATCGAAGGCACCAACCTTTCCGAAGGGCGCGGCACGACGAAGCCGTTCGAGATGTTCGGTGCGCCGTGGATCGACGGATTTGAGTTGGCGAAAAAACTGAATGCCTTGAAACTGCCCGGCGTAAAATTCCGCGAAGTCTGGTTCACGCCGACCTTTTCCAAATTTTCTGGCCAGCAATGCGGCGGCTGCCAGTTGCACGTCACGGACCGGAACGCGTATCAATCCATTGCCACGACGCTGGTGATTCTGGCGGTCGTGAAACAGACTTGCGGCGACAAGCTGGAGTTGCACGCCGGTTACTTTGACAAGGTGCTGGGCACGTCCACCGTGCGCGAGGCGCTGGAACGCGGCGAGTCGACGGAGAAGATTGTCGCTGGCTTTGCGCCGGGCTTGGCGGAGTTTGCCAAATTGCGCGAGCCCTATTTGCTGTATCACTAAACTTTCATGCGTGCCAAAACCGAAGCTGGAGCGCGGGCTTCAGCCCGCTTCGATGCCGGCAACGAAGACGGGTCTAAAATGTCCGGCTCGCTTTCATTGGGCACGTTGAAGCGGCGTGAACGCCGCGTTCCGGTCGCGTTCTTCGGCCTTTGGTTTTTCCTTGCACTCCTGCTTTCAAGTTGTGCCACACATCGGCAGGACGCCGGGGTTTTCCGCCCTGAAAAACTGGCGGCGATGGATTCGGCCATCATTAGCGCCATCGCGAGCAACCAATGTTCCGGTGGCGTGCTATGGGTGGAACGCAATGGCACCGCATATCACCAGGCGTTCGGCAACCGCGCTCTGGTGCCGGCGCGTGAGCCGATGACCGAGGACACGATTTTCGACGCGGCCTCTCTGACAAAGGTTGTCGCCACCACGCCGGCGGTGATGCTGCTGGTCGAGCGCGGGCAGGTGAAGCTGGATGCGCCGGTAACGAATTATATTTCTGAATTCATTGGTGATGGCAGGGAACTGATCACCGTGCGTGAACTGCTCACCCACACGTCCGGTCTGCCGCCGGACGTCGAAACCAAAACCGACTGGCACGGCCAGACCGAGGCGATCAAAAAAGCCTGCGCCATCAAAATGCAATCCAAACCGGGCACCGCTTTCAAATACAGCGACATCAATTTTTCCCTGCTTGGCGAAATCGTTCAACGCGTGAGCGGGAAGCCGCTGGAAGTTTTTGTGCAGCGCGAGATCTATGCGCCGTTGAAAATGACGGACACCGGATATCTGCCGCCCAAGGAAAAATTGCCGCGCATCGCGCCGACGGAGGTGGTGGATGGCAAGCCGTGGCGCGGCGTGGTTCATGATCCCACGGCGCGGCACATGGGCGGCGTGGCGGGACACGCGGGACTGTTCACGACGGCGTCCGATCTGGCGCGTTACGCGAGAATGCTGGTTAATCTTGGTGAACTGGACGGCGTCCGGATTTTCAAACCGGAGACGGTCCGGCTGATGACGAGTGTGCAGACGCCGCCGGAAATATCCACGCGGCGTGGATTGGGCTGGGACATTGACTCGGCTTACAGCGGGCCGCGCGGCGACATTTTTCCGGTCGGTTCCTACGGTCACACGGGTTGGACGGGCGGGTCATTATGGATTGATCCCTTCTCAAAAACCTTCGTGATTTTCCTGTCGAACCGGAATCATCCGACGGAGACCGGCAGCGTGATTGCGTTGCGGCGCAAGCTGGGAACGCTCGCGGCGGAGGCGGTGGAGAATTTCACTTTCACAAATGTTCCCGGTGCATTGAAGCAAAATAATCGCGATGCAAAGTAAACCTGATCCGGTTCCCGGGCCGCTGGCGACTGCGATGATTCACGAGTTGGCGCACTATGTGATCACCGAAGTGCAGCCGGTGGTGGTGGACCTGGCGCGGTGCGAGGGCATGTGGCTCATGACCGTGGACGGCCAGAGAATTTTCGACTGGGCGGGCTATTACGCATCGAAGCTGCTCGGGCATAATCATCCCGGGCTTTATGAGACGGATTATCTCCAGCGGCTGGTGCGGGCGGCGAACAACAAGGTGGCGAACCCGGATTTTCTGACGGCGGAATGCCTGGAATACTACCGCACGTTGCACCGGCTCGCGCCGCGCTGCATGCGCAACCCGCAGCTGGAGGTTTATGCCGTGAACTCGGGCGCGGAGGCCCTCGAGAACCTGATGAAGTATTTCATCAACCTGCATCATGAGCGGAGCGGCGGGCTGGCGCCGCGGGGAGAAAAGCTGCGGTTCATTTATTTTGACCAGGCATTCCATGGGCGCACCATTTTTGCGCTGAACGTGACGCAGACGCTGGATCCGGTGGCGACCAAAGATTTTCACGGCTTGATTCCGGGCAATATCCAGGTGCCGTTCCCCGGCATCAATACCTCGGAGCCCCAGGAGAAAAATCGTGCGCGCACAGACGAGGTGCTGCAAAGGATTGAACATTTCCTGGAGCGTTACGCCGGCGAAGTGGTGGGAATGATCGTGGAACCGATCCAGGGCGCGGGCGGACATCGCGTGGCGGAACCGGAATTTTTCCAGGGCCTGAGCCGGCTGGCGCACGCGCATGGAATTTTCCTCGGCTTCGACGAGGTGCAGACCGCCGGCGGGCCGACCGGCGACGTGTTCATGGTGGATCAACTGGATTTGCCGCATCCGCCGCAGGCCGTGGCGGTGGCCAAAAAATTCGGCTGCGGCGCGGTCTACATGCTGCGCCCGATGGAAGACAAGGGGGTTTTGGATTCGACGTGGGGCGGGCCGCTGGTGGACATGGTGCGGTTTGTCCAGGAGCTGAAGATTGTCGAGCGCGAGAACTTGGTGGCAGCGGCAAAGGTCAACGGGGAAAAGCTGGCGGCGGGATTGCGGGCGCTGGAAAAGAAATTTGCCGGCCTGATTTATAACGTGCGGGGTCAGGGATTGTATCAGGGGTTTTCCCTTGGCTCGCCGGCGTTGCGGAACCGGCTGGAGGCCATGGCGCTGCAAGAGGAGCGGTTGCTGTTGCTCGGCGCGGGCAGCGACAGCATCCGGCTACGACCCAACCTGAACGTCACGGACCAGGACATTGCGCAGCTGTTGGAACTACTGGAGTGTTGCCTGCGGCGACTGTGACCGCAGCACCCCCCCAAAACTAGGGGGCAGGTTTTGCATTGAATAATGCGGGTGAATGAAGTTAATTAGGCGCCAAGGAAAACGATTCTTGGTCGCCACTGAAAAGCAACAAAGAATTTACTTTAGAGAACCCAAACCCAGTCACAGGAGTAAAAAATGAACCAGTCGAAAATTCGTCAAATCTTAGCCATGGCCGTTGCCGTTCTGGCGGCGGCTTTTTCCATTCAAACCCTGCAGGCGTCTCCGTATGCGTCCGAATTGAACTATAATTCAGGTGCTGGCACGGTTTCCTTTTATTTGAATGAAAGTGGTGGCAATGTGAAGGTGACGTATGAGGATGGGACAACTAATGCCACGTTTGATGGTGTTTCCGCCACGGCTACGAACCTGACCAAGGGTTTGAAGAGTTTCAGTATGGGCGGACATACGGGCTATGCGATTGCTGTGACGAAAACTGGCAACGGCCTGCCGGCGCAAATCAGTGTGGATACGGCGGCGAATGCGAACTCATTTACCAATTACACTTACTGGAATTCGCCGCGCGGTGTGGCTGTCAACAGCAATCCCAAGATTGGCAAGTTGTTTGGCCGCGTTTATGTCGGCAACTCTGCTGCTTCCACTTCGGGCAATCCAAGCCAGGGTCTTTATATTCTTCATCCTGACTTGAGTCCCGAGCTTACCAACACGGCGGTGGCAACTAGTCCGCTTCTCGCCGGCAATGCGAGCAGCCCGTATCATCTGGGGGTTAATCCAGACGACGGCAGTGTTTCTGTGAATGACTTTTCTGGAAATGGCGCGTTATACCTTTTCTCACCGAATTTGGATTCTTATGTTACGATTTTTTCGAAGACTAACGGTATTCACGGTGATGGTTTCGGCACGGCCAAAGTCACCGGCTCGATTGCCAACAGCAATATGGTGGTGTGGTTCCCGGACAGTGGCTTGGCTGTTCCCGATCCCGCTGTGTATCCCAACCTTCATCTCCCCTCCGGCACGGAAAAGGGTATGTATAACAACATTTATCGCTATGACATCGGCGCGGGTCCGTTGCCCTACACGAACGCGCCCGACTTTGCGTTCAACTACGGTTTGGACTCCATCGCCGAGTTGGTGGTTCAAGGCGATGTTGCGCCGGATGGCAAGGTTTTCACCGGCTTTGGCCGTGCCAATCTTTCCAATCCTGATGTGGTTGTTTTTGACCCTGTCACTTTTTTGCAAAACGCTACGCCTCTTTGGAGTTCATGGATAACTTCAAAAGGTTTGAGCGACCCGTTTGTTCCCGCAGGCGGTAATCAGCCTTACGGCGGTGTCCGCGTTTCGTCGGATGAAAAGTATTTTGCCACCATGGGTATTAACAACGGTTTCATGATTACCAAATTGACCAATGGCATTCCTGACATCAGCACGATTTTTGAAATCACCAATACGCCCTCCACAGGGAATGCGCGCGGCATGGATTGGGATGCGGCCGACAACATTTATGGCGTCAGCTCCGGTCAGGCTCAATTGCGTGTGTATTCTTTAGGCAACACGATCACTTGTGTCACCAGCAACGACATCACCGGCACGAACGGAACGTTTGTCGTGCTGTCGCCGCCGGTGACGGCCACGGCTGTGACGACTGTTCAGACGGCTTCGCAAAATTACGGCAGTCCGATTGACGGCGTGATTACGGTTTATCTAAACACGAATGTTTTGGCTGCCCCGACGGTGGTCGCCTACGCCCGCAGCGACACGGCGACGTATCCCGCCAATTACACGCTCAATCTCGGCACGAATGCCGATGGCGTTATTATTTCATCGAACAGCGTTACCTTTCCCGCTGGCACATGGCCTCATGCGGGCAACTGGTCGGCGGATGTTCATTTGACGCCGACGGCGACGCCGGCTTCCGGCCCCGCTTTGGCAGCGACCTTCACCTTACTTGGGGGCGTCAATTACGGCGTCGTGACCCCGTTGATAGCGTCCGTTGCCGTTGTCAATACCGGCCCACAGTTGTTGTTGCTGACTCCCGCTGGCACTGCGTTCAGCCGTGCCATACCGAATGACTATGTGACATTTGTTATCACGCGCTGGGGTGATTCCTCAGTGGCGGATTATACTATCACCAACATCAATTACTCCGGCACGGTGTTTCCGGCAGATTTCACGGCGGGCGCACAAAGCTTCTCCGGTTCACTCTTGAGCGATGGCTCTCCCGGCATCACTATTCCATCGGGCGCTACCAGCATTACGGCCGCCATTGGCAATCCAGTGTTGCGGGCTAATCTCAATGTGCCGCCCACGAACGTCATGATTGTCATTACGTTGACCAACTCGCTCGGCACCAATTTGGTGGCCAACAATGGCTTTGCGTATGTCGTGTCTGCGACAAACTTTGTCAGCGTGGCGGAAAACGATAATGCTCTCGGCGGCAATGGCGGCGGCGGCGGCGTGACACTCTGGTCCGATCCGCTGACGAATGCGGCTGCCAGCACGAATTGGACGCTCACCTTTGCGACCCAAAGGTGGCCGGGCGTTGCTAATTACTCCTATACGACAAACTACAGTTATGTGACAAACAGCGGCGTTATCACCACAAATATAGCTGGTGTTATTACAAACGTGGCCTCCTATAGCGCCGCACCGCCCCTGGTGATTCCGGCTTATACCAACGGCGCGACGACGATTGCCGCAGGCAGCACGAACGACTTTGATGTCACGTTCGGTTATACTTTGCCGTCCGATTTTCCGCTTTCGCCAGTGATGATTGCGAATGGCTGGTCGAACGTGCTTAGGATGACGGTCAACAAAAATGTTGGCTCGCCTGCCGCTGTCAACCTGTATCCCACAAGCAAGCAATTCTACGGCAACTACGCCTTGAAGTTCTCCATGTATCTCTCACTGTTGCCGGACGCGATTCACACGATCAGTCCGCTGGGCAACTTCAGCGGGCGTTTTCCGAATGAAAATGCGATCGCCGGCATCAATCACTACGGCACGAATATAAACTGGCGTCAGGGAGCGACTCCCGCCACCTCAACGGCCTCCCAGAGCGGTGTCGCCAATTCGGACGGTATCTGGCTTACATTGGGCGCATCCGACGGTGTGGGCACTCCGGCAGACTTCGATGTTTTCCGTCCGCCCGCAATTCCCAACGCGGGTATGTATAACAGCGGCAGCCCGACAGCCAGCGACTTGGCCAGCGATGCCGGTTCCAGCCATCGCAATGACTACCCGAATACACTGTTCCCTGAAACGGCGAACGTCGCCGGCGGCGAGCCGGTGCGCAAATGGGTGGATGTCAGCGCGGAAACCACCGACCAGACCAACTTGGTTTTCAAGGTGAACGGATTCCCGGTGGCTACAGTGGCCTTCCCTGGGCAGGGATCCGGCAACACCATCTGGCTGGCCAGCAACAACGTCCCATTGACGCCTTACACCAGTGGTGACATCATGCTCGGTTATCAAGACCCGGATAAGACTATCGGCGACCCCGATACGCAGTTTGTGTATTACTCGAACGTCCGCGTGGTTGAGCTTTCGCCTTACATCACGGCTCAACCGGCCGGCGTGATTCTCACCAACGGCTCAAGCGCATCCTTCACGTCGTCTGCGGCGTATGCGACCGCCCCGCTGACCGGCACTTGGTATAAAGCGGCCAGCCAGACCGCGCCAATTCTGGCTCTGAAAACGGACATAGGCGGCACAAACCTGACCACCACCTTGGCGCTGACCGATCTTACAGTGGGCACCAATTACGTCCTCATCTACAACGACGCGGCGGGTTCCGTGACCAGCGGCGTGGCGCGCGTGGAAGTCATTACCGCACCAACAAGCATCTCCACCAATTCCGGTGTTAATGTTCAGTTCACGGTGATTGCCAACGGCCCGCTGACGCCGACTTATCAATGGAGCACGAATGGCGTTAACCTCGCCGGCAGTGCCCATTATGGCGGAGTGACCAATGCCACGTTGACCATTACTAATATCCAGCCATCGGATGCAGGCACTTACTCGGTCACGGCGGTAAATGCCGACGGAAGCGTGACCGTATCAGCCGCCTTGGCGGTTATTTTACCGCTGCCGCCCACCATCTCGTCCGTGGCGCTGGTGAACACCAACGCGGTTTTGGGCATCACCTCACCGAACGGCGGTGACACGACTAGTTCGTTCACGCTGCAAAGTTCGGTGACGGTGCAGGGTCCTTACACGGATATACCGAGCACTGTGACCGGAACCGCCGGAACCTTCGTGCTGACGGCGCCCCTGACGACCAATAACACCATGTTCTATCGGGTGAAGCATAATTGACGATCCGCAAAAGCATTGAGCGGCACCGGGTGATGGAATTTTGCCACCCGGTGCCGGCTTGAATTTCAGTTTAAAATATAAATATGCGAGAATTAAACCGTCACCAAATTACACTACTATGAAAGATTCATCCATTCGATTGCGTTCACAGTCCGGAGTTGAAGGGCGCGCGGGCTTCACGTTGATTGAACTGCTGGTGGTCATCGCCATCATTGCCATCCTCGCGGCGATGTTGTTGCCCGCGCTGGCTAGTGCCAAGCAAAAAGCCCTGCAAACCGCGTGCTTGAGCAACAAGAAGCAAATGACCCTCGCTTGTGCCATGTATTCCGGCGATTTCCAAGACTGGCTCGTGCCTGCGGCTCTGTTAGGCGCTAACGATGGCTGGTGCAACGGTAACGCCGCTTCTGAGGATTGGAACACTGCTACTGGGAACACTAGTTTGGATGCTTTAAATACAAATTGTTTGGCGCCTTATGTCAACGGACAAGTGCGCGTCTATAAATGCCCGGGCGATAGATTACCTTCGCAAAACGGCGACCGCGTCCGCAGCATTTCCATGAACGGTTATATGGCTGGAGTTACATTGGTTACGCATGCCGGCTTGTATCAAACTTACATCAATGGCCCTATGGGACAAGGCGGTGTTTGGAAATTTTTCCAGAAAGTGACCGAGTTCAATGGGGGGTTTCCTCCGGCAAACGCTTGGATTTTTTGCGATGAATCCATGTTCACTTTGAACGATGGATGGATGCAAATGGATCTTACGCTTGCCGGAACATTTCCCGATGTTCCGGCCAATTATCACGGCAAATCGAACGGTTTTACTTTTGGTGACGGCCATGCGGAAGTTAAAAAGTGGAAAGAAATATTAACAACTACTCCGTATACTGAAGGTGTGACACATAACACACCTGGGTATTCTACGATAACGACACTCAACATCAAGGATCAGGACCGGGCTTGGTGGTTGCAGCACTCATCCGTGAAACAATAGTGATTTTTGCTTCGATAACTGAAAGAAAAGCGCGGACTGAAAAACCAGTCCGCGTTTTTCTTTTTTGGAATCTTGGCGGGGACAGCATAGTGCTGTCCGTCGGATAGTCCTTACCGCAGCGTCACTTGCAGCCCGAATTTTCCCTTTGTTTGGGCAAAGGAGAGAATTCCCTTTTCCGCTGTCACTCCCGCAAACGGATCGTTCGTGATGAGCAGACTGCCGTCAATATCCAGATAGTCGGCCAGTTCGGCCAGGTGCGCGGCGGCGCTGATCAGCACGCTCGTCTCGATCATGCAGCCGATCATCGTCTTCAGCCCGGCCTTGCGCGCGGCTTCAAGCGTCTCCTTCGCCATACTCACGCCGCCGGTCTTCACCAGCTTCACGTTGACGCCGTGAAAGCATTCCGCGCAGCGCGGGATGTCTTTGACCGTGTGGCAGGATTCATCGGCAAACACCGGCAGCGGTGAACGTTCCTTGAGCCAGACCAGATCCGCCGCGCTCGCATCCCGCGGCATCGGTTGCTCGATGAACTGGATGTTTTTATCCGTGGCCACGAGCCATTCCAGCATCCGCAATGCGTCCTCCCTGGTCTTCCAGCCTTCGTTCGCATCCACGCGCACCGGTTTGTCCGGCGCGGCCGAGCGCAGCGCGGCGAAGTTTTCGCGATCCTGTGCAGCGCCGACTTTCAATTTCAAGACCGGATAAATCGCCGCATCCAGGACTTTTTGGCGGATGACGTCCGGCGCGTCAATCCCGATGCTGAACGAGGTGACGTGATGCTGTTCGCGGAAACCGAGGCCGAGAAAATCATAGAGCGGCTTGCCCGCCCGTTTGGCCGCGCCATCAACCAGTGCGAGGTTCAGCACACATTTGGCGGCCACGGGAATTCCCGGGATGGACTCCAGAAAGGCCATGCTTCCCGGGATGTCAGTGAATGAAATCCGATTGGCATCGAGTTGGGCGAGAAATGTCAGGAGGCCGTCGGCGGATTCGCCATACAGCGACGAGGGGGCCGCCTCGCCGATGGCGGTCACGCCGTCCGCATCCGTGAGCTCCACGATGACGGTGCGGTGGGTGCCGGAGCCATTGGAACTTTTTGAGCTGGCGATTTTCCACGGGTTGGCGAGCGATAATTCATACGGACGGGCAGTTAAAATCACACCCAGATTCAAACAGTTATTTACAGTTTTGCAATCCGATTGAATTGATTGTGACCACCCTAAATTGGCTATATGCTGCGGTCGTGCCTGGCTTGCAAAACCTCGTGGACGATGCCGTCGCAGCAGCGCTGGAGAAATTCGCACCGCTCAATCTGCACGTGGATGAATTGGCTGTGACGCTCATTGACTTGCGCGATCCAAATAATCCCGACCGGGCCGAGTATCGCGGTGATGCGCCGGTCTATCCCGCCAGCATCGTGAAACTCTTTTACCTCGCCGCGGCTCACCGGCAGATGGAGGATGGGAAAATTTCTGATACCGCTGAACTGCGCCGCGCGTTGCACGACATGATTGTCCATTCCGGCAACGAAGCGACCGGTTACGTGCTCGACGTGCTGACCGGCACCACCAGCGGGCCGGAACTGCCGCCGGCGGAACTCGCGGCCTGGGGCGAAAAACGCGACGCGGTGAACCGCTACTTTCAATCGCTCGGCTACACCGGCGTCATTGCCAGCCGGAAGACGTGGAACGACGGGCCGTATGGCCGCGACAAGCAGGCGGTGGATCAGTTTAATCCGGCAAAGAACTCTTTGACCAGCAACGCGACGGCGCGGTTGCTGGTGGAAATTGATTCCGGCAAGTGCGTTTCCGCCGCGCGCTCCACGCAGATGCTCGACCTGCTGAAACGCGATTTTGCCGATCCGAGCCGCGCCGACCACCAGGCTTGCGACTTCATCGGCGCGGGGTTGCCCGCCGGTGCGCAACTTTGGTCGAAGGCCGGCTACATGAGCGTGGCGCGGCACGATGCGGCGCTGGTGGAAATGCCCGGTGGCGGAAAATTTGCGCTGGTGATTTTCACCGAGCAGCATTCGGAAGCCAAAGAAATCATTCCGGCCATTGCGCGGCAAATTGTCGGCGGATTTGAAACGTTAAATCATGTGAAGTGCTGACTGGCGAACCCCTAATTCAGGGGGATGGGCGGCGCAAGCGCCGACGTTACTATTCCGGATGCATTGTGGACGGCCTGAAATATTATGACTGACACGACCGGTGAAAAACCCAAGTCCGCCTACAATCGTTTCCTCCTGCTCGTCGCAGGTTTGGGCGGATTGCTGTTCGGCATTGATGTCGGCATCATTTCCGGCGCGCTGCCTTATCTCGAAGCGACGTCGGGTCTGAACGGAAACCAGCTTTCCTTCATCGTCGCTGCCGTGCTCCTGGGCAGCGCGGTCTCGACGTTGTTCGCCGGTGCGCTCGCGGATTTTTTCGGGCGCAAGACGATGATGACCTTGAGCGGCATCTTGTTTGTCGTCAGCGTGCCGGTCATCGCGCTGTCCCATAGCTACGGGGCGTTGATTTTTGGAAGGCTGATGCAAGGCGTCAGCGGCGGGTTGGTCGCGGTGGTCGTGCCGTTGTATCTCGCGGAGTGTCTTGCGGCGTCGGATCGCGGCAAGGGCACGGGGATTTTTCAATGGCTGCTGACGCTGGGCATCGTGGCGGCGGCGTTCATCGGATATTTTTTCAGCAGCCACGTTGACGCGGTGGCCAGACTGGGCGACGCGGCAAAGCTGTTTGCCGTCAAGGACACCGCATGGCGCAGCATCTTCTGGGTCTCGCTGCCGCCGGGGATTGTATTTGTCATCGGCAGTTTCATGGTCGCGGAATCCCCGCGCTGGCTGTTTCGGCGTGGCAAAAAAGACGGCGCCCTCCGCGCCTTGCTGCGGTCGCGAACCGAGGCGCAGGCACGGCTTGAATTGCAGGAGATGGAAGCCATCGCCGCCAAGGAGAAAGCCAATTCCGTCGCCGCCGGAAAAAAGCGCGAGCCCTTGCTCCAGCGCAAATACGTCATTCCGTTCGTGCTGGCGTGCATCATCCTCGCGTGCAACCAGGCCACGGGTGTCAATTCCATCATCGGCTACAACGCGATGATCTTGATCCAGTCCGGCCTGGACGACAAAGCCGCGCACCTCGGCTCCGTCATCCTCACGGTCGTGAATTTTCTGATGACCATTGGCGCCGTCCTGCTGGTGGACCGCAAGGGCCGGAAATTTCTCCTCTCGCTCGGCAGCGCCGGCGTCATCGTTTCGCTGCTGTGCGTGGGAACTATTTTTCACCAGACCGAGGCGCAGCGGGTGGATGTGAAGGAGGCCGTGCAGGCGGCGGTCATTTCCTTCAATCAAACTGCCGTGATCGAATTTAATGGCGAAGTGGCTTCGCAGTTGTTGTCCGGCAAAACCACCGGAGCGGACGCGCAGCCAAAGTCGCTCGTCGTGATTTATTCCTACGGCGGTTTCAAAGCCGCGACAAAAGTCGTCTGCTCCGACGACATCAACGGCAAGCTCACCATTGATCGTGCCGGCTGCGTGCCGGACACCGGGGTGGAGGCGTTCTTCAAAAATCCGTTCGCCAACCTCGCCGCCGCGCGCACCGCTCCGTTGAAGATCGAAAATGCGCTCATCACGCCCGTGCCCTCCGCGCACAACGGCTGGCTCACCGCGATTTTGATCTACTGTTTCATGGCGTCGTTCGCCATCGGGCCGGGCGTTTGCGTCTGGCTGGCGCTTTCCGAACTTATGCCCACCCGCATCCGATCCAACGGCATGAGTGTCGCGCTGCTCATCAACCACATCATCTCCACCACCATCGCGGCGACCTTCCTGCCGACTGTCGGCAAATACGGCTACTCCACCATGTTCTTTAGTTTCGCCGGCTGCACCGTCATCTATTTCATCACCGCCGCCTTTTTCCTGCCGGAAACCAAGGGCAAAACGCTGGAGGAAATTGAGGAACACTTTGAATGGAAAACGAAATGAATAGGAACTGTGTCGAAAAATGTTTGGCTTTTGAACTGCGGACGCTGCCTTCCCCCTCACCACGGCCCTCACCCCGAAAGAGAGGGAGAATCGTTCCCAGCTTTCTGGCGAAGCCACGATCGTCTTCTGCTCCACGGCTCGCAAATTTTAAGAGCGTAACCAACGGCTGTTCCCTCTCCCCGGGGCGGAGGGTCAGGGTGAGGGGAAACCCGGCGAATCATTTCATGCGCCGGATTTTATTTTTCAG
>Ga0247670_1000164_pt1 | contig 20885 bp, 30 predicted proteins | sample CNK11_metaG_FD_183042 | JGI IMG/M metagenome (GOLD analysis project Ga0247670, IMG submission 183042) | Soil microbial communities from Purdue University Martell Research Forest, Indiana, United States - CNK11 | ecosystem: Environmental > Terrestrial > Soil > Temperate forest > Bulk soil...
TGCCTGACCGTGCGCCGATGGCGGACATTGGCCGGCGCCATTGCCGTCATCTTGAACATGGCGATAATTGTCCGCGCGCAGACATTTCATGATCGTCACGTCCTTTTCGACAACAGCCCCGCAGACGGATCATACTTCCAGAGCGAGGGAATGGTTACTCCTCCAAGCAAATTGGAAATGGTGGACTCCAAATTGCCGGTGGACACGAATCACTTCCTAAGTCCACCGAACAGCCTCCGTTTAAAATGGACGTCCGCACCCGGCGGTCACTGGCAGATGCTGCTCAAGACCATCGTTGAATATGGCCGGGATATTTCGTTCGAAGGTGACACGATCTCATTCTGGTGCTTTTCCGAAACGGAGATATCTTCGGACGAATCACCACGAATCGCCTTGCAGGACGTCCAGGATCTCGGGTCGGCAACGATCTCCTTGCTCGCAGATTACGGCCCCCTGCCGGCAGGCAAGTGGGTTCGGATCGCCATTCCGTTCGAGCATTTCAAGCCATTGTTTGAACGCACGGATGATTTAAAATGTGATCCGCGCAAGCTGGCGGTTATCTGGCTGGAACAGGGGCTGGATGATGGCAAGGAACACACGCTCTATCTCGATGACGTGCAAATTTGCAGCCGCGACAACGCCAATCGCAAGCCGCCCGGTGCGCCGGTGGGATTGATGGTCAAGGCGGGTGAGCGCCATTTCGATCTGATGTGGTCAAACAATCCGGAGAGCGATCTGCTGAAGTATCAAATCTACCGCTCGCGGGATGGTGAAAAATATGTTCCCATCGGCATCCAACAGGGCCAGTTTAATCGCTTCGTGGACTTTGTGGGCGAGCCTGGCCGGACAGCATTCTATCGGGTCAGTGCGATGGATTTGGCGGGGAACGAATCCCCGCTGTCACCGCCCGCCTCGGCCTCCACGCGGCCGTTCAGCGACGACGAACTGTTGGACATGGTTCAGGAAGCCTGTTTCCGATATTATTGGGAGGCGGGACATCCCAACGCTGGCATGGCCATCGAAATTCTGCCCGGCGATGAAAACCTTGTTGCGGTGGGGGCATCCGGCTTCGGAGTAATGGCTTTGATCACCGGAAGCGAACGGCATTTCATCACTCGCGAACAGTGCGCGGAACGCCTGATTAAAATCACACGCTTTCTGCGCACGGCGGATCGTTTCCATGGCGTCTGGCCGCATTTCCTCGATGGAGCTACGGGCAAGGCCATTCCTTATTTCGGTAAATACGACAACGGTGGCGACCTGGTGGAAACGGCTTTTCTGATTGAAGGACTTTTATCCGCCCGACAATATTTCAATCGCGACACCCCCGCAGAGCGCGAGATCCGCCAAAACATCACCGACCTTTGGCGCGGGGTGGAGTGGGATTGGTATCGCAAGGAACCGTCCAGCGAATTTCTTTTTTGGCACTGGTCGCCGGATTTTGGCTGGCACATCAGCCACCCGCTCGTGGGCTGGAATGAAACCCTGATGGCCTATCTGCTGGCAATCGCTTCACCCACCCATCCGGTGCCCGCGAAGTTCTATTATACCGGCTGGGCTGGCCAGTCTGACTTCGCCGTCCGGTATCGCCAGAATTGGAGCCGGACGACACAGGGGGATCATTACACCAACGGCAGTGTTTACTACGGATTCAAACTCGACGTTGGCGAAGGCAACGGGGCCGATTTATTTTTCACCCAGTTTTCGTTCATGGGATTTGACCCGCGCGGCAAGCGGGACCGATATACGGATTATTTCCGGAACAATCGCAACATCGCGCTCATCAATCATGCCTATTGCGCGGAGAATCAACGCAAATACATCGGCTACGGCCCAGCTTGCTGGGGGCTGTCCGCCGGTGCGAACTCCGGCGGCGGCCGCCCATTGCCGCGGGACGACAACGGCACCATTTGCTGTTCCGCCGCGCTCGGCTCGTTCCCCTACACGCCGAAGGAATCCATGGATGCGCTCAAACATTTTTATCGCACCTTGGGAGCCAAAATCTGGGGCATTTACGGATTCCACGACGGCTTCAATGAAACCCAAAACTGGTTTGACCCAGTTTGGATGGGACTCAACCAAGCGGTCATTGTGGTCATGATTGAGAACTATCGCACTGGCGTTATTTGGAAGAATTTTATGGCGAACCCGGAGATTCAACCTGCGCTGGATGCGATTGGTTTCAGACCCGACGCAGATTTGAACTCACATTGAACTTCCAAAACACACTTCTCAGTTGGCAGGCCGCATCTGCTACACCACGCTACCGGAAAACAAATTGATACACGGCCAGAAAACCGGCCATTTCAATCAGACGGCAAGTTCATTTTTTCCACAAACTTATGTTGACAACAGTCGCCGCTTGTGCAATAGACAAGTTGAGTTTTAGTTATGTTACGTATTAGATAGTAATTTTTTAGTTGAGGCCCCAAAAGCAAAGGAACAAAACCAACCAGCCTGGAGGAACAAATGTCATGAAAATACAATCATTACAGATAGTAAGAACAGCGATAAAACAGACCAAGCCAGCATCTCTGATGAATCGAGTTCTGACATCATTTGCGGTTCTGTGCCTCGCGGCTACGGGAACCGGTGTCGCGAACGCCAATGATCTTTTCAATCCCGATCTTGACGATATTGCACAAGGTCCCCAGTTTCTTTCAACGCCGGTTGCCTGGCAAATCATCGCTAATAAATCCCTGAGTGGCTCTTACAACGACGGTGCCAGTTCTGAAACGTTTTGCAACATTCAACAGCCCGGCGGTTATGGACTGTTCTTCAAGCCGTTCGCAGGGTCAACAAATGTTAATCCTGTTTTAGACGACCTCATCACCGTGTTCTTTTATCAAGACAACCCGTCTTCGCCAGGCACAAAAGTCACGCTCTCCGGCTACGCTGCCGGCGAAGCCAATTTCTGCGCCTTTCTGCCCCCACCGCCCGGTGGCACCACTCCGTTGGCGTTGTTTGTCGTCGAATTCCTCAATGGCTCGGGCGGCATACTCGCCAGCAACGCCTATGATTTGGTTGCCAATGGCCTGCCGAGTTCAGGCCCCGGTGGCATGACGCTGATGATCACGCCGCAATACACCGCGCCCGCTGGCACGGCCACTGTGCGGTCGGGTACGTTCATGATCAATGCCTACGGCACAAGCGGTGCGCAGAATTTTTTTGTGGACGCGTTTGATCAGGAGTCCGTGTTCCCTCCAGGCTCGCCTGTGATTACCAACCAGCCGACGGCAACGACCGTTTCGGTGGGCGGAACCACGCATTTCACCGTTGGTGTCTCCAACACGGCGGGAGTTACGTATACCTGGACGCTCAACGGAACGCCCCTTTCCGATGCTGGCCATGTCTCCGGCTCGGGCACTGCGACGCTCATCATTTCAGGCGCTTCGTCTGCTGATGTCGGGCATTATCAGGTTCAGGTTGTAAATGGCTTCGGCGTGGCTCGCAGCACAATCGTCCCACTCGCGCTCAATGGCATCAACTTGTTCCCAGCTGTCTCCCTCTATGGCAAAATTGGCGACACCTACGCGGTGCAACGTGCTACCAATGTCGCCGGGCCCTACACTTCGTTTAGCACGAATAAGCTGACGGTGCAGCCGCAGTATATTATTGATACGACTTTGCCGGTGTCCCCCATAGGGTTCTATAAGGAAGTTTTTTTATATTGAGTTGAGTTTTGAGAGAGCTTGCGCGTCATGCAAAAGCTCCGGGGTCGTTGACACATTTTGCGTCTGGTAACTGTCAGTCAGTTACCAAGATTAAATCTTTGAGGCGGGAATGATTTTTTAATCAAACCGCCATTGTTCATAAGTCGGCCTCGCCGGAAAGTGTGCTCCATTGTTCAAGCGGGCTTAACAGATCACCAATTAATCACCTTGCTTCACGCGCGACAACACTTCACGGCAGATGGCTTGCGCCGCGTTTGGCCGGCCCAGTGATTTCGCCACCTTCCCCATCTCGCTCAATCTCTTGGAGCCGAGCAGTTGTTCGACGCGGTAGGGCAAGTCCTCGACCCGGTTGGCCTTGGCCGCCGCGCCGTGTTCGAGGAGAAAATCGCTGTTGGCGGCTTCCTGGCCGGGAATGGGATTCAAGATGAACAGCGGCTTGCCCAGCGCCAGCGCCTCGGAGGTCGTGAGGCCGCCGGGCTTGGTGATGATGAGGTCGGCCACGGCCATGAGTTCGTGCATGTTCGTCGAGAAGCCGAGGACGTGCGTCGGGTGCTTGCGATCCTGCGTGGCCAGCTTGCGGCGCAATTCCTCGTTGCGCCCGGTGACGACGAGCGTCTGAAATTGTCCCGACGCCTTGTCGAGTTCAGTCAGGATTTCCGCCACCGGCCCCATGCCGAAGCCGCCGCTCAACACGAGCAATGTTGGCAAATCATCGCGCAGGCCGTATTGCTTGCGGACGGCCTTCGCATCCGGCTTGGCGGAAAATTTCACTGCGATGGGAATGCCCGTGACCACGACATTCTTGGCCGCCACGCCGCGCGCGATGAGCCGCGCCTTGGTCTCCTCCGCTGCCACGCAATACAAGTCCACGCAGGATTCCATCCACAACGCATGCGCCTCGAAATCCGTCACAATGCAAACCACGAACGGACGCGCGCCGTCCGCTTTCTCACGCATGGGCGTGAGCGTTTCGAGCGGGAGATAGTGCGTGCAGAGCACCACGTCGGGCTTGAATTGCTTCACATGACGGGCGAAGCGCTGCTTGGAGCCGCTGGGAAATTTGCGCTGAACAAGCTTCAACCGTTGCAGAAGTTTGGGATTATCCGATTTGGCGAAAACCATGCCCCACAGTTCCGGCGCGCGTTCAACTAGTTTGACATAGCCGTCGGAATAAATTTTCCGGTGCAGCGGGGAAAACAGTTTCAACAGGTCGAGCTTCTCGATGACATCGTCGGGATGCCCCGCGTGCCAGGCTTCCTCCATGGCCGCGCCCGCCGCCAGATGTCCCGCGCCGCAGGTGACCGTCGCAATCAAGACTCGCATAGTGCGCAGACGCTAACAAAGCGGAGACCGCAACGCACGGAATTGTTAGCGGAAGCGGATGCGCGCAGTTCAATGTCATGAAAGGGATTTGAGCCTCCTCACGTCGGCTGCTACAGTTTCAAATAATGAAACCCGCCACCCGATTCGCCATCGTGCTCGTCACCGCGCCGGACCTGAAGACGGCGCGTATGCTGGCCAAGGCCGCGTTGGCGGCGAAGCTCATTGCCTGTGCCAACCTCATTCCCAAGCTTGAATCGCACTACTGGTGGCGGGGAAAGATGGAATCCGGGGTCGAGGTTTTGCTGATTTTGAAAACCCATAAATCCAGGCTGGCCGCACTGGAAACGCTGATTCTCGCCCGGCATCCCTACGACACACCGGAATTCCTGGTTTTACCGGTGAGCGCCGGCTCCAAAAAATATCTCAACTGGCTGGCGGCGGCCACGAAGTAACCCGGGCAATCGCGGCTAGCGAGAACGCACGTGGGCGCATCTGATCCAGCCCCCAGAGCACCGGAGCGGAGGCAGTATCAGATGCGCCCGGACGCCCGCCCCACCGGAAAATTCTATTGAACTCGCGGCGCACCGGCGTAGATTCAAAGCGTGAGTCCGACGGATGCCATGACCTTGATGCTGCTGATGGCGCATTTCCTCGCGCTGGGAGTAGCGGTCCTGGTTTTCCTCTGGATGATTTTCTTGCAGCGCCGGAATCGTGCGGCGGCGCGATTACGTCCTTCCGTTGGCGAGGTTCTTCTGTCACGCACCGCCATTCGTCCCGCCACCTGGCTGGCGGTCCGCTCGCTCGAATCCGCAACGGTCCGGGCAGCATTGCCCGGCAGAGACGAATTCTTCATCAGTCCGCGGGTGAACGGCTGGGTCATCGTGACCGGCCCCGGCCTGCCTGATCCTGGCGATGACGTGGACGCGTGCTTTCTTTTTTTGACCGCCGTAAGCCGCCAGCTCGGTCATGTGCAGTTTTTCCACATGGAAAAATTTTCCAGCCACCACGCCTGGGCGCGGATGGACGAAGGTTGCGTAACGCGTGCCTATGCGTGGGCGGGCGAAACGATCTGGAATCAAGGCGAAACCACCCAGGCGGAAAAAAGGCTGGCCATGAAATGCTTCCAATACGGCGAGGATGCCGACACGGGATTCCAGACGACGAAAGAGCATGCCGCGGCGAACGTCGAAAAAATCCCCCGGCTGGCCGGCCGGTGGAGTCTGGATCCGGAGATCTTGCACCGGACCGGCGGCATCACCGACGGTTCATCGCGGTTTAATTGAGTTGCAGACCCGGAAAATTTTGCGCAGAGTGCCGTCAGAAAGGAAACGTATGTCATACACCATTGAACTTGAACTCCAGGAGTTTCCAAAAAACGTCAAGCTCAAGGACGGCAAAAAGGCCACGTTGCGTCCGCTCGTCAAGACCGACGAGAAGGATTTTCACAAGCTTTTCGAAGCCATTCCCGAGGGCGAACGGATGTTCATCAAGCATCGGGTGACCGACCTCAAGGTCATCCGCGACTGGTGCCGGAACATTGACTACGGCCGCAACCTGCCCATCGTGGCGATCATGGGCGGAAAGATCGTGGGCTGTGGAACCTTGCATCAGCAACTGGGCGGCTGGAAACGGCACGTCGGCCGGGTCAGCGTGCTGGTGCATCCGGACTATCGCGGTCGCGGGCTGGCGCGCCGGCTCATCCAGGAAATGGCGGACATCGCGCGCCAGGCGGGTTTGGAAAAAATCGAGGCGGAATTCATCGGCGAACAGGAGGCCGCGGTGCACATGTTCGCGATGCTCGGCTTCAGCCAGCTCATGCGCCTGAACGATTACGTCAAGGACATGCAGGCGATTTCGCATGACTACATTTTGATGGGCCTTGAACTGAAAACCGATGAAGAATACGCGGGCACCGCTTAAATATGGTCACCTTTTGGTTTTCAGCCGGCCAAATCTGGAAACTGAAAATTCAAAATCCTTTCCATGAATCCCGAGGTCTGCCCCAACTGCGGCGAAGCCGTTCCGCGCGGGGCGAAGGCCTGCCCCGGATGCGGCTCCGATGAAAAGACGGGCTGGTCGGAGAAGGCCTACGCCGACAATCTCGGTCTGCCAGACGAAAATTTTAACTACGCTGAATTCGTGAAGGAGGAGTTCCACCCGGGCCTGGCACGACCCCGCGGCATTCACTGGTTTTGGTGGCTTACCGCCCTGATACTGGTCGCGCTGTTCCTCCTTTTCTGCCTCCATTGAACCTGAACACCGATGTGGGAATTCTCAGCCGTCAGAGTGCGTCCGTCCCCGGGCGCGGTAGCGTGAGTGTTCCCGAGCCGTTGAAATTTTCCCGCCAGTGTATGTCAGGACTTTGCTGCGCCCGGGGACGGGCGCACTCCGGGTTGAAAACAAAAAAGCCCGCTCGGTTGAACGGGCTTGGTGTTTCAAACGAAATTACTTTTTGTCTTCGGGCTTCGTCTCGGCCGCAGGAGCCGCTTCTGCTGCCGGGGCTTCAGCCACAAAATCAACCCATTCCAGGATGGCGCGCTGGGCGGCGTCGCCGTTGCGCTGGTTCATCTTGATGATGCGGGTGTAGCCGCCTTTGCGATCCTTGAAAGCCGGGGCGATGTCCTTGAACAGGATTTTCGCCGCTGCTTCCTGGTGCAAACGCGCCACCGCGAGGCGGCGGTCGTGGATGGTGCCGCTCTTGCCGAGCGTGACCATTTTTTCAGCGACGGAACGCGCGGCCTTGGCCTTCGCCAAAGTCGTCGTCACACGCTTGTGTTCGATCAAGCTGCAAACCAAATTCGCCAGCATCGCATTGCGGTGCTCGGACGTGCGGCCCAGCTTGGCCGTTCTTTTAAGATGACGCATAAAAACTTTCCTTACTCGGCCTTCGGTTCTTCCTTGGGCGTGTTATCAATCAAGCCCGGTTCAAAGCTCATGCCAAGGGCCAGACCGAGGGCCGTCAGCTTGTCCTTGATTTCGTTCAACGACTTCTTGCCGAAGTTGCGATACTTGAGCATTTCCTGTTCGCTCTTCATTGCCAGCTGGCCGACGGTGGTGATGTTCGCGTTGTTCAGGCAGTTCGCGGCGCGGACGCTCAATTCGATTTCGTTCACGCTCATGGCGAGCAGCTTCTTCTTCTTCGAATGTTCTTCGTCCTGCTTGTCAGCGGCTTCTTCGAACTCGATGGCGTTCTTGTCGTAACCGACAAACACCTCGAGGTGCTTCGCGAGAATCGCCGAGGATTGGGTCAGCGCGTCATCCGGCGTGAGGCGGCCATCGGTCCAGACTTCGAGCACCAGCCGGTCGTAGTCGGTCCGGTTGCCGACGCGGGCGGCTTCCACGGCATAACGCACGCGGCTGACCGGGGAGAACAATGAATCAATCGCCACCACGCCGATCGCCTGGCCGGCTTTTTTGTTTTCGTCGCTCGGGCAGAAACCACGACCGACTTTCACGGTCAATTCCATCTCGAATTTCTTCTTTTTGTCGAGCGTGCAGATGTGCTGTCCGGGATTGACCAGTTCAATGTTCTGGTTGGTCTGGATGTCGGCGGCCGTCACGGCGCCTTCCTTGTTGACCGAGAGCAACAGCGTCTGTTCATCGCGGGTGTGCGCCTTGAACTTGACCTTCTTCAGGTTCAAAACGATGTCGGTCATGTCTTCGACGACACCGTCAATGGTGGCGAATTCATGCATCGCGCCGTCCACCTTCAACGAGGTGATGGCCGCGCCTTCGAGCGAGGAGAGCAGCACGCGGCGGAGCGAGTTGCCGACCGTGTGGCCGTATCCGGTTTCAAACGGGTCGGCGACAAATTTCGCATAGGTTTCCGTGGCCGAAGCTTCATCCTTCTGCAACCGCTTCGGCATTTCAAAACGTCCGAGTCTTACTGGCATATATTATCTTTCAACAATTTTAATCTGATTCTTTCGACAGTTATTCCCGCAGCCGAAAAAATCCGTATAATTGTTTTTTTGTCCCGCACCGGCGGAACGGGTTTACGTTTAGCGGGAATAAAATTCGACGACGGCCTGTTCGTTGGCGATCGGCTGGATTTCGTCGCGGGTCGGGATGCGCATGACCGTGCCTTTGAACTCTTCCTTGCTCAATGACAACCAGTCCGGCACCGCACGGCTCGTGGAGACTTCAAAATTCTTGGTCGCCAGCTGGCGCGACACCACGTGATTCTTGACTTCAATCACGTCGTTCACCTTGAGGGCATACGACGGAATATTGACCTTGCGACCCTTGACCGTGATGTGGCCGTGGCAGACCATCTGACGCGCGGCTGCACGGGTGTTGGCAAACCCGAGGTGAAACACGACGTTATCCAGGCGCGTCTCCAAGATTTGGAGCATGGTCTCGCCCGTGATACCACGACGCTTCAAAGCTTTTTCGTAGACGCCGCGAAACTGCTTTTCCATCAAACCATAGTAGTAACGAAGCTTCTGCTTCTCAATCAGGCCGAGACCGTAGTCGGTCGTCTTGCGACGCGACTTGGGGCCGTGGACGCCGGGACCGTAGTTGCGGCGTTCAAGATATTTCGTCGGGCCGAAAATCGGAATTCCGAAACGGCGGCTGATGCGGACGCGGGGACCTGTATAACGAGCCATAAATAAAAAATGCTGTAATTAAAGTTGCGGACTAGACGCGGCGTTTCTTGCGCGGGCGGCAGCCATTGTGCGGAATCGGCGTCACGTCCTTGATCGCGCTGATTTCCAATCCGATCGCCTGCAGGGCGCGGATGGCGGATTCACGACCCGAGCCAGGACCTTTGACGCGGATTTCAACTTCTTTCATGCCGTGCGCCATCGCCTGACGGGCGGCATCCTGCGCGACCTGCTGCGCGGCGTAAGCGGTGCTTTTGCGCGAGCCCTTGAACCCGACGCGGCCGGCGCTGGACCAGCCGATGAGGTTGCCCTGCATGTCGGTGATGGTGACCTGCGTGTTGTTGAACGTGGCCAGAATGTTGGCGACGCCGGTGACAACGTTCTTGGCGTGCTTGGCCTTGACGATCTTTTTGGCATTGGCGTCCTCGCCCAAAAGTTCGGCGGCGGTCGGCGCCGCAACAGTGACGGGCGTTTCAGCGATCGCGGCGGTTGCCAGAGGCGTGGCTTTATCCGCGGCTTCGGCTGCGGGCTTCGCTTCTTTTTTGGGAGCAGATTTCTTTTTAATTTCTTCGGCCATAACAATTCAAATTTTAGGTGATACCGGCCTTGGCGTTCGCATTGCGCTGAACACCGACCGTCTTGCGCGGACCTTTGCGCGTGCGGGCGTTGGTTTGGGTGCGTTGACCGCGCACCGGCAGGCTGCGCATGTGACGGACGCCACGATAGCACTTGATGCCCTGCAGACGTTTGAGATTCATGCCGAGTTCGCGGCGCAGGTCGCCTTCGATGACATACTTGCCTTCCTGGATCGCGTGCACGATCTGGGAAAGCTGCGCTTCGGTGAGATCCTTCGCGCGGATGGCGGGATCAATGTTCGCGCGCTCCAGGACTTCCTTGGCGTTGACGGGGCCGATGCCATAGATGTAGCGCAGCGCGATGTCGATGCGCTTGTTTGGCGGAACTTCCACTCCGATGATACGTGCCATAAAATTAAATTAACCCTGACGTTGTTTGTGACGTTTATTCGAGCAGATGACGCGAATGACGCCCTTGCGCTTCACGATCTTGCAATGCTCACACAATTTTTTTACTGATGCTCGAACTTTCATTTTCTAAATCGTTTTTGTTTCCGTCAAAATCCGCCCCACGGACAAATCGTAAGGCGTCAACTGCATTTTTACTTTCTCGCCCGGCGCGAGTCCGGCAAAACTTCGCTTCGCTTTGCCCGCCACAAACGCCAGCAGCCGGTGACCGTTCGCCAGCTCCACCTGATACGTGTGGAGTGACCGCGCTTCGATCACGAGGCCTTCAACAATGAAGGCGTCAGCCATGTCAAAATCTCCGGGTCACCCTCGGTGACCAATACCGTATGTTCAAAATGGGCAGATAGTGAACCATCCCGCGTCACTACTGTCCAGCCGTCTTTCAAAATTTTTACGTCGGCCGAACCCGCGTTGACCATCGGCTCGATCGCTATCGTCATGCCCGGACGCAACTTATGATCCATCTTCCGGTCCACGAAATTCGGGATCTGCGGCTCTTCGTGCATCGTCCGGCCCACGCCGTGCCCGACAAACTCCCGCACCACGCTGAATCCGTTGCCTTCGACGTATTCCTGGATCGCCCGCGAAATATCCGTCACGCGATTTCCCGAAACCGCGGCCGCAATGCCCAAACCCAGCGCGCGTTCCGTCACATCCATCAACTGCTGCGCCAGCACGCCACATCCGCCCACCGCCACCGTCCGGGCGTTGTCCCCGATAAAACCTTTGTAATTCACACCCACATCCACGCTGACAATGTCGCCGAACCGGAGTTCGCGCTCGTTCGCCAGCCCGTGAACGACTTCTTCATTCACCGAGATGCACGTGTGGCACGGATACTTGCGATAACCCAAAAAGGCGCTTTTGCCGCCGTAAATTCTGATCTGCTGCGCCGCAAAACCGTCCACCTGGTTGGTGGTCACACCGGGTTTGATGAACGCAATGATGTCGTTCAACACTTTTCCCGCCACCACGCCGGCCGCCCGCATCGCTTCCAAATCCGCCCCGCTCTTGAGAATGATCTTGCCCACAAACGCGAACGTTAGAGGCGTCCGCGCACCCGGCCCTTTTTCAGGAAGCCGTCGTAGTGACGCATCAACAAGTGCGATTCAATCTGGCGCATCGTATCCAGCAAAACACCCACCGCGATCAGCACACTCGTGCCGCCGAAAAATTGCGCCACGTTCTGCGGAATGTTCATTTCCTTCGAAAGGATGATCGGGATGGTCGCAATCACCGTGAGGAAAACGGCGCCCGCCAGCGTGATCCGGCTCATCGCCTTGTGCAAATAGTCGCTCGTCCCCTGCCCTGGGCGCACGCCGGGAATGTAACCGCCGTTCTTCTTCAAATCGTCCGCGATCTGCAATTCATTGAATTGCGTCGCCACCCAGAAATACGAGAAGAACAAAATCATCAGCGAATAAAACGCCAGATACGGAACGGATCCCGGATTGAGCGCCTGTGCGATGCCGAGGAACATATTCTTCAGAAACGGCTGGCTGACAAAATTACCCAGATGCAAAAAGATCGGCTGCGGAAACATCAGGATGGATTGCGCAAAGATGATGGGCATGACACCTGCGTAATTCACCTTGAGCGGCATGAACGAGGTTCCGCCGGCATACATCTTGCGGCCAACCGCACGCTGGGCGTATTGCACGGGGATTTTTCGCTGCGCCTGGGTCACCGCAATGACACCCGCCACCACGCCGACCAGCAGCAACACCATTACGACACCCGTCCCGAACAATTGCGGGTGGTTCTCACCACCACCTGCGGGGAAGAACATATCCTGCAAGCCCGTCAATGCCAGCGGCAGGCGCGCGACGATGCCAATGGTGATGATCAAGGAAATACCGTTGCCAATGCCGCGTTCCGTGATCTGTTCGCCCAGCCACATCAGCAACATCGTCGCGGTGGTCATGATCAGCACCGTCTGGATGCGATACCACCAGATGTGATCCAGGTCGAAAATCAGCGGACGGCCAATGCCGGGAAACAGCTTCTCCGGGGTTTCCCAGCCGATGGCGAAGAACAATCCCTGGGCGAGGCACAACAGCACCGTGAAATAACGGCCGTATTGAATGATCTTTGCCCGGCCGCCTTCTTCGCGCGCCAGCTTGCTCAATTTCGGCCAGACCGCCGTGAGCAATTGGATGATGATCGTCGCGCTGATATACGGCATGATGCCGAGCGTGCCGATGGCGCAATGCTCCAGCGCACCGCCGGCAAACGTGTTATACATCCCCAGCATTCCGCCGCCGCTCTGCGAATGGCTGGCGAAATAGGTATGCAGGGCATTTCCGTCCAATCCGGGAATACGGATCCAGGCGATCAGGCGGCAAACGGCCAGCACACCGAGCGTGAAGATAATCCGGGATTTCAGTTCCGGAATTTTGACGCAGTTGCCGAACGTGTTAAAGATGGAGCGGAACATGAATGAGTCCAGCGTCAGGCCTTCGCCGCAGGTGCAGGTTTACGGCTGACCACTTCGCAGGTTCCGCCTTTGGCTTCAATTTTCGCTTTGGCCGAGGCACTGAACGCGCTCGCAATGACCGTAAGCTTTTTGGTCAAATCGCCCGTGCCGAGAATTTTGATGCCGTCCGAGGTTCCGTTGGACAGGCCAACCGAACTCATCGCCAGCTCGTCCACACGCGCGCCGTCGTCAAATTTGTTCAAGTCGGCAACGTTCACGCCATTATATTTCGTCGTGAAACGGGCGTTGTTGAAACCGCGCTTGGGCATGCGGCGGATGAGCGGCATCTGGCCGCCTTCGAAGCCGATGCGGATGGAGCTGCCGGAACGGGCCGTCTGGCCCTTGCCGCCGCGGCCGGAAGTTTTGCCGTGGCCGCTGGATTCGCCCTGGCCAAGACGTTTGGTGCGATGTTTAGCGCCGGGACGGGGTTTAAGATTGTGCAGTCGCATAAAAAATAAAATCAGGCCGTTGTCGGAACCGCTTGAGGAGCCTTGGGCGCTTCCACTTTTCTAATTTCCAAACCGCGGCTCTTGTAAATGGTTTCCCGGAGACGCATGCTCAACAAACCCTTGATCGTCGCCTTCACGACATTGGCCGCATTTTTTGAACCGAGTGATTTGGTCAAAACATCCTTGATGCCGACCGACTCCAACACCGCGCGGACTTTTTTACCCGCGATGATCCCGGTTCCTGGTGACGCGGGGCGCAGCAAAACCTTGGCGCCGCCGTAGGCGCAATAAGCTTCGTGCGGAATGGTCGTGTCCTTGAGTGCGACGAAAACCATCTGAGCCCGGGCGAGTTCGCCGCCGCGACGGATCGCGTCCGCGACTTCGGCCGCCTTGCCCAAACCAAGACCGACGCGTCCCTTTTTGTCGCCCACGACAACCAGTGCGCCGAAACTGAAACGGCGTCCGCCTTTGACGACCTTGGCGGAACGGTTGATGAACACAACCTTCTCGACCAGATCTTCGCCGCCGGCGCCAAATGAATTCCCCGGACGATCGCCCGGAGGTTTGCGACGGCCGCGATTTTGCTGACCGCGTTGACCATCACCACCCGATTTATTGATTTCAGCCACAGTATTTATTCAGGTTAAAATTTTAATCCCGCTTCGCGCGCCGCTTCCGCGAGCGCCTTGACCTTGCCGTGATAGCGCATGCCGCCACGGTCGAACACGACTTCCTTGATGCCCTTGTCCAAAGCGTTTTTGGCTGCGAGCGAACCGATGGTTTTGGCACCAGCCACATTGGCCGCCGTTTCTTTCGGCACCGTCTTGCTGACGGTGGAAGCCGCTGCGAGCGTCACGCCGGCATCGTCGTCAATAAACTGAACGTGGATGTTCTCGTTCGTGAAACACACCGCCATGCGCGGACGGACACTGGAGCCGACCACTTTCTTGCGAATGCGATAGCGGCGGAGCTGCTTCAATTTCTGCTTTTTTTCGGTTCTCATTTGTATGCGTCACGGATTTAGCCGTGAACTAAATTGTTACTGGACGGTCTTGCCTTCCTTGCGCTCGACTTTTTCGCCGGCGTAACGGACGCCCTTGCCCTTGTAAGGTTCCGGCGGATAGTAGGCGCGGATTTCGGAAGCGACCTTGCCGACCATCATCTTGTCCGGTCCTTCAATGGTCAGCTTGGTGTTTTCCTCAACCGTCACTTTGATCTGGTCGGGAATGTCGTAATTCAGCGGATGCGAATAGCCGAGAGACAGGTTCACAACCTTGCCAGCCACGGCGGCCTTGAAGCCGACGCCCTGGATCTCCAGCTTCTTGACGAAACCTTCGGCCACACCCTTGACCATGTTGTTGACGAGCGCTCGGCTCAGGCCGTGCAATGCCTTGGCTTGGGCGTCGTCGCCATCACGGCTGACGACAATGTTGCCGCCCTCAACCTTGAGGCTGGTGCGCTTCGGCAGTTCCCAGTTGAGCTTGCCTTTCGGCCCCTCAATTGAAACTTTCTGCCCTTTGACCTCCACCTTGACTTTAGGCGGAACGGCAATCGGTTGTTTTCCAATACGTGACATAACTTAAATTCCTTACCAGATGTAGCAGAGCAGTTCGCCGCCCAAGTTTTTCTTGCGCGCCTGCACGTCTGTCATGACGCCCTCGGAGGTGGACATGATCGCCACGCCCAGGCCGCCGCGCACACGCGGGATTTTTGTCGAGCCGACATATTTGCGCAGCCCCGGCTTGCTGACGCGCTTCAAGCCTTCGATGACGGGCTTCTTGCCGTCATACTTCAGCTTGATCTTCAGCTTCTTCAGCGGCTTGCCGTCCACCGACACCTCGGCGACGTAACCCTGCTGTTTGAGAACGTTCGCCACATTCTCTTTGACGCGCGAATGCGGCAGTTCAATCGCCGGCAGCAACGCCCGTCCGGCATTGCGGATGCGGGTCAACATATCAGAAATCGGATCGCTCATAAAAAATTACCAGCTCGCTTTCACCACTCCGGGGATCAAACCGTTCAACGCCGCTTCACGGAACGTCAAACGCGAACAGCCAAACTTGCGCAGATAACCGCGACGGCGGCCGCTGAATGAACAACGGTTGACCACGCGCGTCGGGCTGGCGTTCTTCGGGAGTTTCGTCAGGCCGACGTAGTCCTTCTTCGCCTTCAATTCAGCGCGGATCGCGGCGAATTTCTTCACCGTTTCCGACTTCTTCTTATTGCGTTCCAACCATGCTTTCTTGGCCATAAAATATTATTTCTCTGCGAACGGAAAACCCATGAGTTTCAGCAAATCCAGCGCGTGGGCGTTGTCGCCCGCCGTGGTCACGATCGTGATGTCCATGCCCTGCATCCGTTTGACTTTTTCCAGTTCGATCTCCGGGAAGATCGCCTGGTCGTTCACGCCGAACGTGTAATTGCCGCGGCCGTCAAACTTGCGCGGCGACAACCCGCGGAAATCGCGGATGCGGGGCAGCGCCGTGGCCACCAGCCGGTCGAAGAATTCATACATCTCGTCTTTGCGCAGCGTCACGCGGCAGCCGATCGCCATGTTTTCACGCAGCTTGAACTGCGCGATGCTGTGGCGCGACTTGCTGATGGCCGGCTTGCGGCCGGTGATCAGCGACAAATCCTTGGCGGCGTCTTCCAGCGCGCCTTTTTCGGACGAGGCGCTCACGCCCATGTTCACGACGATCTTCACCATCTTCGGGATCTGGTGGATGTTCGTGTAGTTGTGCTTTTCCTTCAGGGCCGGCACCACTTCGTTTTTATATTTGTCGTAAAGTCTGGCTTTCATTTTTTGGGGTCACGGATTTGGCCGTGACAAATTTTTTAGTTCGTGGCCGCCGGGGCTGCGCCGCGCTTCGTGGCGCGCGCATCAAAATTGGTTGCCGTCATCACGTTCGAGACGTGGACCGAGCCTTCGCGCTCGACAATCGCACCCTGCGGATGCTGCTGGCTCTTCGGCGTGTGCCGCTTGATCATCTGCACGCCTTCAATGATGACGCGCTGCTTGGTTGAATTGACGGCGATGATCTTGCCGCGCTTGCCCTTTTCCCTGCCGGCCAGCACGACGACTTCATCACCTTTTTTCACATGAAACTTCATAAAATCCTTAGAGAACTTCCGGCGCAAGCGAGATGATCTTCATGAACTTCTTTTCGCGCAGCTCGCGGGCCACGGGACCGAAGATGCGCGTGCCCTTCGGGTTCATTTCCTTGTCGATGATCACGCAGGCATTGCGGTCAAAACGGAGATACGAACCGTCGGCGCGCGGAATGATCTGGCGCGTGCGGACCACGACGGCGTCATGAACCTCGCCCTTCTTCACCGTGCCATCCGGCGCGGCGACCTTGACGTGAACCTTGATGACGTCGCCGATGCCGGCGTAACGCTGGTTCTTGCCCAACACTCCGATGTTCCAAACAATCTTGGCACCTGAGTTGTCGGCAACGTCCAAACTGGAACGAATTTGCAACATAAAATCTTAATTAGGCCGCGACCGGGGTTTCCTGCGACGCGCGTTCGACCACTTCGACCAGGCGCCAGCATTTGGTTTTGGACAACGGGCGCGTCTCTTCGATGCGCACACGGTCGCCGATCTTGGCCTCGTTCTTCTCGTCGTGCGCGTAAAATTTGTTGTAGGCGGTCACGATCTTCTTGTATTGCGCGTGCGGGAAACGGCGTTCCACTTTCACCACAATGGTCTTGGACATCTTGTTCGAGACGACTTCGCCGACGCGTTCCTTGCGGTTGCCGCGTTTCAGTTCCGGTTGATTTAAAGTTTCAGCCATACAAAAAAATTAAGCCGCTTTGTTCCGCAGTTGCGACATGCGCGTTTCGACCCGCGCGATATCCTTGCGCAACGTCCGCAAACGGGCGGGTTTTTCGAGCTGCGCGCTCGCCTGCTGCAGGCGCAGGGTGAACATTTCGTGGCGCAGGTCGCGGCCCAGGGCCGTCAATTCGACCAGGGTCGCATCTTTGATTTTCGAATCAGCAAATTTCATAACCGTTTAGTGCGCGTGACTGTGCCGTGACACAAATTTTGTTTTGATCGGCAGCTTGGTGGCCGCCAGGCGCATGGATTCACGCGCGATCGCTTCCGTGACGCCGTCCACTTCGAACAACACGTTCGCCGGACGGATGACCGCCACCCAGCCCTCGACGGGCGCCTTGCCTTTGCCCATCCGGGTTTCCAGCGGCTTCTTGGTGAAAGATTTCTGCGGGAACACACGGATCCACAGTTTTCCGTGCCGCTTCATGTTACGGGCAATCGCCACGCGCGCCGCCTCGATCTGCTTCGCGTCCATCCAGCAACGCTCGAGCGCCATCAAACCGTATTCGCCAAACGCCACCGTATGACCGCGCGTCGCCAGGCCCGTGCGGCTGCCACGGTGCATCTTGCGGAACTTCACTCTTGCTGGTTGCATTGCCATAACAAAAAAATCTAAAAATTAAATCAGTTGACCGGGAGCGGTTTTTCCACCGGCGCCGGGACGGCGGCAGCCTTCTGCGGCTTGTTCTCGCCTTTGCAAATCCAGCACTTCACGCCGAGTTTGCCATACATCGTCAACGCTTCCGCGAAGCCGTAATCAATGTTCGCGCGCAGGGTGTGCAACGGCACACGGCCCCAGTGATACATTTCCGTGCGGGCGATTTCCGCGCCGCCCAAACGGCCGGCGCAGCGGATCTTGATCCCCTCCGCCCCGAAATCCTTGGCGGTCTGCAAAGCTTTCTTCATCGCGCGGCGGAAGGACACCCGGCGTTCCATCTGCAACGCGATGTTTTCCGCGACCAATTGCGCGTCGAGTTCCGGCGTCTTGACTTCGACGATGTCCACGTAAACTTCCTTGCCGGTCATCTTGCTCAGGTCTTCCTTGAGCTTGTCGATTTCCGAACCCTTGCGGCCGATGACCACGCCCGGACGTGCCGTCATGATGGTGACGCGGCAGCGGCTGGTGGCGCGTTCGATCAAAACCTTCGGCACCGAGGCGCCTTCAAGTTTCTTGCGCAGAAAGTCGCGGATCTTGCGGTCTTCGGTCAGGAGGGCGCCAAATTCTTTTTTGTTGGCATACCACTTCGAGCGCCAGTCTTTGTTGACTCCGACGCGCAAACCGATTGGATTAACTTTTTGTCCCATACCAATTATTCGTCCGAAACCGTGATTTTAATGTGGCAACGACGCTTGAGGATCGGACCGGCCGAGCCGCGCGCCTTCGGGGTGAAACGTTTGAGGGTCGTCGCGGTTCCGGCAACCGCTTCCTTCACACGCAACGTTTCCGGCTTCAAATTCTTGTTGTTCTCCGCATTGGCGATCGCCGAGCGCAGCACCTTGGAAACGAGCCGCGCGCCCTTGCGCGGAACAATCTGCAGCACGGCCATCGCCTCGAGCGCGCCGAGCCCCTGGACCTGCCGCGTGACCTCGCGCATTTTCTGCGCGGACATCGGGATGTTCTTCAATATTGCAAAAGCTTCCATAAAGACTATGAGACTATTTGGCCTCCGCCTTGGCCGTGTGCGCGCCGTGTTTCTTGAACGTGCGGGTCAGCGAAAATTCGCCGAGCTTGTGACCCACCATGTTTTCGGTGACGAACACCGGGTTGAAAATCTTGCCGTTGTGAACGGTGAACGTGAGGCCGATGAAATCCGGCGTGATGGTCGACCGGCGCGACCAGGTCTTGATCGGCGTCTTCTGGTTGGCCGCCTTCGCCTTCTGGATTTTGTCCAGCAGACTGAAATCAATAAACGGACCCTTTTTAATCGAACGTCCCATAAAAAATTATTTGTTCTTCATCGGCAGGCCGTTTCTCTGCACCACGATGAAACGGTTGGAGGATTTATATTTCGCGCGCGTCTTGCCGCCCTTGGCCACAAAGCCCCACGGGGACACCAGCTGCTGCCAGCCGCCGCCGCCCTTGGATTTGCCCTGACCGCCGCCGTTCGGATGGTCCACCGGGTTGCGCGCCACACCGCGGGTGATGCCGCGATGACCGCGATGACGGGTGCGCCCCGCCTTGCCGAGAATGACGTTTTCGTGTTCCGTGTTGCCGACCTGGCCGATGGTCGCATAGCACTCTTCATTGATGCGACGGATTTCGCCGGAGGGCAGACGGATCTGCGCGAAGCCTTCATCACGCGACATCAATGTCGCCGAACCGCCCGCCGAGCGGACCATCTGACCGCCGCGACCAGGAGTGATCTCAATGTTGTGAATCGCCGAGCTGACCGGAATTGCCTTCAGTGGAAGCGCATTGCCGATTTCGGGAGGAGCTGAAGGACCGCTGGAAATTTTTGCACCGACCACGATGCCGACCGGGGCGATGATGTAACGCTTCTCGCCATCCACGTAATCGAGCAGCGCCAGACGCGCCGAACGCATCGGATCGTATTCGATCGCCGCGACGGTGGATTCGATGCCGTGCTTGTTGCGCTTGAAATCCACGAGGCGGATCTTCTGCTTGTGACCGCCGCCGATGCCGCGCGCCGTGACCCGGCCGTAGTGGTTGCGTCCGCCGGATTTCTTCCGGATGACGACCAGCGACTTCTCGGGCTTGGTCTTCGTAATATCGCTGAAATCTGCGAACGTGACGTAGCGCAGAGACGGCGTTAACGGTCTAAAAGATTTAACTGGCATAAATAAAAATCCAAGTCAGCAACTCTTGGTAGTCGGCGAGCCATCATTCCTGTCTCCGTGAGAGATCAGTTATCGGTTCGCATTCCTGCTGCCCGCCACGTTTTTAGGCGTAACGGGACGCGGAATCTATCAAATGTGAAATTGGATGCAATATCTTTTTTAATTTATTTTTGGTTGGTTGAATCCCATGCCACCAAACCGCAACAATTCTGTGGAATCACGAAATACACGGACCACACGAAACAGAAAACAAGCGGAGTGGACACGGCTGGATTTCACTCGATCAGAACCGGAGCCGCCTCACGGATGCCTGCGCCTGCTCCCTTCGTGTGTTTGGTGTATTTCGTGGTGACAGCAAAGCCCGTTGAATCCGCTGGAGCAAACGCGCCTCCGCACCCTCTCCGCCTTGAACAGGGAGAGGGCTGGGGGTGAGGTGTCGAATCGAAGCGCAAAAACTTTGACGCTAATTTCACCAATTACCGCTAATTCAAATTCACGTCAGAAAATGTTCACCCTAATTTCTTAACCACGGATGAACACAGATGGACATAGATCCATTGTCGCAAGGGAACACAGAGGCCGCACAATCACGCCTCCCTCTCCGCCTCGATCGGGAAGAGGGCCGGGGTGAGGTGTCGAATTCAAATTAGCGCCCGTTGAATCCTGCGAATCAAAT
>Ga0247670_1000168_pt1 | contig 20474 bp, 18 predicted proteins | sample CNK11_metaG_FD_183042 | JGI IMG/M metagenome (GOLD analysis project Ga0247670, IMG submission 183042) | Soil microbial communities from Purdue University Martell Research Forest, Indiana, United States - CNK11 | ecosystem: Environmental > Terrestrial > Soil > Temperate forest > Bulk soil...
TATCGTTCGATGATTGGCTGTGGTTGACGTCGTCGTTGGGATGGATCGGCTTTTTTGAACCGACGACTCCACCCGCAAGCTGGATCGCGCGATTGGCGATCACCTCGTTTGCGTTCATGTTGGTCTGCGTGCCTGATCCGGTCTGAAAGACTACCAGCGGGAACTCGCCATCCAACTTTCCGTCAATAACCTCCTGTGCGGCGCGTACAATCAAGTCCACCTTCTGGTGGGGCAATTGTCCCAATTCCTCGTTGGCGAGGGCCGCGCATTTCTTGAGAATCCCAAGTGCCCGGATCACTGGACGGCCCCAGCGATAGCGCTCCACGCCGATTGGGAAGTTATGGCGGGATCGCTCTGTTTGGGCTCCCCACAAATGCTCACTGGGGACTTCCACATTGCCTAGCGCGTCCTCTTCGACACGGACGGCGCCGTGAGCTCTATTCTCGTTTTTCATGCGGCCCTCCGGGATTCTGTTTGAGATTCGACGTGCGAGCTGGCCGGGTTCGAATAATCCGGCGTGTAAAGTTGCGATACGATAAACGCGCGGATTTCTTTTGGGCGTGCCACGCCCGCCAAACCTCGCGTGAAGATCAAATCAGCAACACGCTCAGCCGTCTTGATTTCGACCTCCAGAATGTTCGACTGCGGAGGGAAGAGCATTCCCAGCTTCAGTTGTTCGGGCGTCACTTGATCGGCGATCGAGTGAGCAGCCTCGATAAACATCTCGTCTGTCACCCGCTTCACCTTGGTGGCGTAGATGGCACAGGCCACCGCGGGGTAGACATACAAGTTGTTAGCCTGTGACGGCAGATAGGTCTTGCCATCGAGGTGAACGGGCGGGAATGGCACCCCGCTGGCGTACACCGCCTTGCCCTCGGACCAAGCGTAGGCCTGCTCGGGCAGACATTCGTGATGCTCGGTCGGGTTGGACAGGGCAAAGATAATTGGCCGCACGTTGAAGTGCGCCATCGTCTCGACGACTTCGCGCGAGAACAGTCTGCCCGCGCCAACGGGAAGCGCCTTCCCGGTGACGCCGATGAGGGCCGTCGGCTTGAAGTCCTCGATAGCGGCCACGATCTGCGGGCACTCGCTTGCAGGGTCGAGATGATTGAAGGGCTTGCTGGGCGACAGCTTGTGTGCGTAGGGCCGCTTGTGTGCGGCGAGCCCGGCACGTCCTGCGACTACAAGGCCCTGGGTGTCAAACATTCGGACTTGCTGCCGCGCCACGTCGGGCGCAACGCCCTGTTGACCAAGAGCGGAGACATACAGGTTGGCGAGGCCAATGGCGGCAGAGCCGGCGCCGAGGAAAAGGATCCGCTGGTCCTTAAGCTGGCCGCCGGTGATCTTGAGTGCGTTGATCAGCCCGGCGAGCACGATGCCGGCAGTGCCCTGGATGTCGTCGTTGAAGCAGCACACCTTGTCACGGTAGCGGGCGAGCAAGCGGACAGCGTCCACTCCCGCCCAGTCCTCAAAATGGATGCAGCAGTTCGGGAACACCTCCTGCACCGCCTCCACAAACTCGTCCACGAAATTGTCCAGTTCCCTCGTCCCAATTCGAGGTTGGTGAAGGCCCAAGTACAGAGGGTCGTTGCGCAGGGTTTGATTGTCGGTCCCGAAATCAAAGTGAATTGGCAGCAGGTATTTCGGGGGAACGCCGGCGCAGGCCGTGTAAAGCTGGAGTTTGCCAACCGGGATTCCCATGCCGTTTGCTCCCAGATCTCCCAGACCAAGTATCCGGCCGCCGGATGTGATGCAGATTGCTCGCACGTCCCTCTCCGGCCAGTTGCGCAACACTTCCCGCACGCGCCCCTTGTGTTTCAGTGAAATGTATATTCCCCGAGGGCGGCGAAAGATATGGCCGTATTTAAGGCACGCCTCGCCAATCGTCGGATCGTAAACGATAGGCAGGAAGCGGGCGGGGTCCGACATCACTACCTTGAAGAAGAGCGTTTCGTTGTTATCCTGCAAAGCCATCAGATAAATATACCGCTCGAGGTCGGTTGGTTTTGCTTCCAACTGCTGCAATACTCGCTGGACTTGAATTTCCTCAGTATCCACACCCACGGGCAATAGTCCGGCTAAGCCCAGCGATTTGCGCTCGGCTTCGGTAAAAGCTGTGGATTTATTCAGCTGCGGGTCGTGAAGCACTTCGATTCCGTGCTTCGTCCCGTTCCTAAGTTTGATTACTTTCATATTCTTCTTACTCATTTTCTTTGATTGTTTCACTCTGGCGCTCGATCGCTTCGCGCGATGAGTGCGATGGGTAAACTCTTAGCGCGCTGGAGAGCGTATTTCCATTGAACCTGTTACGGGTAAGTCCCCTGAACCTGCTACGGGTAAGGGGCTATATCTTACGGGGGAATGGGAACCGGCCAAGCCGTATTGCCAGCAGTCAATTCCGCACGCGCGATCTTCAGAAACGAATGTTCCGAGATGTGACCCTGGCAGCAGAAAGAAGAATAACAGAGGGCATGTGGTTTCCCGAGAGGCGAAACGAGCTTCCCTCTGGAGAAGGAGCGCACATGGCGAAATCAATGGCGGCGCGAGCCAAGTGTACTGCAGGCTTACTCTACCGCTCCACTATCAATGCGCCAGCCCTGTTTGGAATCTGCTGGTAGTTCAAACGCCGAGCGCGATTTGCAAAGTGATTCTTTTTCTCTCTGCTAACCCCCAGTGCGGCAAGATACGCCCCACGCTCTGCGTGCATGCTTAAGTTTTAAAACCTGAAATCCAACTAGGCCGTGAAATAGTCCACGCTCTTCCCGGCCGTCGAATCCTGCAGGAATGCGCCCGGAAAGAAATGCTCGTAGTCCAATATGAAAGTGAAAGTAAGGTGACGGTTCATCTTCCATTGAAGTTGTGCGCCGGTCTGGTTCCCAATATAAGACGCGTTGCTCTTCTGGCCTTTGACCTCAATTATGTCAGACGAACGAGACCGCGATGAACCGCTTCTTTAACCGCCGCCGTCCGGCCAGGAACTTTCAGTTTTGACAGCAGCCTATTGACGTGCGCCTTCACCGTACCCTCGGTGATGCCCAAATATTCGCCAATCTCCTTGTTACTCTTGCCGTCGGCGATGCTTCTTAGAATGTCAGACTCTCGCTCTGTTAACTCCGGCCGATTCATTTGTTCAACTAGCTTTTGCCCAATACGTTGTGGAATGCTTGTCCCGCCACGGTGTACCTGGCGGATCGCGTCCAGAAGTACTGCTCGCGCGCTATCCTTGAGCAAATAGCCGCGTGCACCGGTTTTCAGCGCCCAGTGAATATCTTGTTCGCTTTCGCAGATCGTAAGCACCACCACCTTGCACGGCAAACCCAGGGATTGAATCTGTGCAATCACTTCCAGCCCATCAATCTGTGGCATCCTTAAATCCACCAACACAATATCCGGCAGATGCTTTTTGGCGAGGGCCAGGGCTTCTGCGCCATCTGCCGCTTGCGCGACTACTTGCATGTCTGTTTCCATTTTCACAACGGACACTATACCGTCGCGGATAAATGGATGGTCATCTGCCACCAGAAGTTTAATTTTTTGGGATTTCATTGGTGCATATTTGGGTCCCGCCGACTCGATTGGCAGCGACAGCACATTTCTTCAAGACGGCATACGCCGGGATAATTTCCTGCGGTATAAGCTCGCGACCAATACTGAAATGCTGGAGGGAGCGTTGCGTTTGTGCTCCCCAAAGCTTGTCGGCTGTGCCCGCGATGATCCTTCCCGTAAACGACCAGTCCGGCGTGCACTAGTTCTTCGATCAAGACCTGGTAGTGCCCAATGTGCTCCCCCATCCCGTGGGCGATCTGAAGGAGCCCGCGAGGAAGCTGGCGGTTTCGCCAGCGCGCACATACGACTTGCAGCCCATCGGTGCTGGTCATTCGGAACTGCTCACAAACCACAGCTTTCATAGGGACTTCTTAAAAAAGACCATCAGTGCGCCGCATCCCTTCGGTTGCTTCCTTCTCAAGTGAGAAGGTGCTCATGGACCTTTTCGAACAACTTGTGATTGTCGCGGTAATCCACGCGGATTCCGATCAGGACTGGACCTGAGACTTCGAATGCCTTCCGAAGCGTCGGGCCGATCTCGTCAGGGGAATTGATCATATAGCCTTTCGCACTAAACGCTTCGGCATACTTGACGACATCGACCGGGCCAAACTCCACACCCGATGTGCGCTTGTACTTGGCCTGTTCCTGAATTGCCACCATGTCGTAGGTCCCATCGATCCAAACCATGTGCACAAGGTTCAGCTTGAGCCGGACCGCAGTTTCGAGTTCCATCGCGGAAAATAAAAATCCGCCGTCACCGGAAATAGATAATGTCTTTTCATGGGGTCTTACCAGGCAGGAGGCGATACCCCACGGGAGAGCCACTCCCAATGTCTGTTGACCATTACTGATCAAGATTTGGCGCGCCTTGAAGCTGAAAAGAAAGTGAGCGATCCAAAGGTGAAAAGATCCCATGTCTAGGCAAAGCGTCACATCGTCCGCGAGCCATTTCTGAAGCTCAGCAATTATTCTCAAGGGATGGATTGGGTTCTCGGTGTATCTGTTCGCTTCTTCAAGCCTGAAAGTCCTTTTCGAGGCGAGCGTCGCAAAGAATTGTTCGACGTCAGGAGCGAGAATTACGGGGCTGATGAGCACTTCTAGCACGGAAAGGCTCGCTGCGATATCGCCTAAGACCTCCACCACCGGTGAGTAAAAGTTGTCAATATCGGCTCGAATTGAATCAACGTGGATGATCTTCGCATGGCGCTGATGATTCCAGATCGATGGATCGTACTCGACCGGATCATAGCCAATTGTGATAATGACGTCCGCGGCTGCGAGAAGCTCGTCACCGGGCGAGTTGTCCAATTGTCCGACTCGCCCCGCAAAACTTCGGAACAAGTCACTGGACACTGTGCCGGCTGCCTGAAACGTCCCGACAATAGGGATACGACTCTTCCGCAGGAAGTTCCGGATCGCCACAGCGTTTTCTGACCTGCTTGCCGACAACCCGAGAAGAATTATCGGACGCTCCGCAGAAGTGATGATCTTAGCCGCTTGATCCAATGACTCACGACTGGCCGCGCCGAATGCGGGGCGCGCTGGAACATCTAAGACCTCACACTTGGCGTCTCCCTCCATAACGTCTTTTGGGAGGTTTACGTATGCGGCACCAGGACGATCAGACTCAGCAGCCCGAAACGCATTGGCCATGACCTCAGCTATAGATTGTGGAGAGCTCGCTTCGGCGCTGAACTTCGTTACCGGTCTCAAGACAGAAACGGCTTGGAGGGTCTGATGAATCTGCTTCAGACTCTGAGAAGTCACCACAGCTCCACCGAGCGCGACCACAGGGTCGCCTTCACTGTTCGCTGTTGCTAACCCGGTTGTAAGATTGCTCACGCCCGGCCCTGAAGTGGCGATGGCTACGCCGGCCTTGCCAGTCAGCCTCCCGATTCCGCCAGCGATGAAAGCCGCATTCTGTTCGTGACGGCATACAATGGTCTTTATCGAAGAGTCCGCCAGCGTGTCGAACACCTTATCGATTTTTGCCCCGGGGATGCCGAACACATACTGAACACCGTGTCTTTCAAGCGACTCCACCACCACTTGTGCGCCAGTCTTTGTTGCTTTTGAGTTCAATTTTTCCTCTCGAACCATAATTTTTCCTCCGCGATTTTGGCCTTGGTTTCATCTGAAACCGGTCCATCTTGATTGATTGGGGTATACAAGGGCATTCATCACCTCTCACGTAGAACTTCGAGGCTCGTGATTCCGTTCTGCATTTGCGAGATCGCCTTGGGGATCGCGTGTTAAATCTGCTTTCAGAAATTCTTCCGTCTCGGGCAGAGAGACGTGCATCTCGTTCATGACGCAGCCTTGGAGGGTAACACCTGAAGCCTTGCATTCGAGGACGTGCCCGCCTTTTTGTCGATCCGTTGATAAAAAGTGAAAGTGGTACCCAGGAACCGTGAACGAGCCAGCGAAGCCTGGGGACCAAATGCCAACCAGCGTTCCATTCACATTTTCGAAGAGGAATTCCTCTTGTCCTGAGGCTGCGGCTTTAAGAGTGGTGCCCTGAGTGACCGCATTCATGACCCTCGTTTTCATAAGCGAAAATTGACCATCAAGACGGAAAGCGTAAAAGACGTTGGTCGAGTCACGCAGTCCGTCGCAAACCGAAACCAGTTCGCTGAAGCTCTGCAATTGATGGAATTGTTTGCCAAACTCCGCCTTGAAACGGGTTACAACGGCGTAGGGGACCAACCGGTTTCCTTCAACCACTCCAACCGCGCCACTCGACGATACCTGATAACAGATGCCATCGAGCACGACCATTTCTCCGTTCAGGTCGGTGAACGTTCCGAGCCCGAAGTCTCCGTGGTGAAGCAGGCGCGAGACTCGCACTGCGCCCTGATACAACCCTTCAACCAACGCTGCAGAAGTGGAAACTTGGAACAATGTGTGAACAGGCTTGCGCAGGTATTGTGAAAGAGCGGCAGACACCACATGATCGCAACTCTCTTTTTCGGCCTCCATTCGCTCGCTTAGAACTTTATAGAGCGATGCGGGAATGCTGCAGGTTATCGGCTTCAAGTTTGCCATGATGCCGTGCCGCATAACGGAGTGATTGTCCGCCACCAGAACTCGGACTTTAGTCTGATTGAATTTCGGTGTTGGTTCTTCTTTCATTGGTTACTCATTTCCTTTTGAAGGTTTGCCGGGCAGCGGCACGCTCATCCTGAGTTCGGTGCCTGCTCCCTGTCCGGTCTTGATGTCCATTGTACCTCCCAGGCGATTGGCTCGCTCACACATCATCGACAATCCAAACCCGTGTACGTCGGCCCGGCAGTGTTTAATTGCAAACCCCTGGCCGTTGTCTTTGATGGCCAACACGACTCCGCTGGAACTATAGCTCAGCGAAATCGAGACAGAACGGGCACGCGAGTGTTTTCGCGCATTACACAAGGCCTCCTGCGCGACACGATATAACTCGTTTTCGGTTTCCTCAGGAAGTTTGTGCGGCCGTCCGTTTGCACTGAACGTGCAATTAATTCCACAGTCGCGTGTAAAGCGTTCGGCCAGTTGGCCGAGTGCATCAGACAACAGGGCGCCTTCGAGCGACTTTGGGCGCAATCCCAAGAGCATCCTGCGCGCGTCCTCCAAGCCACATTTGGCGAGATCCTTCGCCTTCGCGAGAGACTCCGTGCCACCCGACCCATCGGCCGCCTGAAGATGCAGCAAAATTCCTGCGAACTCTTGAGCCAGAGTATCATGAATTTCGCGAGCCAACCGTTTTCGTTCGTCGATAATTGCAGAGCAAGGAAGAGATTCCATAAACTGAGTCAGGTAAATCGTCGGATTGCGCTCTGAACTTGAGCGGCCTTGACCTTTAGCTTGCGGGAAGGGCCGATCGTGTAGTCGAGAAACAGCACTCGCATGAATGCCGTTAGAGCTTGGCAGGCGCGGATTGGTGATCGTGGGTGCCGTCGAAAGATGCCCTTGTACTTGCGTAATTTTCATGTACGCCTCCTTGTCTTCACGCCACTGTTTTGGGTTCTAGGTACTCCTCCAATCCCCAAACGCCAGAGGCCCTGCCGATTCCTGACTGCTTCATGCCGCCTACCGGAAGAGGCTCGTTGCCGCTCACACCAGCGATGGTGTTGTTGATAAGGATCATTCCGGCGTCGATCCGCCGCGCCAATGATTGCGCTTTTTGAACGTCGGCAGAGCTGATAAATGCAGCGAGACCATAAACAGTCTCATTTGCGATTGCGATGGCCTCATCTTCACTCCGGTACGTGAGCACGGAAAGCACAGGGCCGAAGATTTCCTCCTTGGCGATCTTCATCTTAGGCGTGACGTTAACGAATACCGTGGGCCGAGCGTAAAAGCCGCCTAACCCGTCTGGATGCCCCAGGCCGCCGCTTAGCAAGTCAGCCCCTTCATCGATTCCTGATTTGATGTAACGTTGCACGGTGTCGTACTGAACCCTGCTTACCATCGGACCGATATAAGTGTCCTTATTTTGAAGGTCTCCGAGCTTGAATGAAGAAACCGTCTTCTTGAGGATATTTTTGATCGGCTGCAAAATCTTTTCTGGAACAATTAACCTCGTTCCCGCGTGACACGCTTGCCCGCTGTTACTGAACGCGATCATCAACGCCATCGGAATGGCCTTTTCTAAATCAGAATCTTCCAAAATTATGTTTGGAGACTTGCCGCCGAGTTCCAGCATGACCCTTTTCATCGTATCGGCTGCCAATTTCATAACAATTTTACCGACCCGCGAAGAACCAGTGAAACTAACCATGGAAACATCGGGATGCGTGCAAAGGACCGTACCGACAACTTCTCCCGTCCCATTTATGACGTTAATAACGCCTTCGGGAACGTTGGCCTCCTGAAAACATTCACAGAGAATCTGTGTTTCAAGAGCGCTAAGCTCGCTTGGTTTCACCACCGTAGTGCAGCCAGCAGCAAGCGCCGGTGCGATTTTTCCACAGATGTGTGAGTAATTCGCGTTAAAGGGTGTGATTGCTACTGCAATTCCAAGTGGTGTCATGATCACGGTTCCATCGCCAATCTTCCTTTCAAAGTCGTAGTGCTCCATTGCTTTCTTGGCAGCCATGAACGCGCCGGAGGCGGCGCGGGTTCTACCAATGGTTGCCGAGATGGGAGAGCCATATTCAAGAATTGCAGTTTGGACAAGTTCGTCCTCTCGCTTTTCAATCGCATGATGAAGTCGCTGCAAAATCTCGCCACGCTCCTTGATTGAAGTCCTCGAATAGGATGTAAAGGCTTCCTTCGCCGCTCTAACGGCGCGATCCGCATCTTCGGGGTCCGCCAGCAGCACAGTTCCAATTGCCTCCCCCGTCGAGGGGTTAAAGAGTTCTTGGGTGGCGGTTCCAATGGATTTTACCAGCTTACCGTTGATAAATGATTGATTTACGATTTCCATTTTATTTTTCATGTTTGTGGCGTTTTGCTTTCTATTTGTGAATCTGGCAACAAGCCCGAATGCAAAGCCTCATTGCCTTAGTGAATTCAGGCCGAGAAGCGTCACCTTCTTTCCACGTGAGGCCACAGGTAAGAAGCACTTGTGAGATCTCGTTCGGTGTGCAGGCGTTTTTCTGCTTGTGGTATTCCGGGGATTCAGAAATCGCCTTTGCCAATTTTGCCTTAAAAACTGTTTTGTATTGGCTTACCTCCTCGGCTGCCAAGGCATTTTCAGTTTCAATCACGTCAAGGGAGTCTTTCGAAAATGTAGTCAGGTGCCTCCCAAACCATGCATCCATCGATCCCGTAAGGCGCTCAAGCAAAGGCGTCTCCGGTTTATCCAATTCGGTTTGGACCAAAACAAGACCTTCATCTAAATATCGCTGAATTGCGGCTAAAAATACCTCTTGTTTGCTTTTAAAATATAAATACAGACCTTGTTTTGAAATCCTTGCCGCCTCAGCCAGATCTTCGACAGAGACCTTTCTGAAGCCATACTTGCCAAACACAGTAATCGCTGCCGAGAGTATTAAATCTCTCCTCTGCGCCGATGATTCGCTTTGACTAGTTGCGTTACTCATTAGACCATTTTGACCCATATAGTCTAATCGGTCAAGTAAAAACTTTAAGAAAATTGACGTGCAACAATACGCCCTCGCCATACGCTGTTAATGAGGAGATAATGATGAATTCAAAAGAGAGCCGCAGGAGCTTTTGTTCCCGCGTCTTGATCCGAGGACTGGTCGGGTAAGGGAGCGACGTTGCCGCAACTACCTCCCCTCCCATACGTTAAGCCTGACGGTGGCATCGAACTTACCGACGGCCGCATTTTAGACAAAACTTTTCGCGAGTTCCAGCCCGGCTACGCGGTCACGTCCTACGGTTCGCAAGGCAAAACCGTGGATTACGTCCTCTTTTCTGATTCGATCATCAAAGCTGCAACCAATGCGCTGCAATGGTATGTGACGATTTCGCGTGGGCGGCGCGGCATCCGCATTTTCACGCCGGACAAGGAACAACTCCGCAAAAATGTGGCACGCTCCGGTCACAGACCTTTGGCGCTGGAAATATCCGGGGATTTAGCGACTCGCCCTGGCATCCGCCTATGGGATCGACTCCACGGTTACATGCTCCGGTTCGGTCGGTGCGCGGCCGACACTTTTTGCCGTCTCAAGACGGCTCGTCGTAAACACCATCAACACATACAAAAACATGAGCACAAAAACACCAGAATGTTGGGCGAACGACCCGAACGCCAAAGGCGTCAAAATCGAACGGTCGGCTGAACAGAGCCTGCTGCTGCCGTTTGACCAGTTCGTTTTTGCCCAACTCACGCGGGATGGAAAGGAACAACAACTGCGTCTGATTTTCGCCACCCACGAAGTTTTGATTCGAGGTCATTCCTTGCGCCGAATCGAAACGGCGATGCAACGAATGGAATTATCATTTCTAACCGTTTTACCAGGCAATCAACGATCCCTGATTCCAGACGGCCAGTCGGTGATTGTTGAAATCGTTGTAGCCGCAGTGGACTCACAGCCGAGGCGAGCGGATCAATTAGAGACGCGGGCGCAGACGGAATAAAATCCGCAGAAAATCTGCACTGGGAAATTCCGTCACTGCTCAGTTTCAGAATGAAGGCTTGGGTTAGCGGGCGGGAAGCTGAAGAAATAAAGCACGGGTGCAAAGGTGCTTTTAGGCGCGGAGCCAGAGCGTAACTGAACGACAACCGGAGTGTTTATCGCTCGCAACTGCTGTTGGATCAGGATCAAGCCGTCCGCAGCGCCAATCTGGCGGCGATATACAAGGATGCTGGAATGTCAGATGTGAGCTTGCACGAGGCCGTGCGCGCAGTGAATTATGATTATGCAAGTTATTCCGCACACCTTTTTCTGGCGAACATTATAATGAGTTGCGCGACCCGAACGAGATTAACCTCCGCTACGAAACTCCGGAGCAAAACGAGTATTTGCTCACGGACCTGCTCGCGCCGGTGAGCGCCGGCCCGCTGTCGCCGGTGATTTCACAGGGGGAATACGCATCGGCAGCGGAAATGCGCTACGCATTGATGGAAACACCGAAAATTTCGACGCAAGGGTGATTGATCTTCAAATTCCACAGTTGGATTTAAATCTTCAGCCGGGCCTTTTTCATCTTTCGTTAGTGCATTCCAAATGAATCATAAAATGAAGATTTTTTGAAAGATTGTCCGATTTCATCCGTATTGTTATATGTAAGACGCGGTGTCGATTTAGAGAAGTTGCATGGATGTATCTCTAATTTTTTGGCGGATCAAAGATGTTGCCCGAATGGCGATTGGTTCGTTTTTGAGGCTCACGGGCTTATCGTGCCTGCTCATATTCGCCAATTTCACCGGTGCCCAAACAAACATGGATTTTTCGCCTGCCAATGCCTCCACCACGACTTTGAAGAAATTGAGCTTGGAAGAATTGATGGACTTGGACGTCACCTCTGTGGCCAGACAGCCGGAGCCTTACGGTCAGGCACCGGCGGCGATTCAGGTCGTCACCGGCGACGATATTCGCCGCTCCGGCGCCTCAAGCATTCCCGAGGCGTTGCGGTTGGCGGATAGTCTGAACGTGGCGCAACAAAATTCCCATGACTGGGCCATCAGCGCGCGCGGTTTCAATTCCGGCCTGGCGAATAAACTTTTGGTGCTGATGGATGGCCGGACGGTTTACACGCCGCTTTTTTCCGGTGTCTTTTGGAACGAACAGGACTGCCTGCTTGAAGACATCAACCGCATCGAAGTCATCTGCGGCCCAGGCGGAACACTTTGGGGCGCCAACGCCGTCAACGGCGTGATCAACATCACCAGCAAGAGCGCCAAAGACACACAGGGAGTTTATGCCGAAGCGGGCGGTGGAACGTGGTTGCAGGATTTCGTCGGCGTGCGTTACGGCGGCACGCTGGCTTCAAATGTTTATTACCGGGTCTATGGTAAATATTTCAACCGGGGTGACGAAGTGTATCCCGACGGGAGCAATGCTTCGGATTCATGGAATATGGGACAGGGTGGATTCCGGATTGATTCGGAGGCGTCTCCTCAAAATCTGCTGACATTGCAAGGCGACCTTTACGGCAGTGACGTAAATGTTCCGACGGGCGGCGAAGGCAACGCCGACGGCGGAAATATCCTCGGCCGCTGGTCACATACCATTTCGGATGACGCCGACATGAGCTTGCAATTGTATTACGACCGGACGCATCTGGTTGATCCTATTTCCAATCAATTCAATCCACCCGGCAGCACCTTTAGCATCTTGAAAGACGACCTGGATACTTATGATGTGGATTTCCAACATCACTTCCATCTGGGTGAGCGGAATAATATTATCTGGGGGCTCGGTTATCGTTTCACGCACGATGTGGTTGGCGAGGCTCAGAATCTTGCTTTTGTGCCGTCAGTCCTTGATCAAAATCTCTTCAGCGGATTTGTGCAGGATGAAATCATGCTCCGGGAAAATCTGTTCTTCACCCTTGGGACCAAACTCGAGCACAACGATTACACCGGGGTTGAAGTAGAGCCGAGCGCCCGGCTGCGATGGAATGTTACCCCCAACCAAATGCTTTGGGCGGCGGTTTCGCGCGCGGTTCGGACGCCGTCACGCGTTGACCGCGACATCCGCGAGCCAAATTCAGACACGCCTATTTTGGCGGGCGAATCCAGTTTCAACTCCGAAAAATTGATAGCTTACGAACTCGGCTATCGCGCTCAACTTACCCGGAAAGTTTTCACTTCAATCTCGACTTTTTACAATGAGTATGACGATGTTCGGAGCTTGAGTTCCACTCCCGTAACGACCGTTCCTCTTTTCTTCGCGAACAACCTCGAAGGGCACACTTACGGCGGCGAAATCAGCGCCGATTATCAAATGTTCGATTGGTGGCGGCTCCACGCCGGCTACGATTTGCTTAAAGAATATATTCACGTCAAGCCCGGCCAGACGGACATCGACAATGGGCGTAATGAAACGGCCGATCCTCAACAGCAGTTCTCAATTCGCTCTTCGATGGATTTGCCAAAAAACGTGGAACTGAACGCCGGGCTACGCTGGGTGGACACACTTCATAACAATGACGGGACAACAGTGGGAACTGTGCCGAGCTATTTTGAACTGGATGTCCGGATTGGCTGGCATGTCACGAAAAACCTTGAACTTTCCGTGGTTGGACAGAATCTCCTGCATGACCGGCATCCCGAATATGGTTTTCCCAGTCCAACGAGGGAGGAAATTAAACGCAGTGTGTATGGCAAGATCGCATGGCAGTTTTAAATTCACCAGACCGGTCGTGGCGGCGGCGTGACCTGAAAAAGTGGTTGTGCTTCTGGATTGTCGCGTCTGTTTTGTTGCTTTCCGGCGCGCTTGAACGATCCGCGCAAGCGGAGATTTCCAAGGAGTATCAGATCAAGGCCGTTTTTTTGTTTAACTTCGCCCAATTTGTCACCTGGCCCACCAACATTTTTCCCGATGCGCAAACCCCGTTGACGATTGGCGTGCTGGGTGACGACCCCTTTGCCGATTTTCTGGACGAAACCGTGCGCGGCGAAAAAGTGGGCGGACATCCGCTGGCCATTCGGCGCTATCAGCGGGTGGAAGACATTCAATCCTGCCAGATTTTGTTCATCAGCCGTTCTGAAAGCAGGCGGATAAAACAGATTCTCGAGGACTTGAAAGGCAGAAATATTCTCACCGTTGGCGACTTCGAAGGGTTCTTAAAAAATGGCGGTGCCATCCGCTTTGTCACCGAAGCCAATAAAATCCACTTCAGAATAAATCTGGAAGCCGCGAAGAGCGCCAATTTAATCATCAGTTCCAAAATGCTGCGACTGGCTGAAATTGTCGAACCGGGAAAGGATTGACCATGCCAATGAGAAACATGCCCATCCGACGAAAGTTGATGACGATCAATCTGCTGACCAGCAGTACGGTGTTGTTGTTGACGTGCACCGCCTTCATCACTTACGAAATCATCACGCTGCAAAGGAATATGCTGCAGGGTTACGCAACGCGAGCCCAGATCATCGCAGCCAATTCGACGGCGGCACTGGCGTTTCAAAATGAAGCCGACGCCACCGATGTGCTCGCGGCGCTCAAGACCGACCGGCGGATCATCGTGGCGTGCATTTACAACAACGCGGGGGAAATGTTCGCAAAATTTCCGACCAACGCGTCCATCGGCGATTTTCCTGCCCGGCCTGACAAATCCGGTTACCGTCGCGGACATCTGGAAATTTTTTGCCCCATAGTTCAAGGTGACAGGTCGCTGGGCACGGTCTTTCTCCAAGCTGACTTGTCCGCCCTGACGGACCGTTATCTCGCATATACCTGGCTCGCAGCCGGGATTATTGCCGGTTCAATTTTGGTGGCTTACCTGCTTTCGCGCATGCTGCAAAAGCAGATATCCGTGCCCATTCTGGCTTTGGCTGAAACTGCCTACGCAATTTCCAAGCGACGGGATTTTTCCGTCCGCGCCGTCAAATTCGTCAATGATGAAACGGGTTTGCTGACGGACGCTTTCAATGAAATGCTTTCGCAAATTCAGAAACAAAACCGGACTTTGATGGAAAGCGAAACGCGCGTGCGCGCCGTTGTCAATTCGGCGCTCAGTGCCGTGGTGGTGATTGATGCCGAGGGCAAAATTGCCGACTGGAATGTCCGGGCAGAACAGATGTTCGGCTGGACGCACGCTGAAGCACTGGGCCGGGAATTGGCCGAGACCATCATTCCACCATGCCATCGGGAGGCGCACCGCCGAGGCATGAAGCACTTTCTGGCCAGCGGCGAAGGCCCCGTCTTGAACCGGCTTACTGAGATGAGCGCCTTGCGCCGGGACGGCAGCGAGTTCCCCGTGGAATTGTCCATCAGCCCCATGAAAAGCGGCGACTTGGTGGCGTTTTGCGGTTTCGTCACCGACATTACCGAACGTAAACTGGCCGAGGCGGAAATACAAAAATTGAATAACACCCTGGAACAGCGCGTCGTCGAGCGGACCGCCCAACTTGAAGCCGCCAATAAGGAACTGGAAGCGTTTTCCTACTCGGTGTCGCACGACTTGCGCGCGCCGTTGCGGGCCATAGATGGTTTTTCACAGGCGGTGCAGGAAGATTACGGGGCGCAGCTGCCGGACGAAGGTCGTCGTTACCTGCAAACAATCCGCGCAGGCGCGCAGCGGATGGGCGTGTTGATTGATGATCTGCTGGCGTTCGCGCGCTTAAGCCGCACACCCTTGACCAATCGGGCGGTGAAAACAGACGACCTGGTTCGTGATGTCATCAAGGACCTCAATCCCCAGCAGCAAGGACGGCAGATTGAAATTCAAATCGGAGAGCTGCCGGCGTGCCAGGGAGATGCAGCGTTGTTGAAACAGGTCTGGGTCAATCTGCTTTCAAACGCCTTCAAATACACGGGCAATCGTAATCCGGCGGTCATTGAAATCGGCTGCAAACTGGAGCCGGACTGGAATGTTTATTTCGTCCGCGACAATGGGGCGGGCTTTGACATGAAGTATGCCCACAAATTGTTTGGCGTGTTTCAACGGCTGCATCGTGCGGATGAATACGAGGGCACAGGAGTCGGTCTCGCCATCGTGCAACGGGTCATTCATCGGCACGGCGGGCGGGTGTGGGTGGAAGCGGCGCTGGATCGCGGCGCAACATTTTATTTTACCTTGAAAGGAGAAACAAAAACATGAATGAAAACAAAATCGTGGAAATATTAATTGTGGAAGACACCCCGGAGGATCTTGAACTGGCGCTGCGCGCGCTGAAAAAGGCCAACCTCGCCAATCATATCCAGACCGCCCGCGACGGCGCGGAGGCTTTGGAGTTCATCTTTTGTGACGGAGCGCATGCCGGCCGACAAATTGAGGACATCCCAAAAGTGATTCTCTTGGATCTGAAGCTTCCCAAGGTGGACGGCCTGGAAGTTTTGCGGCGCATTAAAAACGATCCACGCACCATGTCCATACCTGTTGTCGTGCTTACTTCTTCCAAGGAGCAAAGGGATCTCGTGGAAAGCTACCGGCTGGGGGTCAACAGTTACATTGTGAAGCCGGTGAACTTCGAGGGATTTCTATCCGCCGTGCAGGAATTGGGAATGTATTGGCTGCTGCTCAATCAACCACCAAAAATGGAACCACAAAATGTCACGCCCAATTAAAGTTCTGATCGTCGAAGACAACCCCGATGACGCCGAGTTGGTTGCGAGTGAATTACACCACGCGGGATTCCATCCTGACTGGCTTCGCGTGGATACGGAAGCGGACTTTCTCAATCACTTGAGTCCGAATCTGGATTTGATTCTTTCGGATTACGCCATGCCGCAGTTCAGCGGCCTGCGCGCGTTGGAGTTGCTGAAAAAGCGCGGGTTGGAGATTCCCTTTATCATTGTCTCCGGCACCATTGGTGAGGAAACTGCGGTTAAAATGATGCAGCAAGGAGCGGCGGATTTCCTGCTGAAAGACCGGATCGCCCGGTTGGGGCCATCCGTGCGCCACGCCATGCAAACCGTCGAAGAGCGGACCAGAAATCGGCGACTCGAGACACAGCTTATCGAGGCGCAAAAAATGGAAGTCATCGGCCAGCTCGCCGGTGGCGTGGCTCATGACTTTAATAACATTCTTGCAGTCATCATGGGCTACAGCGAGCTGGTTCTGTCCGACCTTGAGGCAGATAGCAAATGGCGGGAACCCATGGAGGAAATCCAGCACGCGTCAGAGCGTGCCGTGGGGTTGACCCGGCAACTGCTCGTCTTTAGTCGTAAGCAAACCGTGCAACCCGTCGTGCTCGACCTGAATGACGTGGTGAAAGACCTGGACAAAATGCTGCGCCGGCTCATTAACGAGCACATCGAAATGAAAGTGGTGCCAGGAGGACAAATCGGGCGCATCAAGGCCGATCCTGGCTACGTGGGACAAGTGTTGATGAACTTGGTTGTCAATGCCCGCGACGCCATGCCGAATGGCGGCAAGCTCAGCATTGCCACCACCAATGTCATACTCGATCAAAATTACGCGGACACTCACGCGAGGGTAATTCCCGGGGCCTATGTGATGCTAAGTGTGAGCGACACGGGAACCGGCATGACCGACGAAGTCAAAGCGCATGTGTTTGAACCTTTTTTTACGACGAAACTCCTGGGCAAGGGCACTGGTTTGGGCCTTGCAACCTGTCAGACCATCGTCCAGCAATCAGGCGGTCACATCGGCATCTATACCGAAGTGGGCAACGGCACCGCCTTCAAAATTTATTTTCCCCGGATTGATGAACCGTTGGATTACGACACCCAATTTATCAAAGCCGGGGCGTTGCCACGCGGGACGGAAACCTTGCTGGTCGTGGAGGATGAACCGTCCCTGAGGCATCTGGCCCGTGAGATATTGGAAGCCCGGGGTTATCAAGTGCTGTTGGCCGCGAATGGTCAGGAAGGCTTGCACATGGCGCGGGAGCACAAGGGGCCGCCGATACGTCTCGTGGTCACCGATGTCATCATGCCGCTCATGGGCGGTAAAGTAATGGCCGAGTGGCTGCAAAGCACCAACCCGGATTTAAAGATCATCTTCACGTCGGGTTACACGGATGATGCTATCGCGCACCACGGCGTGCTCGATGCCGACGTGGACTTCCTGCCAAAGCCTTACACGCCCGCGACAATTGCACGAAAGGTGCGCGAGTTGCTGGATAGAAAAACAGAAAGCGGCAATGCCAGCGTGAGCGAATGATGCAAATATTCCCCTCAGCTGAAACTATTAGAAAGATGACCTGGATTTTTTGTGAAACATCCACAAACAAGATCATGCTAAACCGACGCCAACAATCCTTGGAACGATCCGAAACGCATGTAGAAACCTCGTGCCGCCGTCAGGGCAAGTTGGGTTTGGTATTCGTTAAAACACGACCTGAAAGATATATCTTATGTCAAAAGCAATAAATGTTCTGGTGGTGGAAGATTCCGAAGAGGACACACAATTGTTAGTGGCGGAGTTGCGGCGAAATGGCTACGAGGCAAAATACCGTCGGGTCGAAACTGCCGAGGATATGAACTCCGCCATTCAACAGCACAAATGGGATGTGGTGGTGTCCGATTACACCATGCCGCAATTCAGCGGGTCCGAGGCCCTCAAGTTGTTCAATGGGTTAAAACTACAGATTCCTTTTGTTTTTGTGTCGGGCACTTATGGCGAAGAAGCTACTGTGCGTATGATGAAAGCTGGTGCCGATGACTATATTGTCAAAGGCAATCTCTCCCGACTGGTGCCGGCGATCGAACGGGAAATCGAATCCGCCAGATCCCGCCATGCCCGGATGCGTGCGGAAGCAGCCATGCGGCAATTCGCGGCCATCATTGAATCTAGTGAAGACGCGATCTATGTCATGGATTTGGATGGCAGCATCAACAGCTGGAATCCCGCCGCGGAGCGGATTTATGGCTACCGCGCCGAGGAAATCATCGGGCGTTCCATTGCTGTATTGTTCCCTCAAAACCGGCGGGATGAATTACTCGGAACCATGGCGCAAGTCCGGCGGGGCGATCTTGTCGGCAGCTATGATACGGAGCGGCAGCGCAAAGATGGCCGGATCCTCTCCATGCACATGAGCAGTTCGCCCATCAAAAATACCGAAGGCAAAATCATTGGCGCCTCGGTCATTGCCCGCGATATCTCCAAACAAAAGCAGGATGACCAGGATTGTTTAAATCTGATCGCGGACCTGACCCGGGCCATGAGCCAGGTCAACTCTACCGCCGCATTGCTGTCGATCTGCTCCTCCTGCAAACGAGTTCATGAAAATCAGGGTGACTGGCTGCCGATTGAAGTATATCTAGCTAATAAATTCGACACCACTTTTACCCATTGCATTTGTCCGGAATGTCCGGACAAATTTCGGGCCGAGGCTGATAAAAAACTTTGATCTGCCAAGCGGGATTCGAGAAATATATCCCACGAAAGCTCATTCCCGTTGATCCTACCTGTTAAGTGCCGCAGTGCCGCCATAAGGATTCCCAAAGATTTTGAAGCCCGGTGCCTGGCCACCCATCCGGACATCATCGTGCAGCAATTCGTCACCAGCGATTTGGTCGTGCCCGTCCGCCGCTTTCGCCGTGACGACGGCAGCATTTCCGCAGCGCACTGGAGCACTTCGGCAAAACCATCCACCCGCTCAGGCCGGCTGAAATGGTTTGTCCAAGGCTTCATTGGCGACGCCTTGAAGCTGCCGCCGGTCAGCCCGCCCGAAGTCTATCTGGAGAACATGAATCTGCTCACGCGCATGTTGCTGAAGCACCAGATGATTCCGGGCGTCTTGTCCCCGTTTGTCTTCGGCGGGCAACGATCCGACCGGGTTGCACGGGACTGTGCCGGACGACTGCAACAAACCGTAGCCGCGCTCCCCGACGCCGTCTATGTGGATGCATTTGCCGCGCTGAACCAGTATCCCCGACGGCGGATGCTGCTGGGCGACGGCACGCACTTGTCTCTCGAAGGCCATAAAGTGGTTGGGGATGTCCTGTTTTTCTGGCTGAAAAATGTCTTGGAAAATCAGGCGTGGATTCCAAAACCTCTCCGCCGGGCGGGCAATAATGCACCCTCTCCCGCTTTCAAGTTGGCTCCTGGACGATTCAGCCGGATACTGGTCCTGCCCTCACACGGGTCGGTATTTCCACCAAGTTAGCCTAAATAATTCGCCAATAGACTACTGGGGTGTATTTGCTATTTTCAGCACTCGTCATGGAGGGTGATATTTTAGCTTTGACCGGCGATATCTGCGACTTGTCCGGATTTTACTGGGCTTCTGGCTGTGGCCATGCGGCGGTTCTGGATTTCAAAGATGGAGATCAATTTCCTCCTTGTAAAACTTGCGGCAAACCGATCAGGTGGATTGCCCATGAAACTTTCCTACACGAGAGGCATGAATAATCTCTTAAAGCGCACAAAACGCTTTTCTGCACTGGATATTTAATGGTCGGTGATCGGCCGACAGCTTTCTTTTCTGACGGAACCACGGCTGATATTCAGAGTGGCCTTCAGAGATTTGGTGAGCGTTCTGTGACGGTGAACGGCAAAACTTACGTTATCGCTCGTCCGAAGACTGTCGGTTCGGAGGCTGGCAACTGGAGTTTTTCGCCTGATGAAAAAGTTATGGCGATGCCTGACGTGCCTGAACGTCCCGTTAACCAGATTCAGGTGATACCATTCGGTGGACGTGGTGTTCGGCAGATTGCCAAGGGTCCAAGTTTTGGTTTTCCAGCGGTTTCTTCGTAAGCGTCACGCGGGAGACCATCTTGACAGAGCGACGGTAGTGGCTTCGCAAGTGTGAGACGTATTCTGCTACGACGTTTATGATGCGGGCTGCGGCTGCAAGGTGCGGCGAGATTTGGACCAGGCTTCGGGCGTAACCTCTTGGATTTGGCGGTTGGTCATGTTGGGCAGGCGCGAGAGCACGTAACGCAAGTAAGCAAAGGGAT
>Ga0247670_1000169_pt1 | contig 20223 bp, 10 predicted proteins | sample CNK11_metaG_FD_183042 | JGI IMG/M metagenome (GOLD analysis project Ga0247670, IMG submission 183042) | Soil microbial communities from Purdue University Martell Research Forest, Indiana, United States - CNK11 | ecosystem: Environmental > Terrestrial > Soil > Temperate forest > Bulk soil...
GCGCAAAGAACCTACTCTGGCCCGCTCTGCATGACCGATAACGAATTTAAATATTGGGCGTTCCTTAGTTACAGCCACCAGGACAATCACGGGCAACGCTCCGACACCCCGGAGGTGAGCCGCCGGTCTTGGGGTGATTGGCTGCATGATGCGCTGAAGAGTTTTTCCATTCCGACGGAATTCGTCGGCCAGATCAACGGGCGCGGTGAAATCATTCCCGAACGAATTGATTCCCTTTTCCGGGATGAGTCGGAACTGCCCGGGGAGGCCGACTTAAGCGCGGATGTGCGCCAAGCCTTGGAACAATCCACCTGCCTGGTTGTGGTCTGTTCACCGCGTTCGGCCCAAAGCCTCCAGGTGAATGAAGCCGTGCGTTATTTCAAACAACTCGGGCGCGGGAAACATATTTTGCCCCTCGTGGTTGCCGGCGAACCCAATGCCAGCGATGGAAACAAGCCGGGCCGATCCCCGGACGATGAATGTTTTGTTCCTGCGCTGCGTTACCCGGTATCGCCGGATGGAACGCTGGATACCACCCGGCGGGCGGGCAAATCCATTTTTGTGGACGCCCGGCATGGCGTTGATAAACGGGAAATTCTGGCCAGCGATCACCGCACCGCCGAAGCGGATCTGGAGATGGCCAAAATCCAGCTGATCGCCTTGCTGCTCGCAGTCGGGTTCAATGGATTGTGGTGGCGTGAACAAAAGCGCCACTTCCATGACTATGCCGAAGCCCAACACTCGGCCCGGGAAGCACTGAGCCAGGTCGAAGCAGTCCGGCGGCAATTGCAGGAAGCCCAGCAGCAAACTCGCGAGGCCCGGAACCAGGCTCTGGAAACACAAAACCTGCCGCGCGACGTTCAAGGCCAAATTCAGGAAGCGCAAAACCAGGCCCTGGCAGCTCAGAACCAGGCGCGCGAAGCTGAAAAACAACTTCAGGAATTTCAAAATAAAGTTCGGGACACGCAAACCCAATTGGAGGAAGCCCGCCACCGCGGGCTTGCCGCCGAAAGCAAGGTTCTGGAAGCGCAGAATCAGGCGCGGGAATTCCAAAACCAGCTTGCGGAGACCCGCAATCAGGCCCGTGAGGCGCAGAACCGAGTTCTGGAAATTCAAAACCCAGACGCTCCCCACCAGCTTCAGGAAGCGCAAAACCAAATCTTGAAAGCGCAGAGCGAGGCGCAGCATGCTCAAAGCCAGCTCGAAGCAACCCGCCATCAAGCCCTGGACGCCCACAACAAATTCCTGGAAGCGCAGGCTCAGGTTCAGGAATTTCAGAACCAAGCCCGGTCCGCTCAAAGTCAGCTTGAGCAGGCCCGCGATCAAATTCACGAAGCTCAAAGCAAAGCCGTGGAAGCGCAGAGCAGAATCCAGGAAATCCAAAGCCAGACGCGCGCCGCACAAAACCAAGCTGAAGAAACTCGCAAGGAAGCGCGGGAGATCGAAAACAAATTGTTGGAAGCTCAGAATCAGGCTCGCGCAGCCCAAAATCAATTTCAGGAAACACAACGCCAAGGCCGGAACGCGCGGCGACTCACCCGGGTTTTTGCGCTCCTGGCGGTGCTGGCCTTGCTAGGCGCCGGCATCACCGCAAGCCTTGCCTGGCGGCAACGCAGGGTCGCCAGCCAAGCCCTGGCCAAGGCGGCGGCCGAAGCGGCCGGGAAGTTCGATCCGGCCCCGGGCAGCATGGAACCGGTTCGGCAGGTGCTGCAAAATATTGGTGGCGCGGAGCAGGCTGGGAATCGGCGGCGCAGCCTCGATCAACTGGCCGCCATGATTCCACGGGCGGAAATTCCCGAGGCGCTGCAGGCGTCAGCAGTCATTTTGGACGATCAGCAACGCAGCCATTTTCAGAAGTGGCTGCTGATGCGGCTGGGCTGGGTGAATCCCGTGTCCGCCATGGCCGGCGCCGGCGCCATTGAGGGGAAGATTATGAACGACGAGGGGTTGAGTGATTCCAGCAGCTACTTTCAACTCGCCGTGCTGGACAACTGGATGAAGACCGATTTGCCCGGGGCCGTCAACTGGGTTTGCCAGCTGCCGGACGCCGATGCCCGGCAATGCGCCCTTGAGAAAATCATCAATGAGGTGCAATCCCAGCCGGATTCCGAATCCAAGAACCAAACGCTGGCGACCTGTATTGAAGAACTGGCAAAAACGGATATTCCCCGAGCCCTGACACTGGCTGAATCCCTGCCCGAAGGAGTCTGGCGCAGCACGGTGCTTTCATTCATCGCCGGGCAGGTTGACTCATCGGCCGTCATGTATTGGATCATCAACACCTATTTGCCGCAAGAAATGATGCAACCGCGAAAAGGTCCGTCGCCATGGACAAAGTTTCTCCCGAACTCAACTTTTGGCGACCCGACAATTTTGCAAGTTAAAACCGGAATTTTATCAGACACCACATCCGGCCCGATTCAAATCAAGCGGGCGGAGTAAAACAGGCATCCACATCTTTGGATGGCCCCCGAAGTGAAGGCGAATCGTTTGCCGTCTTTGTGGAAATACCAGCGCCGGGATTGGTCGGACAATCATTCAATAATCAGAAGACGGACACAATTTGCTCCCTCTCCGTGGGGAGAGGGCCGGGTTGAGGGAGGGCATTTAAGATGAGTAGCGATTTCCTTGCAGCCTATTATCCGCCAAACCCCAGCTCGCTCCGTCGCTTCCACAGTTCCTGCGGCTTGAAAATGCCCACAGGCGTGATGATGCCGGTGATCAATTCCGCCGGCGTCACGTCGAAACCCGGATTGCGCGCGCCGCTCGCCGGATTCGCCACACGAACATAAGCGCGCTGATCCAATTTTGAATTTTGAATTTTGAATTTTGAATTGTCCACCACGCCCCACGCGCCAAGGACTTCATGTTCGCTTCGTTCCTCAATCGGAATGTCGAAACCGCGTTTCAGGTTCCAGTCAATCGTTGAGAGTGGAATCGCGACGTAGAAGGGAATCTTGTGGCGCGCGGCCAGAACGGCTTTCGTGTAGGTGCCGATCTTGTTGGCGACTTCGCCGGTGCGGCCGAGCGTGCGGTCGCTGCCAACGATGACCAGGTCAATCTCCCCGCGCTGCATCAGATGGCCGGCGGCGTTGTCGGCGATGATCTGGTGGGAAATTTTTTGTTGCGCCAGTTCCCACGCGGTGAGTGTCGCGCCCTGGGAACGCGGACGGGTTTCGTCACAGAAGACGTGGAACTTTTTGCCCTGCGCCTGCGCGGCATACATCGGCGCGGTAGCAGAGCCGATGTCCACGAATGCCAGCCAGCCGGCGTTGCAATGCGTGAGAAGCTTCATGCCGTTGCGGATCAGCTTCGCGCCGTGCTGGCCGATCGCTTCGCAATGCTGCACGTCTTCGCGGGCGAATTCCTCGGCGGCGGCGAGCGCGAGGAACTGGCGTTCTGCCACCGTTTGTCCGGGACTCATGTGACGGCGGACGTCATTCATCGCGTTGACGGGATCCACGGCAGTGGGCCGTGCGTCTTTCAAAACCGAATAAACCGTCTCGATGTGGGCGGAAAATTTCTTCAGGTCGCGACCGCGAAAGGCGAGCGCGCCCTGCGCCAAACCGTAAGCAGCGGTGGCCCCGATGGCCCCGGCACCGCGCACAACCATGTCGGTGATGGCGGCGGCCGTGGCGCGGAAATTGGGGATGGCGACGATCTTGAATTCGTGCGGGAGCAGCCGCTGCTCGATGAGCAAGACGGCGTTCAGCGCGCGGTCAAAGGTGACGGTGCGGAAATGCTGGGTGCGGCCACGGACGGTGACGTTCATAAAATCAGTTCTTCATTTAACACAGCTTTGTCAGGCGGGATGCGAAAGCAAATAAACCTGGCCGGGTTGAAACTCCGGAAGGCGACGGATCAATTCCGGCGCGAATGGAACGACATCGGGAAGGCGATTTGATTTGGCGCGCAACACGACCACGGCGAATGGCAGGCCCTCGATCTTTTGCTGTTGCGGAAGATTTTTGTCCACCGTCAAAAACACGTCGAACTTTCCTGAATCAGCGATCAGGCGGAGCAATCTGCCGTTATTGATACTTGCCCAACCGGCCTGCGGAACCGTTTGCACGTCGTGACCGGGTAAATTCCGGCGGAGACGCGCAGGCAGACATTCATCGAGCAGGATGCGCATTCAGGCGGCGACCAGCATCCGTTTGCTGGCTTCTTCGAGAAAGGCGATGGCCTGTTCCCGGGTCACGGTGGGAAAATCCTCCAGAAAAACGTCGAGCGAATCGCCGGCTTCGAGGTGATCAATCAAGGTGCGGGCGGGAACACGCGTGCCGGCGAAGCACGGCGTGCCGCTCATGATTTCCGGGTCAACCACCACCACGGACTTTGCTTTCATGGCCGCAAGATAGCACAGCCCAATCCCGACCGGCAAGTTGTGAAAAACAGGACGGCGTTCTGCGCGCGGTCAAAGGTAACGGTGCGGAAATGCTGGGTGCGGCCCCGGATAGTGGCGTTCATGAAATTAAGTTAATGGCTGTCGAGGGAATGGCTAAATTTTAATCCTTCTGCAAATATTCTGTGCCTGACCACTTCTCTTTCTTCAGTTTTCCATTTTTCTTTATATCCGTCATGATTGCTTCGATGTCTTGCCAAGAGATAGTCATGGTGCTATCGAACCATTCCCAAATATTGTTAGTCCCAGCCCTTATTCTTTTGCTTCCAAACAGGATTTGTATTGAGTCATTGGTTTTGCTTAATGTCCCAAAACTATCCCATAAGAAGTTGGTGGGGCTCATACCTGTTTCGGTGTAATACTTTATCAGAACCTGATCCGTTATATCCATCGGCGGGCCATCAGGTCCTTTGAACGCTATCAATCGTGCCGTTTGACGCTCGATGCCGTCATCATACGCAGTAGCCTTGCCTCCAATCAGCACAACTGAGTTATTATTAACTACCATATTATTACCCGGAACAATCTTTAAGGATGGCCACACCACAGTCGCAATCCCGTTCGTATCACGGTAGCAAAAACCGGCTGACAACGAGCGATCTGTAAATCCGCGAATGTGCGTTACATAACCAAAGTTACCTTCAACAGAATTAAAATCGCTCGTCGTTTCACTAGCGCATCCGGCGAGCAGGCAGGTGGCAAGGAAGCAAAAGTTTATTTTGGAATTCATTGGTGGTTGAACCGAATCGTAGTTCAACCGGCCTTTTTTTTCAGCCGCTTGATTTTTTCCTTGAGGGCAACGTAGGCGGGCTGGGCGCGGAGTTTTTTCAGGTCGGGATCCTTGGCGAGCCACGCGAAATCGCGGTAGCCGAGGCTCAACGCCTTTTCCAGGGCCGCCACGGCGCGGTCGAACTGACCGGTGAGCGAGTAGCTGCACGCGAGGTTGTAAAAGACGAGCGAGTTCTGCGGTTCGAGGCTCGCGAGGCGTTCGTCCACCTGCAGGCCTTCGGGGAAACGGCCGCGCTGCGTGTAGTCATCGCCGAGTAACTGGAGCGCGTCCACGTAGTTGGGATCACGGCGGACGATCCCCTCCATGAATTCAATGCGCGTGTCAAGATCGCGCTGGAGCGCGCGGCTCATTTTTTTTCGGGCGGTGCTTTTGGGCGGCATACGACGGGGACATTTTTTCCAAGCGGAGCGGGCAAGTCAAGCGCAGGCATGCCGGGGCAGTGTCTTAAGTTGCCAGAGGGGGCGCCCGGATTGTAGCGCAGAGTGTCACTCTGCGGTGTCGCCGACTGGCAATCCGCAGGTTCTCGCACTCGCGGGCACCTTGCCGACTGCCAGTCGGCGAAACGGCAGGTTGCCAACCTGCGCTACGGTGGAAACTGGCTGCCGCAACTTGCTAAAGACGCTGCCCGCAACGGATCGGCGCTGCCGCGCGGCTCATTTTTTTTCGGGCGGTACTTTTGGGCGGCATACGACGGGGACATTTTTTCCAAGCGGAGCGGGCAAGTCAAGCGCAGGCATGCCGGGGCTGTGCCTTAAGTTGCCAGAGGGGGCGCCCGGATTGTAGCGCAGAGTGTCACTCTGCGGTGTCGCGGATTGGCAATCCGCAGGTTCTCGCACTCGCGGGCACCTTGCCGACTGCCAGTCGGCGAAACGGCAGGTTGCCAACCTGCGCTACGACGAAAATTGCGTCGCCACAGCTTTCTAAAGGCACTGCCCGCACCGGATCGGCGCTGGCGCGCGGAAATAAAATTATTTCCCCCGCGCGAGGATTTGTGGTTCCATCGAACTTGATTTCAATCCATGAAATGTTTTGTCACGGGCGCCTCGGGCTTTGTCGGCGCGAATCTGGTTCACGAACTGGTCGCGCGCGGGCACAGCGTGACGGCGTTGCTGCGCCCGGAGAGCGATGTGCGCGGGTTGACCGGGGTGGATTTCAAGCGCGTGACTGGCGATCTGCTTGACCGCAAAGCGCTGGCCCAAGGACTGGAGGGCTGTGACTGGTGCTTCCACGTGGCGGCGAGCTACCAGCTCTGGATGCGGAATTACCAGCCGATGTATCAGGCGAACGTCGAAGGCACGCGCACCGTCCTCGAAGCAGCGAGCAAGGCCGGCTGCTCGCGGATCATCTACACGAGCACCGTCGGCTGCATCGGCCTGCCGGAAAAAGTGCAGGGGAAATTTCTGCCGACGGATGAAACGGCCATCGCGACCGAGGCGCAGATGACGAACCATTACAAGCGCTCCAAATTCCAGGCTGAAACGGTGGCCGCGGAATTATTTCGCAAGCAAGGTTTGCCCATTGTCATCTTGAATCCGACCGCGCCCATCGGGCCGCGCGACGTGAAGCCGACGCCGACCGGCCAGGTGATCGTGGATTTTCTGAACCGCAAACTGCCCGCGTATCTCGACACCGGCTTGAACTGGGTCCACGTCCGCGACGTGGCCGCCGGACACATTCTCGCCGCGCAAAAAGGCCGGCCGGGCGAACGCTACATCCTCGGCCACATTGCCGGCAATTGGACGATGAAACAGATGCTGCTGGCGCTCGAAGAGATCACCGGCATCCGCGCCCCGCGCCTGCGCGTGCCGCATTGGGTCGCGCTGGCCGCCGCGCATGTGGATGAGAGCATTTCCTCCGTGACCGGCAAGCCGCCGAAAGCGCCGCTGGCCGGCGTGCGCATGGCGAAATACAAAATGTGGTTCAATCCGGCAAAAGCCGTCATTCAACTGGGCATGCCGCAGACGCCGCCCAAACAGGCGCTGGCCGACGCGGTCGAGTGGTTCCGTGCGAACGGCTACGTCAAAAAATAGGGTGTGTTTTTAAAATACGAAAATGGGGATTAAACGCAGAGGCGCAGAGAACGCAAAGCGTCGCGGAGCCAAAAAATGATCGTGTCTTATTTGCCAGGAGCGCGCGGTAATCGTGCGCGGAATTGGGTTGTAGGAGACGAGGTGACGAGACTCTAATTTTGCTTTCGTTTTTTAAAGCCGGGAAAAATTGATTTGAGTCTGCTCACGTCGTCTCCTATGAAATTTGAACCTCAGCGCAGCCGCCCGGCGCTTCTCCGCGTTCTCTGCGCCTCTGCGTTTCGTTTTGATAGTAACGCGTGCGAGGTTGCAATCAGAAACTGTAGCTGAGGCCGGCGACCAGGAAGATCGACTGGCTCAAGTCCAGGCTGACCTTGCGGCCGTCAAAGCTGTGGTTGTATTTGCCGAGGTCTTGAAATTGCACGCCGCCGACCAGACACCAATGTTCGTCCATCTGGCAGGTGGCGGTCAGCGAAGCATAGCCGCCCCACAATGCTTCAAAGTCGCTGCCGCCACCCTTGGTGGTGATGCTGGAGGAGCCGGGAATGGAAACGGTCTGCTGCCAGGATTCATCCGCGTAGAGCAGGCCGGTGGCCAGCCCGGCGGAGACCGCCAGGGTGAACTGCTGCTCCCCGCTGCCGAACGGAAATTCCAGATACGGCCCGAGACGGAAGCCCAGGAGGTTTCCGCTGAAATCATCGCGCGTGGAAACCGTCGCGTTCGGGATGACGGTGGTGGCGGTGCCGCTGCGCGGGACGTTGATGAGGAAACCGGGTCCGTTGTAGCTGCCTTGATACGGCGCGGACGGCGGCGTGGTGCCGGGTGTGTAGCCGTAAGTGTCCGTCTGCCGGCTGGCGGTCGCCTCGGACGTGCTGTTGTTATTCATCGAGATGGATTGATAATTGATCGCCGCCTCGATGCCATAACGCATGTTGTGCCAGTCCTTCACCACGCCCAACTGCCGGTCGTAGGCAAGTTCAAAGCCGGGGATGCCGGTGTCATTGGCGGTGCTGCCGGAGCCACCGCCGTTGGGCGTCGCGGTGGTGTGGCTGAAGTCAACGGTGCTGTTGCCGGCATTGACCTGACTGGCGTTGTCATTACCCCAATACCAGCTCTGCCCGCCGGCGTTGCCGCTCACGTCCGTAAGAACATAGCCGTCGTCGTAATTATATTTGTCCCCGTCGGGGGTCATGCGTTTACCGGGCTTGGCCGATGCCGGATTCAAACTGCCGCCGATGCCTTTGAAATGGGCGTTGATGTTCAGGCCATACCGGAACGAGAGGCTGACGCGGTTGGTGGCGTCCTGATAAATCACATTGCCCGGATCCGACTGCGCCGAGGCGTTGCCGGCGACGATGAGCAGTGCCGCCGTTTTGATGGCCCAGTGGTAATGGTTCGTTTTCATTTCAAATGATTCGTTGGCATCAGTTTGCGATCACGCGGTAATAACGGCTGTTCACCGATGTGGGTTGGCTGACCGTCTTGGGCGGCCCGTCGTCATACCATTGCGTGACGTTGGCGTTGGCCGTGACGGACGGCGTGGCAACTCTCCAGTGCACCAGGTCGTCGCTGTAAATGATCGTATAGGTCTTGCCGGGTATGGAGGCGAATTCGATCACGAAGCGCGTGCTGCCTTCGATGCGCGTGTCCATGAAGCTCTTCGTGATGGCCACGCCGTTCGTGCCGACGACCGTGGAATCCGGCGGCAGAATCGCCACGGCCGTGAGCGTGTGGGTGAACGCCAGGCGGCTTGGATTGTAGAATTCCAGATGGAAGGTGACGGTGTTGCTGGGATTCACCGGTGAATTGTATTGGACGTAAGGCGTGCCGTTGGTGGTGCCGGCGGCATTGTAGAGCGTCACACCCGTGCGCAGGCCGCCGACGTAGAGGCGGACGCCCGCGACCGTGCTGGAGCCGGTGTTCGTGACCACCACCGTCTCCTCATATAAACCGGTCTGCGGGTTCAACACCGCCGTGCCCGCGAGCAGGCTGAATTGCGCCGCGGCCACGGTGGTCTGGACCTGCGAGGCCAGCGCGGTGCCGTTGTTGTTCGTCAGGTTCAGATCAAACGTGCCGGCCGTGGCGAACGCGATGTTCGTGAACAGACCGCTGCCCGGCGCGCTGACGGTGATGGTGAAGTTCGTCTTCCCGCCGTTTGCCAGCGAACCCAACGTCGGCCAGGTGATGATGTTGTTCGACGAAGCACCGCCACCGGATGCGGCTAGGAACGTCAGGCTCGCCGGCAAAGTGTCCTTCAATACCACGCCCGTCGCGGCGGAAGGCCCGCCGTTGGTCAGCGTGATCGTGTAGGTAAAGCTGTCACCCACGCTCACATTGGTCGGCCCGGCCAGCAGCACGATCACATCCGCCACTGGCGAGATGGTGGTGCGGACAACGGAAGTGGATGCCGAGCCGTTGTTGTTCGTCGGGTTCGGATCGCTGGTGCCGGCCGTGCTGGCGGCGATGTTGGTGAAGCTCCCGCTCGCCGGAGCCGTCACGACCACGGTAAAGCTCGTCGTCGCCCCCTTGACCAGGCTCAGGGACGACCAGGTTATGACGCTGTTGCTCAGGCTGTAGCCGCCGGTCGCGCTCTGGAAGATCACGTTGCCCGGCAAATTATCCTTCACCACCACGTTCGTGGCCGTCGAAGGCCCGAAGTTGGTCGCGGTGATGGTGTAGGTCACGGTGCCGCCGGCGAAAATATTTGTCGAGCCGGTCTTGAAGATGGCCACGTCCGCGCGCGGCGACACCACGGTGCGCGATTGTGAATTCGTCAACGTGCCGTCGTTGTTCGTCGGATTCGGGTCAAACGTGCCGGTGCCGCCAAACGCGATGTTCGTGAAGCTGCCGCCCTCGTCCGACGTCGCCGTGACCGTGAAGTTGCTGCGGGCTCCGTTCGCCAGGCTGAAGCCCGGCCAGGTCACCAGATTACTGACGACCGTCGCCGTCGCGGGCACTGCACTCACAAACGTGAACCCGGCGGGCAGCAGATCGTTCACCACCACGTTGGTCGCCGTGGACGGACCGAGGTTCGTCACTGTGATCGTGTAAGTCATATTCGAGCCGGCCACGCCATTGGTCGGTCCGGTTTTCAGGATGGCGATGTCCGCGGTCGGCAACACCATGATGGTCACCGTCGCAGTGCCGCTGTTCGTTGTGCCGTCATTCGCGCGGTAGGTGAACGTGTCCATGCCGGCGAAGTTATTCGTGGGCGTGTAAGTGAAGCCGCCGTTCGTGCTCAAGGTGAGCGTGCCGTGTGCCGGGCCACCCGCGAGAATCGCCGCGAGCAAATTGGTGTCCGCGTCCGTGTCGTTCGTCAGCACGCCGCTCGCCGGCACCACCAACACGAGGCCTTGCGCCGTCGAGTAGCTGTCATTGTTTGCGATGGGTGCGGCATTCGGGATGATGACGTTCGTCACCGTGATGCTCACCGTGGCGACAGCGCTGGTCAACGAGCCGTCATTCACCGTGAACGTGAAGCTGTCCAAGCCAAAGTAATTCGTCGCGGGCGTGTAAGTCTGGCTTGCACCGGAACCCGTCAAAGTGCCATGCGCAGGCAGTGTCACGAGGACAAAGTTTGTCACCGGCCCATCCACATCCGAACCTGTCAGCGTGATCGGCAACACCGTATCCTCGGCGTTCGTCACACTCTGGCTGAAGGCAATCGGGGCGTCATTCGCCGGCGTCACCGTGATGCTCACCGTCGCCACCGCACTCGTCAGCGTGCCGTCGTTCACCGTGAACGTGAAGCTGTCCGCACCAAAGTAATTCGTCGCCGGTGTGTAAACCTGGTCCGCACCAGATCCCGTCAACGTCCCATGTGTCGGCAGCGTGACTAACACAAAGTTCGTCTCCGGCCCATCCACATCCGAACCCGTCAGCGTGATCGGCAACACTGTGTCTTCCGCGTTCGTCAAACTCTGGCTGAAGGCGATGGGCGCGTCGTTGACCGGGCTGACCGTGATGCTAACCAGACCAGTTGAATACAAGCTCCCGTCGAACACCGTGAACGTGAAGCTGTCGCTGCCCACATAATTTGTCGCCGGAGAATAAGTGATCGCTCCCGTGTTTGTGTTCAATGTGCCCAGCACGCCGTTGGTCGGATTGTCCAGCAGGGCAAACACCAGATTCGTGCTATCCACGTCGCTCGCTGTCAGCACCAGGTTCGTCGCCGTGTCTTCCGGCGTCGTCACGCTCTGGTTATTCGCCACCGGCCCGTCGTTCACGGCATTGATCGTGATGCTCACCGTCGCAATGCCACTGTTGGTGAAGCCGTCGTTGGCGCGATAGGTGAAACTGTCGCCGCCGCTGAAGTTGGTGTTCGGCACATAGATGAACGAACCGTTCGGGTTCAACGTCAGCACGCCGTTCGTCGTGGTCGTGACCACCACGGCGGTCAACGTGTCGCCGTCCACATCCGTGTCATTGGTGAGCACGCCGCTCACGGGGACGATCAACGCCACATCTTCCGCGGTGCTGTAACTGTCGTTGAAGGCAACCGGCGCCGTGTTGGTGGCCGCAATGGTCAAAGCCACCGTGGCCAGACCGCTGTTGGTGATGCCGTCGCTGGCGCGGTAGGTGAAGCTGTCCGGACCCACATAATTGTTGCTCGGCGTGTAGGTGAAGCTGCCATCTGGATTCAAGGCCAGCGAACCGTGTGCCGTCGTCGCGGCCAGCACTGCGGTGAGGCTATTGCCATCCGCATCTGAGTCGTTGGTGAGCACGCCGCTGACCGGAACATTGAGCGTCGTGTTCTTGAACAGGCTGTAGGCATCATTGACCGCCACCGGCTCGTCGTTCACCGGCGTCACGGTGATCGAGACCGTGGCCACTGCACTCGTCAGCGAACCGTCGTTCACCGTGAACGTGAAGCTATCCGCACCAAAGTAATTCGTCGCCGGCGTGTAGACCTGATCTGCGCCAGTGCCGGTCAGAGTTCCATGCGTCGGCAGCGTGACCACCACAAAGTTTGTGGTCGGCCCATCCACGTCCGAACCCGTCAACGTGATCGGCAGCACCGTATCCTCGACGTTCGTCAAACTCTGGCTGAAGGCAATCGGCGCGTCGTTCGCGGGCGTTACCGTGATCGAGACCGTGGCGACGGCGCTCGTCAGCGAACCGTCGTTCACCGTGAAGGTGAAGCTATCCAAGCCGAAATAGTTTGTAGCCGGCGTGTAAACCTGGTTCGCGCCGGATCCCGTCAGGGTTCCGTGTGTGGGCAACGTGACGAGCACAAAGTTCGTCACTGGGCCATCCACATCTGAACCCGTCAACGTAATCGGCAGTGCCGTGTCTTCCGCGTTCGTCACACTCTGGCTGAAGGCAATCGGCGCGTCGTTCGCGGGCGTTACCGTGATCGAGACCGTGGCGACGGCGCTCGTCAGCGAACCGTCGTTCACCGTGAAGGTGAAGCTATCCAAGCCGAAATAGTTCGTGGCCGGTGCGTAAACCTGATTCGCGCCGGATCCCGTCAGCGTTCCGTGCGAGGGCAAGGTCACGAGCACGAAATTCGTCTCCGGGCCGTCCACATCCGAACCCGTCAGCGTGATCGGCAACACTGTGTCTTCCGCGTTCGTCAAACTCTGGCTGAAGGCGATGGGCGCGTCGTTGACCGGGCTGACCATGATGCTAACCAGACCAGTTGAATACAAGCTCCCGTCGAACACCGTGAACGTGAAGCTGTCTCCACCCACATAGTTCGTCGCCGGAGAATAAGTGATTGCTCCCGTGTTCGTGTTCAATGTGCCCAGCACGCCGTTGGTCGGATTGTCCAACAGGGCGAATACGAGGTTTGTGCTGTCCACGTCACTGGCCGTCAGCACCAGGTTCGTCACCGTGTCTTCCGGCGTCGTCACGCTTTGATTGTCCGCCACCGGCGCGTCATTCACGGCATTGATCGTGATGCTCACCGTCGCAATGCCGCTGTTGGTGAAGCCGTCGTTGGCGCGATAGGTGAAACTGTCGCCGCCGCTGAAGTTGGTGTTTGGCTGGTAGGTGAACGACCCGTCCAGGTTAAGTGTCAGCACGCCGTTCGTCGTGGTCGTGACCACCGCGGCCGTCAGCACGTTGCCATCCACATCGGTATCATTCGTCAGCACGCCGCTCACCGGCACGCTCAACACCGTGTCTTCCGTCGTGGTGTAATTGTCGTTCACCGCCACCGGTGCCGTGTTCGTGGCTGCGATGGTCAGGCTTACCGTGGCCAGACCACTATTGGTGATGCCGTCGCTGGCACGATAGGTGAAGCTGTCCGGGCCGACGTAGTTATTGCTCGGCGTGTAGGTGAAACTGCCATCCGGATTCAAGGTCAGTGAACCGTGCGTCGTGGTCGCGGCGATTTGCGCCGCGAGACTGTCGCCATCCACATCGGAGTCGTTGGTCAACACCCCCGTCGCCGGCACGGTCAACGTCGTGTTCTTGAACAGGCTGTAGGCGTCATCTTCCGCCACCGGCGCGTCGTTCACCGGCGCCACCATGATCGAGACGGTCGCCACCGCGCTCGTCAGCGAACCATCGTTCACCGTGAAGGTGAAGCTGTCCACGCCAAAATAGTTTGTGGCCGGCATGTAGACTTGGTTCGCACCTGGGCCGGTCAGGGTTCCATGCGAGGGCAAAGTCACGAGCACGAAGTTCGTCTCCGGGCCATCCACATCCGAACCCGTCAGCGTGATCGGCAACACCGTATCCTCCGCATTGGTCAAACTCTGGCTGAAGGCAATCGGCGCGTCATTCACCGGACTGACCGTGATCGAAACGAGGCCCGTCGAATAGAGGCTGCCGTCAAACACCGTGAACGTGAAGCTGTCCACGCCAAAATAATTCGTCGCCGGCGTGTAGACCTGGTTCGCACCTGTGCCGGTCAGGGTTCCATGCGTCGGCAGCGTGACTACCACAAAGTTCGTGGTCGGCCCATCCACGTCCGAACCCGTCAACGTGATCGGCAACGCCGTGTCTTCCACATTCGTCACGCTCTGGCTGAAGGCGACGGGTGCTGCGTTCACCGCCGTGACGGTGATGGTCACGGTGGCCTGGGCGCAGTCATTGTTCGCGTCGCAAAGCTGGTAGATGAAGCTGTCGGTCCCGCTGAACAGTGGGTTGGGCGTGTAAGTATAGCTGCCGTCGAGATTCAAAATCGCCGTGCCGTGAGCGCCATTGGTCACGATGGTCAGGCTGGAGATGGGTGTGTCTCCCAGGTAGTCATTGGTCAAAACATTTCCGCTGACGGGGACATTTTGCAGGGTGCCCGCAAAGTCATTCACCGGGGCGGGAATATGGTTCAAGCGCGAGTAACCGGTGTTGTCGGTGGCGGAGCCGCCGTTCGGCACCAGCACCGCCGTTGGGTCGGTGCCTTCGCCGTTCGCATTGGTGGTCAGGCTCAATTCCGCCGGGAAGTCCGGATCAGACGAGTCCACATCCACAACGGTGATTCCGTTGGTGACGACCAGACTGTAGAAACCGTTGACGTCGGTGACCACCGGGGAAACCACGCCGTTGGTGCCGGTGATATTGACGGTGACGTTGGGAATGACCGTATCCACGCCGGGTTCGTAGAGGCCGTTGTTGTTTTCATCAATGTAGATCACGCCGCTCACCAGACCCTTGCCGGTGGGGAGCCGGAAGCCCTTGTTGTCCTGCGCCGTTCCACCATCCGGCACGTTCACGGTGCGCGGGTTGAGGGTGCCGACGGTCACCGTGGCTCCGGTCGGGAACGCGGGATCGTTGGTGTCGACATTCACCACGGTGAGCCCGGCATCCACCACCAGATTATAGAAGCCGCTGGGGTCGGTGATGAGCGTGGTGGCGATGGCATTTGTATCCGTGACAATGACGCTGAGGCCGGTGAGCGGAGAGTCCGCCACGTCGAACACGCCGTTTGTGTTCCGGTCAATGTAAACAATGCCGATCACTTCACCGGTGCCCACGTCGGGCGTGACATAACCGGTGTAGTCGGCGACGATGCCGCCATCCGGCACCGTGACCATGGTCGGATCGCTGCCCTCGCCGAAATCGTTAATCGTCAATACCTGGCCGGCGGGAAATTGCGGGTCGGAGGTGACCACGTCCACGATGGCCTGGCCGGCGGAAACGGACTTGAGGAAATAGCCGTGGCTTTCGGTGGAGACCGTGTTCGTGACGCTGTTCTTGTCAATGATCTGCACGTCCACATTGGCGATCGGAGTGTCTCCGAGATTCACATCATAAAGCCCGTCCCCGTCATTATCCAGATAGAGATAGCCGTTGACGACGCCCTTGCCGGCCGGCAGCACATAGCCGGTGTCCGCAGTGATGCTGCCGCCCGCCGGCACCGTCACCGTCTTGGGATCGGTGTTGCCAACCGTCAGCGTGGCATTGGTGGGGAATTGCGGGTCCAGTTGGTTGACATTGACGATGGTGGAGCCAGCCGGCACTAGGGCCACGAAATGACCCAACGAATCGGAGCTCACAGTATAGGCGACGTTGCTGGAGCTGGTGACCGCGATGTCCACGTAGGGGAAGACCTCGTCCCCAGCGTCGAAGACTCCGTTGGTGTTGTTGTCGAGATAGAGTGTTCCCTGGACCAGGCTGGGAGTGATGCTCACCGGGTCGCTGGTGGCGGTGACGGTTTCCCCGCCGGGACTGGTGCTGGTGCCGGTGGCGGTGGACTGGTTTTGAAAACTGGTTCCCAAACCCGGAATCACACTGACGGTCAAGAAGACACTGCCGGAGGATCCCATCGACAATGAGTTGGTCCCCACCAAAAGATTAATGTCGCTGACCCCATTATAGTTCGTGTTGAGAGTCAGCCCGGAGGCGGTTTTGGAGGTGATCGTGAAGCTTTGCACCCCGCTGAACGCGCTGTCCAGATCATCGGACGCCTGCACGTTGGTCAGGGTCACGTCCCCGGAATTCCGGACATCAATGCGCATCGTCACGGAGAAATTCGTGCCGTTCGGAACCAGCGCGGTGACCTGCTTGGTCACAGAGAGCGACGCAATTTCCAGCACCGCCGGAACGGAACCCGAGCCATTGACGCCCTGCCCCGCCGGCGTGCTGGCGCTGGCAGTGGATTGGTTGGTGAAGTTGACCGTGGCGCCGCCATTGCGGTTGACGGTCACCGTCAAATTGATGACGCCTTGGGCGCCCGCCGCCAGCGTTTGCGAAGCGGCCAGCAGATTCGTGCTGCTGCTGCCGTTGTAACTCCCGTTCACCGCAAACTGGCTGCTGGTGAGACTGTTCACAGTAAATGTGGCCGGAGCCGGGAAGGCGGTGGCCAGCCGGTCGCTGGCTTGAACCCCGGAAAGATTCACGTCGCCCGCATTTTCCAACGTGATCGAATAGTTGAGCGTGAAGGTGCCATTCGTGTTCTTGACGGACGACACCAAATTTTTCGTCACGGTGAGCGAGGGGTGCTCCACGAACACCACCGTCGTCGGATCGTTTTCGCCGGCTTCTGTCGGATCGCCGTTGTGATTGGGGTCCGGATCCGTGCCGGCATCCGACAAATCTGAAGTGTTGATGGTTCCCGAAATATCCGTGGCCGTAGCCAGCGCCTGGTTGGCATAATTCAAAGTGGTTCCGGCAGCCACCGTCACCGTCAACGTGATCCTGCCACCCGCCCCGGCGGCCAGGGTGTTGGTTCCCATCAGCAAGTTGGTGTTGCTGGTCCCATTGTAGGCCGGATTCACCGTCAGGCCCGGAGTCGCGCTGACCGTCAGACCGCTCAGGGGTTTGCCGGCAAAAGCGACGTTCAAATCATCCGCCACCTGCACGTTCTTGATGGTCACCGAACCAAGATTGGTGACGGCAAGATCAAATGAGACAGCGAAACGCCCATCGCCGAGGTTGACCATGGAAGTCAGAGCCTTGGCGACGCCGATGTTCGGATTGGAGTTGTTCACCGGCACGAGGACTTCAGCGGAAGTCACATCATTGATACCCGGCTCAAAAACTTCGTCGTCGCTAAAGGTGGCAGTATTGGGGATATGCTGCACCAAGGGTGGCAACGGGGCGTTGACGAGCACGCTGTAGTTGAGCGTGGGCACGGTCAAAACGTTGCCCGAGGTGGCCGTGGCGTAGGCCACCCCGCCGGCATCGGCGGGCTTGCCGGTGAATTGAAACGATCCCGGAGCGGTGCCCAATCCGGTGACGTCATACTTGTAGGTGAAAGTGACCGTCCCGCCGCCGGCGCGCACAATGGCTGACGTGGGCGAGGGATAACTTGCCTGCTTGGTCACCGTGGCTCCGGCCGTGGCCACCACCGCGAGATTCGTCGGCGCCGTCACCGTCAGATTGGTCGGATTGCCGATGACCGTGACTTGCATCGTCACGTCAACCGTGGGCAGACTCGCTTGCGAGCCGATCATCAGGTAAGGAGACGTCGTGATGCGCGTGGTCGTGGCAATGCCGGAGGCACTCACCACCACCAGTTTGGGCCCGTTGCCGGCGGCATTTTCGCTGCTGCCGAAGATGACAGTGTCATTGGGCAGTTTGGCAATGTTGTAGCGCAGCAGGAAACCGTTGGTTGCCGCCGCGCCGGGCGCGACAAGGGAGTTGCTGATGGCCCCGGTCACATTCCAGGTGTAGGAACCATTGGCCGTCCCCACGCTGTTGGTGCGCTCACCTGCGGCGACAAAATCACCCCCGGGAGTTTTCCAGCTCACGCCCGTCTTGCGCTTGTTCCAACTGGCCTCACCGTTGGCATTGTTGAGGGTGTTTTCCGTCCAGTCGTTGGTCAGCCGATGGATCGAGATATTTCTGGCGGCCGTCGCCGTGCCACCAATTTTCGTGAGGACCAAGTTGGCGCTCACAATGGTCGTATTGGTCGGCAGCGCCGACAGATCGAAGCGCACCAGCGTCCTTTTCTCGTGGCCGGCATCACCACTGACAACCAGGTTGGTGGCACCGCCATAGTTTTTATTGTTGTTCGATTTATCAATGTAAGTATCCAGCGTGTTGGTGGTCGCGCTAAAAGTATTGGTCACGATTCCGTTGACCAGTCCCGGGATGTCGGCGGTGTTCGTGCCTAGGTTCCACACCAGCGGATCGGGCCCGCTGCTCAACGCCGGGCTGGCGCTCGCCGCCTTGTAGCTCGTGTTGGGCGGCAGATAGTCCGTAATCTGGACGCCCGACAAAAGAAACTGGTTGGTATAGTCAGCCATCTTGAGCTGGTAATCAATCTGGTCGCCGGCTTGAACCGGGCCGGGCGAGTTCGTCCAACTGGCCGTCTTGTAAAGCGCCGGGCCGGTGGCCGGCAGGATGTTGACCACTTCCGCGTCAAAGGCGCTACGATTGCAACTGTCGTTGACGAGCACCCGGAGAACGGAGGCTCCGGCGGACGCATTCAACGGCGCGGTATAAGTGGTGTTGGTCGCGGTCGCATCGCCGAAGGTTCCGCCGACGCTGCTGACCCAGAGGATCGAATGCGGCCCGCCCCGGCCGGTGACCGTGGCACTGACATTCACGGTTTCGCCGGCATGAATCAAGTCCGGCACGTTGACGGTGACTCTCGGACGCCGTTCGATGCCGATGCTCAGCAGTTGATTGCCGAACATCCGCGCCACCGCCGTGTTTTGCGCGGTTCCATCCGCTTGAAACGAGTGGGACGTCACGTAAAGCACCGAGCCGTAAGCCGGATTGTTATAGGCCCGGCCAAAAACCACCTCCGCCGCCGCCATCGAAGGATTGGCATGCGAGATCCAGGGCTGTGCCGGACTGGCGTAAAAATTGTCGAAGACGGCCACGTTTGCCTGGGGCCCCCAGCCGTTGCCGTCGGGCACATAGATTTCCTCGGAACCGCCCTGCAACGCGAGATCCACCTTGCCCATGAACTGCATGAGCGGGTCCGCCCAGATGGCCGGAGTGTTGGTGTTGTAAACAAACGGCACCGTGTTGGCATTGTTGTGACTGCCCCACGGCACGAGGGAAGTCTTGGTGAGAAAATTAAAGCCGCAATAAGTCGGCGGCGCCGCTTCCATTGCGCTCACCGAATGGCACGAGGCCCAAAACGAGCCGCCCTGCAACACGAAACTCTGAAAGGCCGCCTTGGTGGCGGCACTCCAGTTCTCCGGATCACTGTGCGGCATGGCGTAAAGATCATCGCAAACCGTCAAATTCACCGGCGACCCTAGGTGATAGGAAGAGGCCGGCACTTCCGCGGGGGTGTAAAAGGCTTTGATCAGCAGGCTCCCGTTTTGCGAGTCCAGCAAGGTGTTCGGAAAGGAAGTGATGTCGTTGTAAATCGGAGCGGTGAAGCCGTTGGTGATCGGCCCGTCCACCACCACGCCCTTGGCCCGCCAGAGGGCGATGACGTTCGTCACCGACGCAGTCACCTGCTCCGCCGCAATGATGAAGGGTCCGCCGCGATACGTTTTGCCGTTCGCCGCGAAGTCAGCGCCTTCAATGGTGACGGCCGGATTCTTGTCCGTGATTTTGTTGGGATTGATGGCCCAATAAACGGGGACCAGATTGTTCACCACCAGATCGTAAATCATGCCATACGGCTTCAAAGCATTGGCTGGTGTCTGCGGCAGCTGGCCCATGTCGATGATGTAAGCGCCCGGCGCAAAAACCATGTCGGCGGCCAGCAGCTTCGGGGTCACGGCCAGGCCAATGAGCGCGCCCGTCACGACCAAGGGCAGGTATAACAATCGTTTTAAGCCACACTTCATGTTCATAATTTTTTAAGCGAAACCCTGATACAATCTGATTGCGGCCTCATCGCAGTTCCCATGCCGCGCTGACAAAAAAGAGGAAAACTGCCACTGCCCTTTGGGGAAGTCGCTCGCGAATCTCCCCTTGCAGCGATGGGAAAATGGGGGAAACCACCACGAAGCAACCCCTCCCCACACGTAGTTGCTGCCGGATTACGCTGACTCCAAAGGCCTGATGGTGGCGACGCCCAAATACATACAGCCGCGTAAGCCGGGTGCGCCAAAAGTGGACAGCCGGTTTTTTTCTGCCCCATGCCCGTCGCAATTACTTGTCCGAGGAAGCTCTTTTGCTAGGCTCACCGCAATGAAACG
>Ga0247670_1000170_pt1 | contig 20184 bp, 14 predicted proteins | sample CNK11_metaG_FD_183042 | JGI IMG/M metagenome (GOLD analysis project Ga0247670, IMG submission 183042) | Soil microbial communities from Purdue University Martell Research Forest, Indiana, United States - CNK11 | ecosystem: Environmental > Terrestrial > Soil > Temperate forest > Bulk soil...
TGAAAGCCATGGAGAGCACCTATTTTGTGGCTTCCAATGTGACCTTGACTGCCGGCGCAAATTTCACTTCCGGCGCCAACGAGCCGATCACCGCCAACGCCAGCAATGTTCTGACGGCCAGCATGTTTAATTTGAGCTTCACCAATCAACAAGGGCAGACCTTCACCTTGTTCATCAACGGCCCGACAGATATTCCCGGCAAAGCCAAGCCGGCCGGACCGGTGACGATTTATGGCATCTTGGGATTCTTCACCGCCGCCGGCTTTGAATTCACTCCCAGCCGCTTTGAGGACATCATCTCTTACGTTCATGTGACTAATACTCTCACCCATGCGCGCAAAGGCGATCTCGCCACCAACAGTTATTCCGAACTGGTTCTGCGTTCGGGCGAAACTCTGAATACTCATGTCAGCATCGGTGACGCGGCTGGAGGCACGGTCACCCTGACGCCCATCACTGACGGTTTGTCTCCTAACTCTGGCTGGTCGGGCCTCGCCAGCGGCTTGAATGCCACGGGCAACTTTAGCTTCAGTCCCACGGTGGCTGATGCGGGAAGCAATTATTTAGTGAATCTTCAGGTTTCCAGCTCTACCGGCACCATCTACACCAATACCATTGCGGTTTATGTGCCGACCTTGGATGAACAACAAATTGCCATCAGTGAATTCCTCGCCAATCCCACGACGAACACGGGTGCGCCGTATTTCAATCCTTTGAAACGCTCGACCGATACCATTGGTATCAGCACCAATGACCAATACCTTGAAATCGAGAACCAATCCGTTAGCGACTTGGGGCCGGGAGGCTTTAAGATCGACACCGGCAATCCTGCGAAGCCTGTATTTGACGCCAACGCCGGTGCTGGAGCGACCGTTCCTTCGCTCAGTTCGCTGGTTGTCTACGGCGGCAACGCCGGCGAGGCTCCGGGGCTCGCCACGCCCGTTGCCATCTCCTCCGGTTTGTTCCTTCCAAAAACCGGCAGCGGGGTTCTGGTTCTCCGCAACGTCAAGGGAAACATCATTGACCGCGTAGTCTATGCCGAATCCGACCTGTCCACCAACGGCTCGCTGTCACGTTTCCCCGCCAACAGCAGTGCCTTCGTGCCGCAGGCCTACATCAGCACCAACCTGACGACTGCCGGGCTGCAATACGACGGCGGTTCCTGGAGTTCGCCCACGAAAGTTCCAGCCGGTGTGAACGGGGTTGGCATCTCCTATGTCAACGGCGCGGCGGTGTTCAGCTTCACGGCAAACACCAGCCAGGCTTCCACGTTGTGGAGCGCCAGTGATGTATCCGGGCCTTACTCGGTCATCTTTGGGGGAACATTCCCGACCGGAACCGGCATTTTCACCAACGTGAATCCGGCCACAATGCAGTTCTACTTCATCTCGACGCAATAGCCCTGCGATATAGAAATCAAGGGCGGCCAGCAATGGCCGCCCTTTTTTGTTTTGTCGGAGACGAGGTAACGAGACTCTGACTCGGTCTTGATTTTATTCAGGTTCGCGGACTGAAGGGGACTACTTTGAGTCTCCTTACGTCGTCTCCTGCGATACTGAAAACCTGACGGCTCAAACCACCGCCGCAATCGCATCATCCATCTCGCGCATGCCGACTTGCGGAACATTCGCTTCCCTGACACTAATGACGTCACCTAAGGTCGGTTGAATGCACGGGGCTACGATTGGGGGAAACACGCTCCTCTAATGTGGTAACAGCACAGCATTATGTCATCACCACAATCACCGCGCCGGCCGCCCGTTCCCACCCTCATCGGTTGCGTTTGGCGGCCGAAAATAAATGGTAGAGTCCTTGATATTCACTGTTATTAAAGATAGTCTTTAGCCAAGGAAAAGAACGGGATTCGAGCCAAGCTGATTTGGTTCAACGATTCAAAACTATGAACATATCGGTATCATCAAGGCCATCGCACAAGGCTTTCACTCTCATCGAACTCTTGGTCGTCATCGCCATCATCGCGATCCTCGCGGCCATGCTGTTGCCGGCGCTCGCCAAGGCAAAGCAAAAAGCGCAACAAGCCTCCTGTCTTTCCAGCATGAGGCAGTGGGGATTATCCATCCAAATGTATGCCGGGGATAATGGCGATAAAATACCGTATGACGGCAACCCTTCCGCCGGTTCTTATCCTACTGCCGGCCCTGCCTACCCCAATGACGGAACGCCAGACGACCCCTTTGCCTGGTTCAATGTTTTGCCGCCCTTGTTGGGCGAGAAGCCGTTCACCTTCTACAACCAACAAACACCAAACGTTCCTATAAACAAGTTTCCTCCATTTAATTTTACTCCTCCAACTGGCTACGCGGCTGCCAGTAAAATTTGGGCATGTCCCGGTGCCAATATGTCCGTAGCCACGGTGCAGAACGTCTTGTCGGGCGGTGGTGCGGCTGGTTTTTGGAGTTACGCCATGAATATTGACTTGGCGCGGTCTGCGACTACCACTCAAAATATTAAAAACGGCAACTTAGTGGTTCAACCCAAATTGACGAATCTGCAAAAGCCCTCGGCAACGGTGTTCTTGTTTGACATCGTTTTTGATCCGGTCACCGAAGTTGCCAACAGCTCGCCAACATTTAACTCAGTCAACCCGTGCGGTCGCCAAAACAGTTTCGCCTGGCGTCACAGCAGAGGTGGCAGCATCAACTTTTTCGACGGCCATTGCCAATGGTTCAAGACATCGTATATCCAAACAAAGCCTCCCTACGGAACCAGCATTGCTTCCGCCGGCCCTGAGGGGGAACCTTTGCTGCCAGACGTGATCTGGAGTCCGGCCTGGCGAGCCATCGCTCCTTGATTTTAAAAATCATCTCCTTCCCGGGCGGCTGGCAATGGCCGCCCTTTTTTGTTTTGTAGGAGACGAGGTGACGAGACTCTGACTCTTCTTGTTTTGGTTTTGTTCAGGTTTGTAGTTCAAGAGGAACTGATTTGAGTCTCCTCACGTCGTCTCCTACGATTTTTAAACCACCGCCGCAACCGCGTCGCCCATCTCGCGGGTGCCGACTTGCGGAACATTCACTCCCTAACACTAAAGACGTCGCTTTACGTCGGTTGAATGCGCGGTGTTACGATTGCGGGAGACACGCTCCTCTAATGTGGTAGCAGCACAGCATTATGTCATCACCACAATCACAGCGCCGGCCGCCGGTTCCCAGCCTCATCGGTTGCGCTTGGCGGCCGAAAATAAATGTTAGAATCCTTGATATTCGCTTTTATTGGAAATAGTCTTTAGCCAAGGAAAAGAACGGAATGCGAGCCAGACTAATTTGGTTCAACGATTCAATACTATGAACATATCGGGATCATCAAGGCCATCGTACAAGGCTGTCAGGCGAACCCTTGAATCTTTTAGAAACAAAATGAAACACTGAACGCGAAAAAATACCGAGGCCGGGTAAACAAGGAGAAAATCGAAACAAACTGCAGTCACCAAACAAACCATCACTCATCAACCATTATATTCTTATTTATGTTAGTCACATTTTCAAAATCTGAAACCTTCCCGCCGCGGCAAAGCCAGGCGCCGGCGGCGCAACCGTTTTCCACTTGCTTTAAATGGGCAAACGTTGTGGCGATGCTGGTTCTTTCCGGCTTTCTGGCGACGAATGCACATGCCGCTTCGATTGCGGCTTGGGACTTTACCGGCGAGAACACATTGGCCACCTCGACCGCAGATTCGTCTGACTTGCATCTGACCAATGCTCCTGTGCTCACCCGCGGATCCGGTGCAGCAGCCAGCGCGGGGGCCAACTCTTTTAGAACCGTAGGGTTCAAAAATGAAGGCATATCAACGGCCAGCAATGACTACTTCCAGGTGACTTTCACCGCTACGAACGGATACACATTGTCCTTGAGCACCATTGATGCGCATTTTGCCGGAACGTCGACTTTTTTTGCATCGCCCGGAGTTACCAGCCAGTTCGCTTACAGTTTGGATGGAACTACTTTTACTTTGATTGGATCACCGGTTCAATCAACCTCATTAACCATGCCGCAAGTCTCGCTTTCCGGCATCAGTGCGCTTCAGAATGTCCCGGCGGGAACGACGGTCTATATCCGTTACTACGCAAGCGGTCAGACCACAACTGGGGGTTGGGGCTTTAATTCGCCAAGCGCGGGCAGTCTTGGCTTGGATTTTGGCGGCGCTGTCAACCCGCTTGTGCCATCCGCTCCCACGGCAAATGCCGCCTCGGCCATTACGAGCACCAGTTTCAGCGCAAATTGGTCCGCCGCCGCCACTGCAACGGGTTATCAGTTGGATGTTGCCACAGACAGCGGGTTCACCGCGTTTGTGCCGGGCTTCAACAATCTCGATGTGGGAAACGTGCTGACGGCGACGGTAGCGGGATTGAGCGCGAATACCGCTTATCATTATCGGGTTCGAGCCTACAATGCCGGCGGCACCAGCGGCAATTCCTCCACCATTGACGTCACGACCTCCAGCACCGCCACGCCAAAAATCACGGTCACACTACCTGGTCAGCTTTCGGCCAATTCGGGCACTCCTTCCGATGAGACGGCAGGAACCGCTTTCAATGTCACGCTTACGGCCACAACCGATGGCACGGCTGTTAACTCAAGTTACAATGGTGTCAAGAACATCACGTTCAGCGGCCCGACCGGCAGCCCCACCTATCCGTCAACCGTCACTTTTAGCAGCGGCGTCGGAACGGCAAACATTACCTTGACCAAGGTCGAGACTCCGACGTTGACGGCGACCGACGGAACCATCGCCGGCACCCCCAGTTCCAGTTTTACGGTGAACCCGGGCGCGATTGACCATTATCTTGTCACTGCTGCCGCAGCTCAAGTCATTGGGGCGGCGTTCAACGTCAACGTGACGGCCAAGGACGTTTACGAAAACATCGTGACCACCGATAGTTCCACTTCCGTAACGATGAACAGCGGTTCCGGCAATGTTGGATTTGCCGTGAATCCGGTCACGCTGGCCAGCGGAACCGTGATTGCCAGTGCCGCGGACGGCACACTGGAAACCACGACGATTACCGCAACGGATGGAAATTCCAAGACCGGGACTTCGGGTAGTATCGTCATCAATCCAGCTCCCCAATACCGCAGCAAACAAAACGGCAACTGGGGTGATTTCACCACCTGGCAGGTGAATTCCGGCAGTGGCTTTGTGGATGCGACCATCGGTCAAACGCCCGATAGTAGTTCCGCCGACACCATTGAGATTCGGAGCCCGCATGTGGTTACGGTGGCGGCGCCCGTGACCGTGGATCAGGTGACCGTGGATGTCGGAGCCCAAATCACCACCACGGCGGTGCTGACGGTCACCAACGGCACGGGCACGGACCTGGATGTGTTCGGCACCTTGAACAGCTCGGCGAGTCTATTTTTGACGAATTCGCCGGCGATCGTTTTTGAAACCGGCGGCAAGTATCAGCATAACTTTACCACGGCCGGCACGATTCCGAAGGCCACATGGAACATCGGTTCGACTTGCGAAATTGACAACCAAACCAGCGGTAACACCCCGGGTGGATTGGCGCAAGTGTTCTATAATTTCACCTGGAACTGTCCAAGCCAAGGGGCCAACATCAGCATGGGCGGAGGATTGACCAACGTTAGTGGCGACTTGACCATCCTCAGCACCGGCACGAAGGAATTCAGATTCGGAGCGGGCACCAGTCCGACCATCACCATCGGTGGAAATTGGTTGGTGCAAGGCGGAACCAACGTGACCTCCACCGGTGCGGGTTCGCCCACCATCAACCTGGCCGGCAACTTGGTGGTATCCGGCGGCGGGCTGAACTTGGGGAGCGGCGCGGGCACCACCACGATCAATGCCGCCAACAATGTTTCCGTGACCGGTGGGTCACTTACCCTGGGAACAGGGACTGGCAACTTCAATTTTGCCAAAGCCGGCACGCAAACCTTCACCGGCGGCGGCACGATCAGCGGCGCAATCAATTGGACGGTCAATGACGGTTCCACCTTGGACACGGGCGCGAGCACCGTCGGTGGCACAGGAACCTTCACCGTGAGCGGCAACGGCACCATCATCGGCAACGGCACCATTGACAGCACCACGGCCACCATCAACGGCACCCTGTCGCCCGGCACCAGCTCCACCATTGGCACGCTGACGTTTGCGAACGCACCGACCTTCTCCAGCACGAGCACGAACCACATGAAGCTCAACCGCAATGGCGGCACCCCGTTGGCGGATAAAGTCGTCGCATCCAGTGGGGCGTTAAATTACGCCGGCGCACTGGTGGTGGCCAACATCGGCACGGCCTTGCAGGTCAACGATACCTTCACGCTGTTCACCGCCAGCTCATATAATAATCCGTTCGACACCTCTGCTCTGCCGACCGGTTATACTTGGGATACGAGCCCCCTAACCACCAGCGGGGCGATCACCGTCACGGCGGTTGCTGGCGGCGCACCGGCCTTGAACCTGAGCGCTTCGGGTGGCATCCTCACCTTCAACTGGACGGATCCATCGTTTAGCTTGCAGTCGTCAACCAACGTGGCTGGTCCGTATGCAACCATTCCCGGTGCGGTTACCGGGTTTACCACCAACGCAGCCTTGAGCATAGTGCGCAATCAGTTCTTCCGTCTCTCGAACTGATCCATCAACGAAAAATCCAAGGGCGGCCAGCAATGGCCGCCCTTTTATTTTGTAGGAGACGAGGTGACGAGACTCTGACTCTTCTTGTTTTGGTTTTGTTCAGGTTCGTAGTCTAAGAGGAACTGATTTGAGTCTCCTCACGTCGTCTCCTACGGTCTTGATACGCCTCCGCTCAAACCACCGCCGCGATCGCATCGCCCATCTCGCGCGTGCCGACTTTGCGCGCATTCGCTTCGCTGGAGCTGAAGATGTCGCCAGTGCGGTGGCCGGATTCGATGGCGTGCTGCACGGCGCTTTCAATCGCTGCCGCCGCCTCGTTCAGACCAAAACTATGCCGCAGCATCAGCGCGCTCGACAGGATCTGCGCGATGGGGTTCGCCAGATTTTTTCCGGCGATGTCCGGCGCGGTGCCGCCCGCTGGTTCGTAAAGGCCGAACGTGATTTCGCCGCTCGTCGCCCCCAGACTTGCGCTGGGCAACATTCCCAGTGAACCGCCAAGTGCCGCCGCTTCGTCGCTCAGGATGTCGCCAAACATGTTTTCGCACAGCATCACGTCGAACTGCGTCGGACGCAGCATGAGCTGCATGGCGCCGTTGTCCACGAACATGTGTTCCAGCGTCACGTCCGGATAATTTTTGCCCACGCGCGTCACGACTTCGCGCCACAGGATGCCGTTCTCCAGCACGTTCGCCTTGTCGATGCTCGTCAGTTTCTTCCGGCGCAATTGCGCGGCCTTGAAGCCGACGTGCGCGATGCGTTCGATCTCCGGCGTGGTGTAAACCATCGTGTCCGTCGCGCGGAAATTGCCGCCGCCAAGATCCTCGGTCTTTTTCGGCTGGCCGAAATACATGCCGCCGGTGAGTTCGCGCACGACCAGGATGTCAATGCCGTCGCCCTGGCGTTCCTTCGCCAACGGGCACGCGTGCGCGAGGGCTTTCGGCAAATTGACCGGACGCAGGTTGGCGAACAAACTGAATTCTTTGCGCAGGCGCAGCAGCGCGGCGCGTTCAGGACGTTCCTCTTTCGGAATCGTCGGATCGCGGTCGGGCAGGCCCACGGAGCCGAACAGGATGGCATCCGATTTTTTGCAGAGCGCGAGGGTGATGTCCGGCAGCGCTTTTTTGGCGAAGTCAATGCCCGCCCAGCCGACGGGCGCCTCGGTGATGGCGAGCTTGAATTTGAATTTCGATTCGGTGACGCGGAGGACCTTGATGGCTTCGCGCATGACTTCCGGGCCGATGCCGTCGCCCGCGAGTGCTGCGATGTTGAATGTTTTCATTAAATAGGAACGCAGAGTCTAATTTTTTACGGCGCGCTGACAATCATAAATCGGACGAAATTGAATGCGATAAACGCAGAGGCGCAGAGAACGCGGAGAAACGCAGAGCTGCTAAACCGATGAAGAAAACACGGGTGGGTAAATATCCGGCTCCATCTCGGCGCCTCTTTGCGGACTCTGCGCCTCTGCGTTTCGCGGTTTTGCGTGGAATGGGGAGTTTAATCTTTCACCGGCGCGTTCGTGGCGCGGACGGACTCCCGCCACGGCTGCTGGTTTTTATAGAGTTCCAGATGGTGGCGGATGGATTCGAGGCTTTTTAGTTTCGCCCGGTCGGCAATTTTGTGTCCATTCCAACATCCAGCCTCCGGGTGAAATAGAGAGGTTCGGCAATGCCTGGTCTCTTTTGTGGGTTTCGTGGGTTCAACGGCTGTTTCCAGGTTCATTGGCGGCGAGGATGTGGGCGGCGGGATTGAGGCCGGAGCATTCGCAGTCGGCCATGTGCGAGAGCCAGGTGAGCGGATGCCAGTTGCCGGCGTGGAAAGTGGTGAACGCCCAGTGGATGCCAGCCGGCTCAGGCCGTTTTGCACGATGCGGTTGTTGACGACATAGTCATCATCGTCGTAATGCAAAAAATTCGTGGCGGGTGTCCGGCAGATAGACAGCCAGCATAACCAAGGCAAGCAGCAGGGCGACGAGGCGCGGACGCGACAGGGCGACACGATTAAAGGATTTCGAACCACTGGCAAAGGCTGTTCTTGCCAATTGAGTCTTCCGCTGAACGCAGTGCCATGATCTTATGCCCGGCAAAATGCACGAGGCGCATTGCCAGGGAAAATAAAAAGCGCGGCAACCTTTCGGCTGCCGCGCATGACTCAAACAAGCCCGAGCTTATTTGGGGAAGTTAAAAGCCGGGTTGGCAACCGAGTTGGTCGCGTTTTGCAGGTAGGTGTGCAATCCGGAAATGGTGGCGGATTGGACGCTGCCATCAGCCAGGCCAAGGTTGCCGGACTTCTGGTGAAAATCATTCTGTGTCCAAGCCCATGCGTTAATAGCTTGCCCGGATGCAGTTGTGTTGTAGACCGCCGCGATGGGATTCGCCGACGTTGTGGGGGCGGCGCTAGTAGTGGTAAACGCATAAGAAGCGGGAGCATTCGCAGCCGTGTTCGCTTGGTTGCCAATGTTGAGGTCGCCGGACATGATGGCCTGCGGGTCGGATTCCGTGGCGTCACCCGAGATGAAATAGCTGATTTTGCCGGTGCCGCCTTGAGCAGCAACCGGATAATTCGCGGTGCCCAGCACGTCGCCATAGTTGAAGTTGGTGGCCGCACCGGTATGAAAGCTGTCGGACGGGCAATAGATCACTTTCGGTGTGGACAGTTCGTTGGACATCACCATGAACACCATGCCGGGGACAAGGAACTTGGTGGCAGCGGTGGCCCCGTGCTGGACAAATTCACTGGCTCCGCCGGAAGCGCTGCTGACGGCCTGGGGGTAACGGTCGTTGTTGTCACCTTCCCAGATGCGGGTGGACAGGCCGACCTGCTTGAGATTGTTGGTGCAGCTGATTTTCTGGGCTTTGCGTTTGGCGGCGGCGAGCGCCGGCAGCAGCATGGCGGCGAGAATGGCGATGATGGCGATGACGACGAGCAGCTCGATGAGCGTGAACGCCGCTTTTGATTTGAATAGTTTTTTCATACGTTGACGGTATTTCAGTTTTTGTTTTGTTCCGGGGACAGTCGGCAAACACTAATGATTTCTTGCGCGCTGTCAATTCGGATTCTGAAACCTCTTTAGCAATGCCGGTGCCAGTCGCATGATTCGCCAAAATCCCAAGAAAACAACAGATCGGTGGCTCGCCCCGAAGCTGACGGCGTATAATTCTCACGCGTCTCGCGTGAGCTTCACGCGGTTGTTCCCGCCAAACTGGACGCAGTTTGACACAACCCCCCGGAGCGCCGGTCTCCGACCCGGCCGGCATTGAGTTTCGCCCGGAAACACGCCGGATCGGAGATCGGTGCTCCGGGGCGAGGGCAGTGCCAGATGCGCCCGCCAAACTTTGCACGCTGCAAAGACAGTTGCCCGCTTCGTGGTCCTGCGGCAAGATTGTCGGTCATGGCCGGAACCGGCGAAAAAGTAAATTCCTTGCGACTGAACCGTTTTGAAACGAAACGGCTGGCGTGGGCGTTGGCGTTGTCGCTGGCGGCGCATTTCCTGGTGTGGGGCGGTTATGAGCTTGGGAAAAAATACCACCTGTGGCAACGGTGGCATTGGCCGGAAAAATTACATCTGGCGAAGAAAAAAGTTCCGCCGCCCATCATTCAGGAATCCGAGCCAACGATGTTTCTGGACGTGGATCCGGACCAGGTTTCGCCGGACGCGCCGAAGGATGCGAAATATTATTCCGCCAAAAATTCCCGCGCGGCCAGTCCCGATGCGGATAAAGATTTGAACCAGCCGAAGCTGACCGGCAAGCAGCCCGATGTGCCAAAAGTCCGCGACGTGCCGCGCACACCCGCCACGAAACCGCAGCCCGCGCCGGAGCCTCCGTCGCCCCAGAAAGCGGAGCAGGCCGCGCCACCCAAACCGGTCGAGCAGCCGGGTGAAACAAAACTGGCGAAACTCGAGACGTCGCCGGAGAAAAAAGAAACGCCGGAAAAACCGCGCACGCTCAAGGAGGCGCGAGCCCAGTCGCAAACGTTGCGACCCAGCATGCAAATGCAGCAGGAGGGCGGGGTGACACGACGGGCGCTTTTGCCCTCATTTGATTCCAAGTCCACCGCGTTCGGCGAATACGACGCCAAGATTGTCGAGGCGATTTCCCAGCGCTGGTATGACCTGCTGGACAGCCAGAAATTTGCGCAGGATCGCACCGGCCAGGTGACGCTGCGGTTTCATTTGAACTCCAACGGCACGATCTCCGACATGACCGTCATGAAGAACACCGTCGGCGATCTGCTCAGTTACGTCTGCCAGTCGGCGGTGACGGATCCCGCGCCGTTCGAGGTGTGGCCATCCGACATGCGGCGGGCGATCGGTGCGAATTTTCGGGAAATCACCTTCACCTTTTACTATTATTAAAAAAGTGCCGCACGTTGCGGCCGAAAAAATTTATGGATCTGCTCATTTATTCGTTGCTGGCGCTGACCTCGGTGGTCGGGCTGGCGTTTATCGTGGAACGTTCGCTGGCCTTGCGCTGGGGCAAAGTGGTGCCACCCGCCATCACTGAAGCGCTGGCCGCGTGCCGGACGCGCAGCGACGTGGACGTCCTGCGCCGCGTCTGCGCGCTAAAACCATCGGCTCTGGGACGCCTGCTGACACTGGGGGCGGATCACCTCGACTGGCCGAAGGCGGACAACGTGGACACCATCCAGTCCGCCGCGCGCCATGAAATCGTCCGACTCGAGCGCGGGATTGTCGTGCTGGAGATCATCGTGGGCATCGCGCCGCTGCTCGGTCTGGTCGGCACGATCGCGGGCATGATGACCGTGTTCAGCGATCTCGGGCAGGCGGGTTTGAACGACGCGGCGAAACTGGCGCAGGGCATCGCGCTGATCCTGCGCGCCACGCTCATCGGCCTGCTCATCGCCATTCCGGCACTGATCGCCTGGAGTTATTTCAGCAAAAAAGTCGAGGTGCTCGCCGTCGAGATGGAGGCGCTGTGCGACGATTTCATCCGCCGGCAATATGCGGAGGCAGCGTCTGGGGTCTCGGGGCTGGGGTCCCGGGCTCCAAACCGTGGATCGCAGACTGCCCCGGACGCCAAACCCTAGACGCCAAACCCTAGACGCCAAACCCCATCCCCCAGCCACCATGCACTTCCACGTCCGCAAACGCCGCAACACGCCGACGGTCATCATCGTCGCGCTGGTGGACGTGCTCGTGGTGCTGCTGATCTTTCTGATGGTCACGACCACGTTCAAACAGCAGCCCACGCTCAAGCTGGCGTTGCCGGAATCCACCGCGGCCCAGAAATCCGGCGTGACCACCAACGAACCGCCGTTCCTCATCAGCATCACCTCGAACGCCGTGGTCGTCCTGGACAAGACGCCGATTCCGTTCGACAGCCTCAAGGCACGGTTGCAGTCGGAGATCGCCAAGAATCCACAACTCCGGATCGCCATCAACGCGGACCGGAACGCGCCGTTCTACCGGATCGTGAACGTGATGGACCTCGCCAAGGAACTGAAGATCAAATCCGTCAGCGCCTCCACGGCGGCGGCGAAGGACGCGACCAAGCCGTGACCAAGCGTTGCCGTAGCGGCTTTCGGGAGAAAGCCGCCATTTGAAATGTAGCGTCGAGTCTGTGATTTGACCGGGTTGAGCCACAGGCTCAACCTTACAACCCTGTTATTTGACTCATTCAAAATGCGGCGCTCTGCCGAGACGCCGCCACGCCAACGACGAAGCCGCAAGCGAAACGCAACGCGAATCGGCTTGGAAAAGATCTGAAGCTGTGGTTTGGTTGGTGAGACAAACGGAGACAAGACAACCATGAAACCTGTCAAAACTCTCCTGCCGGTTACGGCCATGCTCGTGCTGGCTAATTTTGCGTTTGCCCAAACGTGGACGCTGACCAGTGCGCCCACCAACACGTGGACGTCCGTCGCCAGCTCGGCGGATGGCAGCAGGTTGGTGGCCGTGGCGGGCGGCCAATTCTACAATGGTCCGATTTACACTTCGACCAATGCGGGTGCCAGCTGGTTTTCCAACGCCGCACCGGTGACGCACTGGAATTCCGTCGCGTCCTCGGCTGATGGCAACGCGCTGGCGGCGGTCGTCTATGGCGGCGGGATTTACACCTCAACCAATGCCGGGGCGACTTGGGGGACCAATAACATTTCCAATCTCAACTGGCAGGCGATCGTTTCTTCCGCCGATGGATTAAAACTGGCGGCAGTATATTTTAACAATCGCGTTTTCCTTTCGACGAATGGCGGGGGTAACTGGGTTTCCAATGCCACCTCGACTGCGGATCTGGGGCGACTGGCCGCATCTGCCGCCGGAACCCGGTTGATAGCCGGCAACAATGTCGGCCTGACGGTCGCCTCGACCAATTCAGGGGCGACCTGGATTTCGAGAGGCGCGCTCAGCGGCAGTGTCGCTTCTTTGGCGTCCTCGGCAGATGGCATCAAGTTGATCGCCGTTTCTTCCGCCGCGCCCGGGCCGAGGGTTTATACTTCAACCAACGCGGGTATTACCTGGGTGTCCAACGGTGTGCCCAGCCGGAGTGACTGGTCTGCGTGCGCCTCTTCGGCCGACGGCAGCAGGCTGGCAGCCGTGGGACAGAAAGGGGTGATTTATACCTCGACGGATTCAGGCCAGACCTGGATTTCCAACAGCGTGCCCGGCTTGTTTTGGTCAGCCATAGCCTCGTCGGCGGATGGCAGCCAACTCGTCGCAGTGTCGGCCAATGGCGGGATTTGGATTGGGCAGACCGCTGCGGCACCAAAGTTGAATATGACATTTGCCAAACCTCAATTTACTTTTTCCTGGACGGTGCCGGTCACCAATTGCTTTCTGCAACAAAGCTCCAACCTTGTTTCGTGGTTGGACGTGACCAATGCACCCGGGCTGAACCTCACCAGCTTGCAAAATGAAGTGACGCTCTCGCCGTCCAATCGCAGCGGCTTCTACCGGCTCAAGACGCCGTGAATTAATTGCGCAGGAGCCGACGTGAGGAGAATCCCGCGACAGGTGGCCGGACCTCGCCGCCATGACGCGATCGGAGCGCCGGGCACCGTCTCGGCTCGTTGCCTGTTCGGGTTTGAAACTGGCCGAGACGGTGCTCGGCGCTCCCGCGTCATGGATAGGCATCACTTCGAAAACGGAAACAGTGTTAACCTCCGCCTCATCCCGGCCTTCCCCCGGGAAGAGGAAGAAGTCTCCGCCCTCTTATCGAAAAATCTCCCCAGCAGCCGGTGCGTTGGAAAAAAGACCAGGGCCGGTAACGCGATCAGCAGAAATGCCAGCCACGCCCAACCCGGCATCCACGTTTGCGGTGCCGCGTCGCTGAAACCATACACGTAATCGATGTTCACCGGTGCCAGCGGATTGACGGGATGCGCCCCGGCGGCCGGCAGGAAAAAATAACTGATGAGCATGGCGGTCCACGCCACCGCGGTCCAGGCAGGCAACGCGCGACGGTCATAGCCCAGCCGGGCGACAAGAAACAACAGCAGGAACGGCAGCCAGCCGTGGAAAAAGGAAAGGCCGCGCAAAAACAACGGACGGCTCGCATCGAACATGTAATCCGTCATGCCGATGAACTTGACGCCGGCGAGATGCGCCACAAAATCGCCGCACCAAAGGACGAGTTGCGGCAGAATGATGCCGACGGCGGCCGTGCTGGCCATGAGCCGGTTTTCCAGCCATACCGCGGCCAGTGTGAAAAACAGCGCCAGGTCGCAGAAATATAAAAAGTTTGTGGGGCCGTATTTGCTCCAATAAACGGGCACCAGCACGGCCATGAATGCCGTGAATCCCAGTTTAATCGCAACTGGAATATGGCCGGCACGGCCAGCAACGCTTACGGTCAGGTTTGGATTCTGATTTGTCGGTGACTTGTCATTTGTCATGCGCCGACCATAGCCACAGTCGGCTCGATGGCGTGAATCGAAAAACCTGAAGTGACATTGATCCAACCGATGCCACGCCCCAGCGCGCATGGCCGCGGCGGCGGGCAATCTGACGGAGATATCCTTTACCCCTTCTTTTTATACATCTGCTCCGGCGTGAGCAATTGCTTCTCGGTGGTCTTGAAGGTCTCGCCGTTGCCTTCGATGGAGCGGAAGAAACAGGAATTGTAACCCTCGTGACAGGCCGGGCCGTTTTGCTCGACCTGGATCAGCAGCGTGTCGCCGTCGCAATCGAACGCGACGTCTTTCACGGTCTGGGTGTTGCCGCTTTCCTCGCCCTTCATCCAGTATTTCTGGCGCGAGCGGCTCCAGAAGTGCGTCTTGCCGGTCTTGATGGTGTCTTCCAGTGAGGCGCGGTTCATCCACGCCATCATCACCACGCGTCCGGTCTTCTGTTCCTGGACGATCGCGGGGATCAGGCCGTTGGCGTCAAATTTCAATTTATCGTAGAAACTCATAATCGGATATTTAACCACCAAGGCGCGATGACACAAAGTTCAATTTCTTGAGACGGAGCGCTGCGTGTGCGGTCACCGCAACCCCGCCCGTAACTCACGCCCGCGGATGAAACTTCCGGTGGATCTCCCGCAGCCGGTTGCCGGTGACGTGCGTATAGACCTCCGTCGTGCTGATGTTCGCATGACCCAGCAGTTCCTGGATCACGCGCAAGTCCGCGCCGTGTTCCAGCAGATGCGTCGCGAAGCTGTGCCGCAGCATGTGCGGCGTGATGTTGCGCTCCACGCCCGCGCGCCGGACGCGATTCTTGATGTGCAACCACAAGGTCGGTGCCGCGAAGGGTGTGCCGCGTTGGGTGAGAAAAACATTCGCCGGGGATTTCGGTGTGACGAGTTTGGGACGTCCCGCCTCGAGGAAACGATTCAACGCGGCCACGGCCGTTCTGCCCACCGGCACGACGCGCTCCTTGTTGCCCTTGCCGATGACGTTGATGAAGCCGGCGTCCAGATGCAGCTGTTCCAGGCGCAGATTTTTCAATTCAGACAGCCGCAAGCCGGAAGCGTAGCCCAGTTCCAAAATCGCCTGATCACACAAACTTTCCGGCCTCTCGGGCACTTCCGGCGTGAGCAACTTGGTGATTTCGTCGTGGCTCAGGGCTTTGGGCAATCGCTTCCAGCGGCGTGGCAGCGAAAGGTTTTCCGCGAGATTCGCCGGCAACAACTTTTCGTTCTCGGCAAACTTGTAAAATGCCCGAAGCGCCGCGATTTCCAGATACACACTCTCGCCGCTCAAGCGGCCTCCGGCCACCCTCTCCGCTTCGAGGGGAGAGGGACGGGGTGAGGGGTCGGCGGCGTTGTCTGCCTGGCTCGCTGCGAACTTTCCGCGTCCCCGCCCCACCGGCAGCAGATTCCGGGCGCGCTCATGTTGCAGGAACGCCATGAGATGTTTCAGCTCAACCGATTTCCAATCCGCGAGGTGCTGCTGCGCCGCCCAATCGGTGAATTTGCCGAGCAACGCGGCGTATGTCCTGGCCGTGTTGTCCGACTGCCCGCGTTCGTGGCGCAGGTATTGCAGAAAATCTTCAACGAGCGTTTGCATTAAAAATTATCTGCCAAGCTCGCGCCGCCGTTCCCGCAACCAGCGGGGGTGGCGTGCCCCGTGATGGATGGCCAGCACCCACACTTCCTCGCCAACGACGAGATGGAAGATTCCATATCGGGGAATCGCCGCAATCGGACGCACCGGACATCGGCAAAGCGAACGGAATAAATCAGGGGATTTTCGGCCAGTGCGGCAATGGCTGCATCTACGTCGTCGAAAAAGGCGTCGCCCAATCCCGGCTGCTGCTCGTCATACCAAGCCGCCGCCTTGAGTGCATCGGCGTCAGCGGGTCTGAGCTTTCTGACGGCGAATTTCATTTAGTTGCGCCCGCAGACGCTCCGTTGTTCCATCCCATGGTTCCAGCAGTTCCGGATGCGCCAGCGCCACCTCGCGGCGGCGAAGTATTTCCGCCTGCACGTCCGGGTGAATCTCACCTTCCACGCCGCCCACCAACTCGTCTTCGTGTTCGTAAAACCAGTCGGCGAACTGACGGCGTTCATCCGGCGGCAGCTTCAACAAACTGGCTTCAATCTGTTCCACGCTCATGGCTCAAACTTTACTGCGCCCCGCGTGGATTGCGAATAAAAAGTGGCCGGCGTTGGCACATCAGGAGAATAACGACAGTTGCGTGCCGCCGGCACGACGAAATGCCGCCGTGGAAAGTTCGCCACCTTCATTCTCAATGCCCGCCTTGCGCCGAGCGACCTCGAACATCTGCGCGATTTGCTGCGCGAAAATCCCTTCGCCGCTGAAGCGCTTGCCCCATTGCGCGTCATACAATTTCCCGCCGTGCATCGCGCGCAGCCGGTTCAACACCTTTTCCTTCCGGTCCGGGAAATGTGTCGCCAGCCACTTTTCAAACAACGGCGCGACGGCATGCGGCAACCGCACGACCGTGTAACCGGCAGAGGTGGCGCCGGCTTCCGCCGCCGCCTTGAGAATCGCCGGCATCTCGTGATCGGTCAGGCCGGGAATGATCGGCGCGACGTTCACGCCCACGGGAATTCCGGCTGCCGACAGTTCACGAATCGCCGCCAGCCGTGCCGCCGGTGGCGACGTGCGTGGCTCCATGACCCTGCGCAATTCCACATCCAGCGTGGTGATGGAAAGCAGAACCCCGACGGCATGATGCCGTGCCAGTTCGAACAACAAATCAATATCCCGCGTCACCAGATGATTTTTTGTGACGATGAATAGCGGGTTGCGGAATTCGGTCAGCACTTCGAGACAGCGGCGCGTCAGTTTTAATTTCCGCTCCACCGGCTGGTAACAATCCGTCACGCCGCTCAGAAAGATGACCTGCGGCTGCCACTTCGGCGAGGACAGCTCTTTCCGCAAGAGCTCCGGCGCATCCTCCTTGACCATGATTTTGCTCTCGAAATCAAGCCCGGCGGAAAATCCGAGATATTCGTGAAACGGTCGCGCGTAACAGTAAATACAGCCGTGCTCGCAGCCGCGATACGGATTCAGGCTCGTCTGAAAACCGATGTCCGGGCTGTCGTTGCGGCTGATGACGGTCTGGCTGTGGTCCTTGAAAAACTGCGTGCGCGGTCCCGGGCCACCCTCCGTGTCCGCGTCCGGATTCCAGTCCGCGTCCGGTTCGAGATGAATTTTCTCGAACCGGTTCGGCGGATTTTCTGCCGCGCCGCGATGCGCCGAAATCAATTTCTCCGCTTGCACGAAATGATTTTAGCACAGGAAAAATGAAGGTGCGAAAGGAATCAAATTCATTGGTTAAAAACGTCCGCCCTCACCTGTGTCCTCTCCCCCGGGAGAGGATTTCACCCATCCCGTTTTTCGTCGATGCTGACCAACCTCCGGCCAATCCAGGCGTGAGTTTTCCCGAACAGCGGGGAACGTGAAAACCATCTCCGTGGGGAGAAGGGTGAGGGAGGTCGTCAATCAAAAATCACGGCGGAGGCAATACGAAAAAACAACCTGCTCACCGTTGAACGTGGCCGGTGGTCACCCGTTCCTCAAGAACACTTTTCCCGGCAGTTGTTTCACCAATCGTTTCATTTCCAGGCTGAACAACGCCACGGAAACCGCCGAACTGGGCAGGCCGCATTTGCGGATCACTTCGTCAATGGCCAGCTCCTCCTTGCCCAATGAATCAAAGACCAGCTTTTCGTTCTCGCTCAATTCCAGTGCGGGCAACACGCCCGTGCCGCCGGGCGATGACGGACGGTTGCTGGCGGGAAACAAATACTCGAACTCGCTCAGGATATCCTCGACGCCTTCGCACAGCTTGGCCCCTTTTTTAATGAGATCGTGACAGCCTTTGCTGCGGGGGGAATCGATCCGCCCCGGCACCGCGAACACCTGGCGCCCGTATTCCGTCGCGAAGTTCGCGGTGATCAGCGCGCCGCTGGAAAGGCTGGCTTCGACGACCACGGTGCCGAGCGTCATGCCCGCCACGATCCGGTTGCGGATGGGGAAACTCTGCTTGTCCGCCGACCGGTTGAAGGGAAATTGCGTGAGGATCGCGCCGTTGGCCGCGATGCGCTCGTAAAGCTCGTTGTTCTCCGGCGGGAAAATCAAATTGATGCCCGTGCCCAGCACCGCGACCGTCCGGCCCTTCGCGCTCAACGCGCCCTGATGCGCCGCCGTGTCAATGCCGCGCGCCCCGCCGCTCACCACCGTCACGCCCACGTAGGCGAGCTGATATGCCAGCTTGCGCGCCGTCTCGATCCCGTAATGCGTCGTCTGTCGCGAGCCGACCAGCGCCACGGCGTTCTTGTCCTTCGCGGTCAATCCGCCTTTGACGTAGAGAGCGAGGGGCGGATCGTAAATCTCGCGGAGCGACGCGGGATATTGTTCATCGCTCTGAATCAAGACGTGACAGCCGAAATCCGTGATGCGTTTCAATTCACCCGCGAGGTCCACGGATTTTTCCCAACCGGCGATGGCGTCAGCGACCTCCTCGCCGATGTTGCGGACGTGGAGCAGTTGCGACTTGGACGCGGACAGGATGGCGGGCGCGTCGCCGAAATGTTCCAGCAGCGTGCGGGTGCGCACCGGCCCGACGCCTTCGATCAGGTTTAACGCGATGAATGCCTCGCGCGAGTCCATGACGCATTAAAACGGTTTAAAGTTGAAGGTTGCAAGTTTCAAGTTTGCCGGAGACGAGGCGGCAAAATTCCAAATTCCAAACACCAAGCACCAGAGAAACTTCAAACATCAAACTCCAATCCAAAAGGCCCGCAGCATTTTGAAATTTGGGTGTTGGAATTTCTCTGGAGCTTGGACGTTGGTGCTTGGAGCTTTTTAACTGGCGGACGCGGCGGCAAGGATTTGTTTCAGGCAAAATTAACCTGATGCATTTGCAGCCTTTGCTGGAGAGAAATCACGCGGCATTTCCGTCAAAGAAATATGCTGGACAACCTTTTAGGCCCAGCGCAACCTCGCATTCATGAAACAGGATAGGCTGCAAAGCCAGCCGCCGATTATCTGTTAGGCGTCATTCACGTTTGTTGACATTTATGTTTGCCAATCGAAAGAGTCCATTTGTGAAGCAGACAGACCGCCAGATTCGTGGCGGCCTGATCTTTGGCACGGTCGTTTATCTTTCATACTTGGTGCTGACGTTTTACGACTCGCATCCGCAGAGCTGGTTTATTTGGTTGAGTCGAGTCGTGATTTCGGTGTTATTCGTTTATTGCTGGTATGAGAGTTTGAGAGAGATTAAACGAAGACGAAAGCCATGACGCCTCCTGATAAGCTGTTGCATAACTCGTTGCAGCAGAGCGGCACCGTTCCCCAGCTTGTCGTGTCATTGCCCCGCCTCGGCTGCGGGTGGAGTGCTAACCATGCACCGAGCCAACAGCCGTGGGCGTCCTGGGATTCGCGCAAGAGCTTTCTGTTTGCCACGTCACAGTTCGGCTGTGGCTCAGCTTTTGTCGTTAGCCAATGAGCATATTACCAATACCCGAGGGATTTACGGACGACTGTTCTGTTCGGTTGCGTCCAGGATGCACACTGGAGGGGCTTGTGGATTTCGTCATCAAGCAGCAGGTTGCGAAGGCATCCGCCGATTTCACAGTCCAGGAGTTGGTGGCGTGATTCGTGGTCGAGGATGACGCGGAGTTTGCACTGGACCG
>Ga0247670_1000171_pt1 | contig 19992 bp, 19 predicted proteins | sample CNK11_metaG_FD_183042 | JGI IMG/M metagenome (GOLD analysis project Ga0247670, IMG submission 183042) | Soil microbial communities from Purdue University Martell Research Forest, Indiana, United States - CNK11 | ecosystem: Environmental > Terrestrial > Soil > Temperate forest > Bulk soil...
GGACGATGGTCGCCTTCGGTGGTGGAGCGACCGCGGGTATTTCGAGCGGGCCGTCACCCTTTTCATGGAAACGAATCAGGTCGCGAATCCGCTCAAGCAGCGTGACGTCGCCGCCACACGCGGCCTTCAGATACTCCTCCCGCTGCTCCGGCGACAGTTCCAACATGCCGTCGAAGATCACTTCCTCGCGTGGATGCATTTCACTCATGCCAATTTCGGATCGCGTGTTGCAAAAATATTCCGTGGACTTTCATGGCCCCAATCTCACACGGTAGAATTTTGCGCTGTCCGTCGCGCCGTCGGTGTGGACATAGTTCGTGGTGCCCTCGGCCGTGCCGGGGACCACAATCGGCCCGCTCAAATCGTGAAACGTGCCGTTGCCCAAATTGCCATTGGTCTGCACGACATAGCTGTGGCCGCCTACGGTCGTCCAATCCACCCGAATGTTGTCGCCATTGGTTCTCACCACGCTCGTCATTTGGAACGTGGACGAGGGATTCAACGGGTCGGTTCCGGCAAGCGCTTCGTATCCGTTGCTCTGGCCATCGCCGTCAGCGTCAAGATCGGGACTGAGTTGAGGGGCATTGTTCGTGATGAGTATGCCGCCAGGTTGCTTTACAAAATGGCCACAGGCGTTATTCAGAATCAAATTATCCACGACCAGGGTTGCGCCCGTGCCGAGGGTGAACGTGCCGTTGCGCACCTCCAGATTGGCCGTATGCGTCGCATTGGTCACATAGAGCGTGCCGCCGCTCAAGATGACATTGCCCTGCGCGCCATTGACGCAATCTTCGCCCCCCAGAATCATCTGGTCGGTGATGACCACCACGCTGCTGCCGGCCGCCTGCGTGAAGGTTCCAATGTTGCCGGCACTGTAACCGACATACATCGAGTCCAGTTGACCTCGGACATTGAAGGCATAGGCTGGAATCAAAACATTTGAGTCATCGCCGTTGGCGATGGTGAGGCAGGTCCCGCTGCCGTCCAAATCGCCGCCTTCCCAGAGAATCCAATTGGAATCAAGTCCCTGTCCCGGACCGGTGCCGGTGCCGAGAAGGGTGACGTGGCCACCGAGGAAATGAAAACCGCCCGAACCCAAGCCGTTGGTCGAGCCAAGTGCAATCTGACGGAAAGTGTGGTTTCCGGCAGAAATGGTGAGCAAGCCGTTGCCGGATGAACCGATTTGCGTCAGGCCATTCGCGGCGGTGAAGGAGCCGCCGTTAAACGTGATGGAACTTGTGGCGACGAGCGAACCACTGACCACGGTGAGGTTGGACTGGACATTGAGCAGCGCGTTGCTTTGCAGCGTCAGGAACCCGAGGCCGCCGGCGGTGCTGCCCAGATTGAGGGTGGTGACGTCGATCGTGGCGTCGGTGATCGAGGCGATGCCGGTGCCTGCGCCATTGGTCGTGCCGTTGTTGCCCAGACCGAGTGTGGCGTTGGTAAGGATGAGCCTGCTGCCACCTGAAAGAGCAAGTGTGTTGGTTGTTCCGGTTGTCGTGCCAACGAGAAAATTACTGATGGCGAACACGCTGCCTCCGTTCGTGAGGCTGAAATTGTCGGTCTCAAAGACACCTGTGCCCAAGAACAGTGAACCGCCGTTCATGATGGTCGCGGCGGTATGCGTGTCGTTGGTGATGTATAACGCGCCGCCGGTAACGGAAACGCTGGCGCTGGCGAGGGCATTGCTGCCGACCGTCAGCGAGGTTGAGATCAAAGTGGTGCCGCCGGTAATGTTGAGCGCACCGGTTGCAGTGTTGGTTTCGCCAATCGAAACAATCGGCACACTGAGTGTCCCATTGGCCATGTTCACCGTGCCCGCTCCTTGCACAATGTGGAGTTCAGGCATTGAGACTTGGGCTCCATCAATGGAAAAAATCCCGCTTGAATTCGGGTCGGCGAGGGCAAGAAAGGTTTTTCCGAGGGTGATTACCACGTTGGACTGCACGGTCAAAGAACCCGCGCCTGAGCTACCAATGGCGGTTGCTCCGAGTTGCACACTGGCATTGGAGATGGTCAGGTTGCCGGTTCCGTTTACACCCAGGTTGATCAATGGGCTGTCTGGACCGACATACGTATTGGTGGCGATCCACGTCCCGCCATTGAAGAACATGTTTCCAACCGCCAGCACAGATCCCCCCATCGTGAGTCCGTAACCAAACACGTTGGAACAGTTCTCAAAAGTGGCCGTGCCGTTGAACTGATATCCGACATAGAAGTTATGCGGCGTAAAAGTGCAGTTGCTCATGCTCAAGTTGCCCGGTCCCCCGCCCCCAAAAATATGGCCGCCAACCGTGGTATACATTGCATGCGACGTGTCCATGGTTGAGTTGACCGCCAGCACGTTGTTCCCATCCAACTCCACTTCGCTGCCTGTATCTGTGGTGGTCGGCGTTGTTCCATTATCCACCTTTAGCGCGGAGCCGAAGATGGTCAGCGCGCCGCCGGGAAGGATGGTAAGGTTGGAAATCACATGCAAGGGTGTGGTGGTTCCAGCGTTGTTCAGGAAGAGTGTGTTGGTGTAGGAATTAGCCGGCGAGCTGATGGTGAGATTTGCAACGGTCATGGTGTTGGTGAAACTGGACGAGGTGGTGGCATCTATGCTGACCGTTATCGGAGTGGTCGCAGCGGGATTGGTGATGAAACTGGAATCGGTGGCACCTGGCGCACCGAGCGACCAATTGGACGAAACTTCCCACCTGCCGGAAGAGGTGTTGGTATAAATGTTGGGTGCGGCGAGCGCAGGCAGGTTGAATAGAGAACCCGCTAACGCGATGAATGCCGTGAGCCGTAATGCATAGATAATATGGCTTTTCATAAGACAACATCCCCAGCATTTAGGACTGCAACACCTTGAAACGGAATGAATCTCCACCTCGGCCTCGTTTAGTTCCAATAAAATTTTTCATATCATTTGATAATGCGAAATTCAAGTTGAATGTGTATCACCGGCGCAGTCCTTTTTTTTGATGATCCAATTTTTGGCTGGATTTCGCATGATTGGATAATATCCGAAACAGAGTTAATCTTGCTGAAGTCTCGGAGCCTTGTGCGCGAGGCGGGCGGGCTGTTTCCAACAGTTCCGGCGCGCATTTTCAAGCAAACCAACAGGAGCCATGAGCAGCGGGAAGAAAAACGGGTTCACCTTGACAGAATTACTGGTGGTGATCGCCGTCATCGCCATTTTAGCGGCAATGCTTTTGCCCGCACTGTCCAAGTCGAAAGGTCGCACCCAGTCCATCGCCTGCTTGAACAACCTCCGGCAACTTTCCACCTGCTGGCAACTTTATGCCGGCGATTACAACGATCTGATGGTGCCTAACGATAACATCACCGGTGGCGCACCGGGGCCTTCCTGGTGCCAGGGCACAGGCATTTTGGAGACGAACACGACCGTCATCGAAGCCGGCCTGCTCTTCGGCTACAACCGATCAACGGCTTTGTATCGTTGTCCCGCCGACGTTTCGATGGTGATCAGCCTGACCGGCACCCAGCTTTCACAGTTGCGCAACCGAAGTTACAACTTGAGCCAGTCCGTCAACGGCGCCCCCACCGCCTGGCTGTCGACGCATATTCCGAATTTCAATAAATTTTCCCAGATCAGTCGACCAGACCCTGCGCAATGTCTGGTCTTCCTCGACGAGAATGAAAACACCATGCTGGACACGCATTTTGGAATGCCGACGGCGAATTATGGCAACACCAATGCATGGTGGGACATGCCCGCGAACCGGCATGGTCAAGGAGCCAATCTGTCCTTTGCCGACAGTCATGCGGAACTCTGGCGCTGGACGGTGCCGAAGATTGCCCAAAGCAATCCCATGCCGGTCACAACCGCAGACCGGTCTGATTACGACCGGGTGCGCGCCATAATCCGGCAAAATCTTTAATCCCTCGTTCTTTGGTGGTGGCCATGGCGGAAATATTTAGCGCGAATGGCCGATCCATTGCCGCTTTCGAGAATGGTGCTCCATCCGTCTGACGCCGGGTCAAAAACCGTGGTCAGCAGCGGCGTTGCATCTCCGTATTCGGCTGAGGAAACACAGGTGGGGATGGCACAGAAATTGACTGTATTGTTTCGCTGGTGAAGTCGCGGGCCGCCTCCGGTGAAGGAGACGGCCCGTGTGTTTCACAAGCGAAACCAGTTACATTTTGCGCACCTTGCCCATGCGCGGCGACTGCACCGGCGTGGCGGCACCGTAGATGACCGTGATGCCCTGACCACCGCCCCAAGTGGAGGTGGGATAGGCGGGAGGATTGCCGCCCGCACCATCGGGGCTGTTCCAATTGTTCGCCGCCCAGACGTTGCCGGCCGGGTCAATGGACACGTCGGTCAACATCTGGATGCTGCCGCCCGTGAACACGTGAAGGACATCACCGGTTTTGGTGCCGGCGGAATGACCGGGGGTATTTTCACCGGCCATCAGCACCACGCCGCGACCCTTGAAGTTGCCGACCCAGACGTCATCATTGCCGTCCAGGTTCAAGCCCCACGGGATGTTGACGGCCCCGCCGCCGTCGAAGCCCATCGGTGCGGCTTGAGTGCCGTCCGGATGGATCAGGTTGACCACGCCGGTCGGTTTCGGATACCGCAGTCCGGCATTACCCAGAATCCGGAACTGTTCCATAATGGAGGCGCCATCGGGAACCGCCGGAACCGGGAAATCCAGGGAGCAGTTGCTCGCCACCCAGACATTGCCCTTGGAATCCAGCGCGAGGGCGCGGACGCTGATGCCGCAGCGGAAGGATTCCGCCTTGGTCGGATCATTGGCGGGGAAACGGACGACGGTGTCCGACTGCGAGTTGCTGACCCAGACGCGATTCTGGTCGTCAATGACGATGTCGAAGGGCGACTTCAACCCGGCAACCTTGACGATGCGGCCGTCTTTGATGCTGCCGCCGGGGAAGAACAACAATTGATTGTCCGAGCCGTCGGCAATCCAGACGTCGCCATTCGCCGCGACCCCGATGCCCATCAGGCCAAGGAATTTTTCGTGGAACGGGAAATCGGCTTCGGTGGCGACGGGTTTGCCGTTGAAATCCATCACGAGGATTTTTCCGTTGAAGCTGGTGATCCAAACGCGGTCCTTGGTGACCGCCGTGCCCCAGCCGACGCCGTCAATGCCCATGCCGGTGAAGCCGGTGATGTCGGGCGAGAGCGGCTTGCCATTGGGGCTGAACTTGACCACGCCGCCGCCGATGCTGTTGATGACGCCGGACTGCGAGCCGGGCAGCCAGTTCTGGCCGCTCCAGAGATTGCCGTCCGCATCGAACATGAAACGCCCATTGGAATAATCGCCGCCGCCCGAGAAACAGAGCGTGAGTGCGAAGTCAGGCGGTGTCCACGCGAGATAGGGCACAAAGGGCGCGCTGCGGCGGGAACCGTCCGCCGGCTGCGGATAGGCTTCATCAAACAAGCCGTAGAGCTCCTTGGGCGCAGCATACGAGGCGCGGGCGATGCCGACCATCGCTTCGAGTGTGTTCTTCGGCGCAATCCCGTTGGGTGGCGCGGCGGCCTTGAGGAAGCGCGCGCGCCAGTCGTCGTTGGCCACAGTGGCGTAGGCGCTGATGAGCGAGCCGAGCGTGTCCATGGTTGACATGGTCGCGGTGATGTAGCTGTTGAGCGGATCCATCAGCACCTTGCCCCAGGTGCCGGTCTTGGGGCAAACCAAGTTCGGCGTGTTGCCGGCCGCGATGTGCAGGCTCAAGGGCTTGCCGGAAATGGCTTCGCCGTTGATGAACTGCGCGGCGGTATAGGCCGAGGCCACGGTGGTGAGTTCATTCACCGTAACTTTTCCAGGCCATGAGGTTCCGAGCAACGACATCAGCACGACGCCTTCCTTGGGACCTTTGGCGACCAGATAAACCACGCTGTCTTTCGGCGCGGATTTGGCGTCGAGTTCAAACTCGCCATTGGCGTCGGTCTTGCCTTGCGCCAGTTGCGTGGGGGCGCCTTCACCGGCGGCAAACAGCGTCACGGTGGCATCGGCAACGGGTTTGCCGGCGATCAAGACGTGGCCTTCGATTTCGCCGGAGGAGCAGGCGGATTTTTCATATTTGCCGCCGCAGCAGGTGGAGCACCCGGAGACGATTAAAAGCCCGGCCGCCACGGTCAGCGCGGCCAGACTATATTTGATGAGTTGTTTTTTCATGTTCTGGTTTTCTTCCATTGTATTGCGTTCTGTATTTTCGTCGGGCGGAAAATCATAGCCCCTGACACATGGAACTGGCAAATGCCATTTAACCAATCGGCTGCCCAGCAAGCGCCTGGTCTTGCATCTCGGCGGCATCTTGGCTGGTGGTTATCGATCAGCGACGGGATTGCTCAAGCTGTCTGAGCGAGCATTTTCTCGATTGCTTTGGCTTTGGCCCAGGCCGCTGGCGTAAACTCTTTGATCTCGGTGATCTTGGCAGCCTGCAAACGCGTGAACAAATCTTTCAGATAATCAAACGGGTTGATGCCGTGCCTCCGACAACTGCCCGGCACCGTGTAAATCACAGCGCTGCGTTCACCAGCTTCGGGGTGCCCCACAAACAACCAATTGCGTTTTCCAAGTGCGCTGGGGCGAATCGAATTTTCGATTCCGTTATTGTCAATTTCAAGAGTGCCGTCGGTGATGAATTGGTTCAAAGCAGTCCATCTTTTCAAAGTGTAATCAATCGCCTGTCCGAGCAAACCGTGGGGCAAAGTTTTTCTCCGGATTAACTCCATCGCCCGGTGCAGCCGATTCAATACCGGGTGCGATTGCCAGACGCGCAAAGCCTGCCGCAGTGCCGGTCCCGCCTTTTGCTCGCGCAGTTTCTTTTCCACCGCGTAAAGCTGACCAATCTGCCCCACAAACCACGCCGCCAGTTTGGTCTCTGCCAACGCTTCATGGAAGCCTCTGCGAACGTGGGCCCAACAGCCAATCAAAGTCAGATCACCACGAGATTTGGCCAAAGATTCGTATGCGGAATATCCGTCCGTCTGTAATTTGCCCCGGAAGTTTTTCAGAAATTCCTGCGGTCCTTCGCGTGATCGGCTGATCCGCCATTCAAACAGCACATCGCTCTTGGGCCGACTGTAAACCCAAAGATAACCTTGCTGGCTTTTGCCTTTCACATCCGGGTCCAAATACCGGATCGGAGTTTCGTCGGCTTGAAGGTAATTGCCAGCAAGCAAATCTTCCCTGATTGACGGATACACCGGTTTCAATAACTCGGCGGCTTGTTCGACCCAGCACCCCATTGTCTTGCGACTGAGTTCCACTCCAAACTGTTGGCGGAACATCTTCTCCTGCCGGTAAAGCGGTTGATGATATTCATATTTGCTGACCAGAATCTGCGCCAGCAAACCCGGCCCCACCATGCCTTGTTCAATCGGTTGCGGCGGCAGTGGGGCCAATGCAAACCGTTCCTGCTTCATGTAACGTGGACGAATGTAAACTCGCTTGATGATTTTGGGAGCTACCCAATCGAGTTGGCTGGTGCGTTCTTCGCTGATCTTCTTCCAGCCATCTGGCTGGGTCTGAACTTCCACTGGCTCAATCACGATCTCCTGCGTCTCCAATTTATCTTCGATCAACATCCGCCGCACTGGACGTGCCGCACCGTTGCGGGTTGCGGTCGTGATCTTGGTCTCTGACGCTGGTAACACGATGACGTTGGGCAGACCTTGGAGCAGTAGTTCGAGTTGGTGTTTATCCAAACCCTCGTTGCGCTGTCCACCGAAGTAGTGGCGGATATATTGGTCGAGCTTCTGGCGGAGCAGCCGGTTCTCATTCTCCAACGCGACGACACGCGCACTCAACTCATCTACCTTTCGAAGCAGCGTGGTGTCGGTGTTCATTAGCTCGCATTGATAGAGACACGCCACAGAAAAAAGTTTCATGGGAGCGAAAGATTTTTCATAAATATTTCAGCGGCGATACCAGTTCTTTTTTGACCGCACTTCCAACCCGTGAATCAACGCGTTAAACTCTTCACCGCGTAAATCTATCTGACCACTTTCACTCACGGGCCAGGTGAATCGACCTTGTTCCAACCGCTTCGCACAAACCCATAAACCAGACCCATCCCAGTAAAGCACCTTGATTCGGTTCCGCCGCCCTTTGGCAAACACGAACAAATGTCCTGACAATAGATCGGCTATGAGTTGCTCCACGACCAGACTGTAAAGCCGGTTGAAGCTGCCACGCAAATCCACCGGGGTAGTGGCCACCAGCACCCGTGTTGCACTGGTGACACTCAACATGGCATCGCCCGCAATAGTTCGGGGAAGGACTTTACATCCGAACCATTTTGCAGCCGCACGATCCAACCTTGCGGGCTGACGACTTCAACCGGCCACTTTGAAACTGTGTTGGGCAAACGGACTTCTTGAAACTTTACTTTTGGCGGAACGGCCTCACGTTCCAGGCGCAACCATCGGTTCAATGTGGAGAGACCCACGCCATTTTCGTGGGCAAATACAGATTGGGTTAATTGGCTTTGGTGGAATTGTGCCAGCAATCGCTGCCGCCGTTTAAAAGTCCAACGCCGCCGTCCAGAACCAGTTTTTGATTTATCCATGCCGCCATGATTTCAGAATCCGGCACCGAACACTAGATGTGGACCGTCAGCCGCATACGGATCTCCGACCGCGGCATCATGCCAGAACCAAAAGTCGTGAGTCATTCAAAATGGAATGCTGGCCTCGTTCGGAATGGGAGGCCGCGAAACGCTGATCTGGAAACGGATTATCCGAACCCGGTTTCCCGAATGGGTCAACCGGTGTGCTTTCATCGTGGCCGAAATGAATCTCAACACGATCCCCGCCAATCCCATGACGCTGGAATTCGTGGATCAGATTAAAACTGATATTCTTCTGGAACATCGGATTGATTAGCCCGCCCCGGTTCTGACTCCATGGGGAATCATAAACCGGGGACGGGCGGCTGGTTCAAACACCGACGGCTTCACCCCTGCCCTGCTTCTGGCCTTGCAAGCGGGCAACGGCGCGCCGCGTGGTCCGCCCGATTTGGGCGATAACATCCTCCTTCTGGTCGTCCGGGACGTTTTTTACCAGCAGGTCGTAGGCCTGCTTCAATTCGGGATTACGATTGATCTGTTTAAGGACGCCATCGCGGATGCGCTGCTGCCGGTCGAGTTCGCGCACTTCATTCAAGACGACGGTGCGTTCGAGCCTTTCGCGGGGCATCGCCTGGACGTAATTCCAATACTTCGGATTATCTTTGATGTGGGTATCAATTTTGGCCTCCACTTCGGGATTGATCCGGTAAGTGGGTGTTTCAGAAGCCGCACCTGCTCCGTTCGCGCCATTCGGCGGTGTTTTTTGTTTTGTGCTCATAATGAGTTTGTTTTTGTTTGTGAATTGCCGGCGGAAGGGACAACAGTCGCCTTCACCACGCCGGCAAAGTGTTTGAGGGACTCAACGCGTCAGTGGCTGCGTTAGTCGTGGACATGGTTGGTGCCGGCGGTGACACCTGTGCGGCGACGATGGCGTCCAACCGCTTCTGCATGTCACTCACCGTCACGCGCAGCAGTGCCGTTTCCTGCAAATTGGTCCTGGTCTGTTGCAAGGCGGTTTGAAACTCCATCAACGCCGAGGACAAGGTTTGGGCTTGCACCATGATTTGAGCAGTGGCGAGCCGCTGCGAATTCACCTCCGCCAGGATGGCATCGTTGACTGGAACCGGAGCAAACGCCACGTCGCGCGCCACCGGCACGGTGACAGCGTTATTCCCCATGGTGGCTGGATGCAAATCCGTGGCTGGATGCAAATCCCAGCGGGTGTTTTCCTCGACGCGATAGACGACATGCTGTTCGTGCATGAGCAAATCATCATTGGGATCGGCGTAGCGACCGAAGTGGTAGGCGCGGACAATTTCGGGATAACGAACGGTGGAGTCATTCACAGCGGGCGGCGGCGATTGCGGACGCAACGCGAGCCTGGGTGTGGAGGAACACGCGGAAAGAAACAACAGTGGAATGAAATAATACGTTTTCATGGTTTTGATTTGGTCGGACCGTCATTTTTTTGGGCGACGGGAATGGCGGTGCCGCCGGGCAAGGCATCGGCGGCGTCAATGGTTTGCAGGACGTAGAGATAAAATTGTTTCCCGCTCGGCACACGAACATAGAAACCGTCATTTTGAATCACATCGAATATGCGCTGGGCGTAGGTCTGAAGCACGGCCTGCGCGCCGGCAAACGGCGCGTTGTTCAGGGTTGGACTGTTGATGGGACCGAAAACCGTCTGCTGCTTTTCTGTCAACGCGCCCGCGGCACCGGAAAGAAACGTGGCGGCAAATAATTTAAGGTCGGCGAGGTTGTCGGTCTTGATGACTTCACCGCGCAACCCCGCGCTGCCGTCGGTGATGGCCCAGCCGGTTTGATTGGTGCTAGTGGCAAATTCACGATCCAGCGCGATGGCCTTGACCTCCATTTCCTCACCGTTCTGCCAGACAAACGTCCAACTGGTGCCGCTGGCAATGCGTTCGCGTTGATGATCGGTCTGGGCCGTGCCATGAATTTCCGTGCCCGCCGGAATCACCAATCTGCCGCCAAAATAAACATCCTCCGTGACGAGGCCGACTATGGGCGTCTGGATGGAAGCCGAATCCACGGTGATGACGGTCTCACAAGGAATCAGCCGCCCAAACGGGGCAAACACCGGACTCAATTTTTTGGGAACGGCGATTCCCACCGAACTGTCGGCAAACAAGCTGATGGGGGTGAGTTGTGGCGGCGGGTTCACGGGGACAACCGGCAAAGGTTGTGGCGATGCGTTGGTGAGGAAAACCGCCGGCGATGAGTTGGATGATGTGGCGGCTTGAGACCTGGCTGTTTCCGGTTTAGGAGCTGGTGGATGGAACGGCTGCATTGGCCGGAGGACAGACTCCACCACCTGGGGCTTGCTAACTGCGTTAGTGCCAAGGGGAGCAGTCGTAACAATGTCATCCGCGGGAGCCTGGTGTTTGCGTGCCACATTGAAAATAATCAGCGCTGCAGCGAGCAGCGCGCCAAACAAGATAATTTTACCGCTTTTGGTTTTGAAGAAATTGAGAAAATGACGCGGGATCATGGTTGGCCTTTCACTGGAAGGCTGGGATGCACGGCCGGCAGGTTGGTGAGAATGTATGCCAGCGGCGACGACGGCGGCGAAAGCCGCTTCACCAGCACGGTGAAATTATTTTTCAACGACAATTCATTGCGTCCGCCGTCCGGCGTGCCGGTGACGGCGAAATAGACAATGCTCCGGCCATGGGGCGGGACCTGGCCGTCACTGTCGCTGATGGATTGCGGATAAAGCCGGTTGCCGGCTCGAAGTGCGAAGCTGTCGGGCTCATAAATCAGTGGCGTGTCAGTTTCGTTGGTGATGCCAACCCGAAAAACCAGCGTATCCTCCGCGTTGAAACGGAACGCCTGTTCAATCTGGATCTCGTAGTCGTCGAAATCGCTGACCAGCGGCTTGCCGTCGTAACTGGTGAAGTCCACCCCGGCGACACTGTCGGGTTGTTGGACTTTAATCAGTTGAAAAGCCCTGGCCTTGTCGAGCAAGGCGAGAAGTTTGAGCGGACCGACTTCGGGGGCGTGACCAACGCCCTGCTCCTCCGGCGTGGGCGGTGCTTGCAGGTTGAGTGAAAGCACGGGCACATCGCTCTCGAACAATTCAAAGACGTAGGTGCGATTCTGCCAGCGGATGTTCAAGTTGGCGGATGCCTTTGGGAAAAGAGCGCGCACGGATAAAAACGCCGAGCCCTGGGTATGGGCGAGTTGAAATCGTCCGGGCGTCTTCCCGTCCACCGTGATGCCGGCACCGTCAATAGCGGCGATGGCGCTTGGAAAATTGATGGTCGTGACGCGGTTGCTGGCAACCGGAACAGAGACCACGGTGTGGTCGTCCAATAGGACATATTGAATGGCGGGTGAATCTGCCAGAGCGATCGTAACGGAGAGTAGTATCAGGCTAACGATTGATTTCATATTTGAAGTCGCCCACGGCGGTGGGGAAACGTCCGTTCAAGGCCATGTTGGGGTTGCGGATCAGGCGCAACCGGAGTGTGAACGGAAACGCCTCGGTGAACGCCTTGTCTTGAAAGATGCCGCTGCGGATGAGCTGGCCGGTGACCGCGGCAAGCACTTCATTTTCGCGCGTGGCCAGAATGTCAATGCGGCCAATCTCAACTTTCTGATGCAGCTGCTTGGAACGAAACTCGACGGCCTCGCTGATGCGCTCGTTTTGAGCTTTGGCGAGCGCGGCTTTCAGGAAAACCAGTTTGAGCAGATCGGGATTGTCGAATTCCTTCGGGTTGCGTTCGAGGAATGCGAGCGTTGCGAGTTCCGCCTGCTGGAGGTGCAATTCTTTCGCCTCCGAAAACTGGAGCAACGGACTCAAATAATAAGTGCCCGCCGGGTCAATGATGACGACGCGTTCGCGTTGTTTGAATTGGGAGACAATGCGGTAACGGTCAATGGCCGAAAGCAGCAGCACGGCGACGGTGAAGATAAACCAGAACCACGGCAGCCGGTCGCGCAGCACCAGCAGCCGCATAAAATCAAAGTGCTTCCGCACGGGCACCTGAGAACCAGAGTTTGTTGGCGTGGTTTTCAAATCAGATGTTTCCATAGGTCAGTAGTAATTGGGTTTGGATCTGGCGATGAGGTCGCGGACGGCCTTGTCGCCGGTGATGTCATCGCCCGGCCGGCCACGCGCGGAACGCGGCGGCAGACCGGAACCGGCGATGATGATGGCGCCCGCGCTGCCCATGTTGGCGGCGGAGGACATGGTGCTCATCAATGCCGCCATGCCCGCCGCGCCGGCGGTCACGGCGGGAATGCCGATGGGCGCGGCGCTGGCAGCGGCACCCGCCGTGGTGGCGGCCGTTTGCAGCGCACTGCTGACGCCGCCGGCCAGCAACTGGCCACCGGCCTGAATGCCGTGGGTGATGACATTTTGAATGACGATGGGTGCGGCGACGGTGCTGAAAATGATCCAGAAGGCAGTCACGACCAGCCCGACCAAGTTTTGCAGCGTGTAAAGGCTGGCACTGGAATCAATCGTCATGAACGACTGGTCGGTCATGAAATCAAGGATGCCCTGCGTCACCAGCGCGGCGACGGCCCAACCCAGCGGCCACAACAGCACGCCGACAAGATTCAACAGGTAACGGCTGCCGATGTGTTTCAACGCCGGAATCGCCATGAAACCGATGAGTAAGGGCGATAGCGCGTAGCCGAGGTTGAGAATTATTTTCTGGAAGATGTAAGCCCAGAACATCATCAGGGAGGCGAACTGGCCGACGAGCCAGAGGACGGCGGTGACGATCAGATTGACGGTGATGCTTCTGAGCTGACCGACCACATCCCACCATGACGAAGAGGAAGAATTATCGGCGAGTTTGGTGACCAGAAGCTGGTTGTATTGCTGATAGACCAGCGTGGGATCAACGCCCAGGCCGGACAGGACGGAATTTTGCAGCAGGCTTTGCAGGGAATTGCCCCAACCGGGCAGGAAAACGAGCAAAGAGGTCAGCAGCAACAACCGCAGGAGGAGATTCAGCGCGGCCCGGTGGGTGAACCGGTGATACACCGTGACGATGATGCCGGTGATGAACAGCGCGTAGGCCACGCTCAACAGCAAGGTGTGCAAGTCTGCGCACTTGGCGAGAAACGTTGGGAAGATGCTGTCAAACGTGGCCATGAAACGGTTGATGGTTAATAGTTGATAGTTGATGGTTAAGGCGTCGGGAACATGGTCGGCTCGTTCAGCAATTGAAACTTTGCCGTGTAGTTGCTGATGGCCTCGTGAAACTCGGCGCTCTGTTGTTCCAGCAACGCTTTCTGCTGCTTCTGTTCGTCGTTCCGGTTCTGGATGTCCTGCACCAGCGCTGAACCGACAGCCTGATTGACCTCGGCATCGGTGCTGGCCAGGTCAGTGTTCAAACTCGTGAGAACACCCTGCAACTTCTGGACTTCAGCATCCGTTGTTGCGCCTTTCAACTGCTCGATGGTCTGCGCGATCTGGTTTTTGATGGCGCTGCGCCGTGCCGCCGCGTCGTAGGCGACGGCGACAAAGTTGTCGGCGGTCCGGTTGACGGCCGCGAACGGTTTGTATTGGTCGGCGGGCCGTGGGATGGTCTGGCCACCCGGTGTCTGGAAGCTGGCACCGACCGTGGCATAGATGCCGGAGCCATTGTAGGTCAGTGCGTAGGTGCCATCAGCGATGGATAGCAGGTTTTCCAGATTCTTGCCCGGCTCGGATTTTTGCAAATCGGCGGCGAGGACCGACACCATGGAGAGGCCGACCTTTTTTGGATCGCCGAACAAGCTCTCGTAATTCTTGAACTCGTTCAGCTGGCTGGTGAGCGTTTGAATCTGCTGCACCTGGTTGTTGATCATCTGGACGTATTTGGCGAGGTTCTGGGCCTCGGCAATTACCGCCTGTGTGTGCATGGCCGGGTCATACACGATCCACTGTGCGCGGGCGGAAAACGCCAGCGGCAGGGCGATGAGGGATGTTACAATTAGCACTTTCATGTTTGTTGTCCTTTCTTTTGTTGTGGTTTAGGAGGGTGCAGGCTTCGCCGGCTTAATGGGCGAAGGCTCCGCCTTCCTCGATACGGAGAAATTGGGTGGTGGGTTTGAAAATCACGCCATCAATGACCTGTTCCGGCAGATGCACTTCGTAAAGCCGGACGCGACCGTCGTTTCCCGCCTTGTCTCGCTGCATGGCCACATAAAGCCAGTATTGTTGTTTCACGGCGTCACTACGGCCTTTGTCGTAGCCGGTCTGATAAAAAGCGGCGGTCTCTTTGCTGACGGCGTAGTTCAACGCTTCACTGACCAGCACGCCGCCCGCCGCACCGCCCGCGATGGCGGCGGGATTATTTTTGGAGAGGGCACCGCCGAGAGCTGCGCCGCCGGCGCCGAGACCAACGTCACTGATGGTTCGGGTCGCGGCGCAGCCCGTGAACAGACCAACGACACAGGCAAAGACGATGAGAGAGGGTGATTTTTTCATGATTGGATTTTTGATTAAGCAGGTGAATGGGCGTGGGTGATGATGCCTTCGACGATGTTGGCACTCTGGCGGAGTTCGCGGGCGCGTTTGTCGAAATGCTCGCCGCTGGAGGAACTGCAATAGAGCATCTCGCGCGACGAAACATTGTGAACCGTGCCGCAAAGGTTCCGGCTGGAGTCGGTGTGAAAATAAGTGAACGGCGAATACTTCTGACCGGATTGATGGTCGGGCAGCGGGTAATTCATGATGGCGTGCTGCGTCACCTCGGGCAGCGCGATGTCCTTGCCCATGTCATCCAAATCAGCGCGGTCGTTCTGACGCATGATGAAAAACTGGCGGCTGTTGCCAAATACGGCGGAGCGGATGCGGGATTGCTTGAACCGGGCGTATTGCTGGACGATGGAAATGTTCCAGCAATTGAATTTCCGCAATTGAGCGTAGCTCTCCTGGACAATTTCCTGCCCGCCGGGAATGTCGAGGAAACGGGCGACCTCCTCATACACGTTCCGTTTCCGCAGCGCGCGCGGGAGCGTGATGATGTGTTTGCGCGCATGATTGGTGATGAGAAAACCGGCGGCAGCCTTCAATTCCTTCGCCGACTCCGGGATATAGCCCAGCTCGAAGTGGGCAATTTTGCCGGTCAGCGACAAGTTGCTCGTGCCGTCGAACAAACAGCCGTAGTTGCCATCCCGACACCACGGCAGAATCAGGGTGGCGATTTCGATGATCTGATCGCGTTCCGAACCAACGGGATCGAGCATCATCAATTCCTGTAACATCCGGTGCGTCGGAAATTCCTCCGGCGCGAAGTAGGCGAAAGCGAGATTGCGGACTTCGCGCGAGGTCTTGGGTTCTTTCAGGAATTTCAGAACGGTGGCTTCGTCGAATTGAGCCAGGTAATTGCGGCCCCATTCATTGAAGTTTATCGCTGTATTGGACGATGTCTGTCTGTCATCCCCAGTTGGATTGGGTCGAGACTCTGCTCCGCCAGCCGCCGGTGGCGGCTGGCAATTGAGTCCAGACGCAGTCTGGTCGCGGAAGTCCGCAAAAGTTTCGAGGCTGGTCGCGCCGGGCGGCATCCGCTCCGCACGGAATTTCTGCAACGCAAGCGCATGCCGGGCGATGTGGAGCAACTGGTCGTGGCGTTTCTTCTGCCAGTCCTGAAACGAATCCTCGTATAGCAGATTCAGGTATTTGGCGATCTGCGCCTGGCGGAGCATCTGTTTGTCCTCCTGTGCCGAGTTGCCGATCATGCGGGCAACGAGCGCGGTCGCGGCGGAAAGATGATCAGGCGTGAGCGGCAGTCCCTTGGTGTCCAGGTAATTTATGGTAAGGTCACCATCGGGATGAATGATGATGGGCCGCGCGCCCTCCTCAACCGTCTGCGTGTAGATGCCGTAGGACAAACCTTCCTCAATGATCACCGTGTAAGCGAAGTATCCTTCGGTCTGCGACAACAAATCACAAACCGTCACCGATTTACCCGCACCACTCATACCGAGCAGCACCGCGTGTTGCGGGGAGGCCGAGCCTCCACCCCCAGAAAAAGTCTCAATCCCAACCAAGTTGTTGGCCGGGCCGTCGTAGATGGCCTCAGCGGTCACCAGATGGCCGGTGAACGTGCTGGTGACGGGCAGCATATCGGCCAGGTAACGGTGTTCGGAATACAGCTTGCGATGTTCGTAACGCCCCCACGTCCAGCCCGGCCAGGTCTGAAAAAATAAATTCCTGGAGGTGCTGGGCAGGTTGCTCTCGAAATACTGCGCGGAGTTCATCGAATTGATGGCGTTCTTGATGGCCGCCGCTTTGGCGTTGAGGCCGTCCTTGCTCTTGTCCCAAACCCGAATGGCGAAGAAAGCCTTGAACGGGATGGTCTGCCCCTGCATGAGGGCGTGAATTTTCTTCTGCTTCTTCTCCATGACGGTGAGCAGTGAGATTTTTTTTTCGCTGGCGTAGTCGCCGGCCACGCGGTCATGTTCCTTTTCCTCCTTGCTGATTTCCTGGGTGATGGGCAGCGGATCAACATTGACGGTGATGGCGCAGTCGAGCAGCCGGAGATTGGTGAGCCGCTGAACGATGCCGGGATAGGTCGTGCGCGGCCAGCGGGTCAGTGCGATGACGGAATGATAATGACCGTCCATGTAAAAGCCGAAATCGCCCTGCCCGTTGCCTTCGCTGTGCCAGCAATTCTCCTGAATGGAAAGTTCAGGTTGAAAATCCCCGGCGGGATCAAAATCGAACCGGTCGGCGAGGGACGGATTCAAGAATTGTTTGTAGTGCCTGAAATGGTCAAGGTCGGTCATCGGCAACACGCGCGTTCCGGCACTGGCAAAGATTTCCTTGAGCAGATGATGAACGTGCGTGAACTCCGTCTCCAACTGGTCGAGCAACGCCAGATAATACTCGCGCAGCGCCGCATTGGTGGTGAGTGTCTTGGGTGTGTTCTCCAAAGCGCGCGACACGTAGAAAATCACCCGCTGCCGTCGGAGCTTGCGCTCGGTCATGGCCTGCCAGTAGCGCGCGAACCGTTCATTGCGCGAGCGCTGGGTCCAGACATTTTCAAACCGCGCCGTTTCCGCCTGATAACGGAGCAATTCAGCCTTGTAGTCGGAGTCGGAAAAATATTGCACCTGCAACCGCTGGTTCTCGTGGAGCGAGGCCAGCAACAGGCAGAGCTGCTCCTGAAAATCGTTCAAGTCGGCAATCGGGCTGTTCGTGAGGTCGGGGGCTTCAAAGACAAAACCCTTGGCGACATAGCCGCCGCGACGCAGATGATTGAAGAGGATCAAATCGCGGACGAAAAAACCGTTGGGTGGGCGTTCAAACATGAATCAGATGCGTTGGGATTTCCGGCGTTGCAGGTCCGCGACCACCCGCTTGACCCGGTTCAGGTCGGCCACGAGTTGGGACACGTTGCGGGCCTGTCCGGCTTGGTTGATGGCGATGTGGGCTTCAAGGATGTGCGCCCTGGCCCGTTCCATGTGGGCGCGGGCGATTTGGTCGAAACCGTGCGCGTGCAGAACTGCGCGCAAGGCGGATTCGGCGGCAGTGAGCTGCCCCAGCAACGCCTCACGTTTGCTTTCAACGTCATTGAGTTCCCCGGCTTTCATAAAAGAGGATGAAGGCTGGAACATCCGGCCTCCGGCCCAAAGCCGCGCCCGGTCACGAGATACTCAAAACAATCGCGGTCATAGCCGGGCGGTTTGCCCTGTCGCAGCGCAAAGATATAGGCCAGACAGAGCAACACCGGCACGAGCGCCACGAGGAACGAGACGAGGAATGACACGCTGAGGACGACGAGCAGGACAAAGAACACGATGATCCCCACGCCGATGCCGCCGATGAGCCACCAAAAGAGACTCCCTTCCAAACCCCAAGTCCGGCCTTTGGAATCGGACGCGGCATTGGTGTCAGTCAGGCGAAGTTCGCTTTTGGCATTCATGTTGGCTTTGGCCGAAGGCCATCAGGGTCAAGGCTTCGCCTTGTTAAAAAGTGCCGACGCCGACGGCGCTGTTGGAATCGAGGCCGAAGATTTTGTAGAAGGCGAAAACAACCGCCGGAGCCGCCGCGATGATGGCCCCGCCGATGATGGACATCTTGCCCTGGTCAACGTCACCGCGCCGGATGGCGAAGCCGCCGTAGATGACGGAGGAAATGCCGAGCACGAAACCGAACATCATGATCACGGCGATGCTGTTGCTGATGCCGGTTTTCAGGTCGGTGGAGCCGAAGGTGGTGCTTTGGGCCATGGCGGAAAGCGTGTTGAGGGCGAGCCAGGCGGCGGCCATGAGGAGCGAAGGCAGCCGCGTGCGGAGTTTGGGATGGATGTGTTTGATGATCTTCATACGCATTATGTTTTTGTTTTTATCTCGGCCCGGCGGCTGATTCCGCCGGACACGCGATGACCTTCTCACAGATGCGCGAGCTGGTGGTGTAGGACATACACCACATGCAATGAAGTCCCGGCTAGAGATAAGGGATGAACAAAACGATAGACCCGGCCAAGCTCACCAAACTCCACGAACTGGACGCGCTGCTGCCGCGCGAAATCCGCGGCCAGTCCCAGATTCTGCCGCGCATCACTTCCGCCGTGCGGCGGGGCGAACTCGGCCTGACCAAATCCGCGCGCCCGCGCGGAAGTTTCCTGCTGCTCGGACCCACAGGCGTGGGCAAAACCGAAACCGTCGTGGTGCTGACCAATCAAGTGTTCGGCGTGGGGAAATTATTCCGCTTTGACATGTCCGAGTTTCAAACGCAGGAATCGCTGGGGCTGCTGCTGGGGGCGCGGCTGGGAGAAGTGGGTTACCTGGGCACGGTGCGGGAACGCGCCGCCGAAGGGTCACTGTTGTTTGACGAGGCGGAGAAGGCGCACCCGCGCGTGCTGGATATACTGCTCCAACTGCTGGACGCCGCGCGCATCACGATTGCGACCGGCCAGACGCTCGACTTCAGCGGCTTCTATGTGTGGATGACCTCCAACATCGGCTCGGCGGAATTGATGAGCCTGCAACATTCCAATGACGCGACGCTGGAACGCCACGTCCTCTCCCGCGCGCAACAGGCGCTCCGCCCGGAAATATTCGCCCGCATCAATGAGAAGCTCGTGTTCAACCGCCTGAACTACGAGCACCAACTGGAGATTGCGGAAAAATTTCTGGCACGCGAGATCGAATTTCTGGGCAGTTGCGGACACAAGCTGGAACTGGCCAGGGCGGTGCTGCCGTTTCTGGTGCGGAAAGGATTTCATCCGAAGCTCGGCGCGCGGCCGATGCGGGATGCGGTCGAGAAGCTGGTCGGCGATGCCGTCTCGGAATGCCTGTTGTCGTCGCGACCGGCGGGCGGAGTGCTCGACGTGAACGAGGAGCTGGGCTGCCTGCTGATCCGATGAATCAGCCAAAATAAAAATACAAATGACTCTCGCCAAAATCCCCGTCCGGCTGCATCGCACCGAGATCGCGCCGCTGCGACCGCGCGCAAAGCTTGCGGAT
>Ga0247670_1000174_pt1 | contig 19527 bp, 14 predicted proteins | sample CNK11_metaG_FD_183042 | JGI IMG/M metagenome (GOLD analysis project Ga0247670, IMG submission 183042) | Soil microbial communities from Purdue University Martell Research Forest, Indiana, United States - CNK11 | ecosystem: Environmental > Terrestrial > Soil > Temperate forest > Bulk soil...
TATCAATTGGAACGCGGTCGGCAGTTCCGCCGGATTGACGATGAGTTGCACCAGCGACTGGACGTTTTGAAAAACGCGGTGCATCGCCAGCAACCACGGGGGCCGAATGGGAATCGTCCGTTTCCCGGCCAGCCGCCCCGCCGGCAGAATTTGGATGAGCCGCCATTTGATGGACCTCCGCCAGGACAGTTCCCTGAAGAGGATCCGTTAGGATTGGGCGCGCGTCCACCAGTCAAGTTTTCGTTGCCGCCCGAAGCGGCGCACTTCTTTGAAGCCAATGATCCGCATGGATTTTATTTTTCCATTTTACGTGACGGAAAAGAGATGGCCAAATCAACCAACCAGCGATCAAGCATGTATGTAATTTCCACGTATACTGGCGGCCATTTGAATGAACTGGGAAACCTACCCGGAAACACCCCAAGGCCGCCAAACGTAAATTCGATTGGAAATTATCGGGAGATTTACCAGTCACTGCCATCGGGTGAAAGAATCTTGGTTGGCTGTTCTGTTTTGCCGGAACAGAACGAACTCCATCGCACGGCTCTGAATCTGACTGCGGTCGGTGGTTTGATTTTGCTCGTTGGCCTGGCCGGCGGCGGGTGGCTGGTCTCGCGGTCGCTCAAACCCATTTCCAACATCAGCGCAACCGCGGTGAAGATTTCCGCCGGCGACCTGTCGCAACGCATCAATGTCGCCGAGGCGGAAAGCGAACTGGGCCAGCTCGCGGCGGTGTTGAATTCCACGTTCGCACGGCTCGAAACCGCTTTCGCGCAGCAGAAGCAATTTGCGTCCGATGCGGCGCACGAACTGCGCACGCCGGTGTCCGTTATTCTCACACAGACCCAGACGGCGCTAACCCGTGAACGGGATGCCGCGAGCTACAAACAAACCGTGGAGGCCTGCCAGCGCGCGGCGCAGCGGATGCGGAAATTGATTGAGTCGTTGCTGGCGTTGGCCCGGTTCGATGCGGGGCAGGAAGTACTGAAGCGCTTGCGGTTCGATCTGGCCAGGACCGTGAGCGATTGTGCCGAACACGTGCAACCGCTGGCGGACGAACGCAGGGTGAAAATTGCCGTTAGCACAGAACCGTTGGAAATCAGCGGCGACCCTGACCGGCTCGCCCAAGTGGTCACGAATCTGCTGACCAACGCAATCCAATACAACCTGCCGGAGGGTGAAGTCCGCGTGAAGCTGGAATCACAAGGCGGCCTCGCCGTGCTGACAGTGCTGGACACCGGGCAGGGGATTGCGGCGGAAGATCAGGCGCGCGTGTTTGGCAGATTTTTCCGCGCCGACCAGTCCCGCACCGGCGCCGGAAATGCCGGTCTCGGCCTCGCAATTTCCAAGGCCATCATCGAAGCTCACGGCGGCACGATTGAAGTGGCGAGCGAAGAAGATGCGGGAACGACTTTCACGGTCCGGCTGCCGGTTTGATGTAGCGGCTTTCGGCAGAAAGCCGCCAACTTGAAATGCGGCGGTCTGCCGACGCGCCGCTACAGTTATCGCAGAAACATCTCCGCCGCCGCATCGGCGAATCGCAACCCCTGATGCGTGAGATGAAAACGGTCATCACTGCGCGTCGCCCAGCCGCGTTGAGCCAGTTGATCCATTTCCGTCGCCCACCCGTTCGGCAGGTCGAATCCGGTCGTGTGCTTGAACTCCGCAAAGGGCCAGCCGGCATTCATCCGCAGGCCAAAGGCGGCGATCTCCCCGGCCCGGCGCAGTGGCGGCAGTTCTTCGCTGGATTCGATGGCGCGTTTGCCCTTTTCCAGCTGGTCGCAGTAAAGCGGGGTGTTCGACCAGTTTTTGGTTCGCAAGCCGCGGACATAACCGGTCGCGCTGGGCCCCAGGCCGTAATACGAGCCGCCGCGCCAATAGTTGACGTTGTGTCGGCAGGCGTGACTGGGGATTGGCGTCTGGGGTCTAGGTTCTGGGGTCTGGGGCCTTGCATGAATGTTGCGGGCGAAATTGGCGATTTCGTATTGATGAAATCCTCCGTTAGTCGCATGAGAAATCAGTTCCTCATACATTTCGCAGGCGAGGTCTTCATCCACGGAAAATTCGCCGGCCTTGAGTTGTTCGTAGAGCGGCGTGTCATCTTCGTAAATGACTTCGTAGCTGGAAAGATGTTCGCTCTGCATCGCCATGGCCTCGTTCAACGTCGCGCGCCAGATATCCATGGTCTGGGTGGGAATGGCGAACATCAGGTCGAGATTGATGTTCTCAAAACCGGCGGCGCGCAGGATGTCGAACGACTTGAAAACCATTTCGCGTGAATGGATGCGGCCCAGCCGGTCGAGCAGTTTTTCATCCAGTGATTGAACGCCCATGGAAATGCGGTTGATGCCGAAATCGCGGAAGAGCTTTGATTTGTCCGCGGAGACGGTAGCGGGATTGCTTTCGACGGTGAATTCTTCCGCGCCCAAAAGGTTCAGTTTTTCCATCGCCCGTAAAATGGTTTCCCACTGGCGCAGGTTGAGCAGGGAAGGTGTGCCACCGCCGAAGAAGATGGTTTTGGGCTTGAGGTCGTCAGCGACAAGTTCCAGTTCCCGGACGAGTGCTGCCGTGTAGCGGTTGATGAGTTCGCCGCTGGAGGCTTCGGAATAAAAGGCGCAATATGCGCATTTCTGTGCGCAGAACGGGACGTGAACGTAAAGGCTGGTGACGCAGGTTGCGTCGGGATTTACCATGCCACCAGAATAACCATCCTCCTTGCCGCTGGCGAACGAAAATGCCTGCGGCGGAAAAACGGATGGCAACTGAACAGGCATTAAGGAGCCTGCACGCGCTTGACGTTTTCGGCTTTCAAACCTTTTTCGCCGGGGACGATCTCGAAGGACACGGTGTCGCCCTCATTCAATGTTTTGAATCCCTGACCGGCAATGGACGTATGATGCACGAAAACGTCCTGACCGGAACTCTGGGTGATAAAGCCGAACCCTTTTTTGTTGTCGAACCATTTGATTTTGCCGCTGGCCATAATGACTCCTGTTGTAAGGCGGTGTCCGGAAAACAGAAAAAGACACGACTGAATTTAATCGTGTCTTAAGTCAGTTGTCAGAACTACTCATACCTCAGAGTATTATAAAAATAATCAGCTGGAAGTCAAGGTAAAATACTCAAGGTAAAACTGTTGCGCATTTTTTTATAGGAAAAAAGCTTAGTCGTTTATAGGGTGTTCTGCTATCCCTAAGGCTGATCGCTGTCAGGTTCTGGGATTGGTCGCGGGCTAAGCGCAGCCTCCTCATGTTGAGCCCTAACCTTTGATTCGGCGAGATTTAACACCGAATCGTGTGCCAGGAAATCTTCGTGATTATTGCACCAACGAAAAACGGCACCCTGTTCTGAAGCAGGGTGCCGTGCTGGTGTGAAAACGTTTACTTACTTTTTAACCGACGGGCCATCATGCCCAAACCGGATGAGACCGCGCCCAACAGGAAAACTGTTGATCCGCCGTCGGGAACATTGGTGCGATTAGTAGTAGTCGGGTTGGCTAGGAGAAACGATGTCATACGGTAAGATTCACCGGCTACTAAGTTGGTACCTCCGACTGGATGAGCATTCAGTGGAATATTGATGGTCGTTCCAGCCGCGATGCTGGCAATGTCCCAAAGCATCCCGCCACCATTTTGTCCATCATACTTGGCCAACAAATAAGTGTAGCCTCCCGTCACCGGCAACGCTATCTGAAGGTATGTCAACCCGCCAATTGTGGTCGTGCCAAGTCCACCAATGGCACCGGCGTCGTTATAATTTTCACCAGTCGTTGAAACTGTCGGCAACAAACTGGTATTCATGGTTGAACGGTTGTAGAAGTATGTGCCATAGGCAATGGCGAAATTCCCCGATGTTGAAGCTCCCATGCCAATCAACTGGTTGATATCAGCATTGTCGTGAACGGGCTGGCCACCGTTGCTGGCGCTGCCGAAAACCTGACCGATGGCATAGGAGTCGGCTAATCCCACGTTTAAAGTAATAGCGACAGCGTGAGCGCTGGTTAGAGCCAGTGAACAAACCGCAACCGAAACTACTGCCACCAAGGTGGTTTTGGATAGAATTTTCATTATGCTTCTTAGGTCTAGTAAGATTTTTACTTACGTAGTTCTGCTTCAGCCATTACTGTGCCAAAAATGGACACCGTGGAATCTGAATTTTAAATTATTTAAAAAACCTTTTGAATAAATACTTTGTGGTAGTGTTTTTGAGAGGTCTCAAACCTGCCTTGCTGTCGGCTGTAATGCAAAATGGAAGTTTTTCCGACGCACATTTTGCCCCCAACAGAACAGATTGTGTGTATCCAGTTGTTAATAACTTCTAAATAAGCGCCGTAAGAGATTTATTTGGATGCGGGTCGCATGTAAGAAAAACTGACAAATAAACATGCGACTTTGGTAGGAATCTACCAAACTTAAAGTTATCAAGGCAGGTCGGTGTGACCCATCAAATAACGATCGCATTCGCGTGCCGCGCCGCGGCCTTCGTTGAACGCCCACACGACGAGGCTTTGGCCGCGACGGCAATCGCCGGCCGCGAAGACGCCTTTGAGGTTGGTGGTGTATTTCTCGAAGTCGGCCTTCGCATTGCTGCGCGCGTCGCGTTCAATGCCGAGCGATTCGAGCAATGGCTGGTCCGGTCCGAGGAAACCCATCGCCAGCAGCACGAGCTGGGCCGGCAACACCTTTTCCGTGCCAGGAACGTGTTTCGGGATGAACTGGCCCTTGTCGTTGCGCGTCCATTCCACCTGCACGGTGTGGACGGCTTTGACGTGGCCGTGCGCGTCGCCTTCAAACTGGGTCGCGGTCGTCAGATAAACGCGCGGGTCGGCGCCGAATTTCGCGGCGGCTTCTTCCTGGCCGTAATCCAGCTTGTAGGTCTTGGGCCATTCCGGCCAGGGATTGTCCTTGGCGCGTTCGAGTGGCGGCTTGGGCAAAATTTCCACCTGCACGAGCGACTTGCAGCCGTGGCGCATCGAGGTGCCGACGCAGTCCGTGCCGGTGTCGCCGCCGCCGATGACGACGACATCCTTGCCGGTGGCATCAATGAAATTCCCGTTCTTGTGCTGGTCGAGCAGGCTCTTGGTGTTCGCGGTCAGAAAATCCATCGCGAAGTGAATGCCCTTGAGTTCGCGTCCGGGAATCGGCAGATCGCGCGGCTTGGTCGCGCCGGTGGCGAGCACCACGGCGTCGAATTCCTTCAACAGTTTTTCCGCCGGATAATTTTTCCCGACTTCCGTGTTGCAGACAAATTTGATCCCCTCGGCTTCGAGCAATTTGATACGGCGCAGGACGACTTCGTTTTTATCAAGCTTCATGTTGGGGATGCCATACATGAGCAAACCGCCCGGGCGGTCGGCGCGTTCGAACACGGTGACTTCGTGACCGGCCTTGTTCAATTGCGCGGCGGCGCTCAAGCCCGCCGGGCCGCTGCCGATGACGGCGACTTTTTTGCCGGTGCGCTGCTTCGGCGGTTCGGCCGTGACCCAGCCGTTTTCCCAGCCATGGTCAATGATGCTGACTTCGATGTTCTTGATCGTGACGGCGGGATTGTTCATGCCGAGCACGCAGGAGCCTTCACACGGGGCGGGGCAGACGCGGCCGGTGAACTCGGGGAAATTGTTCGTCTTGTGCAGGCGGTCCAGCGCATCACGCCAGAGGCCGCGATAGACGAGGTCATTCCATTCGGGAATGAGATTGTGGATGGGGCAGCCGCTGGCCATGCCGCTGACAAGCTGGCCGGTGTGGCAGAACGGAATGCCGCAGTCCATGCAGCGCGCGCCCTGCTTCTTCAGCTCGGCCTCGGGCATGTGCTCGTGAAATTCCTTGTAATCCGCGATGCGCCCCAAGGGCGAGCGGTCCTTGGGCAGTTCACGTTGGAAGTCTAAAAATCCGGTTGGTTTTCCCATGGTTAGATGCTTGGTTGATTCAGAATGAACGCAGAGGCGCGGAGAACGCGGAGAGGCGCAGAGAAATCCTTAAGCCTTTTCTCTGCATTCCTCCGCGGCTTCTGTTTCTTCGCATTGCACTTCATAATTAATTTAAAATTCGAAACGAACCGGGTTCCGGTGGTGGTGACATCAATCCGTTCACCACCCGCGAAATTCCATCTTTCAATACAGTTTCGTGAAAGTTGATGATCAAGCCCAGCCGCAAATTCGAAAGGCGCAGATAGCTCAAGAGCTTCGCCCGGTCGAACGCGTTCACTTCTTCTTTGGCTTTCAAATCAACAATCACCTTCTCTTCGTCAATCAAATCCAGCCGCAGCGGCACACCTAGTTGCACGCCCTTGTAAAATATGGGCACCTGCTTCTGCCGCTCGAAGAGGATGCTCCGCAAATCGAACTCGTGGCACAGCGCCTCTTCATAAACCTGCTCCACCAGTCCCGGCCCGTAATACTTATGCACTTCAATCGCCGCGCCGATGATGCGTTCGGAAATCTCATTCTCGTGCATGGCCAAAGCTTTATTTAAAGCAGAGAGGCGCAGGCTTTTTTTATCCAACAAGTTTTCTCTGCGCGTCCGCTGTGTTCTCTGCGCCTCTGCGTTTTTCTGATTCTGTTTTCAATGGCCGCCCTTCACATTTTCTTCGAACGCAGCCATGATGGCGTCGTCACCGCTCAAGCCCTGGCTTTCCATCTTCTTGAGCGACTTGAGCACGCGGGCATAATCCTGCGGCAACACCTTCACGAACTTCGGCACAAAATTTTTCCAGTCGGCGAGAATCTTCGTCGCGCGTTCGCTGTGGGTGTAAGTCTGATGGCGCTGCACCAGTTTCCAGACCGCCTCGATTTCATCGGCATCGGCGAGCTTTTCCAGGCCGACCATCTCCATGTTGCAGCGCGAGGCGAAATCGCCTTTCTCGTCGAGGATGTAGGCGATGCCGCCGCTCATGCCGGCGGCGAAGTTGCGTCCGGTTGCGCCGAGGATCACCACGCGCCCGCCGGTCATGTATTCACAGCCGTGGTCGCCGATGGCTTCCACGACGACATTCACGCCGGAGTTGCGCACGCAGAAACGTTCGCCCGCCATGCCGCGGATGAATGACTCGCCGCCCGTTGCGCCGTAAAACGCCACGTTGCCGATGATCATGTTCTCCTCGGCCTTGAACGTCGCAGCCTTGGGCGGATAGACGATGAGTTTGCCGCCGCTCAAGCCTTTGCCGAAATAATCGTTCGCGTCGCCTTCGAGTTCGAGCGTCATGCCCCCGGGGATGAAGCCGCCGAAGCTCTGGCCCGCGCTGCCGTTGAACTTGAGATGGATTGTGTCTTCGGGCAGGCCGTTCGGCCCGTGTTTCTTCGTCACTTCGCTGCCGGTGATCGTGCCGACGACGCGGTTGACGTTGATGATGGGCAGTTCGGCGCGGACTTTTTCACCGCGTTCGATGGCCGGTTTGCAAATCGCCAAAAGCTTTGTCACGTCCAGGGATTTTTCCAGGCCGTGATCCTGATCCTGCTTGCGGAAACGCCCGACTTCCGGCCCGGCTTTCGGCTGGTGCAAAATGGGCGTGAGGTCGAGGCCCTTCGCCTTCCAATGTTCGATGGCCTTCCACGGAACGAGCTTGTCGGTGCGGCCCACCATGTCTTCGAGTTTGCGGAAGCCCAGCTTGGCCATGATCTCGCGCAGTTCCTGCGCCATGAAACGCATGAAATTGACGACGTGATCGGGATTGCCGGTGAACCGCTCGCGCAACTGCGGGTCCTGCGTGGCCACGCCGACGGGGCAGGTGTTCATGTGGCAGACGCGCATCATGATGCAACCCAGCGTCACGAGCGGCGCGGTGGCGAAACCAAACTCCTCCGCGCCGAGCAACGCCGCGATCGCGACGTCCCGGCCGGTCTTCAACTGGCCGTCCGCCTCGACATAAATCCGGCTGCGCAGATTGTTCAGCACGAGCGTCTGGTGCGTTTCGGCAAGGCCAAGTTCCCAAGGGCCGCCCGCGTGCTTGATGGACGAGAGCGGCGACGCGCCCGTGCCGCCGTCGTGGCCGGAAATCAAAACGACATCCGCGTGCGCCTTGGCCACGCCCGCCGCGATGGTGCCGACGCCGACTTCGGCGACCAGCTTCACGCTGACGCGCGCGTCGCGGTTGGAATTCTTCAGGTCATGGATCAATTCCGCCAAGTCTTCGATGGAATAAATGTCATGATGCGGCGGCGGTGAAATGAGGCCGACGCCCGCCGTGGTGCCGCGCACTTTGGCGATGGACGGATACACTTTCTTGCCGGGCAATTCGCCGCCTTCGCCGGGCTTCGCGCCCTGCGCCATCTTGATCTGAAGCTCCTTCGCGTTGACGAGATACTGGCTCGTCACGCCGAAGCGACCGCTCGCGACCTGTTTGATCGCGGAATTTTTCGAGTCGCCGTTGGCCTCGAGAAAGTAGCGCAACGGATCTTCGCCGCCCTCGCCGGTGTTGCTGCGGCCGCCGATGCGGTTCATCGCGATGGCGAGCGCCTCGTGCGCCTCCTTCGAGATCGAGCCGTAGCTCATCGCGCCGGTCTTGAACCGTTTCACGATGCTCTCGACGCTCTCGACTTCCTCGATGGGAACGGGCGTTTCGGCAAACTTGAATTCCAGCAGCCCGCGCAGCGTGCACAGCGATTTGCTGCGGTCGTTGAGCAGGTCAGCGTATTCGCGGTAAACTTTTTCGTTGTTGGTGCGGCAGGCGGTCTGGAGTTTGTGGATCGTCTGCGGATTGAACAGATGCTGCTCGCCGCCGTCGCGCCACTGATACTGGCCGCCCGCTTCCAGTTCGCCGTTGACCTGGCGTTTCGGAAACGCGTGGTGATGGCGCGCGCGCGCTTCTTCGGCGATGACATCAAGGCCGACGCCCTGGATGCGCGACGGCGTCCAGGTGAAATACTTGTCCACGACTTCGCTGTTGAGGCCGACGGCTTCAAAAATCTGCGCGCCCCGGTAGCTTTGCACGGTCGAGATGCCCATCTTGGCCATCGTTTTCACGACGCCCTTGATGGCGGCCTTGATGAATTTCTTCTGCGCCGTCTGGTGATCGGTCTTGAGCAGCAGCCCTTGCTTGATGAGATCGTCAATCGTCTCGTAGGCAAGATACGGATTGATGGCGCTGCAGCCGTAGCCGATGAGCAGCGCGAAATGATGCACCTCGCGCGGTTCGCCGGATTCCAGCACGAGGCCGACTTTGCCGCGCGTGCCGGCGCGGATGAGATGATGATGCAAACCCGCCGTCGCGAGCAGCGCAGGAATCGGCGCAAGCTCCGGCGAAACGCCGCGGTCGGACAAGACCAAAATGTTCGCGCCGTTTTTGATGGCGTTGTCGGCGGCGGCAAAAAGATTTTCCAGCGCGGTCTCCAGCCCGTTCTTGCCGTCGGCGACCTTGAACAAAATCGGCAGCGTCTCGGACTTGAAGCCGGGACGGTCGATAAAGCGGAGTTTCAACAGTTCCCCGTCCGTGAGGATCGGCTGTTCCAGCTTGATGAGCGAGCAGCTTTCCGGTTTCGGATTCAACAGGCCGCCGCGCGAACCGACCATCGTTTCCGTGGAGGTGACGATCTCCTCGCGGATGGGATCAATCGGCGGGTTGGTGACCTGCGCGAACAGCTGCTTGAAATAATTGTAAAGGAGTTGCGGCTTTTCGGAGAGCACGGCGAGCGGCGTGTCCGTGCCCATGGAACCGAGCGGCTGCACGCCGTCGTTCGCCATCGGACCGACGATGAAACGCAGGTCCTCGAAGGTGTAGCCGAACGCCTGCTGTTGCTGCAAAACGGTGCGATGCGACGGCTCGGTGGGCTGCGTGGACGCCGGCAGGTTTTCGAGCAGGACGTGGTGCTCATCCAGCCATTTTTGATACGGCTTCGCGCTGGCGTATTTCTTCTTCAGTTCTTCATCCGCGACAATGCGGCCTTCCACCGTGTCCACCAAAAACATCCGGCCCGGCTGCAAACGGCCTTTGACCGCGATGCGTTCCGGGGCGATGGGCAGCACGCCTGCTTCTGACGCCATGATGACCATGTCGTCCTTGGTGACGTAGTAACGCGAGGGACGCAGGCCGTTGCGATCGAGACACGCGCCGATGAATTTGCCGTCCGTGAATGCCATCGAGGCCGGGCCGTCCCACGGTTCGGTGAGGCAGGAATGATATTCGTAGAACGCGCGGCGTTCCGGATCCATGCTCTCGTGATTCTCCCAAGGCTCGGGGATCATCATCATCATCGCGTGCGGCAGTTCGCGTCCGGCCAGCGTGAGCAGTTCGACGACGTTGTCGAACTGCGCGGAGTCGCTGTTGTCCGTGTTGATGACGGGGATGACTTTCTTGATGTCGTCGCCGAACAGTTCCGAGACGAAATTCGCCTGCGCCGCCTTCATCCAGTTCACATTGCCGCGCAGCGTGTTGATTTCGCCGTTGTGCGCGATGCAGCGGTTCGGATGCGCGCGGTCCCAGCTGGGAAACGTGTTCGTGCTGAAACGCGAGTGAACCAAGGCGAGTGCCGTGGTGAAAGCCGGGTCGCGCAAATCGGGGTAGTAATGCGGCACCTGCTCCGGCATCAACATGCCTTTGTAGGTGATCGTGCGGGCCGACAGACTGGAGCAATAAAACCATTTGCCGCCGGGAATCTGGTTGCCGTAACGGATGGTCTGCTCCGCGACCTTGCGGATGACGTAAAGCTTGCGTTCGAATGCGGCATCATCCTTCAACGCGGCGCTGCGCCCGATGAAGAGCTGCGCCATGAACGGCTCGGCGGCGATGGCGGATTTGCCGAGCGAGGAATTGTTCACCGGCACATCGCGCCAGCCGAGCAGCGTCTGGCCTTCGGCGGAAATGATTTTGGCGATCTCGGCCTTGATGCCGTCGCGCAGGGCGGGATCTTTCGGCAGGAAAATCATGCCAACGCCGTATTGGCCGAAGGCGGGCAGGGTGAAGCCGAGCTTGGCGGTTTGCGCTACGAGGAAATCATGGGGCACCTGCAGGAGGATGCCCGCGCCATCGCCGGTGTTCGGTTCCGCGCCAACCGCGCCACGATGGTCGAGGTTCACCAGGATTTGCAAGGCGTCGCTGACCGTCTGGTGCGACTTCTGGCCTTTGATGTTGACGACGAACCCCAGCCCGCACGCGTCGTGCTCGAACTGCGGGTCGTAAAGGCCTTGTTTCAACGGAGCGCCCGGAGGCGCCTGACTGATCTGATTGGCGGTCGGCATTATTTTCTGGTGATGGCGAGGCGGATAAGCCTGCGTTCACTTATTTTTTACTTAATTTCGTTTTGTGCGCAATAATTGTTTTCAAAAAACTGGTTGAATCGCTCATTAGAATTCAATTTTTTCGCGGTCTCTGTATAAGCGGCCCGCTTTGGCCGGCACCGGAAAACGCCAGCCGGCCAAAATCCCGGCGCCATTTTTGGACCGTGTCACGTGCTAAAAATGAGGAGCGGGATGCGTGGGTTGACGTGATTCGGCGCTCCCGGCCGGGAGTGCAAACCGTTGAGCTGCCAGTGGATTCCACGGTGGTCTTTTCCAAGTTGCTTTGACGGATGCCGTCCGATAAGCTGGTTTAACCGTCCACCGCATGAAGCGAGGGGCGGTAATAAAATTTATGGCCGAAGGATACTGTGTTAAGTGCAAAGCCAAGAAGGAAATCGTCGATGGCCTCGAAGAGACGATGAAAAACGGACGCAAAGCCATCAAGGGCAAGTGTCCGACCTGCGGCACGGTGATGTTTAAAATTTTGGGTGGCAAAGCGACGCCCCCGACGCCCCCGGCGGCACCCGCAGCCCCCACCATTCCTCCCGCCTCCAGTTAATTTATGTCACAACAGATTGCTTATGTCATCATCACGCCGTATTCGCTCTATAAATCGCGCACCGGCGGCATTCTCACCCGATTGATCACCCGCACCGGGCTGGATTTGGCCGGCATGCGGATGTTCGCCCCGAGCGAACAGCTCGTGAAGGAATATGCGGACACCCTGATTTCCGCCCAGGACACGCACGACCGGCAGATCCAAGAGCTGCTTCAGCAGTATGTCCTCAAGAATCTTTCTCCCGACCCGAAAACCGGCCGTCGCCGCCGGGTAATGATGCTGTTGTTTCGCGGTGACGAAGCCGTGCGCAAGGTCCGTTCCGTGGTCGGCAACCTGAGCCCCGACCGTCGCGGCGGTGAGACCATCCGTGACACCTACAGCGACCTGATCATGGAAGACGACGGCGAAGTCCGTTATTTTGAGCCGGCCGTGCTGGCCGCGCCCAACGTCGAGGAAGCGGAAACAAAGCTGAAGCTGTGGGCGAAATATTCCGATGCGGATGGCGGCATCCTGGAAAACGTCATCAATTACCCGCCCAGTGACAAGCCGGAACGCACGCTTGTCCTCATCAAGCCCGACAATTTCAAGTTTGCGACCGGCCGCCCCGGCAACGTCATTGATTTCTTCTCGCGCACCGGCCTTTACATCGTCGGCGCCAAGGTCCTGCCCATGAGCACCGCGCAGGCGATGGAATTCTACGGCCCCGTCCGGGAATTTCTCCGCGCCAAGCTCAAGGACGGCGTCAGCGCCAAGGCAAAGGACTTGCTGGAAAAGGAATTTGGTTTCAAGGTTTCCCCCGCCGACCAGCAGGCGCTGGGCGAGATTCTCGGCCCGTTGCAGGGCGACAGCCAGTTCGACAACATCGTCCGCTTCATGTCCGGCCACGCGCCCGGCGAAATTCCCGAAGCCGACTGGGCCAAGCCCGGCACCGAGAAGTGCATCGCGCTCGTCTATGAAGGTGTGGGTGCGGTGAACAAGATCCGCGACGTCCTCGGGCCGACCGATCCGTCCAAGGCGCCGCCCGGATCCATCCGCCGCGAATTCGGCTCCACCATCATGGTCAACGCCGCGCACGCCAGCGACTCGCCCGAAAACGCCCAGCGCGAATTCGGCATCGTCAAGCCCGGCGAGAACAACTTCAAGCAGGTCATCGAAGCCGCTTTTGGAAAAATCTAAGGCTCCGTGAGATTCTGACCGGCGAAGTGCGAACCCCGCGCTTCGCCGGTTTTGCTTTCGGAAGCGTTGATGGGGTTGCAGCCTGTCCGTCTGTTGGGCATCGTCACAATCAAACCCGGTCTAGCGGTAATCAATGCCTCCCCATGCATCTACATATCGGTAAATCAAGAAACCGCCCCATACGCTGTGCCCTTGCAGCCAAATAACCGGCGCGTAAATAATCTCAAACGTGCGGGCGGATGCAGGGCTCGTCTTTGAACTATAAAGCAAACGCGCAGCGGGACCGACACTCAAAAAATATAGGAGCACACCCAATCCCGCTATCCACCATTGCCTTCCCCAGTGACGCGAGTTTGATTCAGACATGTTCATGTGATCACTGATGCCTAACATTTAAACAGACCTGATTTTTGTGGCCAATCCTGCTTCATGAATGTGAGGTTGTGCCGCACGGAAAAGGTTGTCGAGCATCTTTTCGGAGTGCGCCCGTCCCCCGGGCGCTGCAGCGAACTTATGACCGGAGCTTTCACAAGATCCGAAGCGTCCGGAAAAGCAGCAACCAATTCGCGGTCGAGGTTCCCTGACAATTTCGGACCGCCCGCCGCTTGAACGTTGCAGCGCCCGGGGACGGGCGCACTCCGGCAGCAAAAAGCCGGCGAACCTGTCCGGGGAAAATTCCTGCAGGATTATCAGCCGGCGGATTGGTGAAGTCCGGCGGGTAAAGCCAGGCCACGACTATGGATGGTGCACCGCCTGCGCGGCAGGTGGCGTGACAACCACAGGCGTTTGCTTGGGTGCCTGATTGGCTTCCGATTTGATGGCAGCTGAAATCAATGGGCCAAATGATTGAACGGGATTGGCAAATCCAAATTGACGACCTTTACTTTCACCGCCACCCAAATTTATGCCAACGACCTCCCCTGCATCATTTAGGACAGGAGCTCCGCTTGTTCCAGCGAAATTAAATTTTCCGTCGTCGTAAAAGTATTCGAGGCTGGTGCTTGAATTTCTTGCGACTTTACCGGGAATGATTTTTAAAGAATCTTCGCCTCGTGGCCTGGCATAAAGATAAATGGCGTCACCGGGTTTGGGAATTTGCTTCGCGATGGCAAGTGATTTTCCATTGTACCCGGGCAGCAAAAAAACAGCCACGTCTTTACTGGCGTCCACTTGTGAAAATGCTTTGGCCGAGGGTATCAGCAGCATGTTAGTGGACATCAAAAGGTGAGAACGAACGTCCATGGCTGTTGCCGCGAGAGCCGCTGCGTAATCCTTTGCCTCTTCAGGCGTAAGGTCTTTATCAAGACCGGCTGCTGGTCCGAACAGGTGATGTGCGGTGACAAAAACGAACGAGTTGTCAAAACGCAAAACGAAACCGGTTCCAGCGGTGAGCGAATCGTAACCCGTAAGAAAAGTGGGTTTAAAGACAACTCCGGGTAGTGGTTCTGGTGCTCCAATTCCTGTGCAGACGAAGGAAAGGATGGCGATGGAAGCTATCAATTTGGAAAGTTTCATTGTCGCTACTTTGCTCGGGGTCAAATCTTTTGTCCAGCCAAAGGCGGCTATGAATAAATTGACTCCCGTAAAGGGAGCGCTGACAATTGCGCCAATCGAAGCTATGAAAAATATTTTAACCTCGATCCGATTCATTGGAGCCGTCGCGTTGCTGGCACTGGCCGCCGGTTGCGCCAGTACGCAGCACACGGAACAAATGCTGTCCGCCGCCGGGTTCAAGGCGGTCGTTCCCAACACGCCCCAACAGGAACAGCAGATCAAGACGTTGCCGGTGGATAAATTGACCGTGGCGCATCGCAGCGGAAAGACCTACTACGTTTTCCCCGACCCGGCGCACAACCGGCTTTACGTCGGCAGCCCGGAACAATACCAAACCTACCAGCAGATTCTCTGGGACAACAAAATCGCCCGTGAAAACCGCGTGGACGCCGACATGGTCGGGGTTGATGGAGATGCCGATGAGAACCGGTGGGCGGTATGGACCGAGAATTCGGGATGGTTCACCGGTAGCAGTTACTAAACCAGCGCCTTGGACTTATGCCTTCTCCTGAAAATCCTCCCCGCGATCCGCTGCACGGCATCACGCTGGAGCACATTCTCAATGTGCTGGTCCAGCGGCACGGTTGGGGCGAGATGGGGCGGCGCATTCGCATCCGCTGTTTTCAATTCAATCCCACGGTGAAATCCAGCCTCACCTTCCTGCGCAAAACGCCGTGGGCGCGCAAGCGGGTGGAAGACTGGTTCATCGGTGAACTTTAGGTATGCGAAAGGATTTTAACGCAAAGACACAAAGGTGCAAAGGCGCAGGGGTTTTGAAATTTTTTGCGGTCAATCTTGGAAATCATCGTTTGGTGAGCGCAAACTGTCGGAGGCCCTCCATCGCGTTTCGTTGCATTCACTTTGCAGCTTGGCCTCTTTGCGACTTGGCGTTGAATTCCGGTTTAACAAGTCGAGTATGAGCGGTTCCAAACGCATTCCCACCGACGGCGGACAAAGCCTGAGTCATAATCCGTTCGCCTCCCTTTCAAGCGAGGGCCTCCCGGCGGCACCGGAAAATTTACCGCCCGCTACCACGCCGTTGCCGGAGAAGGCGGCGCGGAAAAATCGCGGACGCGTGGATATCATCCGGCAGACGGCGGGACGCGGCGGCAAGACGGTGACGGTGGTCAAAAATTTTGTGGGCATCGGCCTGCCGGAAAAGGAGCAACTGGCCAAGGCGATGCAGCGCGCCTGCGGCACCGGCGGCACGGTCAAGGACGGCCAGATCGAGATCCAGGGCGACAAGCGCGAGGAGGTCGCGCGCATCTTGACCGAGGCGAACTTTCGTCCGGTGTTCGCGGGTGGATAATCCTGGAAACCACGAAACACACGAAACACACAAAAGAGACAAGGCATTGCCGAATCTCTCGATTTCACCCGGAGGTTGAATTATTGGAATGGAGCCAAAACGGGTGTTTTATCCTTTATTTTCGTATGTTTCGTGGTTCCCACCCTGCTGCGGATTTTAGGTTTTCCTCAGCTCGACTTGTTCCAGCATCGTCCAACATTGCCCGAAAAGAGCCGGGTAGTATCAGCTTGCAGTATCAGATTTTCCCTTGAGCGCCCCAACTCAATAGGCGCAGCCAGTCGTGCAGCCTAACTGGAGCCACTCAAAAAACCGAGGCCCGGAGGAGTCGCCGACTCAATTCACTGGTGCCGGAGCACCCCGGGTCGGCGTTGGGCACGGTCGGACTCCGCGGATTTGATTGGGCACGATCGCCAGCGGCCACACTGCGGATAACCCGACCGCCGGGATGCGAGCTAAAGGGCTCGCGCTCGTCCCGGCTCGCTTAACTCGTGGTGGCCGTCGGCAAGGACCATAACCAATCAGCGAAAAAGAATTGGCAAACAATTTGGCGACTCCGCCCCAACCGCACGTCCGCAAAAAACTGAAGCCCCCGTGGGCAGCCGTCTTCGATTCGAATGGATAGCGGGTGGGTTTACTGCACAGAGTTTCTGGACCGGGAGGCAACGTTTGATTGCGTCCCTGGAAAGTAAGTTGAGGTTTGGTCTGCGGATCAGGCTCTGACTCACTCGATCGAGTTCGTATAGGTGTTTAGCCGGACGTCCCATTGTCCGAGCTGCCCATCGAAATTAAGCCGGAGAGTCTCGTCGGTTGGACGTTAAATAGAAAAGGATCACTTTTCTGATGGGATTACTTTTGCCAGTTGACAGCCCGGGCTTGATAAGTGTTAGGCTGCGTCATCTCAAAACCAAAATCTTTGGTCATCCAACGGACTTTTGCGTGATCGGATCAACGTCCCAGTATCAACGCGTGGTTCTAATAGTTTTAGTTCCGTGCCGACTTTTATCGTTCCCTTCATCGAATCGAATACTAGGCACAAATTATACTCGGCATCGGAATTGTGGTCAGACCGAGGAATAAACTCACCGGCCAGCCTCCACTCACCGACAACTCGTCTCCCATCAATTATCCAAGTCGTTCGATACAATATTATGTCGTCTTCAAAGTGCGTCTCGATATTTGCTGGATGCCCGTCTTGATAAGGAATGCCAAGGCTCACCACCGCTAAATTGCGAGATAAAGAGACCATGCCAATATTGTAACAGTCTAACCCAACAAACTGCTGTGCGGCACAAGTATGGCACATGAGAATGATGCAACCGAGTGCAAGAGAATATCGAAACATGTGTGCTTTCATAATGTATGGCAGCCTAACGAAAAAAGCTGAGCCAACCCGGACCGGTGGCGAGATGCGCACCGGGCGTTCTCGAATACGGCGCTCGTGCTGGTGGCAACGTAAGACGCTTCCGACCCTCACTGTAAACAAAATCCCAACGGCCAAGCCGAAGCTGGAAACCATGCTCGTGAGCAAACCTGTCAAAGTCTGGTGCCGGCTTGGAGTTCATGCGTGTTCTGCCGCCTAACGAAAAAAGCTGAGCCAAGCCGGAACTGCGGCATGGCGAATCAAAAAGCTGATGCGCGAATTGAAGCGCACACCCGGCGTCGGCGACTGGTTAGCTGACATGTTTGAGCACTTCATAATATTCCATATCTGCAATATTTCGTCCTCCGATGAGCGCAAGCAACATTGCAAAAAGAACTCCTCCAACGAATGCACTGGTCCGTCCGAATCGTAACCAGCGTGATGTCGGCTCGTCCGAACCGAAAAGAAACTCCAGCACGTAGGCGAATGAGTAGCAGACGTTCGCACCGAAAGCAGACATGGCGAGCCAGAAAACAACATACTCGTAGTGCGTCTTATGTGGATCGCCGGTGTAGTTGAGCGTGTCTGCAACCGCAAAGCCTAGAAATGCCGGAAGCACGAGCGCCAGATTGTAAACAATGCGGCGACGCTCCCAATACCGGATCGCTGTCTTTCTGAACACATAATAGTCGTGCATAATGCGTAGTCAGCTAACGACAAAAGCTGAGCCAACCCGAACCGATGACAAGATACGCAACGGTCGTTCTCGAATAACCAAAAGCGTCAATCGGGTTTGGCTCCGGCGGGAGGCTGTGTGAAAACTGCTTCATGGTTTGAACAAATACGCTGGCGGCGGGTCAGTGACAAGCATGAACCATCGTCTTGGTCTGGACCGCTCCCAAACGCTGCTCTTCCCCGAACGCCTGGAAGACTACATCGGGCCTGAAAACCCCGTGCGCTTCCTGGACGCGTTCGTCGCGTCGCTGGATCTGCACGCGCTCCGGTTCACCAAAGCCCGCTGCGCCCACACCGGCTGTCCGCCTTACGACCCGGCGATGCTGCTCAAACTTTACCTCTACGGCTATCTCCATCGCGTCCGCTCTTCCCGGATGCTGGAAGCCGAATGCCAGCGCAACGTCGAGGTGCTCTGGCTGACCGGTAAACAGACGCCGGACTTCAAAACCATCGCCGACTTCCGCAAAGATAATCTCCAGCCGCTCAAGGCCGTCGCCCGGCAGTTCACGTTGTTATGTCGCAAGCTCGCCCTCTTCGGCGGCGAACTCCTGGCCGTGGACGGCAGCAAGTTCGCCGCGGTCAATGCGCGCGACCAGAACTTCAATGCCGACAAACTCCAACACCTGATTGCCCGGGCCGATGCCCGGCTGGCCGAATATCTCCAGCAACTCGACACCGCCGATGCCGCCGAACCCGGCACGGCGACGCTCACCAAAACCGAACTGGCCGCCAAGATCGCCGCCTTGCAGGAAAAGCAGGACTGGCACAAGGAACTGCTCGGAGAATTGGATGAGGAGCAGAAGCAAATCTCGGTGACCGATCCGGACACGCGCAAGATGCCCACCGCCCACGGCACCCTCGTGGGTTACAACGCGCAAATCGCCGTGGATGCCAAACACAAACTCATCGCGGCGGAGGATGTGACCAACGACGTGAACGATCTCCAACAACTGACCAATGTCGCCCTGGAAGCCAAGGCCAATCTCGAATTGACCCGGACCGAAGTGGTCGCCGATGCCGGGTATTACAACGCGTCGGAAGTCAACCGGTGCGTCGAACATGGCATCACCCCGTTTATTCCCAAGAGCGACACCAGCGCCAACTCCGCGCGTGGTTTATATGGCAAAAGCCAGTTCAAGTATGAGGCCACCAAGGATGTCTATATCTGTCCGGCGGGCGCGGAGTTGACCTATCGGTTCGCCACCATTGAACTGGACCGCGAGCTGAAATACTATCGGGCCAGCCACTGCAAAACCTGCGCCTTAAAAAAGCCGGTGCACGCGGAACAAAGCCAACCGCACCATCACGCGGGAGGCCAACGAACATTTGATGGAAGCGATGGCGGCGCGGATGAAAGAACAGCCGGAGAAGTTCAAATTAAGAAAGACGCTGGCCGAACATCCATTTGGAACGATCAAGCGCTGGTTTGGTTACACCCACTTTTTACTCAAGGGACTGGCGAAGGTTCAATGCGAATGGAGCCTCACGACACTGGTCTATAACCTCAAACGCGTGTTGAACCTGGTGAGCTTCGAGAAACTGATGGCGGCGGTGGCTTGAAAGCCCGGCGGCGGCGCCTGCGCTCAAAAAAGAAGGCTGGTTCCAACCTATAACCCGGGTAGTTCAC
>Ga0247670_1000176_pt1 | contig 19507 bp, 11 predicted proteins | sample CNK11_metaG_FD_183042 | JGI IMG/M metagenome (GOLD analysis project Ga0247670, IMG submission 183042) | Soil microbial communities from Purdue University Martell Research Forest, Indiana, United States - CNK11 | ecosystem: Environmental > Terrestrial > Soil > Temperate forest > Bulk soil...
AACATGCCGAGCGGCTTGAGCCAGCTGGCCCGGGCCAGCTGGCTCAAGCCGCTCGGCATGTTGCCCGCGCTCTTCGCGACGGGACTTCTACTCTACGGCCTCTGGCAGATGGGCCGTTTCCAGAAACAGGAACGGCCCTGGCGCAACGCACTCGACCGGGCCAAACTTTCCGGCTTGGTCAACTTCGGCCTCTGTCCGTTTCTCTACTGGCAGAATAAAATGCCGGCGCAGCCGTTCTTCAATGCCGTCATTTTTGTGCTCGTCCTCTCGGCGATCATTTTCCTCTTCAACTTGAATGTGGTGCTGAAACAGCTCGGCGCGATGCTGCCGGACGAAACCTTGCGGCAGGAAACGCGGCATTTCACCCAGCTCAACCGCTGGCTGCTCGTCGCGCTGCTGCTGTTCGCCACCGCGTATGTGGTCGTGATGAACGATCCGCGTCTGGCCGCCAAGCTGGGGGAGTTTTTTGTCTGGATCAATCGGGCCAGTTTCTGGGCGCTGATCTTTTTCGCCCTCCTGCCGCTGGCCATGACCATGGCGCTGATCTGGAAAACCAAGGAAGTCATCCTCGACAGCGTCTTCGGTGCGCGGCAGTGATGAAGCCAGCCGTGCCGGGGATGAAAAGCGTTTGCTTCATTCGCCGACATTAAAGCGGAAGCGGCGCGAAATCACAAGGGCCTTGAAAAATTGGCTGAAATAAATCGTCAGGCTCCTAGCTTGATTTTATAGCGAGTGGGGTTCAGCTTTGTGAAGCTTTCGCGGGCTATGCAAAAAACAACGCTCAAACTATTCTTGTTGCTCATCGCCGTGTGCGCAGTGAGTGTGACGTTATTTTGGGCGGTTCGTCCATTGCTCACGCCGCTTCTACTTTTGTTACAGATGGGTTGGACGGATGCTGATATTATCAATCGTTACTGGCATTTTCGGCTCATTCAGCCTGAATGGTTGAGTAATCCACCTGATTATTACCTTTGGGCTCGGACAGAGACGTTGACCCGACTTGCAATTGTATTTGTTGCATGGGCTATGAGCACCATCTTTGTTGTCCGGCAATATTGCAAAACCTGCAAACAGCCGACACTAAGCAACTGATTTCAAAATACCCTCGACCGACTCCTTAAAACCATTGACGAAATTGACGCGGTTCAGCTACCCTCCACGGCTCTCTCAACGAGAATTATTGTGAATATTACTGTCGAAAATCTGGCCCCGTGCAAAAAACTGCTGCGGGTGGAAGTGGACGCGAAGTCCGTGGACGAAACCTTTGACGCCATCACCAAGGACTATCAGAAGCAGGCGTCGCTGCCCGGCTTCCGGCCCGGCAAGGCCCCGCGCGACCTGGTGGCCAAGAAATACGACGCCGAAATCCAGGGCGAAGCCAAGCGCAAGCTCATCGGCGACGCGTATCGCAAGGCGCTCGAGGAGAAAAAAATCGCCGCGCTCGGCTATCCGGACATCGAGGAGATCCAGTTCGGCCGCGGGCAAAGCCTGCAGTTCGCCGCGACCATCGAGACCGCGCCGGAATTTCAACTGCCGGAATACAAGGGCCTGGCCGTCAATCGCGAAATCAAATCCGTCACCGACGCGGACGTGGAACGCGCGTTGAACCTGCTCGCGCAGCAGCACGTGAAATTTGAGACCGCCGCGCGGGAATTGAAGATGGGGGATGTCGCGGTGGTCAATTACACCGGCGCTTCCGAGGGCAGGCCGCTCACCGAGGTCGCCCCGGCCGCGAAGGGTCTGACGGAGCAGAAGAATTTCTGGGTGGACATCGCGCCCAACACGTTCATCGCCGGTTTTGCCGATCAACTGGTCGGCGCGAAGGCGGGCGACAAACGCACGGTCAACGTGGATTTCCCCGCGGACTTCGTGACGAAGGAACTCGCCGGCAAGAAGGCCGTTTATGACGTCGAAGTCATCGAGGTGAAGGAAAAGGTCCTCCCGCCGATTGACGATGCGCTCGCCAAAACGTTTGGCGCGGAAAACGTGGAGAAGCTGCGTGCCGGCGTGCGGGTGGACCTCGAGAATGAATTAAAGTATTCGCAGACCAAGGCGATCCGCGGCCAGATCCTCGGCGCGCTGCTGGCCCAGGCCAGTTTCGACCTGCCGGAATCGGCGGTCGCGCACGAGACGAAGAACGTCGTCTACAACATCGTTCAGGAAAACACCAAGCGCGGCGTGGGCCGCGACCTGATCGAGAAGGAGAAGGACCAGATCTACAACGCCGCCGCCACGAGCGCGAAGGAACGCGTGAGGATGGCGTTCCTGATCCAGCGCATCGCCGAGAAGGAGGACATCAAGGTTTCGCAGGAGGAAGTGTTGCAGCGCGTGCAGGCCATGGCGCAGGCGTATCAGATCCCGGTGGACAAGTTCATCAAGGATCTGCAGAAGCGGAATGGCATCAACGAACTTTACGACCAGATCGCGCACGAGAAAGTGCTGACATTCCTCGAGAACAACGCGAAGATTTCGGACGTGCCGGCGGCGGAAGCCAGGCCGAATTAACCGGTTGGTTACCTTGAGGCATGCCGGAGCGTCTGGGTTGGGACGCGTCCGGTGGAAGCCGCAACTTTGGCCGCAACGCGGGGTTTGTTTCACGGACGCATCATGAAAAAATTTGGCGTTGGAATACTATTGTGCGCGGCGACCTTTGTGGCCGCCGCCCAGACCAATTCGGCTCCGGCGGCGACGCGCGACATGTCGTTGCAGGATTGCATTCAGGAGGCGTTGCAGCACAACCTCGACATGCAGATCCAGCGTTACAACCCGCAAATCTCGCTGTATGACCTGAACATCAATTACGCCGGCTACGATCCGACCTTCAGTTTTGCCGGCGAGCACACGTATAACAACAGCTCCGGGACGTTTCAAAACGGCCAGCGCATTCCCGGGAATGAAATCAGTGCGGATAGTTTCAGCTCGGATTTCAAGGGGGGCACCCCGTGGGGTATGACGTATGATTTGGGGGGGAATGCTTCCAGTTCCAAAGGTTTCCAATTCGGATTGGACACCAATTCCATCCTGAAAAAAGCCAACCTCCAAAGCTCCTCCGGCCAGGTCGGCGCCTTCGCGCTCACCCAGCCGTTGCTGAAAAATTTCTGGATTGACCAGACCCGCTTGAATATCCGGGTCGCCAAAAACCGGCTGCAATTTTCCGAGCAGGGTGTGCGCGGGCAGGTCATCACAAGCGTCACCGACGTCGAAAACGCCTACTATGAACTGATCTTCGCGCAGGAATTCGTGAAGGTGCAGCAGGAGGCGCTCGACCTCGCGCAGACCCAGCTCGATCAGGACCGGCAGCGGGTTCAAATCGGCAGCATGTCGCCGCTGGATGTGCAGCAAGACGAATCCCAGGTCGCCACCAGCCAGGCAAATCTCATCTCGGCCGAGAACGCCCTGTCCATCGCCGAAAATGCGCTGAAGAATTTGCTGACCGACGATTACGCCCGCTGGCACAGCACCAACATCCAGCCGTCGGAGACCCTCACCGCGGATCTGAAATTGTTCGACCTGCAGGATAGTTGGAACCGGGGCATGGCCGGGCGGCCCGACCTCTTGCAGGCGCGGCTCGACGTCGCGAAGCAGGGCATCCAGTTGAAATTTGACAATAACCAGCTTTACCCGTCGCTGGATTTGATCGGCACCTACGGCTACAACGGCGCGGGCGAGGAGTTCGGCGATACGTTCAACCAGATCAAGCTGGCCAACCAGCCGTTCTGGAGTTATGGCGCGCAGTTTTCCATGCCGTTGAGCAATGTGGGGGCGCGCAATACTCAAAAGGCTGACAAGGTGACCTTGAAGCAACTGCTGCTGACCTTGAAACAAAAGGAGCAAACGGTCATGGTGGACATCGACAATGCCGTCAAACAGGCGCAGTCGGATTATCAGAGCGTGGAGGCCACCAAACAGGCGCGCATCTACGCCGAAGCCGCACTGGACGCCGAGCAGAAGAAATATGCCGTTGGCAAAAGCACCACCTTCACCGTGCTGCAGCTTCAGAACAACCTCACGGCGGCCCGCTCGCAGGAGATCCGTTCGCTGGCGGATTACAACAAGGCCCTCGCCAATCTCGCCGCCGAAGAAGGCAGCACCCTCGAACGCAACAGCATCACCCTCGAACTGAAATGATCGGGGTGTCCGCGTGGACAGCACGCGGAACGTCAGATAAAACGAGGAAGGAATAGCAATTTCGCGCCAGCATCTTGGACTGCGGCCGCCCTCTGCCGCTCTTGCGGGCGCACGCGCAACGTCAGATAAAACGAGCGCGACGGCATGAGATCAAATCATTCAGCACAGCTGGCATTTTTTAGGCAGACCAATTTTCAGAATTCAATTTGCGCCGCAGTTTGAGGGTCAAATTTTGTTCATTCTGCAAATTCACCACAAATATTTTTCGTCAGGCTCGACTCCGTGTTTTTGGGGAAACACCCCAGGTTCATTCCTGAAATGATTTTGGCCGGCGATGCCCGGCTGGATTCGCAACGGATTCCCTGACCGCTTCACAATTTGCAATGCCTGCCGTGAACGCGACCTGGCCCGGTTGCCACGCGAACCAGACCACCGAGCTATTCGTGCAAACATCCGCGCCTTTCGCGGTGGCGATTTTTTTTCATTTGGAATAAGAATTTGCAGCACTTTCGCGCGACCTCCGGCTGCGCTCAAATAATTTTTTCGTTCCTTCGCGATTGGATTTTTTCCGCGGGCATCGTTTCGCCTTCATTTGCGCAGGCGGCGGGAACGCGCCGGCACGATTGCAAATTTCACATTTAAAAAAACCCGAGAACAATCCCGTCTGGCATTCTTTATGCAAAGTGGCCGTCTGCGAATTCAAGCTGGCGTGTTTGATCAGCTTGAAGAAACCACCGCGAACGTTTTGTAATTCGCGGTTACACAAACCATCATGCAAAAGTAGAAAGACGTATGAAATATGTAATCAAGAAAACCAGTGCCGATGAAACACATCGGCTGCCAGAAACCGAACGGCCGTCCGACCACGGTGTCATGCGGCACAGTAAACCTCCGGCACGATCGACAGGACGGTTGCCATCGTTCCTCGCCGTGCTCTCGGCGGCAACGCTATGCACCTTTCCGGCGTTGGCCGGCGGCCCGAACGACAAGAAGCCTGGGAGCTTTGAGGTGGTGGAAGCGACCATTCCCGAGATGGAGGACGCGATACAGTCGGGCCTCCTGACCTCGGAGGATCTCGTGAACATGTATCTGGCCAGAATCGCAGCCTACGACGTCGCCGGGCCCAAGCTGAACAGCTTCGGGCTGGTCAACCCGGACGCGCTGGGCACGGCGCAATGGCTTGACGCCCTGCGGCAGAAATCCAAACCGGATCCGGCCCTTCTGAAATCGTGGGGATTATCGGAAAAACAGTTCGAGGCCCTCCGCCATTCAACCGACGAGAAAGCCCCGCTCTATGGCATCCCGGTTTTGCTCAAGGACAACATCAATACCAAGGACATGCCCACCACCGCCGGCTCGGTGGCGCTGGCGGGATCCATTCCGGCCGACGATGCCTTCATCACCAAAAAACTGCGTGATGCCGGTGCCGTCATTCTCGGCAAGGCCACCATGACCGAGTATGCGAACTTCCTGACCGGCGGCATGCCTGCGGGCTACAGTTCCCAGTTCAGCTATGGGTTTAACCCCTACTTTCCATATCCGCTGTCGGGCGGTGACGGACGACCCGTGCTTTCGCCCAGCGGTTCAAGTTCCGGCCCGGGCATTGCCACAGCCGCGAGCCTTACCGCCGTCTCCATCGGTTCTGAGACCTCCGGCTCCATCCTGGGACCGTCCAGCGCGGAAGGCATCGTCGGCATCAAACCGACCGTCGGCCTCGTCAGCCGCAGCGGCATCGTCCCCATTTCGGCGGACCAGGACACCGCCGGCCCGCTGGCGCGAACCGTCCGGGACGCCGCCATCGTGCTGGGCGTCATCGCCGGTTACGATCCCAATGATCCCGCAACCAAGGCTTGCCTGACCAACGGCAACGCCTTCAGCGACTACACGAAGTTTTTGGATCCGAATGCGTTGAAAGGCGCCCGGATTGCCGTGCCAAAAACCTCGTCGCTGATCGTCTCCAACGCCGTACTGATCCTGCAGTCTGAGGGGGCCTTCGTGCAGATTATTCCGCCGCTGGCCAATCCTACTGCTCCGAGCATCCTGAACTATGGATTCAAACGCGACCTCAACGCCTATCTGGCGCAATTGCCTGCCTCCTGGCCCCGGCGGACCCTGGCCGACATCATCGCGTTCAACAACATCACTCCCGGCGCATTGAAGTATGGCCAGACGCTGGCCCTGGCTTCGCAAGCGCTCGACATCTCACCTGGAAGTGCCGACACGGCGACCTACCAAACCAACCTGCTGGCGGGCTGGGCCCAGTCGCGCGGCATCTTGGACGGGGTTTACAACGGACCTGACGGCATCCCCGGCACCAGCGACGATTTTGACGCGCTGCTCAATCCCGGCGCCGGCACACCGGCGCGTGCGGGTTATCCCAGCGTCGCCGTCCCGGGCGGCTTCCTGCCGGCGACCACCAACATCCTGAATCCGCAACCCGGCGACGTCGTCTTCTCCGGCCGGGCCTTCAGCGAGTCCAAGCTGATCGCGCTTGCCTATGCCTTCGAGCAAGCCAGCAAATTGCGTCATCCCCCGGCCAGCACCCCGCCCCTGCCCACGGACCTGATCCACCGCTGACATCCAGACGGCCAAAACGGTTTTTCAAAACCTTCAGCCTGCCCGTAACTGGGGGGGCTGAAGGTTCTTTGTTTCTTACGGGGAGGGGTTAAATCGGACGGCAAGGCGGGGGCAGTTTTAGAAAGAGGGAACCGAAGTTTCAGAATTCAATTTGCGCTGCCTGTTTGGGTTATCTGTTCTTGAAGTGCAGCCAGGTGTAGCCTAAAACACGGCATGAAGATTAATCCACCGAAGGCAATTATTGGCAAAGAAGACCCGTTTGAGCACACGCTTTTCCGTCGCAAGGAATTTGCTGAATCACTTACCAACTTGCTGCGCAACGTAGAAGAAAATCTCGTGATTTTTGTGAATGCGCCTTGGGGTGAAGGGAAAACTACATTTGCTGAAATGTGGAAAACCCAACTTGAAAAGCGCGACCATCTCAATGTGATTTATTTTGATGCTTACGCCGCAGATTATTTTGATGACCCGTTTGTTTCTTTCTCAGGTGAAATTCTCGAATTTGCTGACAAACATTTACCGGATGGAAAGAAGTTAAAAGAGCGTCGAGAATTTAAGAAAACAGCTGTCGAAGTTGGAAAACGGCTTGCTGGACTCGCTGTAAAAGTGGGAATTCGGGCTGCGACCTTGAACGCTTTTGATGAGAAGCACGAAGGCGAACTAAAGAAAATCGGTGACGAGTTAGTGACCGGTGTTTCAGAAATAAGCGCCGATGTCATCGAAAAGAAAATCGAAAAATACGGAGAAGAAAAAGATGCCCTGCGCGCATTCAAGAAAAGTTTGGAAAAACTCGCCGATAAAGTTCAAGAGAATCAGAAATTTCCTCTGACGATTATTGTGGATGAACTTGACCGTTGCCGCCCAGATTTTGCACTCGGTTTATTGGAACGAATCAAACATCTCTTTGATGTAAAAGGTGTCGCGTTTGTATTGCTGGTTAATCGCAACCAAATTGAAAACTACATTCGAACTGTCTATGGCGGATCAGATGCAGAATCTTACCTGCTCAAATTTGGTAGCCTTTTTATTGATTTGCCAAATCAAGGGTCTGCGTCAAATTCACAAGAATACCAAAAGGGGGTGAAAGAATATTGTCACAGTTTAGTTTCCCACTATGGCTTTCCGGCGCAAACGGTGGACACTCACTTTTTCGCCACTAGCATGGGAATCTTTGCAAATCATTTTGGTTTAACTCTGCGCGAAATTGAAAAGGCCTTTACTGTGGCTGCTATCTATTTTAGTTCTTCAACGCCAGATCGGTTTTCAAATCGCTCCGAAAATGTGTGGTTGATTGCTTTACTTTCCATTTTAAAAATTAAAACTCCGCTCATTTACTCATCACTTTCGAAGCAAACTTTTACATTGGATCGCTTTTATCAAGATACAAAGTTGGACCGATTAAATTTTAGAGGCGAGCAACAGTTCAATTGGGATTATCTCAATGCGCTGCTGGAATTTTATTTGATGTCTGATGCAGAATTGGAAAAGGCTGCCAAAGGCGAGGGAGAAAAGAATGGTTATTTAAGGCAAATCACCAGTCGTGGTAGCTGGACCCAAGCGAACAGGAATAATGTTATACTAAATCATTGTTCAAGCTTGGATAGGTTTTCCGTCAAACCGCAATAATGTCGTTCATGAAAGCTGTTCCCGCCACCTTGCCAGTTGCTTCGCCACTTCCTTTGTGCCCGGTGCGCCGGTCAGGTTTCGTTTCGCCATCGCGCGTTGCAGATTGAAGACGCCCAGCGCGTCGCGGCCAAATGTTTTGTCAATGCCTTGCAGCTCGGCAAGCGTGAGCTGGTTCAGCGGCTTGGCGAGGTTCTCCGCCATGGCCACCACTTCACCGACGACGTGATGCGCCGGCCGGAACGCCATGCCTTTGCGCACGAGATAATCCGCCAGGTCGGTCGCCAGCAACGCCGGGTCGCTCGCGGCGGCGGCGCAGGCCGCGCGATTGATCTTCGTGTTGGACAACATCGCGGCCATGAGCCGCGTCGAGGCACGCACGGTGTCGGCGGTGTCGAACAGCCGTTCCTTGTCCTCCTGCAGATCGCGATTGTAGGTCATCGGCAATCCTTTCAGCAGCGTGAGCAGCGACATCAGGTTGCCAAAGACGCGGCCGGTCTTGCCGCGCGTGAGTTCGGCGATGTCGGGATTTTTCTTCTGCGGCATGAGCGACGAGCCGGTGGTGTAGGCGTCGGCGATCTTGATGAAATTGAATTCCGCCCCGGCCCAGAGAATCACGTCCTCCGCGAGTCGCGAAAGATGCACGGCGAGCAGCGCGCCGGCGGCGCAGAATTCGACGGCGAAATCGCGGTCGCTCACGGCGTCCATGGAATTTTGCGTGAGCTGAACCTCGCCGTTGGCATTCACGAAGCCGAGCAGTTTGGCGACGAGCACGCGGTCCAGCGGGAGCGTGGAACCGGCGATCGCGCCGCTGCCGAGCGGGCAGACGTTCACGCGCGAGTGGCAGTCCCAGAGCCGTTCGCAATCGCGTTCGAGCATCTCGACGTAGGCCAGCAGATGGTGTGCAAGATAGACGGGCTGGGCGCGTTGCAGGTGCGTGTAACCGGGAATGACGACGTCGGCATTCTTCTCGCCAAGGGAGACAAGGACGCGTTGCAGCCCGGCGATTTCGCCGAGGAGCGCGGTGATTTCATCGCGCAACCAGAGCCGCGCGTCGAGGGCGACCTGGTCGTTGCGCGAGCGGGCAGTGTGGAGTTTCGCGCCGGCGGGAACCCGTTTGGTCAGCTCCGCTTCGATGTTCATGTGGACGTCCTCGAGTTCGGGCTTCCACTTGAACTGGCCGGCGGCGATCTCCTTGCCGATTTGATTCAAGCCTCTGGTGATGGCGCTCAATTCGTTTCGATTTAGCACGCCAATTTTCTGGAGCATCGTCGCGTGGGCGAGGGAGCCCTGGATGTCGTGCTGCCAGAGCCGCCAGTCGAAGGAGATGGATTCGGTGAATTGCGCGACATCGGCGGCGGGACCACCGGTGAAGCGTCCGCTGCGGGAGACTGGGGATTTTTTATTCATTTTTTATTTTGGCAAGGCGTCTTTTGTCACGGCGTTTTGCATAAAAGTAGTAAGCGACCAGCACCGGAATTGACATCAATAAAACCATGACAATTGGGATTGATGGCCCACTTCCTAAAATTGGCGAATGGCTGATATAATCTTTCAGGCCAATAATTTTCAGTCTAAGCAAATCCGATTGCGGCGAACCCAATGCGATTGCTTTTTCAAATGCTGTGGCCGCAAGATGATAATCACGTTTGGCCCAGGCTGCGACGCCGAGCATTTCATAGCATGCCGGCTCTCTCGGATTCATTTGTGCCATATAAATGACACCGGCTTCAAAATTTGTGTCACTTGCCAAATTCCATTTTCCGCGATAATCAGGCGGCACATCATAAAGTGACATTTCACCAAGAATTTCCCCTGCATGTTTGTGGTCTTTCGATTTCACCAGCTCTTGATAATTGGCTTCCAAATTTTGCAAAGCGTCGAAAGCATTGGTTTCGGGCACAAATAAACTTTCGTCTGGTCGGCGCAAGCGTCCCCACGCTGAATCAGTCGAAAGCATTGGATATGTGAATTCATCCACATAAACATGGCGCGATTGATACCTGGGATCACGGATCAAGTATTGCAGCAGTGCCAGGTGATATTTTTCCAAACCGAAGTGCGCGCCGGGATTGATTTCCAAGTCGCGAGCGATTTCTTTTTCCGCGTCAGCATAACGGCCAAGCAGATGGTAAGCGGTGCCGAGATTGGCATGGATGCCGTAATCCCCCGGGAATTTAGAAACAATCGACTCCAAAAGCTTCACCGCAGTTGCTGCCTGGTTTAGGCGAAGATACGCGCCCGCCAGATTGTTCCACCACTCGGGATTGCCCTCGTCGCGGTTCGCTTCGAGCTTTGTTATTCTTTCCCGCAACGGGGTAAAATCTTGCGGCGGCTCCGAAACATTCAGGATCGCTTGTGCGAGGTCGTGGCTGCGGTGCTTTTCATGCCAGAGCGATTCCGCATCCCAGATGCAGGCATGGCCAGTCATGGCGAACAACGCCAAGACAAAAACCCAGGATGAAATTTTCATTTGATGGATCCGCAGATTGCGCGAATGACACGGGCTTTTTAACGCAAAGACGCAAGGACGCAAAGGCATTTCCGCCACGTCTTCGCCGCCCGGCGTCCGGATTGGATAAACTTCTTTAAAAACCGCATTGCCGTGGGCGTGCGACTATGGAATGTTTCCGCCGCAGCCATGAGCGAATACACATATGCCTGTCCAGTGTGCGGCCAGCACATGCGATGCGATTCATCGCAAGCCGGCACGGTGATGGAATGCCCGACGTGCTTTCAGAAGATCACCGCGCCCCAGGCACCCGCCGCCGGCGACGACCAGAAATTCGTCCTGACGGGCACCAAGGTGGGCGAGCGGCCGGTGCCAAAGGCAGCGGCGGACAGTTCCATTGCGGTTTCAACGGCCAAAGGGTTTCCCTGGGCCATTCTCACCGGGGTGCTGGTGCTTGGCCTGGCGGGGGCCGGCGCGTTCGTTTTCCGCGAAAAACTTTTCAAATCCTCCGAAAGCAGCCCATCCATGGCAGATGCCCCGCCGGCCAAACCGCAAAAACAGGAAAAACCGGCGGCCGTTGCCCCACCCGCCAGCGACTCGAACTGGATGCTGTCGCTCGGCACCAACGCGATTCCCGATTCGCCCGTGGCCGGCCGGATTCACGGCCAGGATTTCATTGTCGAGCGCGCGACTTTCCAGAACGGTTCATTGATGTTGCGCAACGGAACGCACGGGCCGGTGGAGTTCGCCGCGTTCATCAATTTCAGCGGGGCGCCGGCGGAGGCGCTGTCCGGCCAGACCATCAATGTGACCACCAACGCGGACAAGGCGGCGCGCGTGTCGCTGCGCTGGAAGGATGACAGCGGCACGGTGCAAAAGTTGAATTACAATGACAGGTATGCGCTGCGGCTGGAGTTCGGCGCGCTGGCGAACAACCGGCTGCCGGGGAAAATTTATCTGTGCGCCCCGGACGAGGAGAAAAGCTATCTGCTGGGCAGCTTCAACGCCGACGCGCGCAAACCGAAGGCGAAGGCGCCGCCGAAAAGATAGAGCTCCAAATTCCAAGCACCAAGGTCCAGAGAAACTTTAAGCTCCAAAGTGAGCCTGGCGCGTGGTGGTTTGGCGATTGAAGTTTGACGCTTCTCTGGAGCTTGGTGCTTGGAATTTTTTCGTGTGTTTTGTGCGTTTCGTGGTTTCCTCTCTTCGGTTTTATGAACATCGAACTCATCAACACCGGCAGTGAATTGTTGCTGGGCCGCGTGCTGAACACGCATCAGCAATGGATCTGCCGCCGTCTCGCCGATCTCGGCTCCGTGGTGGCCCGCCAGGTGGCCGTGCCGGACACGGCGCGCGACATCCAGCACGCCGTGCGCGAGGCGCTGGGCCGCGCCGATCTGGTGATCGTCACCGGCGGCCTCGGCCCGACTTCCGACGACATCACGCGCGATTTGATCGCGCAACTGCTCGGCAAAAAACTGGTGCGCGATAAAGCGGTCTTCATGCACATCAAAAATTATTTCGCGGAGCGCAAACGTCCGATGCCCCCGAACAATGATGTGCAGGCCATGGTGCCGGAGGGCGCCATCGTTCTGGCCAATCCCAACGGCACCGCGCCGGGGCTGGCGATGCGGATCGGGTCTGGGGTCTGGGATCTGGCGTCTGGGAAAACTCATGAGCGGTCTTCTCCAGACCCCGGACCCCAGACCCCGGACCCGAGACTCCAGACCCCGGACCCGAAATGGCTCATCATGCTGCCAGGTCCGCCGCGTGAGTTGCATCCGATGTTCAACGCGGCGGTGGTGCCATTGCTGCAACGCGAGTTTCCGCTGCAAGCCCCGTTCGTCTGCCGCACATTGCGGACCGGGGGCATCGGCGAATCGGCGGTTCAGGACAAGATCAAGACCTCGCTGGATCCGCTCGTGGCGGCGGGTCTGGAGGTCGGCTACTGTGCTCGCGTCGGACAAGTGGACGTGCGTTTGACGGCCAGCGGATCGAACGCGGCGGACATCGTGCGCGAGGCCGAGGCCGTGGTGCAGAAAATCATCGGGGCAAACATTTATGGTTTCGACGACGAAACCATCGAGGAGAACCTCGTCCGTCAGCTGAGCGCGCAGAAGCAGACTTTGGCGCTGGCGGAATCCTGCACGGGCGGCGGCATCGCCAACCGGATCACCAATGTGCCGGGCGCATCCGAAATTTTTCTCGGCGGCGTGGTGAGCTACAGCAACGCGGCGAAGGAAACCTTGCTTGGCGTCAGTGCCGGATCGCTGGCGGCGCACGGCGCGGTGAGCGAGACGGTGGCGCGGGAGATGGCCGTGGGCGCGCGGGAAAAGTTCGGCGCCGATTTTGCCATTGCCGTCACGGGCATCGCCGGGCCGGGCGGCGGCACGGTGGAAAAGCCGGTCGGCACGGTTTTCATTGCACTGGCGGGAGCTTTTGGCATTGTAGTCGAGCGCAGGCTGAACCTGTATGAACGCGCGATATTCAAGGAGTTGACTGGGCAACAGGCCTTGGAAATGTTGCGGATACGTCTGGTTTCTGCTTGATGACGTTAAACTTTAGCGTAAAGTGGCGACGATTAACTCAGAACCAATTTCCAAAATGCCTTTGACTTCTGATACGCCGGCACCCCCGAGTGATCCCGTCGCTGAGAATGTCGATCCCCTGCCGGTCCCGAGGCGCCGTGGCACTTTGCTGATCGTGGATGACGAGGATGGGCCGCGCCAGTCGTTGCGGGTGATTTTCAAGGATGAATATAATCTGCTGATGGCCGAGGACGGGCCCACCGCGATCGAGCTGGCGCAGAACCACGACATCGACGTGGCCCTGCTGGACATCCGCATGGCCGGCATGTCGGGGATCGAAGTTTTGGAACGGCTCAAATATGTGAAGCCGGACATGGAGGCGATCATGATGACGGCGTTCGAGACGACCGACACGATCCGGAAGGCCCTGCGCCTGCGCGCCTGTGATTACATCAACAAGCCGTTCGACCTCGCGACGATGCGTGACGCCGTAAGCCAGGCCATGCAACGCCGCACGCTTGAAAGTGAAATCCACAGCAGCGCGGAAAAAGTCCAGGAACTGCTGGTTGAACTGCAGAATCAGCAGGTTGAGCGGCAGATCGACCGGAAGCGCGGCGACATTTACGCGAGCATCATCCATGACATCAACGGCCCGCTGACGGTCATCTCCGGTTTCGTGCAGGTGCTGAACCAGCGGCTGAACCGCACGGCGCGAATGGAGGTGGAGGACCTGGAGTTCGTCAAGAACCGGCTGAACATCGTCACGCGGCAGACCACCAATTGCATCGAGATTTCCCGGCGTTACCTCGAAATTTTGCGGACCAAGTCCGGCCAGTGCGCCCCGCGCGTCGGCGTCAACCAACTGCTCAAGGACCTCGAGCACCTCGTGCGCGTCCATCCGAGCCTGCACGAAAATGAATTTCACCTCATCCCCTTCGTGGAAGACATCGGCGTCAAGGCCAATGGCACGGACGTGATCCAGATCTTGCAGAACCTGGTGGTCAATGCGTTTCAATGCGCCGAGCACCCGCATCGCGTGGAAGTCAGCGGCGAGGTGCTCCGCGAGCCGCTGGATTTGACGGCGTTCAAGGACGGTCCGAAATCCCGGCTGCTGAATATCGAGAGCATGGACAACACCGCGCCGCTGGTGAAATTTTCCGTGCGCGACAACGGCCACGGCATTACGGCGGAAGTGCTCCCCAAGATTTTCCAGGCCTACTTCACCACCAAGGGCCCACGCGAAGGCACCGGCCTTGGTCTCAACATCGTCCAGCGGCTCATCCGGGAAGGCAACGGCGCGCTGCATTGCCAAACCGAAGTCGGCGAGGGCACCACGTTCACGGTTTATCTGCCGGGAGCGGAGCTGGTGAAATAATCCTCCGCAGATTTCAGTGCGTTGTGCAGCCGGATTGCGCCATTCCATAGGCGAACCAGCAACCCAGAATTCCCCCGACAATGGTCAGATCGGCGGTCACCGCCACCGGCGTTAAGGCGATTTTTTCCACCCGTCCCTGGCCGTCATTATAAGTTGGCAAATCATGCAGACTGATGTGGCCATCGCTGCCATAAAGCGTGAATGATTGCCGGTTGGTTTCGACAACCGCGTAATGCGCCAGAGCCCGGTTGGTTTCACCCGGGGTTGATTCAAAACCGGTACCGGCGACAAATGGCGTGTCAGGTGAGTGCTGGCAAAATGCGGCGCGCGCCGCTGATCCACACCATCACAAAGCGGGACTAAACATATATCCGCGCACCTTACCGGTGCGCCGTGTTGATGACCGCGTCGAAGGCGGGGCTGGGTTTGTGATCGCGGCGGAACAACAGCGGATAATTCATGCGTCCCCGGTTCAGCCACGAATCGCCATCGCTCACGCCCCAGAAGGTGACGAGGGCGATGTCTTTGCGATGTTTGACAAACACGGAGAAAAGACCGGCGTAACGTCTGGCCAGCGCCTGTTGCACAGCATCGGGGAGCCCGTTTGAATAAACGTTTGACGTGATCTCCCGCTGCATTTCGGCGACATCCGCGCTTTCGCTCCGCCCCAGCAAATCCACATCCAGTTCCGTGATCATGACTTTGACACCCAGCTTCGCGAAAGCCGAGAGGGTCGCGTCCACCTGTTCCAGTGCCGGCCAGTCCATCTTGACATGGGACTGCGAGCCAATGGCGGTGACCGGAATTCCCCGGGCCTGGAGTTTCTGGATCAGCGCGATGGCTCCTTTGCGCTTCGGTTCATTCTCAAGGGAATAATCATTGTAACGCAGAACCGCGTCCGGGTCGGCTTCGTGCGCATATTGAAACGCCTTCTCGATGTAGTCGTCGCCGATGATTCTTTGCCATGGCGATCGGCGCAATGTGCCGTCCTCGTTCAAGGCCTCATTCACGACATCCCAGCATTGAATACGACCCTTATAGCGACCGACCACTGTCTGGATATGGTCATGCATCCGCTTTAACAGCAGCTCGCGATCCGCCGAGTTGGTGCCGTTCAACGCCCGCCCGATGGCATCCCGAAAAACCCAGCGCGGTGTTTGGCTGTGCCAGATCAGCGTATGGCCGATGATATACATCCCGTTCGTCTCGCCGAAATCAACGTAGCGGTCGCCGGGCTCGAAATCGTAGCCATTCTCACCCGGACGAGGATGGATGATTTCCCACTTGAGGACGTTTTCGGGCGAGATGGAATTGAACTGGGCTTTGATCAGCGCGGCACCATTGGTGTCTTCGCCGGTGAACTGTTTCTGGTTGATCGCCACGCCGATCTTGAAGTCGTCTTGGTAGGCATCCTTGAGGGTTGGGGAGCCGGTCTTGGGGTTGGTCGCACAACCCGCCAGCAGTCCGGTGAACACGAGGAGAATCGATAATGATGGTGTATTCATGAGCATCAAGGTTACGCCGTTTTGGCGGCAGATTGGTTTCGGCGCTCCGCCAGTTCGTCGGCCATCTGAATCGTCAGCTGTTTGTTGAGCTGATAAGCGATCAGCAACCCCGTGCAGATGGCGAAGAGGATGCCGACCACGATCCCGCTGCAGGCGCGATACCCCTGCACCGCCTGCGCTGCGTCCGGCAGCTTGGTGTCGTAGTTAAAGAGGCCGGCCATGATCCAGAGGAACGACGCCGAGCCGAGGGCCAGGCCGGCTTTCAGACCAAAGCCGATGGACGCGAAAACCATGCCGGTGAAGCGATGGCCGGTCTTCCATTCGGAATAATCCGCCACGTCGGCGTAAATCGCCCAGATCAACGGAATGGTCGGCGCGTAGGCGATGGCAATGAACACCGTCAGCAGCACCATGCCCCAGACATTTGTGGGCGAAAGGAAATAGAACGCCAGCGAACCCAGGCTGGCCAGCGCGAAACCGGTGACCGCAACGGCCTTCTTGCCGAATTTTTTCGCCAGCGGCGGTGACAGCAGGATCACGATGATGGTGATGCCCGTGCCGAGCATGTTGATGATGCTGTTGGCGACGTCGGCCACGTTGGAGGTCGCCAGGTCCGCCCGGTCGCCGTGAACGATGTAGCCCAGCGTTTCCAAAATGCCGGAAGTCTTCGCGCCCGCCGGAACCACCAGCCCGAGTTGTTGCACCCAGTCATACAGCGCCGCCCGATCGGCGTAATGATGATAATAATTGTAAAGCGCCCCGCCGCGAAACGAGAGAATGCAGAAATGGCAGAGCGTCATGAAAAACATGACCTTCCACGGATTGTTTTTGAGCAGGTTCAAAAAGTCCTGCTTCGGCGACGTTTTTTCCCTCGAGACCGGCTGGATGCGCTCCCGGGTCGTCGTGAACGTGATCAGGAACAAGACCAGGCACAGCACCGCCCAGATGGTCATGGTCATCTGCCAGCCGTATTGCTGGTCGGCAATTCCCACGGGCCCGTCGCCCGCGTGATGCCGGGCCAGTTTGGCCACCAGTGGCAGCGTGAAGCCGCCCACGATGAACTGTGCCGCATTCACCGCGATGAAACGGAAGGAATTTAATTTTGCCCGCTCGTTGACGTCGCCGGTCATGACGCCGCCCAGTGCCGCGTAAGGCATGTTGTTCATCGAGTAGATCGTCATCAACATTGTGTTGGTGATGACGGCGTAGAGGATCAGGGAGGCCGTGTTCCAGCCTGTCGGCGTGGTGTAAGCCAGGATCATGATGACCGCCCACGGCGCAGCCGTGAACAAGATCCACGGACGAAACCTGCCCCAGCGGGTCTTGGTGCGGTCAGCAAGGACACCGACAATCGGATCGGCGACGGCATCCCACAACCGCGGCCAAAGCAGAATGGCGGCGGCGGCGCCGGCGCTCAGCCCGAACACGTCGGTGTAAAAATTCGTCTGAAACAGAATCATCGTCATGAAGACGAAGTTCGCGGCGGAGTCGGCGGCGCTGTAGCCGGCCTTTTCGAAGAACGAAAGTTTCTGCTGAAAGTGTGGTTCGGCCATAAGGGTTTTAGGTCGGGATTATTTCGTCACTGTCAAAATCAACTTTTGCAGATCGGCGTCGCGCGAGGAATTGCCGATCATGATCTCAAACTTGCCCGGCTCGACGACATATTTCATCTTCACATCGTAAAACGCCAGTGAATCCGGGGTGATGTCGATGACTGCCGTTTTCGTTTCACCCGGCTGGAGGAGGACTTTCTGGAAGCCTTTCAATTCCTTGACCGGCCGGGTGACCGAGCTGACGAGATCGCGAATGTAGAGCTGCACGGTTTCGGTGCCGGCGCGTTTGCCGGTGTTGGTCACATCCACCGAAACGTGCGTCGAACCTTTCACGCCGATCCGCTGCTTCTGCAAACGGGGATTTGTGAGTTTGAAACTCGTGTAGCTCAACCCCTGACCGAAAGCGAACAGCGGCGAAACGTCGTCGAACAGAAAGCCGCGCCGTGCCGAAGGTTTGTAGTTGTAAAACACCGGCAGATGCCCTGCCGAACGCGGAAAGGAAATCGGCAGCTTGCCGCCCGGATTGAAATCGCCGAACAACACATCGGCCACCGCGTGGCCGGTTTCCTGGCCGAGATAGAAGCATTCAAAAATCACCGGGACGTTTTCGGCGACGTAATTGATCGAAAGCGGACGGCCGTTGAACAGAAACACGATCACCGGTTTGCCCGTTGCGAGCATGGCTTTCACCAGTTCATCCTGCCGGCCGATCAAATCCAGATTCGTGCGGTCGCCCATGTGTTTCAGGTTCCAGGCCTCGCGCGAGGTTTGTTCGTTGCCGCCGATCGCGAGCACGATCACGTCAGCCTGTTTCGCGACTTCGACCGCTTCCGCGATTTGTTTCCGGTCTTCCGCCGGATCGCTCGGCGTCACTTCATCCGCGTTCCAAGAGCCACCGATGGTGATTTTGCAACCTTCGCTGTGCAGCACCTTCACGAGGTCGCCGACCCTGGCCTTGATCCCGTCCAACACGGTGACGTTGTGCTTCGGCACACCGCTATAGCCGCCGAGCAGGCTGCGATGCGCATTCGGCCCGATGACCGCGATGGTCTTAAGTTTTGCCGGCTTGAGCGGCGCGAGATTATTTTCATTCTTGAGCAGCGTGATCGTTTCGCGCGCCGCCTGCAACGCGAGCTTCCGATTTGCATCACAGCCCACGACCCGTTCCGCCTCGTCCGGATCCACATATGGATCGTCGAACAACCGCATCTTGAATTTCCAAAGCAACATCGGTGCGACCAGCTCATCGAGCTGTTTTTCCTTCAACATGCCTTTGCGCACGAGCTCGACGAGATGGAGGTAACAGTCCGGTTCCGGGAACTCGATGTTCACGCCCGCCTTCACGGCTAGTTCACACGCCTGCTTTTTGTCTTTCGCGACAAAGTGTCCGTGCGTGTCGGGACGATGATGCAGTTCCCAGATCGCGTAATAATCTGAAACAACAAAACCTTTGAACCCCCATTCCTTGCGGAGCACGTCGCGCAGCAGCCATTCGCTGGAGTGCGACGGCACGCCGTCAATTTCGTTGTAAGAAGCCATCACGCTGATCGCGCCGCCCTTCTGGATCGCGTCCTTGAACGGATGTAAAAAAGTCTCGCGCAGCACGCGTTCGGAGACGTTCACCGGGGCGCAGTTCTGACCGGACTCGGGCTGGCCATGCGCGGCAAAATGTTTGAGCGTGGCGATGACGCGCTTCTTGTCCTTGAACGTCGCGTCGCCTTGAAAGCCGTGCACCGCAGCAATGCCCAGTTGCGTATTCAGGAACGGAT
>Ga0247670_1000177_pt1 | contig 19440 bp, 15 predicted proteins | sample CNK11_metaG_FD_183042 | JGI IMG/M metagenome (GOLD analysis project Ga0247670, IMG submission 183042) | Soil microbial communities from Purdue University Martell Research Forest, Indiana, United States - CNK11 | ecosystem: Environmental > Terrestrial > Soil > Temperate forest > Bulk soil...
CGCTGTTGGTTCCGCCAAAGTTGAAATGATCCCATTTGTATCCACTTTGCGGATTCGTTGGCCACTCGTAATATAAAAATTCCCAAAACCGTCTACAGCTACAGAGGTGGGCGGTGCTCCGGCATTGGTAGCCATGCTTCCATCACCAGAATAAGTGCTAGCCCCATTTCCAGCGACCGTTTGAATAATGCCAATCAATCCACCGGCGGTGTTGACAAAATTTGTATCCACCATCCGAATCCGGTTGTTTGAGGAGTCAGCAATAAAAAGTTCACCGGCAGAATCAACAGCCACCCCGGATGGAAACCATAAGACGGCACTGGTGGCCAATCCACCATCGCCGGAAAAAGCAGATCCGCTGCCACCTCCCGCCACAGTGTTAATCAAGTTGTTTCGGTTCGGCAGATTGGTGCCGTTCATTCGCCATTGATACATGAACTGTCCAACGCCCGTCACCATGACGTTAAACGTCACATTGCTACCATAAACCGCAGTTTGATTCGTCGGTTGACCGGTGATGATTGGCTGCGCGGCACAGGCCAGCGCGAGAAACAATCCCAGTCCAACTGCCAGAAATTTACCTCCAACAACTTTCATGAACCAAATCAAACCAAACTACGAATGGCAGTCAATGAATTAATCCGCAAACGGAATAAACTTTTGCCCGGCATTGCAGGGTGCGTGACACTTTGGAAAGACAACTCGCTGCGTTTCTCCGCAAGAAACGCGGCGACATGACTTTTTTCGACCATGCCGCGGCGCTGGCGGACATACATGGCGTGGAGGTTTATCACGAGACGCACCGGAGTCGCGCGTTGTTCTGCCTGCCGGCAACGATGGAAATTCTGGCCGCGCGTCCGAAGCTCAAGCTGGTTGCGGATTTCTCGCACTGGTGCTGTGTGCATGAAACCTTGCTGGCCGATCAGCCGGAACGCCTCGAACGCGCGATGCATAACGCCCACGCCATCCACGGACGCATTGGTTTTCCAGAAGGCCCGCAAATTCCCGACCCGCGCAACCCGATCTGGCAGCCTACCATGGACGTATTTCTAAGCTGGTGGAAGCGCATCGCCGAACTGCGCCGCGCCGAAGGCTGCGTCATGCTGCCCGTCACCCCGGAATTCGGTCCCGCCCCCTACATGACCGTGCTGCCGCACACGCACAAGCCCATCGCCGATTTGTGGGAGGTGAATTGCTTCATGCGCGACTGGTTGCAGCAAAGTTTGTAAGGCGAATCGCTTGGGACCTTGGAATCTTGCACATACGAATCAGGCGGGCACCGTTAATTGCTTGCCGTTGTCGGCGGCGTTGATCCTTAACAAAAACGGCACGGCGGTTCGGGCCCATTCCTTCGCCGTCGGATAACTCGAGGCCCCGCCGGCAAAGCAACTTTGCAGCATGTCGGTGTTGATGATGCCGGGATTGAGCGGCATGGCGGCCATCCCGGACGGCAATTCCTGCGCGAGTGATTGCGTGAGTCCCTCGATCGCCCACTTCGTCGCGCAATAGGGCGCGACTTCCGCGTCGGTCGAGCGACCCCAGCCGGAACTGAAATTCACGATGACACCCCTGCCCTGTTGAATCATCGCCGGCACGAAGTGGCGGATGACGTTCGCCACGCCCTTGATGTTCACGTCAATCACGTCGGAAAATTCCGACGCAGGAACTTCCCACAACGGCGCGTTGCGATTGATGAGCGCGGCATTGTTCAGCAGCAAATCCGGCGGTGTGTGTGTGACCAAAACTCTTTTCGCCCAGACGGCGACTTGCGCGTCGTCGGCCACGTCCACAACACCGAAAGCATTCGGTGCCGGAAATTGTTTCTGCAACTGCGCGATGTCCTTTGCCGAACGTCCGCAGCCGAGGACGGTGTGGCCAAGCCGGATGAATTCCTCCGCCATCGCGCGGCCGAGTCCGCGTGAAACGCCGGTGATGAGGATGGTTTTCATGCTGTCGTAGCGGCTTTCGGCAGAAAGCCGGAATATTTGTTTGCCGAAAATGTGTGGCGGTCTGCCGACGCGCCGCCACGCTCAATCGCGCGGATCGAACTTTGATTCACGGGCAAGATGTTCCCACAACTTCTTCTCCGCGTCGGAAACTTTTGCCGGCACAATGATCTTGGTGACGATCATCAGGTCGCCGCGCGTGCCTTCGCGTAGCGGCAGGCCACGGCTGCGCACCCGTAACTTTTGACCGCTTTGGGTGCCGGCGGATATTTTGATTTTCACCGGGCCGTCGAGGGTCGGGACGGAAATCTCCGCGCCCAACACCGCTTCCCAGGGCGCCAGTTCGAGTTCGTGGATGAGGTTGTGCCCGTCCACGTCAAATTCAGGATGCTTGGCCAGCCGCACGCGCAGATACAGGTCGCCCGCAGTGCCACCGTTGGCTCCCGGGGAGCCGCGCCCGGCGAGCCGCAATTTCTGCCCTTCGGTCACGCCCGGTGGCACCTTGACCTGATGCGTCTCGGTTTTGACAGTGCGCCCGACGGGATGCCGCACATTGACCTCGCGCACCGAACCGCGCAGGGCCTCATCCAGCGTGACCATGATGTCGCCCTCGATGTCCGCGCCCCGTTCGGCAAAATCACCGCCCGACGGACCGCGAGACTGCCCGAAGCCGGCCGGCCCACGCCGCGTGCTGCCAAAGATCTGCTCGAAGAAATCACTGAAACCAGTGCCGCCAAAGTGCGTTTCAAAATCCTCGGGGCTCATCCCGCGACCACCGCGAAACGGCTGACCGCCGGCCCCATGGCCGAAACCGGGCGGCGGGCGGAACTCTGACCCGGATTTCCAGTCGGCGCCCAGTTCGTCGTATTGCTTGCGCTTGGCAGAGTCACCGAGCACTTCGTAAGCCTCGTTGATCTCCTTGAACTTTTCCTCGGACTTCTTTTTGTCCTTGGCGACGTCAGGATGATATTGCCGCGCGAGTTTGCGAAAGGCCTTCTTGATCTCGTCGTCCGTCGCGGTGCGCGGCACGCCGAGGCTCTGGTAATAATCTTTGTATTGCACGGGCATAAAACTGATTCGCGGAAGAATGTGCCTGTAAGCGGGGGTTTGTCAAAGTCCGGACGTATAAAAAATATCGCGCGAAACCCGCAGGCCTCGCGCGACAAGATCCGTTACCGGCGGATTATTTCTTCTTCGTGTCCTTCTCCTTCTTCACATTGTTCACGCTCAAGTAGTGCGTGCCGCCCCGTTCACCGCTGCGCCGCCAGAATTTGAGGAGGATCTGGTCGCCTTTGGCCTGCTCGCAAAGCTTGACCGCGGAATCAGCATCTTCCACCGGCTTGCGATTGATCTCCACAATGACATCGTCCTTTTGCAGGCCGGCGTCGGCGGCGTTGGAATCCTCGGCCACTTCGTCCACGAGCGCGCCTTGAATGTAATCGGGGATTTTTAATTCCTGCCGTGCGTCCTTGTCCAAATCGGCGACGGTCACGCCATCCAGGGCATCGGTCTTGGAATTGTCCACATTCGCATCCATCTGCCCGCCGGAGCTGCCGGCGAATTGTTTTGGCAGTTCGCCAAGTGTGACATTCAGGGTTTTACTGGCTCCGCTGCGGATCAATTTCACGCTGGCGGAACTTCCCGGGGAACATTCCGACACCGTCAACTGGAGGGTGTGACTGTCGGCGATGGGTTTGCCATTGAAGGCGATGATGACGTCGCCGGATTTGATGCCGGATTTTTCAGCGGCCCCGTTGGGCATCACATCGTCCACCAGCGCGCCGCTCTGATCGGGTAGGTTAAAATGTTTCGCCAGTTCGGCGTCCACGTCCTGCAACGAGATGCCGAGATAGCCGCGCATGACTTTGCCGCCGGTGATGAGGCGTTCCATGACGCGCCGCGCCATGTTCCCCGGCACGGCGAAACCGACGCCTTCGCTGCCGCCGCTGCGGGTGGCGATCCAGGTGTTGATACCGACCAACCGGCCTTCGGCGTCAATGAGCGCGCCGCCGGAATTGCCGGGATTGATCGCGGCGTCGGTCTGGATGAAATTTTCATAGCCGTTAGCGCCGTTGATGCCGTAGCCGTGACGGCCCAATCCGCTGATGATGCCCATCGTCACCGTCTGTCCGACGCCGAACGGATTGCCGATGGCGAGGACGACATCGCCAATTTCAAGCTGGTCGCTGTCGGCCAGCGTCACCGCGGGAAGATCGGTGGCATCAATCTTCAAAACCGCCACGTCCGTCTGCGGATCGGTGCCGATGACTCTTGCGGTGTATTCCTTCTTGTCGTCATCGGCGATGGTCACCTTGAGTTCATCCGCGCCGCTGACGACGTGGTTCGCGGTCAGGATGTAGCCATCGGGCGAGACAATGACGCCGGAGCCGAGCCCCTGCTCCTTGCGCGAACGCGGCTGGCCATCGTCCGGAAACTGGTCGCCGAAAAACTGCCGGAACATGGGATTGTTGCGGAACGGATTCCGCATTGGCTGTTCCTGGATGATGCGCGTGGAGTAGATGTTCACCACGCTGGGCGCGGCTTTTTTCACGATGGGCGCGAAACTCGTGCCCAGCTTCACGTCACGCACCAGCGGCGTGTTCGAAACTTTGATGTTGGGCGGCGCATCCTTGGCCCACAACGTCAAATGGAACACACCCACGACAAGCAGCGAACCGGCAACCGCTGATAAAAACCCGGCGAAAGGTCGAGGAAACAGTTTCATAACTTCGGTAAAATGGACACCGAAGCGACGCGAACGTTCAAACGTCCCGGATCACTTTGACTGCGGCTGGGCTTGCTGCAATTTCTGCACATCCTCGGGCTTGAGCGTTTCGATCTTCGCGCCCTTCTTCATCTCCTCGGCGGACGGCACCTTGATGATGTCGCTGGTCAGCGGCTGCGGCGGCGCGGCGGGCGGAGGCGGGGCCTGCACGGAAAGCAGCTCGACTTCGAAAACCAGGACGGAATTCGGCGGGATTCCGCGTTGTCCGTTTTCGCCATAAGCGAGGTCGGACGGGATGAACAATTTCCACTTGGAACCCGTCTTCATCAGCTGCAAGGCCTCGGTCCAGCCCTTGATCACGCCGTTGACCGGGAACTGCGCCGGCTGGCCGCGCTTGTAAGAACTGTCGAATTCAGTGCCGTCCAGAAGCGTGCCGCGATAATTCACGGAGACAACATCGCTGGCGGCAGGCATCGCTCCAGTGCCTTCCGCCAGCACCGTGTATTGCAGGCCGTCCGGCAGGGTGATCACACCGGCATTGCCTTTATTCTTTGAGAGAAAGGCTTCGCCCTCCGCCTTGCTCTTCTCGGCCTTTTCGGCCTGCATTTTTTGCTGTTTGATTTTGAAGGTCTTCTGGAACTCGGTGAGCGTTTCCTGCATTTCGGCCTGGGAGAGCAGCGTCGTGCCGCCCGTCTGAACGTCCTTGATGGCGTGGGCGGCGATGTCGGGATCCACTTCCAGACCCTGCTGTTGCCAGTTGTGGCCGAGCATCATGCCGATGGCATAACTCACGCGTGACTTCTCATCGCTCAAAATGTTCGTGCCGCCGGCGAACAGCGGTGCGGCAATCCCCAGGGAAAAAATTACGGCCAATACAGTTGTTTTCATATTTGTTGAGTTCAAGAACGCACATTGTGGTAAGTTCAACCAAAAATGCAATTCGGTTTTTAAACAATTATGGCAGAGAAACGTTCAAATTGTTTTCCCTGCTGAACACATTGCGCTATACTAGGTCGAAGTTTGCAAATCATCATGCGCCATCTAAAGATCAAAACGCTCGCGGTCGGCACGTCGCTCCTCCTGCTCGGCTTTCCCCTCCTCATCCAGCTCATCGCCGGCCCGGCCACGACCGCCACCACTCCCGAGTCGCTGGCGCCCGGCCCGAACGATGCGCGCATCGCCTATGTCACCGCGCGTCTGCTGGAGGAGTTTCACTACCTGCAACAGCCGCTGGACGCGGAGATGTCGGAACGCTTTCTGGATGGCTACCTTCAAACGCTGGATCCGCGTCGGGAAAACTTTCTGCAGTCAGACATCGCCAGCTTCGCCCACTTCCGCACCAATCTCGACCACCTGACCATAACAACCAACGGACTGGCCGACCTCACCCCCGCGTTTGAGATTTACGACCGCTACCTTGAACGTCTCCGTGAACATAATGCTTATGTGGAGGAACAGCTCAAACAGGACAAGTTCAAGTTTACCGGCGACGACCGGATCCAGATTGACCGCCGGCAGGCGCCGTATCCCAAGGATCTGGACGAGGCGAAAAAACTCTGGCGCGACCAATTGCGCTACCAGTATCTGCAGGAAAAACTGGCCCGGGAAATTTCGCCGACCAACAGCAACATTCTGATGCCGCTGACCAAGTCCAACCTGACGGGGATCGCCGAGACCCTGGCGAAACATTACCGGTGGAATTTCCACATGGCCACCAACTGGGACAGCACCGATGTGTTGCAGGCCTACCTCAACGGCCTCGCTCACGCCTACGATCCCCATACGGATTATCTGAACAACGCGCACGCGCAGGATTTTTCCATCAACATGAGCCTGTCGCTTTTCGGCATCGGCGCGCAACTGACGGAAGACGACGGCTATTGCACCATCAGCAAACTCCTTCGCGGCGGCCCGGCGGACAAAAGCAAGCTATTGAACGAAAAGGACCGCATCGTCGCGGTTTCCCAAGGCGCCAAACCGCCGGTGGATGTGGTGGACATGGAACTCGGCAAAGTCGTCCAACTCATCCGCGGCCCGAAGGGAACCGAGGTGCGATTGACCATCAGCCCGGCGGACGACCGCACCGCGCGCAAGGTGGTGACGCTCGTTCGGGACGAAATCAAACTCGAAGATTCCGAGGCCAAGGCGAAACTCATCGAAATGCCCAATGCCCGCGGCGGAACCGATCGCATCGGCGTCATTGATTTGCCATCGTTTTATGCCACGATTGACCTGCCCGGCAGCTCGAATCATTCCAGCAAAAGCACCACCACGGATGTCGCCAAGCTGATCAAAAAGCTGAAGCAGGAAAAGGTGGACGGGATTGTTCTGGATTTGCGGAGCAACCCCGGCGGCTCGCTCGAGGAGGCCGTCAAGTTCACCGGATTGTTCATCAAAGACGGACCGGTCGTGCTGGCCCGCACGCCGGACGGTAATGTCAACGTGGACAGTGATACCGACTCGTCCCAGCTCTACAGCGGACCGCTGGTGGTGCTCGTGAACCGGTTCAGTGCATCCGCTGCTGAGATTGCCGCCGCCGCATTGCAGGACTACGGACGCGCCGTGATCATTGGCGACACCTCCACCCACGGCAAAGGCACCGTGCAAAACCTGAATCCGCTCCGGCCTTTCATCTCCACTGCCACCAACGACCCCGGCACGGTCAAAATCACCATCCGGAAATTCTACCGGGTCAGCGGCGCTTCCACGCAACTCAAGGGCGTGGTGCCCGACATCATCCTGCCGGACGTGCTGAATTATTCGCCGGACATCGGTGAATCTTCGCAGGACAACCCGCTGCCGTGGGACACCATTCCCAGCGCCCGATATGACAAGCTGAACATGGTGGAACCGTATCTCGGCGACCTCCGCCAGCATTCCGATGCACGGGTGATGACCAATCAGGATTTTGCATACATCCAGCAGGACATCCAGCAGTTCAAAAAAATGCAGGCCGATAAAACCGCGTCGCTAAACGAAAAAGACCAGATCAAGGAGCGGCAGTCGAATCAGGCACGCCAAAAAGCGCGGGACAAGGAACGGGAATCGCGGAAAACGTCGGGAGCAAAAGTCTATGAAATCACGGTCAAAAATTCCGAGCTGCCCGGTTTGCCTGATCCGCTTGGCACAATGACGGTCAATTCGGCGTCCGTCACAAATACCGCCAAGGCATCGGTCGAGCCGGCCACATCAGCGACGGTTGGTTCCACCGACACCATCACTGAAGCAGTTGATAAAAAATCGCCACCACCGGTGGATCCGGCGCTCGACGAGACGCAACACATTCTTCAAGACTACATCAAGCTCCTGGCCGCCGGCCGCACCTTGATCGCACAGTGATTTCGAATCTATGAAGACATTCACCGCCTTTATTTGCGTGGTGCTGGCAGCAAGCGCAGTCTCTGCCCAGGGAGTTTATAACATGGCCAAGCAGCGAGCCAAAAATGCTTCCGCCCAGGAAGCGCAGCACCAGGAAGCGCTCAATCCGACTCCGCCGGCGGCCCCGGCGCCCCCGCCCCCCAGCAATCCGCAGCCCAACCCGGCACTGGAAGCGACCCTGCAAAACATCGCCAATTTGCGCGCGGATTTTCAAAAGTTTAACACCAATCCCACGAACAAGCAGCCGCTGATCAAGGATCTGACCGCAGCGGCTCAAGGCACGAAGGCGAATCCGGCATCCGTGTCCAGGCTGGCCGATCATTTGTCGGCGGCCATTGCTGGCAATCAAAAATTGCCGGCCCAACATCAGAAGCTGGCGCAGAACATCCACGCCATTTTCAACAGTTCGCATCTTTCGCCGTCACAACAGCAGATGATGTTCGACGGCGTGCAAAAAATGCTGCTGGAAGGCGGTGTGTCGTCGGACGACACGAGCAAGGTGATTAGCGACCTCAAGACGATTGCCGCCGAAACCAAATAAAACGATGCCGCAGGTTAAATGCCCGACTTGTAAAAAATCCGGCGACTGGTTCGCCGGCAAGTTCGGCCCGTTTTGTTCGCAGCGCTGCAAACTGGTGGACTTGGGCAAGTGGTTCAACGCCGAACATGCCATCTCCGAGCCGTTGCGTCCGGAGCATTTTGAACAGTTCGCGGAACTGGCGCCCGGCGAACATCTGGATAAACCGGAGGCGGATTGACGGAAAAGGGTGTAAGGTTTCCCGGTTCTGGCGCGACACAGCGGCAGACATTGAAACAAAATGAAACAAATCCTCCCATTCCTGCTGGCTGTTGGCGCCCTGAGTTTATCCTGTTCACGCGCCGACCCACCGGCCCAAACCATCAAACCCGTCATGAATACCAACGAAATTAGTGCATCCACGCCAAGTCAGACTGAAATCGCCGATTTCGGCGGCGGGTGTTTCTGGTGTATGGAAGCCGTCTTTGAACGCCTGCCCGGCGTTGTTTCTGTGACCAGCGGCTTTGCCGGCGGCACCACGGAAAATCCGACCTACCAGCAGGTCTGCACCGAAACCACCGGCCACGCTGAAGTCACGGAGATCGAATTCGATCCCGCGAAAATCTCCTACGCCAGACTGTTGGAAGTCTTCTGGCAGGCGCACGACCCAACCACCTTGAACCGTCAGGGGGCGGATGTCGGCACCTCGTATCGCTCCATCATTTTGTATCGCGACAAGCAGCAGCAGCTCATCGCGGAGAAATCAAAATTGGAGGCGCAGAAAGATTTCCACAATCCGATCGTCACGGAAATCGCGCCGCTCAAGAAATTTTACAAGGCCGAGGATTATCACCAGGAATACTACGACAACAATTCCAGCGCGGGCTATTGCCGGGTGGTCATCGCGCCCAAGCTGGAAAAGTTGGAATCAAAAAAGGTGATTCAGGCCGAACCGCAGACGAAGAAATAGCGGGGCGACGGGTTATGGCCTGCTGTTGGCAACCGGTTGTTCATGATAGGGCATTCCGGCCCGATAGAGCGGTAGCAGCTGATTATTGATGTCCGCCAGGTGCAACTCGCCATTGGCGTTCGCCAGTCTGACCGCCGATTCTGCCGTGGTGACAGCTTCGGTGTATCTTCCTGCTTCGGCATATGCCGCCGCGAGTGTGCTGACCATGCCGGTTTGTTTGAAAGCCGTCAGATGACAAGCCTGCTCCGCATGTTGAATCGCCTCGGCACCGTTGCGTAGCGTCGCGTCCGCACTCGTGGCCAGAATCCACGCCAGATTGTTCCGCGATTCCGGCAGGTTGGGTTTGACCGCTAAAATTTTACGGAATTGATCTGCTGCCCGGCGCGAATCGCCGGTTTGATACAGGAGCCCAGCCAAATCCATCCGGATTTGAATGTCAGGTTTCGTGCTTAAGCATTGCGCCGTTTGTAGATGGAGAACGGCTTCCTGGTTTCTCCCTTGATGGGCTAATGCCTCCGCGAAGCGCCGATGTGCCATGGGGTCCCCCGGCTTAAGGTTAATTGCGGCCCAAAAGTGAGCCTCCGCCTCCTTAAAATTCCCATTCATGGCCAACGCCTGGCCAAGGTTTACGTGCGCACCGGCGTTATCCGCATCCGTCTGCACGGCGGTCAAAAAATGGGCGGTGGCTTCCGTGTAATTATTTCGTTTTGCCAAAATAACTCCCAGATCGTTGTGGGCGACGGAAGCCGCCGGATTTTTTGCCAGAGTATCGCGTAACAAGATTTCCTCGGAAACGAACACTTGCGCACGTTGATGGGTCAAAATGGAAAATATCAGGATTAAAAAAATGCCGGCACCTCTGAGAATTTTGGCATTTGCGCCATAGGCGAGTGCGGCGGTGGCCAGCACCACTGGCGCGATCAGCGGCAAGTATTCGAGATGATCCGAGACCTGCCACATCGTCAGGAATTGCGAATCGAAAAACCCGAGCGCGGGAAACAAAGTGACAATAAAACATCCCAATCCAAACAGAACATGCCGGCCCCAACCACGGCGAAACTTCCAGCAAATTGCAAAGCCGGCGAGCAAAAGCAGCGCTGGAAGAAACGATGCCATCGCAGTTGGGTCATGTTGCCATCGTGGGTAAACAACATTGAGATTGGCGGGCAGAAGCGCTTTGCCCAGATAAAACCATATCGCCCGGCCCGCGATGGCCAGTTTTTCCAAAAGGCTTTCAAACGGAAGGGTCGCCCCGACACTTGCCAGGGCCTGGTGTTTTTGAAACCAGACGGACATCATACCGAAGGCCAGCGACAAGATGAAGTAGGGACTGGTTTTCAGAATATCCTGCCGGGTGATTCGCCCGCGTTGCCAGAGCGCGCAACCCAGCAATACCACCGGCAGCATGACCGTTGACGTTTTGCTCAACAGCGCCAGCACAAAGGCGATCAGCGAAAAACCATACCACAGCGCGACCGGGGCTTGCCAACGAAGATTGATGGTTGGCTTATGGTTGATGGATTGCTGGGAAAGATTTTCGTAGCGGAGGTATAGCCAAAAGCTCAAAATGAAAAATGGCAGGGAAAGCGTGTTCTTGATCTCCGCAATGCGCGCGACAGAATTGACGCAGACGGGGTGAACCGCAAATAACGCCGCCGCCAGCCATGCGCCAGGAATTTTGAGTTGCGCCAGCAGACGCCATAACAAAACGGCGCTCAACGCGTGCAGCGCCATGTTTATGGCATGATAGCAACCGGGATGTTCGCCCCACGCCAGCCATTGCAGCCACAGGCCGAAGGTGGACAATGTGAAATCCGTTTGAAACCAGATATTCAGCGGACTGAGTTCCCCATTCGTCAGCGGATTGTCTTCATAGATCAGCCGGTGATCGTCCATCAAAAAGTTTCCCGGCAGGATCGGGTTATAGACAATCAACACGAGCACAAAAATGAAAAGCATGCCCAAACCGAGGCGGGCTGGGCTTTCTGCGACTTTGCTTGCCAGGACAATATGAGATTCAAACCAGCTTTTAAGAGTTATGAGCAAACTCGGCGAGTCATCCACGGATCTCGCGATAATTGTCTTGCTGCTTTTCACATGGTTTTCAAGCCGGAGACTAACGTGCGCATGACCTGCCCGACTACTGCCCTTTGGGGCAGTAGCCGGAAAATGTCGAAGAAATGCCACATGCTGCGCTTGAAGTTTGCTAAAGAGCTTCTGGCGCATCCTATCCGGTGTCTTGTTCGTGGAATATGCCGCTCGAAAACGGGACGGGATTAAAAGACAAAGAAAGCGGTTCTCAGGGCTAATCGGACATGTTCAAGCCGCCAGGACCCCATCCGACGAGAAAGTATGGGCTGGAGACCGATAGACTGAGGTCGGAAGCAGAAAAGCCCGGAGCTTTCGCCCCGGGCTTTGGTAGCAGTCAATTTCCGATTAGGGGAGTTGGTGGGCCGGGGTCACACCTACGCTCAGATTGCAGGCCGGGCTGGCGGCCACGGTGGTAACAGTATAAGTGCCGTTAGCCGGGCAGCCGGGGATGTTGCTCGCCGAGTTCAACTTGATGTAAGGCTTCACGTCGTCGAGGGTGACGACGGAGGTGCTGACTTTCTTGTTTTCCAACGCCCACTGGTTGATCGCCGCGTCAATCTGGCGGAGGTTGTTGATGCACGCATTGGCCTGTGAGGTGGCACGGGCCTTGACGAAGTTCGGAATCGCAATCGCGGCCAGCAAGCCGATGATGGCGACCACGATCATGATTTCGACCAGCGTGAAACCCGCATTACGGACGTTTTTCGTTGTTTTCATTTTTATTGCTCTTTCTCTGTTTGTTGTGCGGTGTGAACTTCGCGACGGGCGGGTTATATGATGACACTTTGTTCACTTGAATTGCCCGTCGCAACCGCAATGAGTTCAGTCTAGCAGCCCCAGAGCCAGAACCTGCCAGCGCGTCATGCCCTTTGGGGAAGGTTGTGAAAACCGGGGCAAATCCATGCCCGGCGCAATATCCGCTGAAAAATCACTTCGGCAGCTGGCGCTTGAACAGGCCGGCTTCCTCGACCAGTCGGGTCAGTTCCGCCACCGATTGCACCAGCAGCTTTCGCGTCAAGTTTGTCCGGTGAAGCTTCACCGTGCGCTCGTTGATGCCAAGGTCCGCGGCGATCTGCTTGTTCATCCGGCCCAACACGACCTGTTCCAGCACCTCCAACTCGCGCGATGTCAACGCATCGAATCTCCCGCGTAATATCCCAAGGCGTCCACGTTTCGTCCGTTCCTGCACGTCTCGCTCCAAGGCCCGGCGGACGGCATCCACCAGTTTTTCCGCCGAACCAAGCTTGGTCAAAAAATCCTCCGCTCCGTGCCTCATCGCATTCACTGTCGTCGGAATATCCCCTTGTGCCGAGATGAAAACGACCGGCAGTGGATTGACGGATTTTGCGAGCGCCGTTTGCAGTTCCAGGCCGCCCAGCACGGGCATGTTTAAATCAGTCAGGACGCAGCCGGACATTTCTGGAGTGAGCTGTTCAAGAAATTTCTTGGCCGACTCAAACGACTGCACCGGAAAACCCGCCGCCCGCAGCAGCCACGACACGGACTTCAGGAACGACGGGTCATCGTCCACCACAAAAACCGTGCCTGATTGGGATGGTGAATTCATGAATCAACCGGCATTCGCCGGCAACGTAAATTTGAAAACGGCACCGCGCCCGGTGTTGTTTTCACCGTAGATTTTCCCGCCGTGCGCTTCAATGATTGTCTGTGAAATCGCGAGCCCCATTCCCATGCCGTTCGATTTGGTGGTGAAGAATGGTTCAAACAGATGCTCCAGCTTGTCCGGTGGAATCCCGGAGCCACAATCTTTCACGGCCACTTGAACATTTCCATCTTTCAACCATTCGGCAATCACCACCAGTTCCCGTTCGGACTTTTTGACGCCGGTCATCGCATCCATGCCGTTCAAGATCAAATTCAACACCACCTGCTGCAGATGCACGCGGTCGCCGCGCGCCGTCGGCAACAACGCCGGCATTTGCAGGCTCAGCTTGACTGATCGCGCCTGTGCATCCGGCCGGGTCAGCGCGACGGTTTCTGTCAGCAGTTCGCCAAGGTTCAACGGTTTCAATTCAAGGTTGCGGCGTTTTAACAGCGATCTCATCCGGTCTATCACCTGACCGGCCCGCTCGACATCTTTGCGGATTTCCGCCGAGATGGCCCGGATCTCCTCCAAGTCGGGCTTTTCATTTTGCAGAAAAATGTCCGCAGCCTGGGCCTTTCGCAAGATGGCTCCCAGTGGCTGGTTCAGTTCATGCGCCAGGGTGGATGTCAGCTGCCCCATGGTCGAAACGCGGGAAACGTGCGCCAGTTCCGTCCGCTGATTCAGAATTTCCGCCTCGGCGCGGCGCCGCTTCCTCCGCTGCGCGAGCAGTTCGGTGATCGTGCCGGTTTGCGCCAGAAAGACCGCCAACAAAATCAAAAGCAGATCTCTGTGCTGGCCCCACAAGGTCTCCGGACGGTAGCGGATCACAACGTCGGGCGGTATGCGGCCCTCCAAGATGTGCCAATGCTGCAACGCCCGCCAATCCACCATCGGGGTTCCCTTCGTCGCCACCTCGACGGGCGGCATTTTCAAATCGGCACCATTGAGCACGCGGAGCGCCAGTTGCCCTGACCGCACACCGAGGTCTTCAGAATCCACCACCGACCCGCCCACCGCACCAGTGCCAAGCACCCAACGCCCCAACACATAGACCGGCACACTGGCGGACGGTGCCAGCATCTCGGCGAGCTGCGCCATGTAAACGGTCTCACCGCTCACGTCGCGCAAAACCGTGCTCAATAAAACCACCGAGCCTTCCGGCAGCAACCGGGCAGCCCGCCGCATGTCCGCAATGGACCGGTTGGTCCAGTATTCAAATTGAACCCCAGCCAGTGCCTGTGATGCTTCGGCAATCCGGCCAAGCGTTGTGCGATCCACGTCCGAGTTGCCTCCGATGACCACTACGCGACGCGTATCCGGTTGCAGGCGCATGATGAGCCCCAGAGTGCCCCGAAGATCAAACCGTTGCACAATCCCAGTAACCCTGGACTTGCTGATCGCCGGCGGCACGTCCATCTCGTTGACCGCCACAAAGACAACCGGCACGTTTGGAAATAATGCATTGGGCAGCTCTCCTGCGAGCACATAGTTCCGCGAAGGGAACGCCAGGATGAGATCAGGTTTCTGGCCGGCGTATTTTTTGCCCAGATAATCCCGAAATAGTTCAAAGTGCTCCTCGTCTGAAAAATGGCTGGCATCCAGATGCTCGGTAAAGAACTCAAGCCGGTTGGTGCTGAATCCTTGCATTTCCGCCCGCACGGCCTGTTCCAGGATGATGTTCCCCGGCGCGTCCCTGCCTTCGTTGAACAGCATCAAGATTCTTTTGGGACGTGAACTCTCCAAGCCGGTGGCCCCTTGCGCCAAGATTTCAAAATTACTGAAGAGGGCAAATGCGAAAACGGCAATGTGAACCTGTCGAGGCTGCCTGATGAGCAGGACGAAAAAAAGTTGTATGAGATTAAAGTATCGCACGGCCTATCGTCGTGGGTTCTGGGATGATACGATTCGGGTCATTCACCAAGGCATAGCCGAAATCTTCCCAAAAAGATAATAAAAAAACGGCGAACTGTTTCCAGTCCGTCGTTTTGAATTTTGACTTCGCGATTCTTGACGCCGCCCAGTGAATCCCGCAGCCTGCGCGGGTGCCAACCGAAAAAGCCCGGCTCTCTCCCCTGCCCTTGCTGGCGGTCGCGCTATTTTCCGGCATCGTGCTGTTTCATCTGGCGAACGCGCTCACTGGCCGCTCGTTTTTCCGCGCCTCGCATCTCGGCGCCGCGCTGGAGTATGCGCGCGGCCCGATCAATTTGTTCAGGCCGGTCATGGTGGGCTTCAACGCAAACGGCACGCCCGCCGCGCTGGAATTCCCAGTCTGGCAGGCGGTGGCAGGTCTCGCCTTCAAAGCCGCCCATTCCACCTGGTATGGCTGGGCGAATCTCGTCTCGCTGTTTTTTTTCGCCACGGGACTCTGGCCGCTGTTCCAGCTCGCGCGGCAATATGTCGGCGCGCGTGCGGCGTGGTGGAGCATGGTGTTCTTCCTCGCCCAGCCGCTCATCATCGTCCTGGCCGGCGAAGCTGCCACCGACGGCTTCTGTCTCGTCGCCATGTTGTGGTTTCTCTTCTGCGCCGACCAAATGATCCGGACGAAAAAAATCTCCTGGTGGCTGCCGACAGCCTGCTTCGCGGCGTTGAGCGCGGTTACCAAACTTCCCTTCTTCATGACCGCCGGTTTGTGCAGCCTTTTTATTCTGCTCGGCAGCAGCGTCCGTTCGCCGCGCGCCTGGATTCTGCTCGGTAGCGCGGGCGGCGTGGCGGCGATCGTTTTTTTCGCCTGGTCGCACTACGCCGATGCTCTTTCCGCTCAGGCGCTGTATCCGTATCAGGAGTTGCGGTTGTCGCAAAACCCCAGCATGGTCTTCTGGTTTTTTGGCGACCTGCACTACCGCCTCAGCCCGGCCCATTGGTTCAAGGGCGGCTGGCGGTTCCTCCATGCGACCCTCGGCGCCCTGCCGATGTTCCTGCTGCTCGCGGCGGCGCTGCTGCGTCCGGGCAACCGCATGCCGAAAGCTTGGCTGCTCGCCACGTTGCCGACCACGTTGATCTTCACGCACCTCGTTCTCGAACATTGGCATTACTATCTGATGTGCTGTCCCGCGGTCGCGATGCTGTGCGGCGCGACGCTCGCGCGCTGGGAAAATTTTTGGACGCAGGAAATGCCGCGGCCGTGTCTGCGGACGGTCCTGGCGGGATTGATTTTAGTTTTTTCGGCCGTTGACGGCATCGTCGCCATGAAAGTTTCCCTGCTTTACGACCCGTTCAAAAAGAACCTCGCCACCGTCATTCACGAAAAAACGAAGCCGGCTGACAAGCTGATCGTTTTCGATCCGGACGATTGGGGCGGCGAAATCTTGTTCCGCTCGGATCGAAACGGCTTGTGCATCTTCAGCCTGGAAAATCGGCCGGGCGTTTCCACGGCGAAAGGCCTCACCGAACTGCTCACCAACGAGGCGGACTTGAGCCGGCTAAAGGCTCTCGGCTACAACAAGCTCGTGCTGCTGGGCGAATCGCCCGTGCGCTATGCCGTCGAAGCCGCGAATCCCAACAGTCAGAAGGTGCGCCGCCATTTTCCGGAAATGATTTCTTCGACCGTGGATACCTGGCCGGTGGTCTATCGCTCCGAAGACATGTTGATCAAAGACATTCCATGACGGAACGCCGAGCACCGGTTCGGCAAGAGCGGTTTCAATCAAGTTGTAGCCGCAGTGTGAACCGCAACCTGAATCATTCCGCGAGGTTTTGGCCTGCGGCAGCCCAGGACGCTGACGCGCTACTTGCTCAACCCAGGACAGCTTTTCGGCTACAGTTTTTGGATGCTGCTCTAAAATTCAACGCGCCGATTCGGAGAACGGCGCTCCATAAAAAAACCGGCGACTCTTGCGAATCGCCGGTTTGAATTGAAATCCCGCTTACAGGCCTTTGCTGATGATGTATTTCAGCAGGTCGCCGACGCGGTTGGAATAACCCCATTCGTTGTCATACCAGCTCACGAGCTTGAAGAAGCGCTTGTTGAGTTCGATGCCGGAGCCGGCGTCGAAGATGGAGGACGATTTGCTGTGGATGAAATCGCTGCTCACCACTTCATCCGGCGTCCATTCCAAAATGCCTTTGAGATACGTCTCGCTGGCCTTCTTCATCGCGGCGGAGATCTCGGCGTAGCTGGTGTCCTTGACCGTCTTCACGGTGAGGTCCACCACGGAAACCGTCGGGGTCGGCACGCGGAACGCCATGCCGGTGAGCTTGCCTTTGACTTCCGGGCAGACCAGCGCCACGGCCTTGGCCGCGCCGGTGGTGGACGGAATGATGTTGATGGCCGCGCTGCGTCCACCTTTCCAGTCCTTCTTGCTCGGGCCGTCCACGGTCTTCTGTGTGGCGGTGTAGCTGTGGATGGTCGTCATCAAACCTTCCTCGATGCCGAATCCTTCCTTGAGCAAAACGTGGACGACCGGCGCGAGGCAGTTCGTGGTGCAGCTCGCGTTGGAAATGCAATGATGCTTCGCCGCGTCATACTTCTCGTGGTTGACGCCGATGACGACGGTGATGTCTTCATTCTTGGCCGGGGCGGAAATGATGACTTTCTTCGCGCCCGCCGTGATATGGCCGTAAGCGGACTTGGGATTCGCCTTGTCGCAGTCGGTGAAGAGGCCGGTGGATTCGATGACCACGTCCACGCCCAATGCCTTCCACGGCAATTCCGCCGGGGTGCGGGCGCTGACCACGAGGACATCCTTGCCGTTGACGATCAACACATCGTCCTCGGTTTTGTCGGCGGAAGATTTCTTCGAGTCGACCGTGCCGGCAAAGCGGCCCTGGATGGAATCGTATTTGAGCAGGTAAGCGAGGTTGTCCGCGGGAACAATGTCCCCGACCGCGACGACTTCGACTTCCTTGCCGAGAAGGCCCTGTTCGGCGATCGCGCGGAACACCAAGCGACCGATGCGACCGAACCCGTTGATTGCGACTTTGACTGCCATAATTATTTGATTTCGATTTTTGTGGTGGAATAAATTTCCTCAAACCAATCTGGAAATTCTACCTGGGAACCACGCACCGTCAACGAAGAATTCCAGGACGCCATTGCGAAAACCCCGCCATTGGTTGCCCGATTCCGTCAAGGGGTCACCGGGCTTGCCCCGCCTTTTCCAGTGCCGGCCGGGTATCGGTGAGCTCGGCGGAGGCCGCGTGCCGGCCGAGCAATTCCGCGAGGTTGTAGTGGGTGTAGCGCGTCTGGCTGGCGGGATATTGCGAATCCGCATTGGCCACCCAGAAATCCAGCGTTTCAGGTTCGAACAGCACGGAATGAATGTTGGACGTCATGCACACCGGACGCGTCATCAGGTCGCGCGCCGAATTCTCATCGAAGGTTCCGTAACCCGCCTGGATGCGGCGGAGCAATTCCTTAAAGCGGTCGCCGCCGGAAATGGCGGCCACGTCCTTGATCGCTTCCGGAATCCGGGGATCATTCTGGCCGGCCCAAAGGATTTCAAACTCCGTGGGGGTGGCGTGAACCGACACGGCCCGCCGCGTGTTGCCGTCGGAGATGACATAATAATACTCGCAGGTGCGCGGACTGCGACGCATGATTTCAAGCGCGTCATCAACGGTGTCCGCCTTTTCCATCACTTCGCGGACGAGCTCGGCCATGGGCTTGCCATCCCACCGGCCTTCACCGCGCCCGCCCATCTCGCCAATGGCCACACGCTTTTCGTTCAGGGCGGTCACGGAGCCGACAAACCCGGCGTAGCTGATGTTCACCCACGCATGTCCGTAGTCCGGCTGCGAGACAATCACCACGGCGTTCTGCTCCAATCCCTGGCCGCGGAAATAATCCAGGATGCGTCCATGATACAGCCGGCCCTCGCGCGTGGCGTCTCCATACATGGCGAAGCCGCTGCAATGAAAGAGTTCCGGGAACAGGTTGGCCATCCGGACCTCCTGCTGGGGAACACCGGCCGCCTGGGCGAGGGCATCCATTTCGCACAGGTAGCGCGGATCCATGTGCGGCAACAAACGCTGCTGGGCCTGTTCCATGTCGCCGAAGAACCAGGTTCCCATGGCCAGGGAGCCGCCGATGCCCAGTCCGAAAAGCACATTCCGCGTGTTGTTTCGGACGGGTTTCTTCAGCAACACGCCATGCTGATGCCCCATCTCCTCCGGCGTCCCCTTCACGAACAACACCCGCGTGCCATCAATGAGTTCAAGCCGCCCCTTCCCCTCGGTGGCCACCACGCGGCGTTCGCCGGTTGCCACCGA
>Ga0247670_1000180_pt1 | contig 19024 bp, 13 predicted proteins | sample CNK11_metaG_FD_183042 | JGI IMG/M metagenome (GOLD analysis project Ga0247670, IMG submission 183042) | Soil microbial communities from Purdue University Martell Research Forest, Indiana, United States - CNK11 | ecosystem: Environmental > Terrestrial > Soil > Temperate forest > Bulk soil...
ACGCGCAGCCGGCGCGTTCCGGCCATTCGCGAGCTGGCAATGCCACAGGTCAACGCCAACGTGTTCGGACAACGTGGCGAGCGTGAACAGCGCCGCAAGATTGAATTGCGAATAGCCCAGCGACGTCGTCCGCTCAAGCTCCAGAGGCTGGCGGCCATCCGGTTGGATTTGCACGGCGATGCGTTTCCGTTTGGCAGATTCGGCGATTTGCCGCGCCACGTCCAATTTGCCCAGCACCAGCGCGAGTTCCATGGCCTGCACGTCATACCATGTTCCGTGATTGTTTCTGGCGTTCGCTTCGTCGCGGCCGTTCTTGCTCGTCAGCAACCAGTTCAAATAGGTTTCCAGCCAGGCGTTGAATTCCGCCCGATCGCGCTGCGTCCACGCGGGCGAACCCGCCAGCAGGCCCGCCGCATCCGCCACCGCCGCGAGATTGCGGCCTTCGAGGATGCCGGTTCCGCGTCCCGTATTTTCACCGGGCACGGCCTGCGCAAAATTCAAATGCGGATTCATCCGCGTGGCGGGATCGAGAAACCAGATCCGCAGACACTTCGCCGCGTGTTCCGCGTAAGCTTCGTTGCCGGTGAAATAATAGGCCAGCGCCAGCGTCTCGACGGTCCTGCCCAGCTCTCCCATCCGGCCATGGTCGAACGCGTCATCGCGGCTTTCCGGATTCACTTTGCCGTCATGCCGGATGTAGGGCAGTCCGTTGGATTTTGCGGGATCAGGCCAGAAGTAAGGCGCGGTGCTCATGTAATCGTGCTTGTCGCCGCTGGGCGGGGTCTGGCTCTTGTCCACCACCGTCGGCGGCGCCGTCTTCAGCGCCGCGTCCGCGTCTTTGACCAGGTTCTTCAGCGCCCGCTGCAGTGATTTGTCGCCGGCCGCCAATCGCGTCTTTACTTCGGCCAGCACGCCCGGGCTGGCCGCAAAGTAACGTGGCGAAATCTCGCCGGCGCGCGCCAGCCCGCAGGCGGCGAGGATCAATACGATCAAGGTGATTCGATGAGTCATCGGTGTGAAATTTTTTGCTGGTTTTTGTTCTCGACCGGAAGGAAGACGGTCTTGACACCGTCGCTGGAAACACTGGCCATCGCCATTTGACCGGTCAGTTGCAGACTGATTTGCGCGCGGCCGTTGCCGAGTTGCACCACACGCGAACCGGTGACCGTGCCGAGGTTGTCCAGCAACCGCCCGTCGCCCGTGAGGCCGAAGCGGACCAGGTTGGCGGCGTCGAGACAGGGCACGCCAGCTTTGTCAAACACGCGCGCTTCGACGGTCACGACCTCGTTGCTCTGGGAAATTTCACTCAGGGTCAACTGCAACGGCCGGCCCCATGGTGCGGTTTGATACGCGACGGAAATTTCGTCGGTGACTTCTGCGCCGCCGTTGCGACCCACGGCGCGCAGCGTGTTCGCGCCTTCGTTGAGTTTGACGTTCCAGCGCAGGCCGGCGGCGGGGAAGTTCGTGAGGTTGCGTTGTTTCACACCGGCCGACACCCCGTTGACGAACAACTCCGCTTCACGGCAGTTAGAGAATATTTTCACCAGTTTTTCCTCGCCGGGTTTGCCCCAGCGCACCGGCCAGGTGTGACCATAAATATGGATCATCGGCTGGTCCGCCCAGTAACTTTGAAAGACGTAATAACTTTCCTTCGGCGTGCCGTCGCGTTCGACGACACCCTTCTGGTTCACGCGCGGCACGGGATTCTCCGGGCGCAGGGGCGTGGCGAAGTCCTTGAAAATCCACATCGCCGAACCGGTGAGATTGGTCATCTGCTCCTGCTCTTTGAGATGCCAGTCGAAGAGGTTGATGATGTAGCTCTCCGACCAGTCGCCATCCCGCGAGGCGCGGGCTTTGCCGCCGTTGGCTTTGTAGGCCTTGCCGACTTCCGCCGTGCCCTGCCCGATGGCCACCGCCGCGAGAAATTTTTCCGGCTCCTCTGCGTGACGGCGGGCCTGGCTGTCGCCGCCGTATTCGGCGTGGAAAAAATGCGGCGTGTCGGCGATGGCCTTGTCCAAGGCGGCGCGATATTCGGTGTAACGCCCGCCATACCAGCCGGCCCAAAGGCTCGGTGAATAGACGTCCGGGATGTCCTTGCAGAAATCGCAGCGACGGATGATGGTCTGGCGCGAAGGATCCAGTTGATGCGCCTCCGTGTTCAGCCCGGACATGAAGGCGCGAATGGCGTTGGTATCAAACTGCTCGAAGTCACCGGGCCAGTCATTCTCATTGCCCAGGCCCCAAAGGATAATTGCCGGGTGATTGTAATGCTGGTCAATCAGGTCATGCAGCATCTCCCGGCACTGCTGCTGGTAACGCTCACCGCCCAAACCGCCGCGACACCACGGGATCTCCTCCCATGCGAGAATGCCGAGTTCGTCGCACAACTCCAGCACCAGCGGCGCCTGTTGATAATGCCCGAGCCGCACAAAATTCACGCCCATGTCCTTCATCGCTTGCAGCGTCTGGCGCACGACGTCATCCGGCACGGCGGCGGCCACGCCGGCGTGATCCTCGTGATAATGTGTCCCGCGCAACAGCAGGCGCTCGCCGTTCAGCTTGAACGGCCCATGCTCGACCCATTCGACGGAACGCACCCCGAATTTTTCAGAAACCTGCTGTTCGCCCTGACGCGACTTGAGCGTGATGAAACAGGTGTAAAGCGCAGGCGACTTCGGCGACCACAATTCGGGTTGGGTGATCTGAAAGGCGGCAATTTCTTTTTCGCCCGGCCACGGGGCCAATTTTTGCGTCGAGGCATGGATGATCTTTCCGTCCGGAGCGCGGACTTCGATGACCAGTTCCGTTTCGTCCTGGAGCGCCGTCGGATTGTAAAGACGCCCGCGCACGTTCACGCTGGCCCGGCCATCTGCTTTGAGCGTCGGCTCGATGTGAACGCGTTCCAGTGAAATCGCCGGGACATAAACGAGGCTGACGTGACGGTAGAGTCCGCCGTAACGGTTGAAGTCGCTCAAGTCGGAAGGAATGCTCTCCGCATCGCGCGAGTTATCGCACAGGACGGCGAGCGGAACTTCATTCTGCTTGGCGACGGCATCCGTAATGTCCACCTCCCATTGATCATAGCCGCCAACGTGCTCGCCGACTTTTCCCAGGCCAACGAAGACCTGTGACTTCTGCCCCGCACCGTCGAAGTGCAGAAGCGTGCGGCCATTCGGAAACGGATTGGCAATTTTCAGGCGCGTCCGATACCAGCCCGGGCCCTGATAATAGCGCACATCGGGATCCACCGCGTCCCGGCCATTGAAACAATGCGGCAGGGTGACGGGCGTCCAGGTGACATTGTCGGTGGCCTTATCGCCGCGCCAGATTTCCCAGAGGCTGCCGAGTGAGCCTTGGTAAAATTCCCAACCTGTATCAAGTCGCTGGATGGTCTCTGCGTCAGCAAGACTGGCCAAAACAAACAGCATGGCTGCGAACAAGATTCGCAGCGCAGATATCGGAAGGAATGGTTTCATGAAGGCGTTCAAAATTTGACCAGTCCCAAGCTCGCGAGAAAGGCCGCGATATCTTCGCGGGTCTTCTTATCAGCCACGCTGCCAGCTTCGCCATACTTGCTTGAGTTATAGGAGTGACCAAGGCCCTCGAAGGTTACCAACTCGCAACGATTGCCGCGGCTTACAAGCTTGTCTCTAAAAGCGACAGAATTGGCATAAGGCACAGTCTGGTCGGCCGTGGCGTGGAAAACGATCGTCGGCGGCATGCTGGCGGGCATTTGATCGGGCACAGAGCAGGCAAGCGCCCGCGCGACATCTCCACCAAAACGCTTTGGCCCCCCATAACCTCCCGCCTTGGTGTCGGTCACGGGATTTAGGAGGACGAGGGCCGCAGGGAGTGTGTCGAGAGCAGGATCATCTTTACCCGGACCAGCGGAAGGTATGGCCGTCCACGCCGCGACATGTCCTCCGGCCGAACTGCCCATGGAAATAATTTTCTTCGGATCAATCCCCAGTTCGGCGGCATGCTTCTCGATCCATCGCACCGCCGCGCGGGCATCCGACACGCAATCTTCCGGCGTGCCTCCAAAACGATCGCGTGTCCGGTAATCGGGAGCGACACCAACAAGACCTTTGTTCGCGGCCCACTTCGCCCAGACAATGCTTCGCTCCGGCGTGCCGGAATTCCATCCACCACCAAAGAAACTCACCAGACATGGCCGTTGGTCACCGTTGGTCCAACCCAACGGTTTGACGATGTGCAGCCGCAATTCATTTGTGCCGGCTTTGCGAAAGACAAATGGCTCGCTGCCGGGAAGTGAGAGCGGCGTCACTTCAGGTTTCTTTTCTGCTGCGACTGCTTTGTTTGCCACCAACGTTGGGAGACTGGCTGCTCCGTTCGTATCAGCACCCGCAATCTCAGGGCCGGCGACGACCCCGCAAACGAATCCGCAAATTACAAGGCAATGAAATCTTGGCTTCATAAAATTTTGATTCAAGGTGTGGCGACGCGATAGAAGCGCTGGGTAAAATTGCCCGCCTGCGGATCGGTCAGGCTAAATGCGCCGTTGGCGGCGGCATTGTTGGTAGTGACCGGGAGCCATGTCACCGGCGGCATTAAACTTGAAGTCGTTTGCAGCACATAAGGCTGGTTCGCCAGACCGCTGCCGCTGAGCGTGAACGTGCTCCGGTCGGAGGCTTGGCTCAAATTTGTCACCGCTGGTGGTGTGGCAACGCTCACCATCACCGAGCCGATGCTGCTGCCTCCGCGGGCATCGCTGAGCGTGTAGCTGAAACTGTCGGCACCCGTGAAGTTGACCGGCGGGACATAAGTGATGTTGCCGTTGGCGAGGGCGACGACTCCGCTGTTGGCGCTGACGCTGCGGACAGCCATCACGGACAACGCGTCCCCGTCAGCGTCAAAATCTGTCGCCAGCAAATTCGCCACCAGGACGAGAAGGGATTGGTTTTGTCCCACAATGAAAGCGTGCGTTGCCGGCACCGGGGGATGATTTGTGCTGGCGACGAGTTCTACTTTGAATTCAGTGAACGTAAAATTCGTCGCCGACTGCGATTGGAGGGCCGGGCGAAAAACAAAGGTGTCAAAGTCGGAGGCGAGGCTGTTGGTATCCGTGGCCGTGAACGACGCGCTCCAGTTGTTCGTTGAGGTAAACGTCGCAGCCAGGTCCACCGAAGATGAATTCCTTTTGACCAGCAACTGGAGCGTATAAGGAACGCCGTTACTGAACCCCGCGCCGCCGGCGGCCGGGCCGCCGGCGGCCAGGGCGATATAATCGTTCACCGTGCCGATCAAATTGCCGCTGCCGAGATTCGTGCGTTCCAGGAATTGCATCGTGCCGGTGGAGAAATTCCAGATGGTGCTGAAGTTCATGTTCAGCATATAGCCGGTGAAGTTCGTGCCGTTCGGCGAGGCGCCATCGGCGAGGGTGCGCAGCCCGCTGGCGGAATTGTAAAGGCCGAGGCGGAGGCCGCGCGCATTGTTGTTTATCATGCCGCTGGCGGTGAATTTTAACGTCACGCGCAACGTATCGCCCACGGTGAGATGCGCGAGCGGGGGAGGGTTGCCCGTGAAATAAGTCCACCACGTCAGCGTGCTGGCGGGGTCAGGCGTGCCGACCAGCGCATTGGTCACGGCGCTGAGCGAGGCGGCGCTGGAGGCGAACCACGCCGCGTCGCCCGGGAAAAAAATATTGGTGCGGGTGCCATCGAGCCAGCGGTCGAAGAGATAAACATTCGTGCTCGTCACAAAATTATCCAACGTCAGCGTCGCGACGGCGCTGGTGACGACGCCGAAGGAATTGCTCACCACCACAAAGTAAGCTCCTGAATCGGGCAACTGCGCGTTGGTGACCGTCGCGGAATTTCCCGTCGCCCACGGCAGAAAAGTGTTCGTGCGAAACCACCAGCGATAGGTCAACGGTGCCGAACCGTTCGCCCCAATGATGAAGGTGGCGTTGTTGCCCGCGGAAACAGCCTGGCTCGCCGGCTGGCTCGTGATGACCGGCGGAAAATTTCCCGTGAGCGTGGCGACGGAACTGGTGACCGAGTTGAAGCCCGACGAGCTGTCGCCAACCACGACGGAATAGCTTCCAACGTTTGCGCCGGAAAGATTGGTGACCACGAGCGAGGCATTGGTTGCGCCATCCAAACTGCTGGCTCCGTTCAGCCACCATTGATAGCTCAAGGCGCCATTGCCGAGGGCGCCGACAGAAAAGGTGGTGTTGCCGCCCACTATGCCCGTGCGGTTGGTCGGCTGAATGGTGATGCTCGGAGCATGGTAGCTGGTCAGAGAAGAGAAGGCGACTCTGGCACCTCCGGCGAGGGTGGTGTCGGTTGCCTGGTTGTAATCTCCGGCTTTGAAATAGACCGTATTGCTTGAAGCCCGGTCCCAGCTTTGAGCGATATGCCCCTGATAATTTGTGCCGCTGAATAAATCCCAGGAATTGGTGACGTTATTGATGATGACTTTCAACACGCCGTTCACCACCAGCAAGCTATAGGTGATTGGTTTGCCCAACCCGACGCTGGAGCCGGATATAAAAGTAGTGCTGAAGCTGCTGGAAAGATCTCCATCCAGATTGACGTTGGCATAAACCTTCTGATTGTTGAGGTCGAACATGATCATGGTCAGTTCATTGTTTGCGCTCGCGCTGCCATCCGGTTTGTTGTTTGGTTCATGGATCTGACCGATGCAGACCTTTCCCGTGTCGGAAGGCACATTGGACACCACGCAGGTGGCGGTCAAACAATTTGAGCCATAGACTGTCCAGTTCACATCCGTGCTATTCGGATCGAGCAGCTCTCGCAACTCGCTGCGCGGATGGGTGGAGCCGCCGGTGCGGGCACCGTTATTCGGCGCCCAAAAAGTCATCGAACCATCCGCAGCGGTATAAAAATAAGCGTTGGTAAAACCGGCAACCAACTGGGCTGTCGAGGCAGAGTCCACGGTGCCGCTGGCGGCGGTGAGGATGCCATGGGAAGTCGGCAATTGCAGATACCAATGGCTCAAATCAAAATTGCTTCCCGGTGGCAGGTTTGGATTGAGCGCATAGGCCGAAGACAGTGCGGAACAGAACAGCAAAAGTGAGGCTGCAAAAAAATGATTTAGACGCATAATTATCACTCGGTGTTTCTTTGGCCGCAAAATATCAAGCGGCGATTGACTGTGATTGAAACGCGATTTAAAAATCCACAACCATTTAAACAATCTCGGCGCACTGTTTGGCAAACCAGTGCGCCGGGCGAATTGTGACCGTCCCTTTGTGGGTTACTTTCCATTTTTCGCGGCAATCCTGGAACCATCAAACCTGCGTATTCCAACAAACAACAACACACCCATGCCAAGCAAGGCGTAAGCGGATGGTTCGGGAACCGAAGGAATGATCAGCGCTGCGAATTGGCTGTTAATTTGGCCGCTGGTTAATTCGGTATTAAACGTGGCCAGTTCGTCAACTGCGCCGCCGGTGGAACCGCCAGTTAGAGACGTCTGATGACCGTTAAGAACGAATGCCCCGCCATTGCCAAGCACGCCGGAACTGCTGGAAAAGTTGCCCGTTCCGCCCCGCTGCATGAAACCGACATTTGCAATACCAGCCGCACCAGCCTGCCCCAGATAATAATTGACACCGTTCACGCCGGCAGCCGTGCCATTTAAATCCCAGGTTAGCGCGAGGTAATACCAGGTGCTGCCGGCCAACGTTGGAAAAGCCGAACCGGTTGTGGGTGCGGTGAAAGTCTTGTTGTTTAGCTTGATGTTGAGCGCACCGTTAACCAGCGTGGCTGCAAATTGATTCGGGCTCGTATCGTTGTTTGAAAAAAGATATATTGTGGTGCTCGGCAGCGTTGACGGGGTCTCAAACAAAAAGGACATCGAACCATGATCAGCGGTAATATCGGTGTTGCCGCTGCCGTTGATAATGTTACCACCCGTGGCATATGAAAGCTGGTCACTGGCAGCCGCGAAATTGACAGCGTTGTTCGCGTTGCCAAAGTAGTCACTGGTAAAGGTGGAACCGGCGGTGGCGCCGAATGTTCCCGCGCCCGTCGAAGGCACCAGCGTATTGTCCAGCGTGTTATAATATAAAGGAGACTGGCCATTAATAACACTTTGGTAAGCGGACAAAGTCTGGGCATGAACCGCAGCGGTCACGAAAATCATGCTCGTTGCGATGACTAGGAGTTTTTCCATGAGATTATTGTTTTTACAGGTTGAGGTTTAGGGTTGGTTGGCTGGTTCGAGATTATTTTTTCAGGCGATAAAATTGCGCGGTGGAACTCAGTGCGTTGGTCACCACGAATTGCGCGCCGACCGTCGAAGCTGTGCCCCCGCTGATCCACGAAGTTGTTGTCAGGTTTGTGGTGGACTGCAAACCGTAGCCGGGATCCGTGCTCGATGGCCAGGCGAGAATGACGTTGGAGCCGGAAGTGGTGATGCTCAACACCGGCGCCGTCCCCGACGAAGTGACGAGCGCTTGGAATTGATTGGTGACTTCCGTCCCGGCCAGCACCCGTTGCCAAATGGCGAAATCCTGGATGCGTCCCTGGCTGGTCGGAGTGCTGTTGCGAAAAGTATTGGCGGTCAAGTTCGTGCTGGAACCGATGATGAAAACGTTTCCCTGTCCCGCCAGCGAATTGGTGATGGCGGACAAGGTTCCCGAATTCAGCGCGGGGTTTGCGGTGCCGAGCAATCCGAGCCACCATGTCACCTGTTTGTTGGTTTGTGACTCGTCATAAGTCATCGCAAAATAATACCAACTGCCGGGAACGAAATTGTTGGTTGGAAGAATGGTGGTGGAAGAATCGCCAAAGCCCAGTTTGAGCGCGTTCGGCTGGGCAGCGGAACTGAAAGTATTAAAAAACAATTCGAAACGGTTGTCGGTCACGGAACTGCCGCCCGCGTGGTAAAGATACCGATTGCCTTGGTTGACATAGGAGTTCAGCGTTCGAAACAAAAAGGAGATTGATCCCTTGCCGCCGCCCGGAGTGGTCGGGCTGTAAGTGCCGCCGCCGTTGAGAAGATTTCCGTTGTTGGTAAGGGCGTCTCCGCCGGCGAAGAAGGTGACCGCGTTGGTCAGCCCGCCGAAGTAATCGCAAGTCAGTCCCGTGCTGGTGCCGTTCGTCTTCAGGGTCAGCGTCCCGCTGACCGCGTCCACATAATTTCCGTCCAGCTTGAAGTAATAACTTGGTGATTGGGCGGTGACGATGCCCTCGTAGGTTGAACGCGGCGGCGGCAGGCTGGCGGGGATTTCGTTGAACTGGTTCGTGATTTCAGCCGCGCTCAACTGGCGCGTCCAGGTGGCAAATTCATCCACCGCGCCGCTGGCAAATCCGTGCGTGGTGTCAGTTTCGTTGCCGATGATGAAATCCGTGCCGTCTCCGGCCATGGAATTGAGCGAGTTGGTCGTGAGTCCACTCATCAGCGCGCCGCCGGGAATTCCCAGATACCATCTGGCTTTTCCAATCACGTTCGTCCCGGTTGAATCCACGAAGGCACCGTTGCTGTTCGTGGATTCGGTGTATGACAGCGCGAAGTAATGCCAGGCGTTGGGCACGAGGCTGGTCTGCGGCAGGATGACTTGAGTGGTATTGCCAAAACGCAATTTAAGGCTGTCCGGGAAATTGTTGCTGCCGGCAGTGGTCAGGGCTTTATTATTTTCTACAAACAGGGACAGGCTGTTGCCGCTGGCAGTGCTGCTGCCCGCCGAAAAAATGCAAAGATACCCCGAGTTGTAATATCCCGTGTTATTGGTTCCCGGATCCGGCGCGCGAAAAAGAAACGAGATGGCTCCGTTGGTGGCTTGTGTGCTGGCGTCGTTAGCCGCCGTGCCGCCGCCGCTGATGATTCCATTCCCGCCACCAAAGGCGTAATCACTCTTAAACGGAAAAATGACTGAATTGGTGGTATTCCCCCACGCATCAGGGACCGTGCTTACATAAGAAATCGAAGCGTTGGGGATCAGAGTGACGCCGTGGCCGGTCGCATCGGTCAGGCTGCCTCCATCAAAGGTGAAGTAAAAGCTTGGACTCTGGCTGTTCACCGTCGCCTGATAATTGCTCAAGGTTTGCGCCGGAAGACAGAAGCCTGATAATAACAGCGCCAGCAAGGCGATGATTTGATTTTTCATGGTGATAGTTTTGTTACTTGGAGTTGATTTATTGGTTATTCCACAAAGTTTGTGTCCAGGCATTGCTGGCGGTATTAAATGAGGTCGCTCTCGCGCTGGTATCGCCGTAGAGTGCGACGATGCCTTTGGATGAATTATGCCTGAAGTCCACATACGTCCGCGCATTCGCCGCGAGCGTCAGATCTTTTTGCAGGCCCAGTCCCGTGCTTAACTTCCAAGGTATGTTGGACTGCGAATAGGCGCTCGACGGGTTGGCGGGAGGCGGAACCTCCTGCTTGGCCTCCGTGGCCAGAATCGTGTCGGTCGGTGAATTGACAAACGACGACGCTTTTCTGGCGACCGCCACGGTCAAGGCGGGCGGGGTGGCGGCGCTGGCGGGATTGATGCCGAACATCGTGCCTGCGGCGGCGTAAGTGCGGGTAAGATTATTATGATCTATCTGCGGAAATTCGGCACTCGGACAGATGAAGACTTTGTTGGCGACGCTCGTGACCAGCTTTCCCTGCTGCGGCAGATACGCATTCAATTCCTTGCACCAATCAACTGAATTACCGCTGGAGTCGGTGTAAGAAACAATCGGGTAAAAGTTTTGACTGTCGTCAACATACATCGCCAGCGAGATTCCGACCTGTTTGAAATTCGAGATGCACAAGGTTTGCCTGGCCTTTTCCTTCGCCTTGGCCAGCGCCGGCAACAGCATCGCCGCCAGAATCGCAATGATGGCGATCACCACCAGCAGCTCGATCAGAGTGAATCCAAACCGCCGCCCGACCGGGGCGCAGTGGATGGTGGAACGGTTCGGCGGCACGGTAGACGGGTTTATCATGAATTTCACAGGGTCTTTCAATCGATTCGGCAATGGTTCAAACCAGCAAAATCGCCGGCGGAAACGCACAGTGCGGCCGGGCTGGCATCAATTTCGCGGGTCATTGGCCGGAAACTAACACCGAAGTGCGATGACGTCTTGTCGGATGAAACGAGGACATGACCCCGGCACTGCTGGAATCAAAAACGCCGGCCGGAAGCGTTTCGGTAAACCGGCGGCCGCAGTTGATCCGCACCATCATCGCCGCGCACGGCTGGCCGACGGTGCTGGCGGCGTGATGCGTTGAGAGTTAGTTGAGGGATGAATGCTCCCAGCACCAACATTCAACTCTCAACTCTCAACTCGTCCAATGATACCGATTCCCAATAAGAAACGGTGGAATATCCAAACGCCCCTCACCCTGCCCTCTCCTCTGGTGGGGGAGAGGGTGGCCGAAAGCCGGGTGATCGACCAATCCACCAGTTGTCATTGAGAAATGGTATGGAACGCCGGCTTGCCGCCGCGCAGCCGACAACCAGGATGCAAGCCTGGCCGCACCCGGAAATAAAAAAACGCAAAGGGCCGTCCTTTGCGCGTTGCGATAAATGTTTTCGGAATTTATTTCATTTCCCCATCTGCGTCTGACCCGGCTCATTCTGGATTATTGTGGCGAGCCGATTCTGAAACACGGCTTCGGCCTGGGATTCATCCAGATTGCCGGGCAGGGCGATTTCCAACGAACGCTGACCGGAGTTGCGCAAACCCGCACATGCCCGCAGATTCATCGGCCAGACGGCCGTCCATTGTTCACCGGCGGGCAATCGCGCTTCGTGCGAACGATGCCACCACCCGGCGGAAACCTCGACGGCAACAAGCCACGGGGCGACGGCGATGGCTCGGAACGTCTACAGGGCCGCCGAACAAAAGGCGGTGCAAATCGTCAGCTAAATTAGTTGTTACCAAAAGAGTTCAAAAATAACCCACTTGGCCGGAAGAATTCTTTTAAACCACGAAAGACACGAAAGACACGAAAGACACGAATCACACGAATCACACGAATCTAAAACTGCGGCGGTGGCGGTGGGTGTTCGCTTTGGGCAGTTTCCCACGCGTGCGCACCGCTGGGTGCAGTCGGAGCCGGAACCTCAACCTCCTGGTCGGTCTTCGCTTTCGTGGGTTTGGCTTGTTTCGCGGTCAATTCAACGGCATGTATCCGGCTTAGCCAGTCTTTCGATAACTTGGCTTGTAGCTTTTGGCTTTTTAGCTACTATTTCGTCAGTCCAGTTTGGACCAGGTTCCAAGGGCTTGAGAAATGAATTGGATTGAACCTTCAATTGCAGCATTGGTCGGGTTGGCAACGAGCTATGGCCTGATTGTTTTGATCCTGTGGTGGTGCCGGCGCTTTAATTTCGCCGGCCGGGCCATTGAGTTGCATCACAGTCATACCATTCCCGTGTCGCGACTGGGTGGCATTGCCTTGGCCGGGCCGATGGTCGTGGTGACGTTGCTGTTCTATGGCTTCTCGGGGCCGGGCTTTATTCAGCAAAACGATCGCTGGGTGATCATTCCCTGTTCGCTGGCCATGTTTGGTCTGGGCTTGTTGGACGATCTGCTGGGGCTGGGCGCGAGGCGGAAACTTCTTGGCCAGATCGCGATTGCCAGCGCGACCTTCTTTTGTGGAATCGGCATTGCCCACTTCAAGATTCCTTTGACGGATCATATCATTGATCTGGGGCTTTGGGCCTTGCCGGTCACAGTGGTCTGGCTGGTGGCCATGACCAATCTGATCAATTTGATTGATGGCGTGGATGGTCTGGCGGGCGGGATTTGTCTGATGCTGATGATCCTCCTGATCTATGTCTCCCTGCAGGGGGGGTCGGTGCCGGTGATCGCGGCAGGCATGGCGGGTGCCCTGCTGGCGTTTTTGCGTTTTAATTTTCCGCCTGCCCGGATCTACATGGGCGATGGCGGGGCCTATTTCCTTGGTTTTTTCATCGGAGCCAGCACGATTGTCAGCTCCCAAAAAGGCACCATCGTGGCCGCTCTGCTGGCCCCGCTGTTCGTGCTGGCGCTGCCGATCCTCGACACCTCGGTGGCCATTATACGGCGGGGACTGCAGGGCCTGCCGGTGTTCCGGCCGGATCGCAAACACATCCACCACCGGTTGCTGGCGGCGGGTCATTCCCGGCGCAAGGTCGTTCTCGGCCTTTACATTTTCACCGCCATCTTCCTGCTGCTGGGATTCATGACCTTCTTCTTGCATGGCCAATATCTCCCCTTGTTGCTTGGCATCGGTGTCCTGACCATCCTGTTCGCAGCGGGACAATTTAATTTCAGCCGTGAGTGGCTGGTTGTCGGGCGGGTGCTGGGCAATTCGTTGGACGCCCGGCAGGACATTCGCTACGCCATCTCTTTATCCCGTTGGCTCGCCTTGGAAGGCAAGCGCGCGAACACCCTCGACGACCTCGCCGAGGACGTCATCTTCATGGCCCGCAAGCTGGGCTTCGACAGCGTCCAGATTCGCCTGGAGGATGGGGAGAAGCACTGGCGGTTGACCAGTCTTGACACTCAAAATTGCCGCCTTTTCCGTCATGCCGTGTCTGGCCATAAATATTGTTTCCTGGAACTGGGCATTGCATCCAAGTCGGCAAGAAGACCACCCGCCACCGGTGTTTCCATAAAAACCACTTCGGTTTCAGATATTCTGGCCGACCTGCTGGCCGAAGGCTGGGGCCAGGCCCTGAGCGATTGGCAGACAATCCACGGATTACCTTTGCGCTTCGACTCCTGCCCGTTGGTGCCGCCGATGGATGAAACAAGTCAGCCCTACAGTCCGGTTCATCTCGCCAACGTGCCCGCCGCCGGACAACAAAAAAGCGCGCCGAAAATCATTCCCGGCACGCCCCCATAAAAATTGGAAAATCACCTCAATCTGAAGTCTGATTCTGAACCGCTGAGTTGCGCTCATTCACGCTGAAGCAGATTTAAGGTTTTGAAAGTGGGATTGTTGGTCGGCCATGACATCGTCCAAAGTGTGGCTGGCGGCAATTGCCTTTCATGCCAGCGATACCAGGCTTCCACCCAGGCGCCTCATGCTGCAAATCGGAATTCAGAAATCAGAAAGTTTCAGAGCGCGATCTTCGGCGGCTATCAAACTGCGTCTCCGGACCTGATGCCCGGAACAACGGGCCAGTTCCGGGGCTACCCGTCCGCCCGTTCCAGACCGGCAATCATCCTGGGTAGCAGAACGTCTTTGGCAAACTCCGCCGTCAGGACTGAGGGCGCTTGCCGGTTCGTTAAAACTTCACGCAGGTGACGGATGCGTTCCGCCAGCTGTTCCCCTTCACCATGCCGCACCGAGCACCACGGATGGCCGGCCTCCGGTCGCCCCAGAATTTCCGTGACGTGGCTGGGTTGCGGCCCGATGTAAATCACCGGCGCACCCACCGCCAGCATGTTGTAGATCTTGCATGGATGCACCAGGCCCAGCATTGCCTCGCCCATGACGACCACATGTGCATCGGCGGCCGAAAGCGACGCCGACAACTGGGCCAATGGTTGATACGGCAGACACAGCACATTCGTCCGTTTCCCATCCGCCGCCCAGCGGTGCACCCGTTTGAATTCACTGCCGCCGCCGACAAAACAAAACACGATGGACGCATCCGTTTGCAATTTTTCCGCCGCCTGCATCAACGTGTCCAGGGGATGCACCGGACTATGATTCCCCGAATACATCACCACATATTTTCCGCTCAGACCGTGTTGCTGGCGAAACTGTTCCCGGCCCGCCACATCAAATCGCACGTCGTGATCCTGCGACCACGGCGGCAGCACGGCGATTTTTTCCGGCGCAATCCCCTTGGCCACGATGCGGTCCCGCATGAACCGGTCCAGCGCGATGATCCAGCCCGCCCGGCGGAAACTGAAGCGCGACATGCGTTCCAGCATTTTGGCCGCGAACGAATCCGCGCGCAGCCAGCCGGCGGCGATGGCCTCGTCCGGGTTCATGTCCATCACCCAGTAACAAAATTTCGCGCGCCACAATTTTGCGCGCCACGCGCCGATGAAGGAGATCAGCGGCGGCGTGGTCAGCGCCACCACCACATCATGCCGCGACAGGAACAACAGTCGCGCACAACTCGAAACAATGAAGCTGGCGAAATCCACGGCGCGATGCCATTTGGCGCGTTTGCCAAACCGGGTGGAAAAGACCCGGAAGATCCGGACACCACGCCAGGTTTCCCGGGCGGCAAACGTTTTATCCGGATGATCATAAGCGCGCCGGCCGGTGACGACCGTGACCTGATGTCCGCGTTCCACCAGCGCCGTCGCCAGCTCGCTCAAATGCTGCGCCGTCGAGACGACGTCGGGATAAAACGTCTGGTTGAGCAGAAGGATTTTCATGGATGCCGGTCAAACGCGGGGCGGGAATATGCCAGCGGGCGGATCCCCGGCGAAAGGAAAATCACCTTGGGAAATGAAGGGGAGGACGCAAAATCCACTGCCGGCATCCTAAAAACTGACAGGCTGAAAATTGAAACGCTGGACTCATACCAATTCCCAATAAGAAACGGTGGAATATCCAAACGCCCCCTCACCTTGCCCTCTCCCCCGCTGGGGGAGAGGGTGGCCGAAGGCCGGGTGAGGGAGTGACCGACCAATCCACCAGTTGTCATTGAGAATTGGTATCAGTCATTCGAGTGCAAAACGTGACGAACACGCGAACGGGTTAGGGGCCGAAAAACCGGCGATCCACCCTGGCCCCGTTTTCTAGCGAGGTGGAGAGAAAACGACGGCAGGCGTAATGGCGATCAGGGATGGCAGCCGGGCACGAAGGACGGCGAGGGCGGCCTCAGGCGTTTCCGGGCCGGCCAGGGCGATTTCGAGATTGCGTTGGCCATAGTTACGGCTGCCGGTCAGCACAGCGCGCAAGCGGTCAAGATGCGTCAGGCGGAAGTTGACCACGCCTTCGCCCTCCACATCTTCGGTCTGAGAAAAAAAGACATACAGCGGTCGTCCATCGGCACTAAAAACAAACCGGTCGAAGTTTAGTTTCAAGCCGGGTTGCACCGGCAGGGATATCGGAGCGAGTTGCGCCTCCAGTTTCATGCCGCTGGCGGGCAAACAATCGGCCGGGTTGTGAAATTTAGACAGCGCTGCGCGTGTGCGGCCATAAAAGTTGTTCGCCGGCAGCCAGCGCAGATAAAACGCCTGCCAAAAAACACCGTCGTCCCCGGTCCACCGGGCGGAAGCGTTTTGGTTGCATTGCAAGATTTGCAAGGCAGCTATGGAAATGACGTTGGTCTGGAGCGTCGGATTCGCCACGGGCCACTGTGCGGCCCAGGAAAGATTTTGATTATTCCGGGCCTCATGGCTGCGAAACCAGACCTCGGTGGAAACGGCGACCACCACCGCCCAAGCGACCAACCCGACAGCCAACGTTGAAACGCTGACTACCCTCTGCCCTCTGCCCTCTGGCCTCGGATTTGAGTCTGCTTTCAGTATTTCAGTTTTCAGCGTTTCAGCGTTTGCTTTTCCAAGCCACGCCGCCATGAGCCAGAGGGAGAAAAAGCAGCCAACCAGCAGACTCACGCCGGTTGGATCGTGCCATTGTCCCATTGCCAGCAGACCCGACTTTGCCGCCACCGACACCAGCACCAGCGTCCGCGCCAGATTGAAGGCCATTGCCAGCAGCGGTCCGGCGAGCAGCAGCCATCCGCGTTGCGCCCGGCCCAGACGGTAAAACTCCCCGAAAAACAGCGCGATCATCAGCGTGGCTTGCAGCGACCGGATGCCGCTGCACGCCTCGTCAATGCCCACCAACCCCGTGCTGACCTCGATCACATTGCCGTGCAGCAAGGCCGGGACGCCGGCGAAATTCAGCACCTCGGTCACGAGGCCTGCATTGAAACGGGTGAAGCTTTGGATCACCAAATGTTCCACTGGGGTCGGCCACGGCACGGCCACGAGAAAGAAGAGCACAGGGAACGCAAAATGCACCGCTCGACGGCTTCCCTGCGTGAGGTAAATCACCAGCAGCGTCATGGTCACCGCCGCGATGGCCAGTCCGTAACTTGCCACGCGCCAGATGGGACTCGCCTCCTGCAGGACGCGCATGGCCCAGAAGACCACCCCCGCCGCCAGCAGCAGGGCCATAGCCAGATTTTTATGACCAGGAACGGTCACCGGAGGCAGAGAGGCGGACAGCCGGGCCGCCAGATGCAGGCACAAAAACGGCACGGCCCAGCCGTATTGGTATGCCGCATACACCGACCATTGCGCGCCCAGCAGATACACCACCGGCACCCAGATGGCGGCCAGCAGAACCAGCCAGAGCATCCGGGGGCGTGATTCGGAGCCGAAGGATTTATACGTTACGGTCACAAAGTCGAACTGTCCCGACGCCGGCGCAGTTCACGAATTTTGAGGATGGTCATGTATTCATACATGGCCAACAGGAGACAATAGGTGAAACCGGCGCGGCCATCCAAAAATCCCAGCCGAAAAAGATACATGTAAAGGAAACGCAAGGTGGGCCGGCCTGGCAACCGGCCAAACAGAACCTTCAGCGCCCGGCGGTGGCGCGACACATCGCCCGGGACAAAAACTCCCCGCCAGTCGATCGCTTGCACGCCGTTGGTTTCCATAAAATGAACGGCCTCGGCGGTCGAGTAGCGGTTGTGCCGCTCCACCCAGTCGGCGATACCCTTGGAAAATGAGAAATGCAGAAGTGGCTCCCGCAGGGTTCCGATCTGAACCGGTTCAAGCTGTTCCCGCTGGCCATGACCCACCTGAATAAAGTTCAGCCGGTCACGTTTCCCGAACCGCACTTGATACGATGGGTAGAGCCCGGAATATCTGAGCCAGCGTCCTTGAAACATCATTTTTGAGGCGAGCCGATACGCCTCCTTTTTGTCATCCGCAGCTCGGGCCATCAACTCCTGTTGCAACGCCGCCGTTACGACTTCATCCGCGTCCAGATGCAGCACCCAGTCATGCTTAAAACTTCCCTGGGCCAGCCCAAAATTCCGTTGGCTCGCAAAATCCACGAAGCTATTTTGCAGCACGCGCGCTCCTCCATTTTTGGCGAGTTCCACGGTGCGATCTGTGCTGAAGGAATCCACCACCAGCACGTCATTCGACCATTTCACGGAATCCAGGCAACGGACGAGGTTCGCCTCTTCGTTGTAGGTGAGAATGAGGACGGAAATGTTCATTCGGAAAATCTGAAATGTTGAAAGCGGGAAGCGGAAATTGAAAAATCAGAGAACCAAAGCTGGCGACACCTCACCCAACTCATTCCCTGGTCGAGGCGGAGAGGGTCCGTCGCTTGATAACGCGCGCGGGATTGCCGGCGACAACCGACCACGGCTCCACATTTTTCATCACCACCGCCCGCGCGCCCACCACCGCGCCTTCGCCCACCGTGACACCCGGCCCCACGAAGGCATCGGCGCAGACCCAGGCCTGGTCCTTGATTTCAATTGGCGGCTTGAGCAGCGGCAGGTCCGGCTGCGTGTAATCATGCGTGCCGGCGCACAAATGTGCGCGATGTGAGAGGGTCACCTTCGCGCCCAGCGCGACCGGCCCGAGATTGTAAATGAGCACCTCTTCGCCGATGGCGCTCCAGTCGCCGACCGTGAGGTTCCATGGAAAATAAATCCGCGTGCTGGGATAGGTATTCACGTGGGCGCCGATTCTGGCGCCGAAGCAACGCAACACCAGCCGCCGCCAGCCAAAGCAGGGGCGCGGACTGAAACAAAAGAACAGCTTGCCGAACGCCCACAGCACGCGGCGCAGTTGTTCGGCAGCCGAATATTTCTGCGCTTTGCGGTTATCGGCAATGTTTAGTTCTGCGGGACGCTCCATACTAAATATTTCAGTTTTTAACTTCGTGTCCTAGTGACTTCGTTGTTCAATTGCTTTCCGATTTCTGTTTTCTGCTCTCAACTCTCAACTCTCAACCCTCAACTTTCCATAACCCACTCCGGTTTCGGCCCGGCGTTAAGCATCCACTGATACACCGCCACCATTTTTTGGGCGGCAGCCGACCATGTGTAATTTTCCTCCACCAGCTTGCGTCCCCGCAGCCCCATCGCCTGTCGCTCCGCATCATT
>Ga0247670_1000181_pt1 | contig 19021 bp, 8 predicted proteins | sample CNK11_metaG_FD_183042 | JGI IMG/M metagenome (GOLD analysis project Ga0247670, IMG submission 183042) | Soil microbial communities from Purdue University Martell Research Forest, Indiana, United States - CNK11 | ecosystem: Environmental > Terrestrial > Soil > Temperate forest > Bulk soil | place...
CGGAGTGCTCGACGTGAACGAGGAGCTGGGCTGCCTGCTGATCCGATGAATCAGCCAAAATAAAAATACAAATGACTCTCGCCAAAATCCCCGTCCGGCTGCATCGCACCGAGATCGCGCCGCTGCAACCGCGCGCAAAGCTTGCGGATGGATTTCCGCATCGCGACATTCCTGGGCAGTCGCACGAGCATACTATCGGCGAACTGGTCACCGGACTGGTTCCGATAAACATCGGGCAGGATCACGTTGCCGGCGCCCGCGTCATAAAGCGACTGGACGAATCTTCCCGCGTCACGTTCACGTTTGAAACGCCCCAGCGAACGCGCGGTCCGGTCGCCGGTTTTCTTCCGGAACCATTTCCGCGCTTCGGCACGGTTCGGGTTTTCCAAAAGCGAGGACACGAAAATGCGGAAAATCTGCTCTGGGCGGATGGGAGCGGTTGGCGACGGCTTCGCCGGATTGCGGCGAAGTTTCGGCAACGATTTGTCCCTGGCGGCCGCCGCCCGATATTCATCCGCACTGACATCCTTACCGCGAAGATAAAGATTTTCCGAAAGCAGCGTGCCATCCCAAAGCCAGATGCGACTGTATCCGGAAAATTCGCCACGGACGGTGGAAACCTCCATTTGAAGTTGCCCGTTGTCGTGCCACACCCGCTGGCGGCCCGTGCCGTGAACCATTTTATATCTACCGAGCAAACGTCCAGCCTCGTTCCATTGACGGCAGAGCCCGTGCGGCAATCCATCTTGATAAGGTTCCTGAGTGGCCAGCACGCCGTTTTTATGCCAAGTGCGGCAGATCCCGTGACGCTGGCCCTTGCGCAGAGGCATCTCCCCACGAAGCTGTCCGCTCCGATAAAAATCTTTGTTAATGGTGGTTTTCATTCTGTGATCAGCGGTTGCCAGCGGCCAGCCTCACTGCCAGCCGGCATTCAACACGCAAACGGTTGGAAACCCAAACCGGAGCTATTCACCAGCGGCGGAAAAAACCGGAGCGCAAACTCAACGCGCTCCTCTTTGAGAGAAATACGCCAAACCACGACCGATGGGACGCGCGCCAGGGCGGCGCTCCCGTCCAGTGAAAGTTCGCGGTTTGCCCCCAAGCCGATGCGACGCAAAAACCATGGATACGCTATTTTGTCATACATCGCTTCAAATTCGTTTGCCGGGAGAACTTCTAACAAATTTCACCGACGGCTGCAACCCTCCCGAGTAAATCGGCGGACTTCCCCTTCCCGTCGCCCGGTGACAATTCCCTGCGATGAAAACCTAGAGGCAAGCCCCCGGCGGCGGCGGAAAGCTCAAGGAGGAACGGAAGCCACGACCCGTAGTATCCTTGAACTTTCCGCCGCCGCCCTACCATCCCCGGTGGTTTTCATCGCTGGCACGGCAACGAGCCGAATGGCTCATCAAGCCAATGGCAAACCGGTAAAAATCAGGGGGCACGGAGAAGTATTATGAGCAAGCCGAGCAACAAACCCAAGCCCGGCAAACCCATTCAGCCAAAAGCGGCGGATTATGACACGGTGTTGAGCGGCGTGGTCGAACTGCTGGCCGCAGCGCGCCGGGCCTCGGCGCGGGTCGTCAACACGGTGATGACGGCGACGTATTGGGAGATTGGCCGGCGGATCATGGAACATGAGCAGGCGGGTCAGAAGCGTGCAGGCTACGGTGAAGAAGTGGTGCGGCGGCTGGCGGCGGACCTCACCAAACAATACGGGCGCGGATTTGGTTTCTCGCAACTTAAGATGATGCGCCAGTTTTACCAGACTTTCCCGGACGTCCGTGCTGCGAAGCCATTGCTTCCTCAATCGGTGGTTGAAAAATCAGGAATTGGCCAATCAGTGATTGGCCAATCTGGAAGCCCGGAATCTTCGCTCGCAAGCATTGGCCGATCGGTGATCGGCCAATTCAGGGGGCGTTCGGCCGAGAAATTTTCAAGTGCTATGGAACACCTCGGCCAGATCGCCCGCGAGTTCCCGCTGCCGTGGACGCATTACGTCCGGCTCCTCCGCGTGAAGAATCCGCTGGCGTGCGAATTTTACATGCGCGAAGCCTTGGCGGGTGGCTGGTCGGTGCGCCAACTCGACCGGCAGATCAGCTCGCAATTTTACGAGCGCACGGCGCTATCGAAAGACAAGTCCGCCATGTTGCTCAAAGGTGAAAGGTCGGAGCCAGCGGATGCGGTGTCCGCCGACGAAGAAATCCGCAACCCGCTGTTGCTGGAATTTCTCGGCCTTAAAGATGAATACTCGGAGAGCGAACTGGAAGACGCGCTCATCCGTCACCTCGAAACCTTCCTGCTGGAACTCGGCAACGAGTATGCGTTTGTCGGCAGACAAAAGCGGCTGCGGATCGGGCACGAATGGTTCCGGGTGGACCTGGTGTTCTTCCACCGGCGGCTGCGCTGCCTGATGATCATTGACCTGAAAATCGGCGCGCTGGCTCACACCGACATCGGGCAGATGAATCTCTATTGCAGCTTTGCACGCGAACATTGGATGCAACCCGGCGAGAATCCGCCCGTGGGCTTGATTCTCTGCGCGGGCAGGGATGATGACTTGGCACGCTATGCCATGGAGGGTTTGCAAAATAAAATGCTCGTCCGGGAATATCTCACCGCCCTGCCAAAAGAATCGGCATTGGTGGCGGAAATCGCCCGGACACGGGAAGTTTTGGAGCATCAGGCGGAATTGCGCCGACAAACACGCCAGCCTCGGCGATAACACCCGGCTTCGGTCTGCGGTCGGCGAGCGGAGCAAGTTGCGCGGAGGGCGGAGATAAGCGCATAGCAATCGCAGCCGGAGCGCAACGCCCGCCGGCGAGCCGCAGACGGAAGCCCGCCGTATCCTATGACATAATGCGGATGCAGCTCGTGACGAGCGCACGGTTTTGCGAAGGGAACGGGCGTGGTCGCGAGGCATACGAGCGACCTACAGCCCGTGAAACGAAGCAATCCGCGCGTTGGTCACGGCGGGACAACTGCTAATCACGCGTGAATTCGGATTCCGGCTTCGGTCTGCGGTCGGTGAGCGGAGCAAGTTGCGCGGAGGGCGGAGATAAGCGCATAGCGAATCGCAGCCGGAGCGCAACGCCCGCCGCCGAGCCACAGACGGAAGCCGGCCATTCATGTGGCATTTTGAGGATGCTCGCTCGTGACGAGCGCGCGTGCAGGAAGGCGTGGCAGGCGAAGCGAAATGAGCGGAGTCCTGTTCGCCGACCGAAACGGGCGTTGGTCACGGCGATTCGTCAAGTGATAGGCGGCGGCAACTTTGTTAAGACATTGATTTTCCCCAACAAAACCTGCACGATCAAGTCACTATGAGTTCAATCAATAATTTATCAGCCCAACAACTACGTCAAGCCGCAGATCTTAAAGAACAGATTGAAGCCTTGGAGAAAGAGTTGAGCCAGGTGTCGGGTTCAACTGCCACAACGGCTGCAGGCAAAGTCTCGAAGAAAAAGGGCGGCATGAGTGCCGCCGGAAAAGCTAAAATCGCCGCCGCTCAAAAAGCTCGTTGGGCGAAGATCAAGGGAGCGAAGCCAGCAACCGCAGCAGTCGAAGCCGTAGCCGCCAAGCCTGCCAAGAAGAAATTCACAATGAGCGCCGCCGCGAAAGCCAAGATCAGCGCAGCTGCCAAGGCTCGTTGGGCGAAAATTAAAGCTGCCAAGAAATAATCAACAATTCATTTTTTGTGGGGATAGCTGGAGTTTTAACCGACTCCAGCTTTTTATTTCAGGCAGCATAACTGACCGGAAGCCCGCCGCGAGCGCGGCGCAACACGGATGCAGCCCGTGAAACGAAGCAATCCGCGCGTTGGTCACGGCGGTTCGGATCTTGAGTTTTCGCCGATAAAGCCGATAAAGCAGATTGTCGGCTTCCCCTCCATCAGATAGCCTTCGAGGAACGCAGCGCACGGAAACCTTTGGCACATGGACATTTTTGAAGTTCACCGTCGGATAATGGACGATTATGCGAGCTACATTCGCAGCTTCGTTTCTATTTCTGATGATGAACTGCGAAAGCGAGTCGAGCAGCACCTCAATGACGGGCATTTGTGGCCAGAGCCGCTGCTGACATTTAACCCGTCGTTCGCCAAAGCTGGCCGGATTGGAGAACTCGTGGCGTCGGGAGTTTTAGCCGCGTCATTGGGGGATGCGTTTCGCGGCTACGAATTATTCGAGCACCAGTTGGAGGCAATCCAACTTGGAGCAGCCGGCAATGATTTCGTTGTGACGTCCGGCACGGGTTCAGGAAAATCGCTCACCTACATCGCTGCCATCTTCGATCACTTGTTTAAGTCTGGAAATCCAATGCCAAACGGAGTGACCGCGGTGATAGTTTATCCGTTGAATGCGCTGGTGAATTCGCAGGAGGAAGAATTGCGGCGTTATGCCGAGAACTACAGCAAATCGCGTAATGGCGAAAAATTTCCCATTCGCTTTGCGAAATTCACCGGGCAGGAAGACAAAACCCGTCGGGACGAATTGGAAGCTGAACCACCGCATATTCTCCTCACAAATTACATGATGTTGGAGTTGCTGCTCACGCGCGGCGGGCAACGAACTCTGCGAGAAGCGATTTACGATGAGGTCAGGTTTCTGGTTTTCGACGAGCTGCACACATATCGCGGTCGTCAGGGGGCAGATGTGGGTTTGCTCATTCGCCGAATTCGCGCACGCGCGAAACATCCTGTCGTCTGCATTGGCACGTCGGCGACGATGATTTCAGTCGGCTCAATTGCAGAGCAAAAGCAGCAAGTGGCCAAGGTCGCCGAGCAACTTTTTGGCAAGCCGTTCAAACCCGAAGCGGTCGTTCGCGAAACGCTGGTGGCAAAATTTCCCGGTGTTCCCAAACCTGACGCGCTGAAATCGGCGGTCGCCACGCCGGTAAATATGAACGCCCCGGAAGCCACGCTGTTGGCGCACCCGACAGCCGCGTGGCTCGAAGCCCGCATCGCCTTGGCGGAACGCGAGGGACAATTAATTCGCAATAAGCCACTGCGCTTTTCCGATGTCGTCAGCTTACTTGCGGAAGAAACGGGACATTCGCAACCGCAATGCGATCAACATTTACGCGAAGTTCTGCTTTGGCTTGGAGGAACAAACAAGCGTCTGCTCGATGAGGGCAAGCGATACACGCATTTGCCGTTCAAGCTTCACCAATTCTTTTCTCAAACGGGCGCCATCTACGTCACTCTTGACCGGGGCGCAGAACGTCACATTACGTTGCAGGCTGGCTATCATGTTTTAGGTGAGCCGGATCGTCCCTTGTTCGCCGCCGTTTTCAGCCGTTATTCCGGCGAGACACTTCTTTGCGTCTTGAAAGACCCTGCGGGACGCAAACTGATGCCGCGAGCGTTTTATCCGTCTCAAGACGAGGATGACGACGTCACGCGAGGTTACCTCATACCGAACGCCGACTTATGGAATCCCGAAGCTGATCTGGAACTGCTGCCCGACTCCTGGCTGGACGTAAATTCCGCCGGGCAAATCCGCGTGCAAAAGAAATACAAGGCACGCATGCCTCAGCGCATTTACTACGATACCCACGGAAATTGCTCGGATGAACCGCGCGAAGGTTGGATGCAGGGTTGGTTCATGTCTGCACCGTTGCTGTTCGATCCGACTTCGGGGTTGATGCCTGACCGGCAAACGAAGGATTCCACCAAGCTCAGTCAGCTTGGCACCGAAGGCCGCAGCACGGCGACGAGTATTTCTGCTTTCGCCATTCTCACGCGGATGGCGGAACACGGCTATCGCCTGCGTGATCAGAAGCTTCTCAGTTTTACGGACAATCGGCAGGATGCGGCGCTGCAAGCCGGACACTTCAACGACTTCATGGATGTTGTCCGGTTGCGCTCTGCCATTCGCAAGGCAGTTGAAATCTCTGATGGCAAGCAACTCCGTCTTACGACGCTCGGCCAGGCCGTGCGCGTCGCCAGCGGACTGCAATTTGGCGATTACGCCACGGGCGGTTCAGACCTCCCGGAATTCCGTAAACGTATCTACGAGGAAACGCTCGAATCTTACTTCGCATTTCGTTCGATCCACGATTTACGGCGCGGCTGGCGTGTGGTGTTGCCAAATCTTGAACAATGCGCGCTTCTCCAAATTGATTACGACCATCTCGACGAGATTACCGAAATGGACAAGCTCTGGACTGATGTTCCGTTGTTCAGTGAACTCGGCGTGAACGACCGCCGCGAACTAATTCGCGTGACACTTGATTTCTTCCGGCACGAATTTGCCCTTCACAGTGAATCGTATCTGACGGAAGCAAAAATCAAGGAACACGCGACGGCCTTCCGCGAACGACTTCGCGCGCCGTGGCGGTATGAGGATGAGGAGGATATTCCTTCGCCCGCTTCGATCCGCACCGAATCCCTTGCGCGTTACAGTCGGCGGGAGACGCGGAGCATCGGGCCGCAAAGTGGCTACGGCAGGTTTGTGCGCCGGTTCGCTCAAGAAAAACTGAACCACACTTTGAAAGCGGTAGACTACCAGGATTTCATTGAGAAGTTATTGGCCGCCCTCGAAAATAAAGCCGGCTATTTGACCAGCACTGAAGCGAAAAATCGCGAAGGCAAACCAACACGCGTTTATCAACTGAAGCTCACGGAAGTCATCTGGAAACCCGGGGACGGCCAAACTGTGCGCGCCGATGCGGTGAAACTGCGCGCCTACAAAAAGCTCGAACTTCGCCCCAATCCATTTTTTCAAGGCGTCTATCGCCGCGACTATGGCGTTGGAAAGCTGCTGCTTGCCGCCGATCACACCGGACAACTCAATTACAAGGACAAGCAGGATCGCGAAGACCGCTTTCGCGCAGAATGGAAGACGAAAGATGGTCGTGACGACGAAAGCGAAATCCGCCGCCGCTCCATCAGTTCACTATTCTGTTCGCCGACGATGGAATTGGGGATAGACATCGGCGGCTTGAGTGTCGTTCACATGCGGAACGCGCCGCCGAATCCGGCGAATTACGCGCAACGCAGTGGTCGCGCGGGTCGCAGCGGACAGCCCGCGCTTGTCTTCACGTTTTGCGGTTCGCAATCGAATCACGACCGCCATTATTTCAATAATCAACCCGACCTTGTGGCTGGACAGGTCGTGCCGCCGCGTCTTGATTTGCTTAATGAGGAATTACTGCGCACGCATCTTCACGCAATTTTTCTTTCGGAAATTGGCTTGCCAGGACTAAAGGGAGCTGTGCCTGATCTGCTTGATCTGAATCAATCCACGTTGCCGCTCCGCGAGGATGTTGCCGGGGCGCTTAATCTGAAACCTACGGAAGCCGCCCGTGTGCGCAGCGCGTTCGAGCGGGCGATAGATGACTTCCGCCACAAACTCACGAGTGAATCAGTCGCATGGTTTTCGACCGGCTGGGTTGATGCTGAACTCGGTTGTCTCAAGGAACGGCTCAACGAATCACTCGAACGCTGGCGCGGTCTTTACCGCAGCGCACAAACCCAACTGAACTTGGCTTCGCAAAAAATTAACAGTGGCCTGTATCCGGCGAGCAGTCCTGAATTCAAAGACGCGCAACTCGAACAGCGTCTCGCGCAACGCCAACTCGACCTCCTTCGGAACGAAGTGAGCAGTGGTGAGTTATCGGAGTTTTACGTCTATCGCTATCTTGCGGCGGAAGGTTTTTTACCGGGTTACAATTTTACCCGGTTGCCGCTTCGCGTCTTGCTGCCGGGCAGCGACGCCAGTGTTGAATTCATTTCACGCCCGCGCCATATCGCGCTGCGCGAGTTTGGACCGAACAACGTCATTTACCACAAGGGACAAAAGTTCGAGATTACCCAATTGCTTGGCGATCCACCCGGCAATCGCTTTGAGAATGCTGTGGTCAGCCTCAAACCCGGTTACTTCCTGCGTGGCGAGGACGGCAAACGTGACCGCTGCCCCTTTTCCGGCGAAGACCTCACGAGCCAGACCAACAAGGAGCATCTGCATTATCTGCTTCAGCTCGGCGAAACTCGAGCGACGCAACGCTCACGCATCACGTGTGAGGAGGAGGAGCGCGTCACGAAGGGGTATGACATCAGCACCTATTTTACCCTCGATGACCTGACACAAATTGGCTCAACAGGTTTGGTGAAAGCTAGCGGCGAAATCCTGCTGCGTCTGCGTTACCTGCCGACAGCGCGACTCGTTTGGGTGAATCGTAAGTGGCGGGTTGCCCGTGAGGACAAAAACGGCTTCGCCATTGATGTGAAGACCGGCGCTTTCGTCAGTGACCGCCGCCGCGCTGAACTCACCGACAAGGGCGAGTCCACTGACCACATTCGCGACGTGATGTTCTACACGACCAATATTGCTGATGCTCTTTACGTCGAGCCTGTGCCGGCGTTGGGCTTGGATGAAGACGGCGTGCTGACACTTCAGTTCGCGCTCAAGCGGGCGATGGAACGGGTTTTCCAAATCGAACCTGCCGAGCTTGGCGTCACCGCGATTGGCGACCCGGCGAACCCGAACATTTTCTATTACGAAGCAGCCGAAGGCACGCTCGGCATTTTGAGCCAATTGGTTGAACAGACCGGCCCGTGGCGGCGAGTCGTGGAGGAAGCCTGGAAGGTTTGCCAGTTCGACACCGACCTTTCGTTAAGTCCAGGCTCGTATGATAACCTGCTTGATTATTACAACCAGCGTCATCATCCGCGCCTCGACCGCTGGCTCATCAAAGGTGCGCTCGAAAAGCTCGCCGCTTGCTCGTTTGAATCAGTGAAAAGCCCACCCTACGCTGATTACGAAGATCACTATCAACGTCTCTCGCGACAGATTGATCCGACTTCTTCAACTGAACGGAAGTTTCTCGACCATCTCCACACGGAAGGGCTGCGACTGCCTGACGCCGCTCAAAAAACTTTTGATGGGATCTACGTCCAGCCGGATTTCTTTTACGAGCCGAACGTATGGGTTTTCTGCGATGGCACGCCACACGATGATTCCACCGTTCGCGCCGACGATGAGGCGAAGCGCCAAGCCATCATCAACGCGGGCGGCGAAGTTGTTGTGTGGTATTACCGCGACAGCCTCGAAGAATTGATTCGTGGACGTGGTGACATTTTCCGAAAAGTCCGCGAATAAAATTTCCAAATGCCCTCCTCTCTAAAATCTCCCGGTCGCCTCGTCAGCCTGCGTGGACGTGAATGGGTGGTGCTGCCTTCTGACGACTCGGATATTTTGCTTCTTAAACCTCTCGGCGGCTCGGATGAGGAAATCACCGGCATCTTCCAGCCGCTCGGTTTTAAGGAAGACGAACCTTCCGAAGCGATATTCCCCAATCCAAAAAGGGAGGACCTCGGCGCATTTTCATCCGCGCGGCTGCTGCTCGAATCTGCGCGGCTCGCCTTCCGCAATGGTGCTGGCCCGTTCCGTTGTCTCGCAAAACTTTCCTTTCGCCCGCGCTCATACCAGATGATTCCGCTCATCATGTCGCTGCGTCACGAACCGGTTCGGCTGCTGGTGGCTGACGACGTGGGCATCGGTAAAACGATTGAGGCGCTATTGATTGTCCGCGAATTGCTCGAACGCCGCGTTATCAAGCGCTTTGCTGTGCTGTGCCTGCCGCACCTGTGCGACCAGTGGCAGGAGGAAATCCGCGCCAAGGTTGGTATTGAGGCCGTGGTCATCCGTTCCAATACCCAAGCCCGACTCGACCGCGAAATCCACGGCGATGCCAGCGTGTTCCAACATTTCCCGTTTCAAGTATTGAGCATTGATTACATCAAGAGCGATGCGCGGCGCGACGTGTTCGTGAGCCAATGCCCGGAACTCGTGATCGTGGATGAAGTCCATACTTGCGCACGGCCAACGGGCGCGAGTCCTGGCCAGCAGCAACGTCACGACCTCGTGCGCCGCATCGCCGAAAAAAATGAGCAACATCTCGTTCTGCTCACCGCCACGCCGCACAGCGGCAAGCCGGAAGAATTTCAATCGCTGCTTGGCCTGCTGCATTCCGACTTCGCCGGTCTTGATCTTCCGTCCGCTACGCCGGAACAACGTAAACGACTCGCGCGGCATTTCGTTCAACGCCGTCGCGGTGATGTGTTGAAGTGGATGGGCGAGGACACCCCGTTCGCCAAACGCGAAGCGGGTGAAATTTCATACGAACTTGGCCCAGCCTACGCCATGTTTTTTGACCAGGTCTTGGATTTCGCACGGAAACTTGTAGCCGCGCGATCCGGTCCAGAGCGTGAACAACGCGTCCATTACTGGACTGCGCTCGGTCTGCTTCGCGGCATCATGTCCAGCCCGGCGGCGGGTGTTGAGATGCTGCGGAATCGTCTGGAAGCGCCGGGCGCGGAGAATGAAAATACGGATGCTCAGGAAAATCCGGTTCACGATTCATCTGATGGCTTCCTGCTCGATGTCACGCCGAGCCAGACCGTCGGCCAAGTTTCGTGGAGCGACCCGGAGAAGCGACAACTCGCAAATTTCTCCCGTCAACTCGAATCGCTGTCTGGCGCGAAGCATGACGGCAAACTTGAAGCCGCTGGCAAGACGCTCGCCGAATGGCTGCAAGCTGGTTTTCAGCCCGTGGTGTTCTGCCGCTACCTCGCGACGGCTCGTTACGTTGGCGAGCAACTTCGTCCGTTACTCACCGCGAAGTTCAAAGATTTGAAAATCGAAATCGTTACCAGCGAAGACCCCGACGATGTGCGTCGCCAGCGCGTGACCGATCTCGGTCAATCTCCGCGCCGCCTGCTCGTCGCGACAGATTGCCTTTCCGAAGGTATCAACCTGCAAGATTCATTCACTGCCGTTCTGCATTACGATTTGCCGTGGAATCCTAACCGCCTCGAACAACGCGATGGCCGCGTGGATCGCTTCGGCCAAACGGCGGAATCGGTGAAGGCATATCTGCTTTTCGGTCGCGATAATCCCGTGGACGGCCTTGTCCTCGGCGTCATTCTGGAAAAAGTCCGTCAGATTCGCCGTGACCGTGGTATCACCGTTCCGTTCCCGGAAGACAGCCGCACCGTGCTCGACACTGTGGCGAAGGCGCTCCTTTTCAATCCCGACCGCACGGTCAAAGCCATTTCCGATAAAAATCAACTCAAGCTCGGACTCGAAGATTTTGCCGAGGCTCGCGAAGCCGAGCTCCGCATCACGCATAAAATCGAAGAAGCCGCCAAACGTGAGGAGGAGACGCGCTCAATCTTTGCTCACCACTCCATCAAGGCCGGAGATTTGGAGGTTGATCTGCACGAAGCCGACGCCGCGATTGGCGACGTTGCCGCTGTCGAACGCTTCGTCACCGGCACTCTCACCGAACTTCTCGGCGCGCAGCTAGACCGCACAAAAACCGACTGGCGTTTGCACACCGGCAATCTTCCGGCCTTGCTTCGCGTGCATCTGCCCGACGAAGCCGTGCTGGATGTCAGCTTCCATTCGCCGACGCCCAAGAAACATATTTACCTCGGTCGCAATCATCCGTTCGTCGAGGCGCTCTGCCAATTCGTCATGGCGCGCAGTCTCGCCCGCGAACCGATTGGCCGCGCCGCCCGTGCCGCCGTGATGCGAACCAAGGAAGTCACCACTAAAACCACGCTGCTCCTGTTCCGTTGCCGCAATGTCATCGGCGAAAAAGACGGTGTGGCGCGCATCGTCGCCGAAGAAATGCTCGTGTGGGGCTACCGCGGCTCACCGTCTGACCGGCAGTTCCTTTCTTCCAACGAAGCGATGCAGTTGCTTGACCGCGCGCGGCACACTGGCGATCTCGCGCCGCAATCTCGCGACAACTTCCTCGAAAACGAACTTAAACTCATTAGCAAGCTTCCCAAACAGTTCGACGGTGTGGCCGAAGAACGGAGCAAACATCTCGTCGAAGCGCACGAACGCTTTAGCCGCTTCTTTCGCGCGGGACGATTTGAGGTTGTTTATCCCGTGCTGCCGATGGATGTCCTCGGCCTCTACATCCTGCTACCTGAATCGAGCCGATGACGTTTCCCTCCATACGAATTGAAGGCACGATCCTCTCCGGCGAACTGCTGGCGAAGCTCGACTCAGCCGACACGCTTGGTCAGCGGCCCGCCGATTTCGGTTTCGATTCGCAGGCGAAGCTGAAGGACGAAATCGTCCGCTCGTGGACAGCGGCGCAGGCGTTCTACAAGGCGTTTCAACACAAGCTCGAAGGCGTGAAAGAAGGGACTGCCGCGACCTCCGAGACGCGCAATCAATGGATCATCCCGCTGCTCGGTTTGCTGGGTTACGCGGAACTCGAATTTCAATCGCAGCCCGAACCTGTCGGCGATAAACCATTCCGTCTTTCCCATCGGCTTCGCAGTCACGGCGGCTTTGCCGTTCACATTGTCGGAGCGCGTGAATCTCTCGACAAAAAACCCGCCGCTGGTTCAGGCGCGCGTTACTCGCCGCACGCGCACTTGCAGGAATATCTCAACCTCACCGAGCATCTTTACGCGGTCGTCACCAATGGACGCTTGCTCCGGCTGCTCCGGGATTCGACCCGGCTCGTGCGGCTCTCTTACGTCGAGTTCGACCTCGACCGGATGTTCGGCGAAGACCTCTTTGCCGACTTCGCCGTATTCTATCGGGTGTTACACGTCTCGCGTTTGCCCAAAACGCAGGGCCAGTCGCCCGAATCTCTGCTGGAGCATTACCATCAGGACAGCCTCGCGTCTGGCGAACGTATCCGCGACGGATTGAGTGGCGCTGTAAAGGAATCCATTCTCCTTTTCGCCGATGGTTTCCTGAATCAACCGAAGAACGACGCGCTCCGCCAAATTGTCGCCACGGATACGGAATTTCCCGCGCATCTTTACCAACAACTCCTCCGCCTCGTTTATCGTCTGCTATTCCTCATGGTTATTGAGGAACGCGACCTTGTTTATGCCGCCGGCGCGGACACGCGGAAGCGCAATCTCTACTACGCCCATTACAGTCTCGCCCGTCTGCGTCGCGTTGCGGAGAAACGCCATCTCGCCGATGGTCGCCATCACGATTGCTGGGACGCGCTCCGCGCCAACTTCCGCTTGTTCGATGAAACCGCCGCTGGCCGTCCGCTCGGTATCGAACCGCTCGGCGGCGACCTCTTCGATTCCGGCGCGCTCGGCCCGCTTGCCAGTGCGTCGCTCGACAATGACACATTGCTCGCCTGTCTCCGCAACCTCACGCTGTTCCGCAATCCCGACACCGGCAATCTCATCCGCGTGAACTACGCCGCGCTCAACGTCGAGGAATTCGGTTCGGTCTATCAGGGCCTGCTCGAATTCGAGCCACAGGTCACGCACGCCAACAATCGCCTGCTGTTCAGTTTCGTGAAAGGCGACGAACGCTCCCGCACCGGCTCGCATTACACGCCGGACGAACTCGTTCAACCGCTCATCAAACACTCGCTCGACTATCTCATTGCCGAAAAACTCAAGGAGAAGGACAAAGAGAAAGCTCTGCTCACCCTGCGCGTCGCGGACATTGCCTGCGGCAGCGGTCACATTTTGCTCGCCGCCGCCCGGCGCATCGGCACGGAACTCGCCGTTCTCCGCTCTGGCGATGATCAGCCCAGCCCCGCCGCTTTCCGCGAAGCCGTGCGCGATGTCATTCGCCACTGTATCTACGGCATGGATCTCAATCCGCTCGCCGTCGAACTCTGCAAAGTCGCCCTCTGGCTCGAAGCTCACATTCCTGGTTGGCCGTTGAGTTTTCTTGACCACCGCATCCATTGTGGCAACGCCATTGTTGGCTTGGCGCACCGCGTCGAACTCCAGCGAGGTATTCCCGATGAAGCCTTCAAAACTTTGCCCGGCGATGACAAAGACCTCGCAGCCGCGCTACGCAAACAGAACAAGGAAGACCGCAAAGGCCAGAAAGCTCTTAACTTTGCCGGTCGCGTTGAGGACGACATCCGCGAGCTTGACGAAGCGTGGCAACGATTTGACCAGATGCCCGAACGGAGCGCCGCAGATTATTACACCCGTCGCACCGAATACGAAAAGTTTCGCGACAACATCCACCTCCGCAATCTTCGCCTGCTGGCCGACGCGCAAGTCGCGCAATTTTATCTTCCGAGGACGCCGGAAAATCGCGGCAAGCATGTCACGCACGACACCTTCAGCCGTTGGATGGAAGGACTGAACCCGGCCGGGCCGGGTATTGCTGCCGCGATGACCGTCGCACATCGAAAACGCTTCGGGCATTGGTTCATCGAGTTTTGGGATGTGGTGGACGCGGGCGGCTTCGATCTGATCATCGGCAATCCGCCTTACCTCGGCGGGCAAGCTTTGAGCGGCAGTTACGGCCATGCTTTCTGCGAATGGGTGAAATGGGAATACGCTCCGACCGGTCTCAGTGAACTTGTTGTTTATTTCCTCCGCCGCATCTATGACCTCCTCCGTCCTGGTGGGTTCGTCGCGGTTATCACCACGAACTCCATCAAGGACGGAGATGTTCGCGCTGACGGTTTAGAACAATTGATAAAGCAAGGCGGCAACCTCACTTTCGCCGTCAGGGGAACGATTTGGCCAGGCGTCGCGAACCTCTACGTTTCGCTGTTCTCGCTTCACAAAGGCCCATGGGAAAACAAACCGCGCGTTCTCGATGGGAAGGAAGTGCCATTCATCAGTGCCTTCTTCGAGGACCACGCAGATGCTGGTCATCCGAATGTGCTTCCTGAGAACGACGACAAAGTTTTCCAAGGCTCGATTCTCCTCGGCGACGGCTTTCTCCTTTCACATGAAGAAGCCGAAACGATCCGCTCGACTGACCATCGGTTCGCTGATGTCGTATTTCCGGTAATCAACGGACAAGAACTGAATAGCGACCCCGAACAAACGCCAGGGCGTTCGGTCATAAATTTCTTCGACTGGTCTTTGGAACGAGCTTCGACCTACGAACCAGCCTTTGAACGAATTCGCGAATTAGTGAAGCCAGTTCGAGAGCAAGACAATCGGGCTGTTCGTCGCGAGAGATGGTGGCAACACGCTGAACGCGCAATGGGTCTTTACAATGGAATTCGTGGCACTGGCCGATGCTTTGCTGCTGCCGCGACAACGAAGCATCTGAATTTTTCAGCCGCTCCAACGAACCGCGTTTTCCTCAACACTATTTACGTTCTTATTACTGACCGCTGGAGCGACTATGCAGTCGCGCAGAGCACTCTCCATGAGGTGTGGGCACGCAAATACTGCGGAGCATTGGAGACGCGGTTGCGATACTCGCCCACGGATTGTTTCCTCACGTTCGCGTTCCCGTCCGACCCAGCGCACGAGACGGCGTTGACCACCATCGGCGAGACTTACCACGAACACCGCCGCGCCTTAATGCGCGACCTCTGGCTCGGCCTCACCGACCTCTACAACCTGTTCCACGACCCTGACCTCACGCCCGCGCTCGTCACCGAATCCCTCGGCGACCGCGCCACCATCACCGGCGATCAAGGTTTCACCCGCCTCCTGCGCCTGCGCGACCTGCACCGCGAATTGGATCAAACCGTCCTCACCGCCTACGGCTGGCACACCGCGTCCGATCTCGGCCCGCCCCTCGCACTTGGCCACAATTTCCACGCCGTCGAATTCCTCCCCGAAAACGACCGCACCCGCTACACCATCCACCCGGATGCCCGCCGCGAGTTGCTGACTCGTCTGCTCAAGCTGAACCACGTCCGCGCCGCGCAAGCAGAGCAAGTGGCGAAGCAAGCCGCCATCGCCGCGCCGGTAAAAAGGAAAAAAATCAAGCCCGCCAAACCCATCGAACTCGCGCGCCGGAAACATTCCAAGGGTATCAACTTCAAACGTGGCGCAATCGCCAGCTACGCCGTCAATCGCTTGGGCGACCGTTGGCAATTCGGTCGCATTCAAATGGAAAAGGTGCTCTACCTTGCGCAGCAGGAAGTGGGTGTTGATTTGGAGATGGAATTCCAGCACGGACTCAACGGCCCGTTCGATGAGGAAATTCACAAACTGGAAAGCCTCGCTGCGAAGGAAGGCTGGTTTTTAGCCACGCCGCGTCCCGGTGACAAAGGCACGTCGTATCAACGCGGGCCAAACATAGATACTCGCTGTGGCGCTGCTGCCAGCATTCTCGGCCAAGCCAAGCCAAAGTTTGATTCAATCCTCGACTGGCTCGCCAAAATGGACACCGAGCGGGCCGAGATTTGGGCCACCGTCCACGCAGTTTGGAATGAACTGTTGCTCGCCAAGCAACCGGTCAGTGATGACGGAATCATTCAAGGCGTCTATGCGTGGCATCCGGCGAAGGCGCGATTCACCGCCGATCGAATCTTGGCCTGCATCGGTTGGATACGGAAAGAAGGTTTTATTCCACGTGGCGTGCGATTTGAAACGCGAGAGCAGAAAGCTTCCGGGACAGAACTTGAACTTGGATTGGATCTGTTTGGCCGGGCCGTCCCCGCCGTTCCCGCGCCGTCGTGGATGGATCGCCCGTTGGTTCTACCGACAAGCCGCCGCGTCGTCCTTGCCGCCGACCGTTATCGTGCGACGCTCGTGCCGCATCTGCTTTATCAGGCGGGCGGAAATGTTTCGTTCGACCGCTTTCGCAAAGCTTACTGGTTGCTCACCGAGCCGGGAACGCTGGAGCGCTACGCGACAGGCGCAGTTGGTGAAACCGCCCGTGGCTGGGGACGCACATTCCGGGATAAGTTGGCGAAAGACCTTTTCATCGAGCATCTCAAGGGCGCGGTGGGACGGCAGCTTCACTTCATCCAAAAGGATGGCGAACGCTGGCTGGAATTACGCGACCCAAACGTCGCCGACGACGAGCATGTGATTTTCGACGCGCGCCTCGCGCTGTTGGTCGCCGACCTTTGGCCGGTGGCCGAGCCAATCACGCCGCTCGCCCCGGCGGAAGAAATCACCATCCAAGAACTGGAAGCCGTCTTATGAGTAAACATGACCAGACCCATTTCCTCGACAAATTGCGTCGCACCGTCGAGCCGTCGTCGCAACGAGCCGAGCCGCTGGTCTGGTTTCGCGAAGTGCGGATTCTAACGGAACTTTCCAAAAAGGAGGGTGTCGAGCGGCGGAAGATTGTGCTGCATCGCGGGCTGAACATTCTGTGGGCCGCACCGGAAGACCCGGACACGGAACAAGGACTTTATCGCGACGGTTTGGCGGGACACGCCAGCGGCAAGACGCTTTTCTGCCGTCTGCTCCGTCACTTGCTCGGCGAGTTACCGTTCGGCACGAAGGCGCAACGGGAAGGCATCGCCAGCAACTTCGCAAATCTTTGGGTGGTGGCGTCGGTGAGAATCAACGGCGTGAGTTGGGTGGTGGGTCGCCCGCTTACATCGGGCGGCGCGGATTTCGCCGTTCAAGCGGAAAGCGTTGACGATGTTTTGACCGGGGAAGCTCCGTCCGGTGGTTTTACTGAATACAAGGACGCGATTGCTTCCGTTGCAACCAAAGCAGACGAATTGCATCCGGGGGAAGGCTGGCGGCATCTCATGCCGTGGTTGTCGCGGGATCAGGAGGCACGATTTGGCAACTTGGCTCAATGGCGCGAAGCGTCCAGCGAAGGCGACAATCCACAAACCAAGTCCATCGAGCGGCATCAACTGATGCGCGCCATGCTCGGTCTGCTTGATTTAAAAGAGCCGAAATTACGCGTCGCCATCGAACGAGCACAGGCCAACTTGGAAGCTGGGATTACGCGGCTTGGCCGGCTGGAGAGTGAGTTAAAGGGAAAGCTTGAACTTGCGCACGAGGGCGCACGAGATGTCCTGGGCAACGATGCGCCAACGGAAGTGGATGCATTACAATCGCGGCTCGAATCAATGATCGAAGTTCTCAAAGAAGGACTTGAGGAGCTGGAAAAGCGTCCTGAAAAGCCAGCGGTGATTGCCGCACGCGAGAAGCTAAATGTCGCGCATGACAAACTCCGAGATGTGCAGCAGGAACTGTCGCAACTGCCGGTAACGATTTCAGAAAAGGGGCGTCGGCGGGATAGCGACTTGCTCCTCATCAGGAATCTGAAAACGGGAAATGTCGAAGATCCTGCGCGTGAGGCAAAAGATTGGTGTCCAAACACAATTCAGACGGCGATTCGTCGGAAGTGCGTCCAACAACCCGAAGTTTCCAAGGAGTCGGCCACGAACATCGCCGATTTGGAAAAGCAGGCGAAGTCGGCGGATGAGGAGATTTCTGCCTTGAAGAAACGGCAGAAGGATTTGCAGAAGCAGATTCCCGCACTTCAAACGGTGCAGCTAAACTCGAAGACGGCCTACGACACCGCGTTTAAGGAAGCCACAAAAGATGCGACAGCCCTCGCGCGGCGAGCCGAGCGGTCGGAATCAATGAAACGACTATTCGAGCAGTCCGCTCGAACGGACAAAGATTTAGCGAGCCAGAAGAAAACCAACACGGGTTACGAAAAAGAGATTGAGCAAAACAAAAAGGACGCGGCGAACTTGCGCAGCGATTTTGACGACAGACTCAAGCTGTTTTCCAAAGACTTCGCCGACATCATCCAAGCGGTGATGGGAGCAATCGTGGAAGCGACCATTGCAATCACCGCCGACGGCTTCGTGCCGCACGTCACCCGCAAGGGCGAACTCTCAGGTGCGGCACTCGACACGATCAAGACACTGGCTTTCGACTTGGCCGCTGTGGTTTCCAGCATCGAAGGTCGTGGTGAGCATCCACGGTTCTTGATTCACGACGGTCCACGCGAAGGCGACATGGCGCGGGTCATCTACGAACGATTCTTTCTCTACGCTGCCGAATTGGAAGCTGCCTTTCCCTCGCGTGATGAATCAAGTTTTCAATATATCATCACGACCACAACACCGCCTCCCAAGTCCATGCGGCAAGGAAGCCGTTGGCTGCTAGAGCCGGTGCTGGATTCCCGAAAAAAAGACAAGCGACTGCTTCAGGAGGATTTTTAACCATCAAAGAAAAAGGACATAGATGTCAGGGGTAAGACTACACAATCCACGCCAGGGTGACCGGAGCGAATATCTGGCAGTTTACATGCTTTCCGCACTCGGTCTCGTCACCCAAGTTCCCAGGCAGGAAGACATCGGGATTGATCTAATA
>Ga0247670_1000183_pt1 | contig 18951 bp, 13 predicted proteins | sample CNK11_metaG_FD_183042 | JGI IMG/M metagenome (GOLD analysis project Ga0247670, IMG submission 183042) | Soil microbial communities from Purdue University Martell Research Forest, Indiana, United States - CNK11 | ecosystem: Environmental > Terrestrial > Soil > Temperate forest > Bulk soil...
GGGATCATAATCCCTTTGGTTTCACCATGTGGCTGGCCGGCGGTGGCATCAAAGGCGGCATGACGTACGGTGCCACCGACGAATTCGGCTTCAAGGCCGTCGAAAAACCGGTCCATGTCCACGACCTGCATGCAACCATCCTGCACTTGATGGGTATCGATCACACCAAGCTCACCTACCGCTTCAGCGGCCGCGATTTCCGGCTCACCGATGTCTCCGGCAACGTGATCACCGACATCATCGCCTGATCCCTCGATTGCGTTATGCTGGCCGGAATGCATCCGGCCGAAGCTGGCAAGACCTTTCAACGCGCCACGCTCGGACGCACCGGCCTGCGCGTGGGCCGGCTTGGAGTGGCTGCCAGTTACGGCGTTCCTGCGGCGGCCGTCGAGCGCGCCTTCGAGCAGGGCGTCAATTATTTCTACTGGGGCACTGTCCGTCGCGGTGGATTTGGGGACGCGATTCGCCACTTGACTCCGCAGCGGGACCGCTTTGTCCTGGTGATTCAGTCGTATACTCGTGTTGCGGGGCTGATGGCCTGGAGCCTGGAACGCGCTTTGCGCGATCTCAAACTTGATCATGCCGACGTCTTGCTGCTGGGTTTGTGGAACAAACCCATTCCCGCCCGGATTATGGATGCGGCGCGCCGTTTGAAGGAACGAAGCCAAGTCCGTTTCCTGGCTTGTTCCTCCCACAACCGGCGGTTGATTGCGAAGATGCTGGCGGACAAAGACTTAGACGTTATCCATTTTCGCTACAATGCCGCCCACACAGGCGCCGAAACCGATATCTTCCCCCACATTCCCGTTGTAGACCCACCCGGGATGGTGAGTTACACCGCCACCAGTTGGGGGCAGCTCATGAATCCCAGGAAAATGCCAAAAAACGAAACGAACCCAACCGCCGCCGACTGCTATCGATTCGTGCTCACACGCCCGGAAGTCGATGTCTGCATGACCGGCCCAGCCAACGCTCAGCAGATGGAGCAGGCGCTCGAAGCCCTGCGCCATGGGCCAATGTCGGAAGCTGAATTGGCTTGGATGCGGCGCGTCGGCTCAGGTGTCCATGGGAAATAGCCCATTCACGCGACTCTTTCTGGCGCCCGTCTACGAAGATTTTCGTTGACATTACGAAAGTCTTCGTAGTAATATCTGGCCGATGGCCAAAACCAATCAACCGCGTCCCACGGATGCGGAGCTGGAGATCCTGAACGTACTGTGGCAGCGGGGCGCCTCTACCGTCCGCGACGTTTTTGAGGCGCTCAGCAAGACCAAACCGATCGGCTACACCACCGTCCTGAAATTCATGCAGATCATGGCGGAGAAAGGGCTCGTACGCCGCGATGAAGAGCAGCGTGCGCATGTGTACACCGCAACGGTTCCGCAGGTCGAGACGCAGCGGCAGATGGTGAGCGACCTGCTCCGTCGTGCATTCGACAACTCCGCGTCGCAACTGGTGATGCAGGCGTTGGCCAACAAGAAAACTTCGCCCCAGGAGCTGGCCGAAATCCGGCGGCTGCTCGATGCCTATGAACGAGGTAACCAATGATCGCCGTGGAATCGCTGCTCCGTCAGCCGCTCGTGTTGGCCCTGGGCTGGGCTTTAGTGCACTTCTTGTGGCAGGGCGTGCTTATCGCCATGCTTCTCGGGGGTGTGAATCTATTGTTGCGGAGAGCCGGCGCCGGCGTGCGATATGCAGCCGCCTATGCGGCCATGCTGGCCATGCTGGGGGCGGGAATCGGCACGTTCCTCTGGCTGGTTCTTCGAGCCGGCGTTTCCGCCTCGACATCGCTCCGGGCTTTGGATTCCGTACTGCCCGCGATTTCGGCCGGTGGCGCGGTCGCCGCGCGCGCGATCTCGACCAAGTCCGCGTTCCGCGTGGAGCAATGGCTCGATAGTCACCTGGCTTGGCTGGTTTGCGTGTGGGCCGCGGGTGTGGTGATGCTCTCGCTGCGCACCGCCGCTGGCTGGATTTTCGCGCAGACCCTCAGGCGACACGGCACGCGGCCAGCCGGACCGGCGTGCCAGCAGGTTCTGGCCGGCATCGCGAACCGTCTGGGCGTGGCGCGGACGATCGCACTGTGCGAGTCGACATTGGCTCGGGTGCCCACGGTAATCGGCTGGCTGCGGCCCGTGATTCTGCTCCCGGTGAGCGCGCTCGCGGGTCTGACGCCGCAGATGATGGAGGCCATACTGGCTCACGAACTGGCGCACATTCGCCGCCACGATTACCTGCTGAACATGCTGCAGACGGCCATCGAAACGTTGCTGTTCTATCATCCGGCGGTCTGGTGGGTGGGGAAGAAGATTCGCCAGGAGCGGGAGAACTGCTGCGACGATCTGGCGGTTGCGGCTTGTGGCGACGCCCTGACATACGCGCGCGCTCTTACGGAGCTGGAGCAAATCCGCGGCGCGCGGCTTGATCTCGCCATGGCGGTCACAGGTGGATCACTCGTGGCGCGCATCCGCCGGCTTATTGGAGTGCGCCAGCCTGTCAACAGAACGCCATCTACCTGGCTCGCGGGCGTGGTTGCGCTGGTCATGTTGAGCGCGCTTTGGGCTGCCCGCCCGCTCACGCGGAACGATCATCCTCGCGCGGCTATGTCATATGCCCAGGCCGCTCTGATTGCGGTGGCTCACGCTGATTCAAGTGAAGCCGCGGAAGCGAAGGGCGCTGCCGGCCCGCAGGCGGCGGATGCCCAGCCCGCTCCGCAACCTTCACCCGGTCCGAACCCCTCGCCGCGCGCACAATCCAACGCCGCGCCCAAGGATTTCATTGGCGGCCTAGCTTCTGCGGGTTACCAAAACCTGTCCGTCGACCAGCTCATCACGTTCAAAATTCACGGCGTGACGCCGGAATTTGTGCGGGAAATGGAAGCGGTTGGCCTGCGCCATCCGACACCGGACGAGCTGGTGACGATGCGCATCCACGACGTCACCGCGGAGTTTGTGAACAAGCTGAAAGCGGCCGGATTCAGCGGACTCTCGATAGACCAGCTGGTCTCGTTCAAGATCCACGGCGTAGATCCGGCGCGGCTCGCGGAGATGCAGAAACTTTGGGGCAAGTTGTCGGCCGACCAGGTGCTTACCATGCAGATCCACGACGTGACGCCCGAATACGCCAGTCAGATGAAGGGCCTCGGCATGGGAGAGCCCACGTTCGATGACCTCGTTGCCATGAAAATTCACGATGTGACGCCCGAGTTCGCGCGCAACCTCAAAGCTATCGGTCTCAATCTCAACCTCGATCAGCTTGTGGCGTTCAAGATTCACGGCGTCGAGCCGGCAAGAATCGCGGAAATCCAGAAACTGGGCTTTGGAAAGCTCGATGCCGACGAAATCCTATCGCTGCAGATCCACGGCGTGACACCGGAATTTCTGCGCGGCTTTAAGGACCTCGGCTTCAACAAACTCACACTCGACGAAGCGCTCGCGGCATCGATTCACGGAGTCACGCCCGAATTTGTGAAGAGCGTTCGGAAGCACGGCTTCAACAATCTCAGCATGGAACAGATCATCAAGCTGAAACAGTTCGACATCTTGCCGGACAGCTCGAATTAGGAGAAGCGTCATGGAATACCGCGCCCGCATCACCGCCGGTGCTGCCGTTGCCGGCCTCGTCCTGCTCGCGTTTGCGCAGGAGTCCGCGCCCATCACCGGGCAGTGGATCATAGACGGCATGGGCGTGCCCGACCAACTGCAGCTCACGCTGCATCGCTCGATCGGCAAATCCGGCAGCTCGACGAATTCGTCCGCCTTTCCGATGAAAGGATTCCTGGGGCTCAGCCGCGCACAAATGGATTCGCCCCAAGGTGTGATGGTGCGGTTCCAAATGGTTCGGGACGCCGGCACGCTGGCCTGCGAAGGGTACTTTAAGCAGGGCAACGGCGCCGGGACCTTCACGTTCTCGCAAGATCCCGGTTTCATTTCCGAAATGCGCAAGCTGGGGTATACGGGGCTGAATCCCGAGATGTTGTTCTCGATGGCTGCTCATAATGTCAGCCTGGAGTATGTTCGCGGGCTGCGCGCGGCAAACGCCGCTCCCTCATCAGCCGACGAGCTTATCAGCATGCGGATTCACGGCGTCTCCATCGAATACATTCAGGAGTTAGGGACGCTGGGCTATCGCAATCTCAGATCCGACGAGCTGGTCACGATGCGGATTCACGGCGTGACGACGGATTTCATCCGCGAATTGAATCAGCTTGGCTACGGTTCGGTACCGGCCGATGAGCTGGTGACCATGCGGATTCATGGGGCGTCGACGGACTTCATCAAGGAGCTGAAATCGCTGGGATACTCGCATCCAACCATCGACCAGTTGGTCACCATGCGAATTCATGGCGTGAGCCCGGACTTCATCCACCGGCTGCAGGCGCGCGGCATGAAGAACCTGTCGATCGATCAAATGGTGAATCTCAGAATCCACGGGATTGTGGATTAAGCGACCGCGGGCAACACGCGACTCCCCGCGGCCGCGGCTCGGAAAAGCGGAAGTTTCTCGAATCAGGCTTCGGGGCGGAGACCGTCAGCGCCGAATCCCTCCAGCGGCAGGAGTGCGTCTGGCCTACTGCCGATCACGTCTTGAGCCAGAATGATGGCTTCGGCGAGGTCGCGCATGGGACGGCGCAACCGACGGCTTTCGCCGCGGAGCCGCAGATAAGCATCTTCCTCGGTCAGGTTGTATTTCGATTGCAGAATACCTTTTGCGCGCTCGATGAGCTTGCGGGCCTCGAGCTGGCGCTTGATTTCGAGCGATTCTTCCAGGAGCCGGGCGTTCTCGTTCATGACGCGCGACCGCGCAATGGCGCCGCCCATCTGCTCGCCCATGAAGGATAAAAGGGCCACCTGTTCAGGGGTGTGGGCGTGGGGCTTCTTGTGGTGGACATTGATGACGCCGATCACATGCCCGCCGCTGACCAGGGGCACCGACAGGAAGGCTTCGAATGTATCCTCGACCAGGCCGGGGAAATTTTTGAAGCGCTTGTCGGCGGATGCGTTGGCGGAGAGCGCAACGACCGACTTATGTGCAGCCACCCAGCCCGTGACGCCTTCGCCGGCATGCATGCGGATGCTGCCGATCTCGCGGGCATGCGGCAACTGCGAGGCGCGCAGCACGATCTCACCGGTGGGCTCGACCAGATAAACCAGGCACGCATCCGAGGTCGTCACCTGCGCGGCCAGGCGGATCAGCGCCTTGAGCATTTCGTCGAGCGATAGCCCGGAGCTGACGATCTTACTGATTTGGTGCAGGATATCGATCTGGATGTCTATGGGGCTTATGCTCGGGCTCATACTCTGAGGGTAGAGCGGAAATTCCTGTTACGTCCAATCAAAATAGCTTCTGCCGCCCATCTAAAACATCGATTTGGTTTTAGCGGGTTGATACTTTACTTTGAACTGTAAGGCGGGTCCGCAGCCATTCGTTAACGAGGTAGGAAATCAGGTGCGATCGGCGATTAAATCTCGCGGAGACAATGATTTGCGCGTGATTCCATGCGCGGTATGCGCGCGCGTCCGGTCGATGATGTGATGGAGTTCATGCGCCAGCACTCGTCCCATGGCGCGGCCGAACAGCAGGTCGCCCGCGCTTCCAGATTCGGCGTGCGCCGAACGGAGCGAACTGCGAATGCGGTCGCATTCCACATCGGCAAAGGGAATGATGTGGCCGTCGGAGACGTGAGTAGACGCCAGGGCAACGGGTTCGCCGGGCAGGGGAGGCGCGAGCGGCTTCATTTCGCAGCTTCCGTGGAACGTCACCACTACCAGGCTGGGAAAGGAGTCCGAGGAAGACAGCTCATCGATACGCCGCCAGCTTAGCTCGACTCCGGAATTGCGCATGAGGCTCTGGAGTTCGGTTTTCATTTCGCTGACAGATTGCTCAGAATGAGCGGCGTCGAATTGAAGGATAAGCGTCACCCTCGCTGTCGCAAACGCGGAGCAGGCTGACGCAACTACAGCGAGCAGTGCGCAGATAACGGGGCGCATAAATTGTCTCCAGACGAGGGAAACAATAACCGCCCCCATTATACTCTTCGGAGCCACGGCTGCAAATGCTCCGTGAGGATGGGTGTGCACAGGGGTCAGTATTTGCAACTTAAATAAGTACGGGTTTCAGCGTTATAGAAACCCGGCGCACCGCGGCGCCATAGACACTCCAAGCCGAGTTGCTGCCGCTCCGACCTGCGGCAGGACAGCCAGGGCGCAATAGGCGAGCACGTTCACTCGCTATCCCGTCAACCAGGAGAATGAACATGAGTACGCGCGTGAGCCGATATGGCCGACTTGTATTTTCACTTTACGTTTTTCTGACCGCGGTCTTTTCCGCATATTCGCAATCCACAACATCTTTGCGCGGCACGGTGAGCGACAGCCAGGGTGGCGTCATTCCCAGCGCGGTCGTGACTTTAACCGATCGGGACAAGGGAGCGTCGCGGCAGATCGTAACGGACGCAGTGGGCTCGTATGCTTTTCTGCAACTGCCGCCGGGGAACTACACGCTAAAAGTTGAAAATCCGGGATTTTCGACGGCGACGCGCGAAAGTATCAAGCTGCTGGTGAATACGCCGGCCACGCTAGATCTGCGTCTCGAGGTGGGAAATGCGTCGGAGACGGTGAACGTCACGGCGGAAACGGCGGCGACCAATACGGTGGACGCGTCGGTGGGAAACGCATTTTCGGAACGCCAGGTAAGGCAGTTGCCGCTCGAGACGCGCAACGTGGTTGAGTTGCTCAGCCTGCAGCCGGGAGTGACGCCGACCGGCGAAGTGATGGGAGCGCGACGCGACCAGAACAACATTACGCTCGACGGCGCGGACGTGAACAATAACCAGAATTCCGGCTTGATGGTGCAGAACAGCAACACGTTCACGGGCGGTTTTCAGGGATCAAACGCCAACGGCGCGGTGATTAATTCCGGATTCAATGCGGTGCTGCCGATTCCGCTGGATTCCGTGCAGGAGTTCCGCGTGACGGTAGCCGGCGAAGGGCCGAACCAGGGGCGGTCGTCAGGCGGCCAGGTGGCGCTGATTACAAAAAGCGGATCGAACGAGTTCCATGGCTCGCTTTATGAATTCCACCGCAACACCGATACGGCCGCCAACACGTGGTTCAACAACCGGTCGGGCGTGCCCCGCGAGCCGCTGGTGCGCAACCAGTTTGGCGCCTCCGCCGGCGGAAAAATTGTGCGTGACCGCGCCTTTTATTTTTTTAACTATGAGCAGCGGACTGACGCCAGCGGCGTGGCCACCGCCCGCGCCGTTCCTTCCGACACGATGCGACAGGGCATTCTGAGCTTCAGGCTGGCGGACGGCTCGACGCAATCGCTCACGCCGGCGGAGATCCAGCAGGTGGATCCAACGCATCAGGGCGTGAACGCGGCCATGCTCAAGGTTCTGAATTCGTATCCGGTTGGCAACGACCCGACGTTCGGCGAAGACGGCGGCCTCAATTTTAGCGGCTTTCGTTTCAACGCGCCCAGCCATCGAAACGACCGGGCGATCGTGGGCAAGGTCGATTACCACATCGATACTGCCGGCAAGCATACGGTGAGTATTCGCGGCACGCTGGCCGATAATACCGACGACCAGATTCTGGCGCAGTTTCCAGGACAACCGCCGGCCTCGACTCTGCGAGACAACAGCAAGGGCATTTCCGCGCAGTACACGGCGATCGTGCGGCCGAACCTGATCAACGTTTTCAATTTCGGGTACACGCGTTTCGGCCAGGCGTTTTCGGGCGTCACCGGGCCGGCTTTGTTCCAAACGGCGCTCGACCCGCTGCAGAACCCGTACGCGCGTCCCATGGGCCAGCGCCTGCCCACGCTGAATCCCACCGAAGACCTGACGTGGATCAAAGGCAAGCACACCATTACGACCGGCGTGAACCTGCGCTTTATTCACAACAACATTGCCTCGGATGCCAACTCGTTCGCGCGGTATGGTTACGGCGCGACGGAACTGATCGGTCTGGGCGCGGACATCGATAACTCGGTCATCGCATATATCCAGCAGCGCACCGGCAACGTGAATGCCCAGCTGGCCGACCCTACGTCGGTAGCCAACGGCATGGGCGCGATTCTGGGCATGGTCAACGACAATTTCCACACGGATTTCTTCAGCAAGACCGGCAGTCCGCTGCCGCAGGGAACGCTGCAACTGCGCACCTTCGTGGAGCGCGATTACGCGGCTTACGTTGGCGACACCTATCGCGTGAACCGGGCGCTCACGCTGAATTTCGGTGTGCGCTATGAAAACTTCCGGCCTCCGTTTGAGTCGCATGGGATTCAGGTGACTTCAACTTACCCGCTGACTTCATACTTTGCGCAGCGAGATTATTTGCAGTCGCAGGGCGTGCCGCAGAATGCCATGCCGAACGCGATTCTGCAGTGGGGCTTGAACGGCCCGGCGAACGGCAAGCCGACGTGGTGGAGTCCGTACAACAAAGCGTTTGCTCCGCGCCTGGGCATGGCTTATGCCCCCGCGGATCACAGCGGGCTGATTGGTAAAATATTCGGCAAGAGCGGTGTATTCCGCGCCGGCGCCGGCATGGCGTACGACCGGTTCGGTAGCGATCTGATCACGCAATACGACCAGTACGGCTCGATCGGCCTGGCCACGCAGTCGAATTTCCCGGACTCTTACAGTTTCTCCACCAGCCCGCGATTCACCGGCAGCGCACCCGGCGTGCCGCCGAACGCGCCGGAGACATTTCCCTTCACGCCGCCGAATATTGCTGCGATCTCGGGTGCGTTTGAGGGGATCGCGCCGAACCTGCGGCCGCCCTATTCTTATCTGCTTAATGCGAGCTTCGCGCGCGAGATTCCGGGCAAGATGACGATCGAGTTTGGATACACAGGACGGCTCGCCCACAGGCTTCTGATGGAAGGCGACGTCTACACGCCGCTCGAATATTTCAAGGACCCGAAGTCGGGGATCACCTGGGAACAGAACGCCAACACCGTGCGCAAGTTGTTTGATTCCGGCGTCACGCCGGCCATGGTGCAGAAGAACCCGGGCTTGGTCCCGAACCTCCCGTTTGTGGAGGATATGTGGCCCGGCCTGGCCAACGTCGATTTTCCGGGCAGCGCTTCGGCGAACTATTTCAACTGCGTTTACAACGATTACGGAGGGAGCTTCCTCGATTGCCTTCACGCAGTGGACCGTAATACGACGAGTTCCTATGTCAACGGCAAATGCTTGTCCAAGGCCGGTTGCTACACGTTTTTCCCGCTGCAAGGCAGTTCGATGCCTACCTGGATGAACGCCGGCACGGGAGCGTACCACAGTCTTACCGTTACGCTGCGGCGCTCATTCAGCCAGGGATTCTCGTTCGACTTCAACTATGCGTGGTCGCACGCGATTGATTTGGGGTCCGCGGCGGAATCGGGCGCCGGCCCGCAAGGCGCGGCGATTCAGAACATTTTCAACACCAAGGAATTCCGCGGCTCCTCCGACTTCGATATGCGGCACAACATCAGCGCCAATTTTCTATATGAGCTTCCGGTTGGCAAAAACAAGATGATGTTCAACAGCGTGCCTGGCTGGGTGGATCAAATCATCGGTGGCTGGCAGGTTTCGAGCGTCATCCGTTACCGTTCTGGACTGCCGAGCACGGTCGCCGGCGATCTGGCCTATAACGCCAATTACTGGCTCAATTCCCTGGCTGTACTGAATGCGCCTGTTCATACCGGAGTGAAAATCGATCAGAATGGCAATCCCAGCATATTCGGCAACACGTCAACCGCCAGTTCGTTCGAGGACGAACTTCCGGGTCACAGCGGCGCACGCGCGCCCGTGCGCCTGGCGCCATTTTTCAACACGGATCTGACGCTGGCGAAATCGTTCAAGCTGCCCTGGGAACGCCAGCGGCTGCAATTCCGCGCGGAAGCGTTCAACGCGTTCAATAACGTGAATTTCACGAACCCGAGCCTATCGCTGCTCGCGCCGCTGACGTTCGGCGAATTTCAAGGAGTGATGCCGGCGCGGGTGATGCAATTTGCGCTGCGGTACGAATTCTAGAGGGTTTGCGGGGACAGGGCAAGGTAGACGCGATAAGCACGGATCGACACCGATAGTAAGCCAAGTTCCTTGGATTTCCATCCGCGTTGATGGGCGTTCGTGCGGGCCCCGGTTTTGACTTGCTTTTCAGTAGCCGGCCTAAACCTCAGTCTTGAGCCATTCATGAGGAACAAAAAGCCGCAGGGTTCCCCGCCAAAACCAGGCGTCGGCACATGCGCTACAGCGCTATCTCCAGCAGCGTCACGGAGTGAGCAGGAAACTCGAAGGTGAACTGCGCGGCAAAATCGCCGTGGTCGCGGCCGGCGGTGCCAACCACGTTCGGCTGGTCGAACGAGTTTGCCGATTCGGGTGATGGCCCGTTGATGGTGAAAACTTTCCCTGTGCGCGCCGGCTTCGCGCCTAGGATCTCAAATTGCGCGGCGAGTGCATGATCTTTGTGTCGGTTCACCACGCCGATGGCCATGCGCCCTTCGGCTACCGTGGGGCAGATATCCAGATACGGCATGCGGCCCGTTCCCGGCGAATCGTAGCCAGGTCCATCGCTCCAGGCATGCACGACGCGATCGCCCGTGTGCGCGCGATATAGCTCCAGCGGGAAAAAGTTCGGCTCCAGATACAGCCCCTTTTCACTGGTGTGAATAGGCGCAATTACGTTCACCATCTGCGCGAGCGTCGCCATGGTGACCTTGTCACCCCAGCGCTCGAACAGATGCAACATCGAGGCCGTCCATAGGGCATCGCGCAGGTTGTACGGTTCTTCCAGCTTGGCTTTGACTTCACGGTGGCGTCCATCGCGGCGGCGGTACCAGACGTTCCACTCATCGAAGGCGATCTCGACACGCTTCTGGCGGAGCGGAAACTCGACGCTGCGCGGTTCGTGGCCGCGAATGCGCTCGGAGGCAATTTCAATGGCGCTATCGGCCAGGCGCAGTAAGTGTTCGGCGCGGCCTACCGACGCCAGCGTTTCATAATAATCGTCACTGCCGGTGTAAAAGTGGACCGAGAGATAATCCACGATTGCGCCCAACGTCTCGAGCACCGTGACATTCCACTGCGGATCGCCGGCGCCGCAGGCGATCAAATGGATCGAAGGGTCCACCCACTTCATCATCTTGGCCGCTTCGAGCGCGACCTTCGCGTAGTCTTCGGCGCTCTTATGGCCGGCCTGCCACGTGCCATAGATTTCGTTACCCAGCCCCCAATACTTCACGTTGTGCGGTTCGGCGTAGCCATGCTTGCGCCGCAGATTGGCGTAATGCGTGTCGCTTGCGCCGTTGCAGTACTCGACCCAATGGGCGGCTTCCTCGATGGTCCCGGTGCCCAGGTTGATGCAGAAGTAGGGCTCGGCACCGATGGCGCGGCAATACTCGATGCAGTCGTTGGTGCCGAAACGATTTGGCTCGATAGCAAACCAGGCCGTATCGAACCGCCGCGGCCGCTGGTCTTTGGGACCGACGCCGTCCTCCCAGTGATAAGACGAGACGAAGTTCCCGCCCGGCCAGCGCAGGACCGGAGGATGCAACCGTTTCACCGCCGCCAGCACGTCTTTGCGGAATCCGCGCTCATCGGAAAGGGGCGAGCCTTCCTCGTAAATGCCGCCATAGATGCAGCGGCCGAGGTGCTCGATGAACTGCCCGAAGATCATGGGGTTCACGCGCGCGATAACTTCGCCGGCATCGATGCGGACCCGCGTGATATCGGTGGCGGCGTGCTCCTGCTGTCCGCGCAGCAAGCCTGCGACCGGAAGAGCGGTTAACAGCGTTCTGCGGGTCATCATGAAACGCTCACCTCCGCAAGCGCCCGTGCCAGGACGTACGGCCCCTCCGGAATCACCGCCACCGTGGCGCCGGCCGGCAGGGATGACGCGAGCGCCGCAATCGCATCCGCCGCCGTGGCGAACGCCCGTCCCCAAAGCGACCCGTAATATTCGCGCGGCAATCCCGGCACGTAGAACAGGATTTCCACTTTTTCACTCACCAGCGCCAGTTTCTCGAGCTGCCATTGGTCGATGGCAACCGGAGCCGCGGCGATTCGGTTCATGAACTCGCGGTCCGACGGGCTCTCGCGCAGCATGCGTCTGAACTCCGGGGCGCCAGCGCCCTCCTCGCACGCAGCCAAAAGCAGAATCCTGCCGCCCGGCTTCACAATATGCGAAGCCGCCGTCACGCCCTTGATGGCCTGGTAAAACGTCAAGTCGAGGGGATAACCGGCCGACGTGGTGATCACCGCATCCACTGGCTCATCCAATGTTTCCAGCATCATCTCGGAGACGAATTCGACCCCGCGCCGGTGAGCCGTGACGGGATCCCCGGCGAAGACCCCACAGATTGGCCTGGAATTGCCCGATGACCCCGGCGCCCCGCGGCCCAGCGCTACGTCCACTATGAAATCGTGGCGCGCCATGCGGGCGATTTCCAGCAGTTCGCGGTGCAGAGGGTTATCTTCAATCGACCCCTCCACCGCGCGCGCGTCGCGCATGAACTTTGGACTGTGCAGCACCTTGATCGTTTCTTGCGCGGCCAGGCCGGGCGCGAGCAGCTTGCGCGCGCCGGAGTAACCCAGCATCAGGTGCGGCTCGATGAACCCAAGCGTTATGTGCAGATCCGCGGAAACGAACCGCTCATCGATGTAGACGGGCGTTCCGGACGCCGTCGCCCCAAGATGCCGGTGCTCGGCCAGAGCGCGGGCGTTGTGATTCACCACGCGGTAGCCGCCGGCTATTTCGTCACCGCAAATCTCGCGGATCTCGGCATCGGTGGCGGGCCGGTGGAGACCCGTCGCGATCAGTATTGTAATGCTTTGCCGCGGAATACCCGCGCGTTCGAGCCGGCTCAGCACTGGCGGCAGCACCAGGCGATTGGGCGCCGGCCGGGTGATGTCGCAGACCGAAATCGCCGCGCTTTGGCGCCCACGCGCCAACTCCGCCAGAGGCGCCGACGCAATCGGCGAATCGAGCGCCGCTTCGACCGCCGCCACGGCGTCAGCCAGGGGCCGCGCCGAGCGCGCCTCCAGAATTTGGTAGCGAAAACCTGGCAGAAGATCGACAATCAGCCCGGTTCTTCCAAAAGCGAAATCCACCCGCATAGCGAAAACGTACCATAACCAAGGTGGCTACAGATGGTCGCCGCCTTCGGAAGACAAATTGCAGCAGTAAGTAGCAGGAGGCTAGTCCGGTTATGTTGGTCGCAACAATTCTCGCGGGGATGGTCATTCTTTGCTTGTTCTTATCGATGCTCTCGTCGCCGCCCACAGTGGGCCGCTGAGACACTCGTGCGGACAAATTGACACAGGATTGACCCTTCACACGCCAAGTTGTCGGGCCGGCGTTTTCCTTCAGGTTCCACTCATCCGTTGATTGCCCTACTCTCCACCGTGCTCTATACTAATAACTTAGAGCAAAATGCCGAAAAGAACATTTCAACCGAATAGACGGCGGCGCGCCAAAACACACGGGTTTCTGACGCGCATGAAGACCGCCGATGGACGGGCCGTCATCTCTCGCCGCCGCGCCCGTGGACGCAAGAAGCTCACCGTCAGCTCCGAAAGGTAGTCGAATCGCAGGGTTCCCGAAAAGTGTTCGTATCTTACGCTCCAAAGACTTCCGGCGAGTGTATGACCACGGCTCCCGCTATTCGGGTCCGTTCTTCGCGGCTTTCTATGCCCGAGCGTCGGATGACGGCCGGCAAGCAGGCTCAGGTCCGAAGATGGGGTTCACAGTTCCGCGGTCGCTCGGTGGCGCCGTGGTGCGCAATCGAATCCGAAGGCGTGTCCGTGAGGCTGTACGCCTGCGGCTCGATCAATTAAGTCCGCAGTGGGAAATTGTATTCAATCCGCGCCGCGCGGCCATAGACTCGCCGCTCCCCGATCTGATTCGGGAGGTCGAGAAGCTCTTTCTCCGCTGCAACAATTCATGATCGCTTTGCTGCGCGGGTACAAGCGATTCGTGTCGCCCTGGCTACCCTCGGCTTGCCGCTACCATCCGACTTGCTCGGAGTACATGCGCGAGGCTGTTGAGCGGTATGGCGCGGGGCGCGGCGCCTGGATAGGTACCAAGCGCCTGGCGCGCTGCCATCCTTTCCATGAAGGCGGCGTGGACATGGTCCCATAAGCAACATCCCATGAGCAACGAAACCAACACCAACCAGCCCGGTCCAAAAAAAGAGCTGTCCATGGAACAGCGGCTGCTACTGGCGTTCGCGCTGATGGGCATCGTGCTGTTCGCCACGCCATACCTTTTCAAGACCCCTGAGCCTCCAAAGAAACCCGTTACAGGCGCGCAGACGAAGGGGACCGCTCCGGCCCAAGGGTCGCCGGCCCCGGCACCAGTATCCGCGCCGGCAAGAGCAGATTCGACGGTCAAGGGCAAAGCCGGAGGCGGCGCCGCTTCAAAAGTGGCCGCGGCACAAAAAATTGCGGCCGAACAGGAACAGACCTACACCGTCGAGACGGACCTTTATAGAGTCACGTTCTCCAATCGTGGGGCGGTGGTGCAGCAGTGGATCCTGAAAAAATACACCGATGATCACGGCAAGCCGCTTGCGCTCGTGAACGAGACCGCGGTGCCCAAGGTTGGCTATCCTTTCACGCTGGTCTTCGATCAGAAGAAGCCGGCCGTGGACGTCAACACGGCGCTGTTCGCCGCTAAACCCGCCGACAATGGTCTAGGCATCACATATGAGTATTCCGAAGGCGCGATCACGGCGCGGAAAACCTTCCGCTTCGAAAAAAACCGCTACATTACGCAGATTTCCACCGAGGTCACCGAAAACGGGACCCCTGTCCCCCACTTGATTGCCTGGCGCGGCGGTTTTGGCGACCCGACGCTACCTAATCCCCTAGCGGCTCAGCACAGTATTTATTTCGATCTCACAGACAACAAGCTGATCACGCACGACGCCAAGTCCGTCAAGAACGGTCCGGTGACTTCCGAAGGCAATTATTCATTTGCAGGCGTTGAAGACACCTACTTCACTGCGGCCTTTTTGCCTGCTGCCGGTCCGGTAAAGCTGGTTACGTTCAGTGACATCGTTGCCACGCCCGCCAACCCGAAGGAAGAACCGCATGTTGGCGCCGGCATCGGCAATTCACACAACAATTTCGCCGTATTCGTCGGGCCTAAAGACATCGACATTCTGAACAGCGTGAATCCGCAACTGGTCCGCATCGTGGACTTCGGCTGGTTCTCGTTCCTGGCCAAACCGCTGTTCCTGGGTCTGCACTATGTGAACGACAAATGGGTGTACAACTACGGCTGGGCAATCATCATCGTCACCATCATCATCAATTTCCTTCTGTTCCCCTTGAAGCTCTCGAATTTGAAGTCGATGAAAAAGATGCAGGCGCTCCAGCCACAGATCGCCGCCATCGCCGAAAAGTACAAGGGCATCAGCATGCGCGATCCGCGCAAGCAACAGCAGAACGAAGAGACGATGGCCCTGTACAAGAAGCACGGAGCCAACCCCATGGGCGGCTGCTTGCCTATGGCGATCCAGATCCCGTTCTTCATTGCGTTTTACAAAGTGCTCTCCATCTCAATCGAGTTGCGGCACGCCAGCTGGCTCTGGGTTCCGGATCTGGCGGCGCCGGAGCATCTGCCCATCCACATCCTGCCGATCGCCATGATTGTGACGCAGTTCATTCAACAAAAGATGACGCCCACGACCACCGCCGATCCCAACCAGCAGCGCATGATGCTAATTATGCCGCTCGTAATGGGCTTCTTCTTCTACAACTTGGCCAGTGGGCTGGTGCTATACTATTTCACTGTCAATTTGGTGGGCATCGCGCAGCAGCTGTTTTTCAATAAGACCGTGACGGTTGCGGATCTGCCGCAGCCCGTGCCAGCAAAAAAGCAGAACGGCAGGAGCAAACGGTGAGCGAGAAAAAATATTCTATTGCCTCGATCGCTCCGCGCATCGATCCATTTCTGAAATCCCTCTTACGACAGGCCGGGTTTGCGGTTGACTACGTGATCGCCGAGGGCGAATCCGTCAACCCCGATTTCGAGAACCCGGAGGTTGTAGTCAAGTTCTCGGGCGCTGATGTGGATCTGCTGCTGGCCAACAAAGCCGAACTCTTGCTGGCTTTGGAATACATCACCATGGAAGCGCTGCATATGCCTTCCGAGGATCATTCGCGATTGTCGTTTGACGCGCACGATTATCGCGCACTGCGTATTGAAGAGCTGCGATTAAGCGCGGCCACGGCGGCTGAAAAAGTGAAGCGCACGGGCGTGCCCTTCCGGTTCAATCCCATGAACAGCCGCGAGCGCCGCGTGATTCACCTGGCTTTGCGCAACGAAACCGAAGTGCGCAGCGAAAGCAGCGGGCACGGCGGATTCCGCCAGGTAATCATTTATCCGGCGGGCATGGCCAGTTTGCCGGAACAGCCCCCGCCGGCGCCGTCATACCAGCGCTCTTCGGGTCGCCCGCCCATGCGCGGCGGGGACCGTGGCCGTTCGAGAGCCCAGGGCCGCGGGCGCTCTTAAGCGGCATGGCATCGGCCTTCCGCCGATCTGAATTAAATCTCCTCGATTGAACCTGAACGACACCATCGTGGCCGTCTCCACTCCTCCGGGCCGCGGAGGTTTGGGAGTGGTGCGGATCTCCGGGGCAAATGCCGCCGCTATTGCCGGCAAAATCCTTCGCTTTCCGCGCGAGCACGCGTGGCAAACGTGGACTGCGGCTCTCGCCGAGTTGCCGGACCTGGAAGGCCGCGTCGTCGATCAGGTTGTGGTCACGTGCTTCGCGCGCCCGCGCTCTTACACCGCTGAAGATGTGATCGAAATCTCATGCCACGGCTCTCCGGTTGTGCTGCGGCATTGCGTGGAGCGCGCCATGGCGGAAGGCGCGCGTCCAGCCGAGCCGGGCGAGTTCACGCTGCGCGCCTATCTCAACGGACGCATCGATCTGCCGCAAGCCGAGGCCGTTCGCGATCTCATTGAAGCCACCACGCTCTATCAGGCGCGCATCGCCGCGCAGCAGGTAGAAGGGTCGGTTTCGCGCCGCATCGCTCCGCTCAAGGAACAGCTGGTGGAGCTGATTTCGCTGCTCGAAGCGGGCATCGATTTCGCCGAAGACGACGTCAGCGTGGCGCCTGCTGCCGAAATTCTGCGCCGGCTCGAAACGGTCGAGCGCGGTCTCGAAACTCTCGCCACCAGCTTCGCCTACGGCAGCATGGTGCGCGCGGGCCTTACGCTGGCTATCGTGGGACGGCCCAATGTCGGGAAGAGCAGCCTATTCAATCGCCTGCTCAAGCAGGATCGCGCTATCGTCACCGAGATTCCAGGCACCACGCGCGATCTCGTCTCGGAAGTCGCCGCTATCCACGGCATACCGGTGAAGCTCGTGGATACCGCCGGCATCAGGCAGGGCGAGGGGTTGGTCGAGACGCTGGGCATCGAACGTAGTTTCCAGGCCATGGCCGATGCTGACCTGACGCTGGTGGTTGTCGATCGGTCGGCGCCGGTGGACGCCAAGGATCGCGAGCTGATCGAACGCGGGCAATCGCAAGGGCGCGCTTTGATCGTCGCCAATAAGTCCGATCTGCCGCCGCGCGCCGAGCTGCCGGAAAATTGTGTGGCCGTGTCAGCTTTAACCGGCGCAGGCATTGAAAATCTGCGGGCCGCCATCTTCGAAGCAGTGGCGCCCGGCGGAGCGGTCGAGCCGGAATCCGGATTCATCACCAGCCTGCGTCACGAGCATCTTCTGCGCGAGTCGCTCGAATTTCTTGCCAAAGCGCGCGGTGCCGTGACGGAAAATGTGCCGCACGAAATGCTGTTGCTCGATCTCTACGGCGCGCTCCGGCCCATCGATGCCATCACCGGGGCCACGACCGCCGACGACATCCTGAATCGTATCTTCTCGACGTTTTGCATCGGCAAGTAACGGCAGCGGCTTCACCGGGTTTGCTAACAAGCCGACGTAAGCACTGACTCAGGCCACGGCTGCATCCAGCGACGCCTGAAATGCCCGTGGACGGAACAGGAACTCGACGATGTTGCCTTCGTGCGGCTGAAGCCAATCGAGTTTAATGGTTGGAATGGCGCCGATGTTCAAACGGTCGATGTGGGGTGCATCGATCAACTTCCGCTGGAACTGCGCGTCCTGGGTGATGACGCTAGCCACAAGCGTGGGGCCAACCCGCTTGAGCATTTCTTCCTGCGGACACTGGACCACGCTGACAAACGGGAACATGAACTCGGTGTTTGCCAATGCCGGCTCGGGCGAGCCGCAATGAACGACGGTTGGCCGGACGTAGCCGCAACGCTCTTTTTCGACCAGGCGCGCGCCGAAAGGGGCCGTCGCGTGTTGGACACCCGGTTCATCGAGCCGCGCCTCAATCGTATTCCAAATCGCGCGCGCGGCACCGGGCACGGTAAAGGCGGCAAGGCTCGACTGAGGATCTTCGGGCGGCCGGGGCTCAACGGGGCCCAACCGTTCGGCCAGCGCTTCGGCAATCTCCTTGGTGTGGCGTGACGCCCAAATCCCCGAGCAATTGATACATCCGCGGCCGCTATTGGCGAACACGCTGTCCACCATCACGTCAAGATACTTTTCCCAATGGTCGACAACATCGTCCCCGAGGAGGATCTTGCTGAAGCCCGGCCCATGTACTTGCACGCGCGAGTCGCCTTTATATCGTTCGACTGTCGCGGTGCCGCCGAAAATCAAGCTTCGCCGCGTGCGCGCCACCACTTCCGCGCCGACATCGCCGAGACCAGGGTAGATCGAAATCGCTTCGCGCGGAATGCCGGCCTCGTAGAATGCCGCCGTCATCCGGTACGGAGTCCAGGGCTCCTGAGGCCCCGGCTTCAGCACTAGTCCGACTTGCATCGGAATCACCGGCAACCACAGCGTGTGCACTCCCGGCGAATTCGAGGGCAGCACCAATCCCAGCACGGGCGCCTGCGTCTGATAGCTGACCATGACACC